>Ga0214544_1001544_pt1 | contig 48076 bp, 17 predicted proteins | sample CNSS3metaG_FD_160074 | JGI IMG/M metagenome (GOLD analysis project Ga0214544, IMG submission 160074) | Root nodule microbial communities from cowpea collected in UCLA plant growth center, Los Angeles, California, USA - CNSS3 | ecosystem: Host-associated > Plants > Roots > Nodule | place: USA...
CTTTGTTATTTTTTTGTTTTTTTTTTTTTTTTTTCATAAATCGATTATATATGCTTGTCGACTTTCATGTCAATTATATAATATAAAACTTCTTGGAAGAGAATGTGGTTGAAAACTTTTCTAACATCTAATCAAATATTTGGAGAAAAATAAAAAATAGGTTTACTAGCATTTGCTATCTTACATTTGTAGATTCAATATTTTTTTTTCTTTATTTTTATCATTGTAATCCCTATTCTTTTTTCAAAAAATTCAATGTAATTTCATATTTGTTTTAAAGAACTCAATGTGATTCGGTTAAACGAATGCTAAGACCATTTATTGATTTTACTTATAGGATTTAACGATCAATATATAAAAAAAAGAGCGAATAATTATATAAAAAAACACAAAATTGAAATTCGTTTATTTTTAAAATTTTAATATATTTTGGTCTTCAAGTTTTAAAAATAAATAGATATAGTCATTTCAACCTAATTATATTTATTTTGTTTTGACATGTCAAACATGTTTGCTAAGTGGAATGTGTCAATCAATGTAAACAACTCAAATATTAACCTGAAACACATTGACATGTCAACAAAAAAGATAATATAATTTGGTTAAAAGGACTATATCTATTATTTTTAAAGATTGATGACCAAAATTTATCAAAGTTTCAATCAGAGATGAATTCCAATTTTTTGTCAAAATTTAGGGATTAAAAACATATTTAACTCATACTTTTAGTCTCACTTCAAATGGAAACTAAAAATAGGTTAAATTAAGCCCTTCCTTCCCATTTTTGTAGAACAATTTCAAATAAGTCCCTTTATTTTTATGTGTCTCGACTTGGTCCTTATTTTGCAAGATTTGATACAATCAAACCTTTTGTGTTAGTAATATACTAAGAATATTAAATATGTGTCATGTGTAAGTTTGTTTTTTTTTCTAAAGTAAAAATTTGTCATATGTCAAGTTAGCATTGTGTCATGTGACAATGTCACGTGTCGCTGTCACGCCAAATGTCATTGTCTTAATCTCAATTTGATCTATGTATTTGTAATTTTGATTCAATTCGTTTTTTTCTTTTTAAAATTCAACAATTTTGTCATTTTCAAACTTAAGACCAAAATTATTTTTTATATAAATGATATACTAATAATTTTATTAAATTAATATTTTTATTAAATATTTTTAACAAGATTAAGCTTATTTAAACTTATATTTTACATTAAAACTTTATTTTCTTTTAAGTTGTAGTTTACATTGAACTCTATTTGTATTGATATTTTATTACATCATAGTGTAATATATATTGTTTTAATTTATATTTTAAATAATTATATATTTTTAAAATATGTAAAATTCAATAATTTCTATACAAAGGTTAAAGTTAGTTTAAAAATATTATAAGTTCAAATATAAAATTTTAAAACAATTTTATAACAATTTAAAACAAATAAATTTAAAATTTTAAAATAATTTTAAATAAAGTTCAATATAAAATATACATTTAAGTAAACTTAATTTTCTTAAAAATACTTTAATAAAAATGTAAACTTTAATACAAATATTAATATAACATTTATATAAAAATTAAATTTGATATCAATTTGGAAGGAGTAAAATTACTCAAATTTTAAAAAAATTGGGACTTAAATTAATTAAAATAACAAATTTAGGAACCAATTTGAGATTAAGATCATGATACTTGGCATCACAGTAACAAGTAGCACATCTATTGCCAATGCTACAATACTAATTTAACATGACAAATTTTTATTTTCCTTAAAAAAATGTGAACTAATATGTGACACATATATAATATTGTTAGTATAATACTAACGAGAGGACCTTATTGTATCAAATTTCTCGAAATTGAAACCAAAATGAGATGCATAAAAATAAAAGAACCTATTTATTTAAGATTTTCTTTCAAAATTATGAACAAAAGAATAATTTAACTATAAAAATGATATATATAAAAAACTTAACATTGGAAATATGTATAAAATATAACTTAGTTGTACATTTATTTTAAGTTAGAAAAAACAAAATTAAACAAAGTCTATATAGTTCTTATGAATAATAAAAAAGATATTATCCTAAATATTTGTAAGTAAAATATACCGGTGATACTAAATAAATATATTTGATAGTTAGACATAATGAGTGTATTTTAATTATTCACTTATTGGTAAGGTGTGTATACTAATTATTGTTAATAAATTTTAGTTTGATATATTTTTTTTATAAAATCAAGTAATCAAAATGAAATCATTAAAAATATTAAATTATTTAGAATTTAATTTGTATAGATTTATATTTATTATTTATATTTTTAAAATTGAAATTATTTTTAAAAATATTATCTTTTAAAACATATTTTATGATACAAAAAGATCAAAGTTATTTATATTAATATTTTATTATGTAATATTATTTAAATTGTGTTTTAAAATCATTTTTTTATCAAAGAATTATTTTGAAATAAATTATTTAAAATTAAAAATAGATAAAAAGTATTCATACATATTTGTAAATATAAAATAATTCATCAATATATTTTCATAAATACTTAAAGATAAGGGAACCCATAACAAAGCAAGTTATTTTAGCTTTTAACCACCTCCGCCGTGATTAGTTGACATCCGTAGTTCTGTTACCAGCAAATCTATGTTTATTATCTTGTTTTTCGTTCTTGTCGGCAATTACTGTATGTGATCGAGTTTATAGTTAAAAAGAAAAAGTACATATCATGAGAAGTTACAAATGTAAATTCAAATAATTTATATTATACAAATGTAATATTTTTGGAATTATATAATTGAAAAATAATTTTATATTTAAAAACAAAGTGAAAACAAGGTGAATGGTAGAAATTAAAAATAAAAGTTTAAATATGTTTATTATCAAGAACTTTAACATAAAATTAGAATTTTTTGTTATTTGAAATTTTGATATAATTTATTCTTTAAAATTTAAAAATACTTGACATAGTCCTTCTAATTCAATTGCATTAATTTATTTGATGTTTGATGTGTTTTAATTTAAATTGTGACAGATTTTGACCAAAATTTTTGATAAAATCAAAATAATATACTCAAAATTTATATATTTAATTATTGTTACTAATTCAATAAAAATAAATACATAATTTAATATAACTATAACTATAAAAGAATTTATAGATATCCAAAAGGTTATTTACAGTTCGGTTAGATCCTTGAATTCGTTAATAATTGAATTATAACTAAATTTTTCAATTTTTTTTCAATGTAAATAACCATAATATTTATCTTCCATTTCATTCAAAAGTCTTCACAAACTTTCATTTCATATTTCATAATTATAACGAACGACTATATTTGTCTTCTCTATGTCTTCACAATAGTTTCTATTCTTTTGTTACTTAAAAAAATGAATTTATTATTTTGTTCTTCATCAATATAACTATCTAAAAAGAAGCTTAAGATTAAAAAATAATTTATGATATTTTAATAAAAAATTAAAAGACATAATTATTACAAAAATTATAATAATCAAGTCATAATCAAAATTCGGTTATAAAAAAATATATAATACATTATTTCTTTTTTTTTTATATTTATAAAAAATAAATATATAAAAGGTCATAAATTAAAAAAAAATACTAAATATGAAATTAATATCTTACTGTTAAGTAAGACAAGAAAGTATTATTTTGAGTTTTCTTAAGAATGAAAGGAAAAAAATGAAATATAAAAATAAAAATAATAAATTTATGTTTTATTTATTTTTTCAGCCAAAAAAAGTACTACCGAGAAACTCAAAAAATAATAATAAATTATATCCTCATAAATGCTTTTTATTATATTTAATTTTATCTTTTATTATTTATCAACAATTAAATATTATATTTTATAAAAGAAATAAAAAATATATCTAATTTAACTTTTATTAACTTTCAATATATTACCTAATTTAAAAAATACATATAATTTAAAAAGTTTCAAAATAGATACAAATTAAAAAAAAAATCAAAATGTTTAGGAACCATGACATCCCTTTACCCTTATATCCTCTGTCACTGTCACTCACTCAACTCAAGTATTAATTTCAAACACCGTTTAACACCAAAAAATAAAAAATTACAACATTTAAATCAGGAGATATAAATTCTTTAATTTTAAACTTAAGAAGAAACCTAAAAACATTTAATAAAAAAAAAAACATGGTTTATCGTGTAATTACAAACCCAGCCGACTTAGAAATCCGTGTCCCCCTGCGTGGCTATAAATACTGCTATTGAAGAAAACAAAACCACAGCATTCCATCTCATACAACAAGAACAAAAATAATAAACAAAAAACAAAAGATGGTTCAGCAGAGTCAGAGCAACGTGCACGTTCTTGTTCTGCCATACCCAGCCCAAGGCCACATCAACCCTCTCCTGCAATTCGCGAAGCGGTTAGCCTCGAAGGGCGTAAAAGCCACCGTTGCCACCACCCACTACACCGCCAACTCCATTGCCGCCCCAAACATCACCGTCGAACCCATCTCCGACGGGTTCGACCGAGCCGGCTTCGCCGAGGCCAACAACGACGTTCAACTCTTCCTCTCCTCCTTCAGAACCAACGGTTCCAGAACCCTGTCCCAGCTCATACAGAAGTACCACCAAACTCCCTCCCCCGTCACCTGCATTGTGTATGACTCGTTCTTCCCGTGGGCTCTCGATGTGGCCAAGGAGCATGGCGTTTATGGGGCACCGTTTTTCACCAATTCAGCGGCGGTGTGCAGCATTTTCTGTCGCATACACCGTGGCTTCCTAGAGGTTCCTGTTGCCGCGGAAGACCTTCCTCTGTGTGTTCCTGGGCTTCCTCCCTTGGATTCTCGTGCTCTCCCCAGTTTCGTGAGGTTCCCACAGAGCTACCCCGCTTACATGGCCATGAAGTTGAATCAGTTCTCTAACTTGGACAAAGCAGATTGGATGTTCGTCAACACCTTTGAAACATTAGAAAGCGAGGTACAGGCTCAATTCATTTACTTTTGGTTTGGTGACCTAAATGTTTACGTGGGCGAAGTTGTTTTTCTTTACCTGTTTATTAGGCTATTTTGGTCAACTGGGACACCTAATAAATCGTGAAAGTTGTCACTTTAGGTAGATATTTGACACTGGGTCATGTACTTTGTCGTTATGATTTATCTGATCTAAAAGAATCAAGGATGAAAACTTTTTAAATTTGGGTAAACACTGTACTTCAGTCCCTAAACATACGGACAGACATAAATCAGAGTTAATCATTTATTCTTTTAAATTTAGACGGAATCTACAATTTAAAAATAAGACGAAGACAAAAAGTGGAACCGAACCAAACTTCAAGTACAAAAATAAAGATAGAAAGACAGAAGAAAAAGGTGGAAAAGGACCCACTAAATAAGATGAGTTCCAAAAATTGAAGAGCATTTTGTATCATATTTTCTGACTCTGCATAGATAATTGTATTACATGTCTTTTTGTTTGTTGTTGGCACGGTTTAATGGTTTATCAAACTTTTTTCGTTAACAATCTTGAGTTCTTGACTTTTCTTGTTTTAGTATATTTTGCGTTGTCTGATTCATCTTGAGATTATGACATTGTTGATGATGGTTTCCTTGTGGAAGGTGGTGGAGGCCATGGCGGAGCACTTTCCGGCGAAGATGATAGGGCCAATGGTCCCTTCTGCATACTTGGACGGGAGGATTAAAGGGGACAAAGGGTATGGAGCAAGTCTATGGAAGCCACTGAATGAAGAGTGCAGAAATTGGTTGGAAGAAAAGGCTCCTCGGTCTGTGGTGTACATCTCCTTTGGAAGCATGGTTTCATTGACAGCAGAACAGGTGGAAGAGGTGGCTTGGGGGTTGAAGGAGAGTGGTGTGAATTTCTTGTGGGTTTTAAGAGAATCTGAGCAGGGTAAATTGCCTTGTGGATACAGAGATTTGGTAAAAGATAAGGGTCTGATTGTGACATGGTGCAACCAACTTGAATTGCTGGCTCACCAAGCCACTGGTTGCTTTGTGACTCATTGTGGCTGGAATTCCACACTTGAAAGCCTTAGCCTTGGTGTTCCTGTGTTGTGTTTGCCACAATGGTCTGATCAGTTGCCTGATGCTAAATATCTGGATGAAATCTGGGAGGTGGGGTTGTGGCCCAAGGAGGATGAGAATGGAATTGTTAGGAAGCAAGAATTTGTGAATAGTTTGAAGGTTGTGATGGAGGGTGAAAGAAGTGAAGAGATAAGAAGGAATGCCAGCAAATGGAAGAACTTGGCTAGGGAAGCAGTTGGTGAAGGAGGAAGCTCCGATAAGCATATTAATCAATTTGTGAATTATTTGATGAGTGCAGATAAGAATGGAAGTTTGAATGTACATTGAGTGGTGGATGCATGTGTTTTGGGCTCATCTGTCTTCATTTTTCAATGTGAAAAATGAGTGACATCTTCGGTTAATTTCCTTCTTTTTAGGCAGTAATACCTTTCTTTTCTAGTTTATCATGTATCTGTTTCAAATTCTTGATCATAAAGATGCATCAGTTCTCATATGGGAATCCAGAATAAAAGAATATGCTAATTCGTTTCATTTGTTACAGGAAAAAGCAACAATGAATCTTACAGTAATCCACATAACACAAAAAATATATAGAAAAATGACGCGAGCCAACTGATTAAATGATAATAAAATAATGTCGATCTTGTAATTCCTCAGCACATTACTCAGACTGTATTCACAGTATTGATGAATCTGGGTCATAGAAAGAGGGTTATGTACAAACGATTGTGAAATCAATCATACGTGTTAATTTCTGCTTGTTGAACATGAATATACATATATCTGAGAAACAGATGAACGTACGTAGAGGTAAAGCTCTTAAAACTCCTTTTCTCTAGATATTATAAAGTCCTTTTATCGACATGATGGTGCCTTAAAGCTTTGAGTGACGATCTGAGGTCCTTTAGCTATTGTGATTGAGAGTTTGCCATCAAAAAATTGAAAGTTCTGACAAGATAAGCAACCTTCCATCGGTCGGTAAATCTATGAAACATCATGTGACTAAGCATTATGTGCTACGATACTATTCTGTGAATATTTTTGTGAAACTTTCAAAATAGAGGTGCATAATTACTGGTATAAAATAAAGGTGCATGTTGTGTAGTTATACTGGTCATCCATACAGGTGGATGGTTTAGTTTAGCTGTAGTTTCTGTGAGACGTGACATAATTCCTTAAAAAGTTTGTTATCGGTGTATCAAGATGATTCTTAAGACATTGAATCAACGTACTTTCTAATAAGATTAAAGGAAAAGAATAGTAAAAATTCCATGCTCTCGCTCAAAGAAAGTAAATTAAAAAAGAAGTGACTTTAAAATGACATATTTTGTTTTGATCTGTCTCCTTTGGACTGTAAAATCAGGTCTAAAATTTGTATATGTGCAAATTGTGCTCTGAGATATTATCAAAGAATAAAGATTTACTTATGTATCTTGTTCTTTTTCTTTTTCATTGATGATGACACTATAAAATTCTCCATTATAAACGGCTACAGTAGAACTGAGGATACGTAAAGTTCGATCGTCAAGGTGATTGAAAAGACTATAATGTGTTCCCTGAAAAACTTAAGCATACTCAGCAATGCTTATCAGTTGCGTAATACACAAGACAGAAATTGCTTTTTGAAAATATGAAATTATAAATGTTGAAAGCAATATAAAGATAGAAGAGAAAATACTCTATGTTCAATAACGTCCATTCCAGTGAACTTGACGAAAGAGATCAACTTTTGATGTATTCATAAATAAGATGGAAATATTGAGTTCACGTCTATAAGAGAAAAAAGAGAGAAAAAATATATAATATATTTGAAGTGTTAAGCTTATATATAAATATTAAGAGTAATAAAAAATCATATAAGAAACTATCAATTCTTTGGTTTTGGTAGTTTAAATAATAGATGAACAGATGCAGAGTCCTTTGTATTAATGTATTCACTTCACACATATTCATAAATATATTTAGGTTAAATTACTCTTTTATCTCTCTATTTGTTAAATAATATCAGTTTGGTTATCAAATTTTTTGGTTGTCTCAATGTGGTCCTCATTTTTTTTAAAATGATTTAATTTAGTTCTTACTGTTAGTTTGACCAGATGGTGTTAAAGTCAATGTCATGTGTCAATTTCTGTTTTTTTTTTTTTTGAATTTTTTTAGTAATTTTTTACACATGTCACTTCACTATTGTGCCACGTGTTAAAATGACTCAATTTGGTCCCTATATTTGTTTTTAGTGTCAATTTAATCCCAATTTTTGTAAAAATGAAATAATATTGTCTCTCACACTAAATTTACTTTTTTTATAAATCTTATGGTGATATTCTTACTAAAATTAACATTTTTATTAAATATTTTTATAAATATTTTAAATTAACTTTAAATTCTATACAAAACATTAGACTTTGGTTTTGTTTTGAATTTGAAATTTAGTTCGTAAACTTATGTGTGACAAGTTATTTGATTTTTAATCTTCACTAAGTTTGTATAATATGATATACTTCATGTCTTTATATATGATGACAAAATTGTTAATTTTTGAAATTAAGTTTGGGGTTTAACTTTGTTTAATAATAAAACTAAAAAAAAATTGTTTAAAAATATTTCTAAAATATTTAATAAAAATGCCAATTTTATTAAGAATGTCATCATAAGTTGTATACAAAAATTGAATTGAGTGTCAATTTAAGGAGGGACAATATTCTTCATTTTTACAAAAATTAGGACTAAACTGAAACTATAAACAAATATAAGGACCAAATTGAATCATTTTGACACGTGGCACAACTGTGAAGTGATACGTGTAAAAAATTAAAAAATATTTATAAAATTTTAAAAAAAAATTTAAAATTTTAAAAATTCAAAAAAACCAAAAATTGACACGTGGCGTTGATTACCATATGGCCAAAATTAACGGCAAAGACCAAATTGAATCATTTTTAAGAAAATGAGAACCAAATTGAAACAACGAAAAACTTGAAGACCAAACTGATATTACTTGACAAATAGAGGGACCAAAAGAGTAATTTAACCATATATTTATTATTAGATGACACTTTAGTTATAACATTAGTAGAGTCATCTATTTTAACACTATTAAACACATCATTCTGTAGAATATCTTCCATATTCTTTTTACACAATGATTCAGAGTCAAACCTTACAATTCCGCATTGTAAGCCCCCTTTTCTGTCTTAAAAACGTTTTGGGCCTGACCTTCTTAGATAGGTCCAAGGGCAGCCTACCAAATTCTCTAGAATCCCCTCCCCCTTTCCAACTTCTCACTCTCATTCTGCCTCATTTTCAGAAACTGATCCCTTCCCCCTCACAATGTTGAAGCAGAGAACTCTGCTAGGGCATAAGCTCATTTTCCCTCCGAGCTAGCTGAGCTCATTTTCCTCCAAGTAAGTTAAGCTCAACCTTTCCTTTCTTCCTTATCCCCACTCAGTTGCCTTGGTGCAGTCTTGGGTTTGCCCTTAGAGACTCATTCTCGCCCTTACGTTCGTACTTTACAATTGTTTAGTTCGTCATTGGAGCTGTGGTGCTCTTCTTTGGGTGTCAGTGTTGATTGGCTAGCATTTGTCCAGGTAAGGGAAGCTAAGGTTTCATGTTTTTAAGATATTTTGTTTATTTTGTTTTTGTCTGTTTTATGTTCTTGGTGCTTGAATTATGCTGGAGTTGGTGTGAAAATATCTTGTATTTTTTGGGTTGGTGTTTAAGGCTGCATTCGTGAGTAGGGGGAGGAACCTGCTATTTTCGCCTAAACGAGCAAGTTTCGTCTAGGTGAGAATAGCAGAAACTCTTGCAGGTTCCTACTCAAGTTGTGGCTCAAGTGACAAACTCTAGTTTTAAGTGAGGGAAGTCTCGCTCAGGTGAGGAGGTCTCGCTTATGCGAGAACTCGCAGAAACCTATAGTGCTCCCTATCTGCAATCTCGCTTAGGCGAGAGATTTTAGCTTAAGCAAGAGGCTCATGTCGTCTAAGCGAGAGCTCTTTTAGCTTGAGCGAGATTGACAACAGATTGATTTTGAACCATTTGATTGCTTCCACGATTGATTGGTTTACTTTTAAAGCTTAAAGTATGATACTATGCATGTTTTATGGGATGTAATGAGACTGAAATTGATGTGTTGGTATAAAATGAAACATGACTTGGTTGGTTGGTTGTGCATTGACATGAGATTTTAATGCTTGAGATGGCATGTGGAATGATATTGGTATAAGAGTTCCATGGGAAACTCTTGGTGATGGTGTGATTAGTGTATACCTTGATATAAGAGATGTCTAGATAAAGGAAGGTATCCTGACCTCTAAAAATCATTCACAGTCACGTAAAGTAGAATGATTGTGAATGATTTATGTGGTGAGAGTGGCAGGAGGTCACAGTCTTTGGTAGAATAATGGCATTAGACAATCATGGGATTAACCATGGGGTGTGGTTGGGTGATAACCCCTTGTGTCTAAACTATGTAGAGTTTAGAAACCAGCACATGTGCATACTTCCTTTAGAATTATATATCAAGAGTATAATCTGGATAATTGAGTTAGAAGGTCTTGCATTTGTTTGCTATCGAATAGTTTGGGTGCCTACTGTTTTACATGTTTATGATCTGTTTCAATTATCTGCTTGCAATAACATGTCCAAAATTTCTTTTACTATAGTTTACCCTTTTTGCTTGTGTCTGTTTTCTTGTGTGGTTTCTCCTTTTTGCAATAATCACCAATTATTTAGTGTGAGCAGATGTGAAAATCCCTAGTGGTCATCTGGATGATGAGAACGCTGCAGTTTAGTATGCATGAGTTGGATCCTGCTCTATGGAGCATCTTTTGGGGCATTGTCGCCTGTGTAATTTCTTACTCTATGAGCAGTCTTTTGTAAATAGTTGCACTCTTATGTTTTGTTTATTGACATCATGGTATGCCTTAGTTCCTTTCCGAGTATGTTTATAAATGACTGTATCAGGGAATCCTTTTATGCTCTATTTTATATTATACTTATATGATATTTTATTTAATAGAATTATTCTATTTAAATGGGATGTCACACTCGTCTTAACTTCAAATCATAGGAGAAAAATCTTTTGTCATTAATCTTTATTCTCAATCAAAAAATTAATTAACTATATGGAACATTTGAACGTAGATTATGGTTGAGAGAATTAGTAAGCATATTTATCCTATGAAACTATTTTCATAATTTTGATTATCCTAAACTCAAAATCTCTAATAAAGTGTAGTTTAAATAACAATGTGTTTTGTTCTCTTCTAGTATATCAGATGATCAATTTTGACTATCATAATAAATAATCACACAATTTAATTCATGCACAATATTTAGCTCGTCCTTTAGAACCTTATTTATAATTAGGTAAAAGATAAAACCACCACTAATTGTAAATTGTTTTTCCAAAATAATTTAGTCTGGAACAATGTAAACACGTACACAAAAATAGATTTTATTGTATCAACATTCTATCACTACTAATAATTCTCATGTTACATGAAATTTTTCTTGCAAATTTGTTAAAAAGAATTGGAAGAAAAGACTTTTTCCCGATATTTTTTCTAAGAATCTTGATTGACATGTAATCTATTCGTCCTACAAAATTATAAAATTTGTAAATATTTCTTACAAAATTTATTATGAAAAGTGTTTTATACAAAATATTTTGTAAAAAAATTGGCTATAATTACCTGCAAATTTTTTTTCATAACAAAATTTTATAAGTATTTTTTTTAAAAATAAATCAAAGCAAAATTAGTATGATATATGAGTTTTTTTAGTAGTATATGCTTAATCTTTGTCCACAAAATCCTTAATGTCTTCTCCTCCATGAGCAAATTATTTATATATCAAACTAGATGATGTAGTTCCATTCTAATGTCCGTAAAGAGATTATGAAAAAAAAAACTATCTATATAATTGTTTCAAATTCTCAGTTTGCAAAATTATTAGATTAACACAGACATCAACAATTAAGTTGAAAAAAAGTTAAACTTGCTTCGAAAAAGAAATATATTATTTTCAATTTAATTTAAAGAGAACTACTACAAAAGCATAACCTTGTTTATTTCTTTTAGAATTAACTTTGTAGCTAAGTACAAAAATTAAAATCTCAATTGCAAAAATATATTATCATTAGTAAAGAAATTAACAAATAACAAATTAGAGTATGATAGGATAAATTAAATTAAGAGATTTAAAGTAATCTATCATATATTGATACAAGCAACTCATTTGAATAAAATTTTATTGAAATTAGTTCTTTATTAGATACCAAATATCGAAATCAAAGATTCACCTTTGAAATTATCAAAGTGTTATTGAAAAAATACAGACTAAACACCTGAACAACTATGTAAACGAAGAATTGACATAGTGATCTTTCCTGATGAAATTATTTTCTTCTCTTTATGTTCACTACTACAACCCACTCATCCTACGGAGAAAACAATTAATTGCACCCTTCCCCACTTTGAGAGTTTCTATGCCTTTTTCTATGCAATCCTTAGCTAAAAAAGAGGATAAGAAAGAGTTAATTTTTTAGAAAATTCAAAAATATTAAATTAAAATTATTTTCATTTTATATTAATAAATATTTTAAATATTTTATTTGGATAAAGTATAGTAACCGTACATATCCAGCCCAATAATTGTAAGGTTCAATCAACCTCATGATAAGAAAATATTCTCAAATTCACTTATTGTAAAAAATATTAACACTCATGATAATTTTGATAGTTTGATTACATTCTTATATTAAATATCAGAATATTACATACTAATATTTTTTCATATTAAATATTAACAGAATATTTAGTGTATCAGTTTATATATATATATATATATATATATATATATATCACAATTGTTATTAGGTAAGTTGTGATATCGTAAATGATACACTATTATCATATAAGTCTAAGACCCATAGAAGTATTATAAATACACATGTCCATACAATACTTACCTTGAAAATAATAAGTTAAAATCATTTTTTCTAAACTTTGAAAGTTGGAGAGTCATTTATAGGTGGATTTTTCACGTGTTTTGGCCTCCAATGGATCTTCTCCGATCTTTTCTTGTTCTAAGAGCATACATCACGCCGGGTAAGAACATCAACCATCACCAAATACAAACTTTGCTATCAAATATACCAAATAGCATTAGAAACATCAATAAAGAAACAATTATTGCATGCATAAACAAAAGTAACCTAAATAATTCAATGAAAAGATTCTTGCGAGCATCTATAAAAAAAGAAAAGTCTCATCAGCACTAATAGAGAAAATTCTAACAAATTTAAATCAAGAAATAACTTTGATTTTACATCAGTAGATAAATAATATCAATAATGTCAACCACAAAAATAGTCCTATCGAAGTTAACTAATACACAATGGTTTATCCATGAAAGATAGTATTATCGACGTTAGTTAAAAAAAGAAAAACTGGCTACATGAACATTGGTTAAAAAACAATTTCAACTTATATCAACTAAAAATAATCTGTATTAACATCAATGGAAACAAATTATATTTGACATTAATCGAAAAACAATATTAATATTAATAAAGAAAATAATCCTAATTAACATCAAGAAATAAATAATTCTTATATATTAGCAAAAAAATAATCTTAACATGACAACTTTATCATTGTTGAAAAAACACGGTTGAACTTATGATGTACTAACCTCAATAAAATCAAAAAGAATATAAAAAAAAAATAGACATATTTAAATTCACAAGTTTTAAATAGTATTTGAAATTCTCATTTAAAACAATTAAATTACTCTAATTATTTTTAAAATTTCAATTTATTTTAAAAAAATTATATCCAGAAAATCATATCTATTCACACTGTAAAGGAATTTACCAAGTTTATAAAAGTGGTTGTAGGTGTCTTGGAACACATCTTAACCTTTCGATTAAATGCTTAGCTTCTAAATGAACTTTATGTACTTTTATATTTTGAAAAGAATGGGCTGTGTCCAAGAAAAATATTAAGCTTTTATTTTCTGCACCTCCATAATTTTTTTGCACACCCTAAATCTTCAAAATACCCGTTTTCTTTCTGTAAGGGTAACTTTTGAATTAAGGAAAATGATTTATTGACTACTAAATTTTGACAACTTTCTCTCACAACCTTAGGTATCATCTTCTAAGTGGTATTTCTCCTTATCTCATTTTCAATATTTAAAAATCACTTAGAAGATAACACCTCATGTTATAAGAAAAAGTTGTCAATATTTAGTAGTCAAAATATCATTGTTTTTGGATTAAATATCCTAAAACTTTTCCGTAACAGTTTTCCAAAATTTCAGGAGTAAGGCTTTTTAAACGAGATTTTTGGAACAGAATTTTTAGAATATATGAAATGCTTTTGGAGATGTTTCTGACCAAATCCCAAAATATGCACAATTAGACTGTTTGTGGCATAGGCAAGCACTGAAGACAACCGATGAAGAAACTACCCGTGCTGAATAAGAAGGCACCAGGTATGTAGAAACACACTTCATTGGCTAAAGGGAGATTAAAAAAGCTTTTCTTCAACATTTTTCAGAAGCAAACACAGCAAAAGATTAGAGTGTTCCTATGTTAGTGTCAAAAGACATAAACAACAACTATTTGTTAGTAACTGAATCAAATACAAAGATCAAAGCTAAAAAATATAAGACTTTTCTATGTGTAATAGTACCTTGGTCTGTGTTATAATCACATTCAGATATTTGTTCTGTTGTTTAGCGATTCTTGATATAGAAAGTATTTCTTTACCACAATGGCCGCAGGAGAGCTTGATATAGCGGAAAGAACTGTTACAAGGAAAAAAATAATTATATTCACACCGTACAGAATGAAATCAGATGAAAATCTGAATTCTGCAAAGAATCGAGAAAATACCTGCACTGGAATCATAATATTCATCTCCGCATTGGAATAACTCTGATATTGGGGATGGTAGATATGATTGGCCAGTCCTCTCCCGTGTATTCTTGACATCGTTTCTCTAACTCCGGGCAACCTTGAATATCCAATCTTTTCAGAGCGCAAAACTTTAGGCTGGCTGGAAGGCACTTCAATTTTGAACAGTTATACAGAGTCAATTCGCGAAGCAACGCAAGTTTTTGAAAGCAGTCAGGCAAAGAAGCTAGGTTCGGAAGATGCTCAAATTTTAAGGAGTGCAGTGCAGTCACATTTTGTAAAGCCTCATGCAAACCTGCAGACACGAACTTATGACACCCCACAAATTCTAATTTCTCAAGAGAATCTGGCAGTTTGGTTGGGAATATCTCGAGTTTGAAGAGCCTGTGAAAATATAGTTCTTTCAGAGAAGTAAGCCCTTGGAACATCCCATCTGGAAAAAATCTTAACTCTTCGTTATCTTCCAACCACAAGTCTTGAAGACTACTTAGTTTCTTAACTGAAGTTAGTAAATGTTGGTTGCACTTCCCCTGTATGTGTAGATCCCTGATAGATGGAAGACTGGGCAAACCCAACAAGTTAGGACATTCAGCAATTTCAAGTTTGTTAAGTAATGGGAACATGTTTTCCCCGTCCTCCCTCTTCAGTAATCTTTTTAGGTTTGAGAGCTCCTTTAGGAACAGAAATTCTAGAGCAATGAAAACTGCTTCACCATCATAGGAATCCTCCTCGTATAGGTACTCTACAGGAGTCATTTTTGATATACTCAGACTCTTCAAAAAACGTAATTTCCCCAACTGTGGAAGTTTTGAACACATTTTACAATCCTCCAGTTCTAGATATTTGAGAAAAGAACTAGACATCCATTGTGGGAAGCAGGCCCCTTTATATCCTACCACACTCAAACTCGCAAGTTGGTTGGTACTGGGTTCAAGCACTTGAAGAATTTCTTCAACATTTTCTTGCAATTCAGTCGCTTCATTGTTGTCCCATGACAATGACAACCGATTTAGTTGCTTTTCTGACATCTTGGCCTCTTTGGCATCTTCAACACTTCTCACTTTCTCCATATGCTTGATGTCGAGATCTCCTTTAAGCTTGAGTGGTCCCAATTCTGCCAAAAGAAACCCTTTTTTCTCGCAAACTATGTACATGCTTAAATTCCTTAGGGAAGTCAACTTCCCCATTTGACGTGGTAAGCTTGAAAGTGAGCTGCAGCCATTCAAAGATAGCTTTTGTAGAGCTTTCAAACCTATCAAATTTTTAGGCAACTTTTGGAGACGATGACAATGGTCTAACTTCAATATTTGCAAATTCCACAATCTACATAGAGATTTTGGAATAGTTACGAAGTCACCCCCAGAAACATTCAAGTACCTTAGATGTTTTAAACGACTAATTGAAGACGACAAAGTTTCCGTTGGTTCATATTGAAGCACCCGTAAATTATAACATTTCAATACCTGGGGAGAAAGTTGCCCTGTTTTGTACCTTTGTGGTGGCAATAAATAGGTCCTCAGAGATTCGAACCGAAACTGGGCTGAATCTAATTTACTCCTCCAGCTATGCTCCGAGATATGGTGGATTCTCTCAGGCACGGTTACATCATTGTCATTTGTAATGCAACAAACCTCTTCTGCAGCAAACTTTAGAAGATCATGAACGATGTTATGTATCTTGAAACTTGTAACGTGGCTAAACTCATCTGTCTCAATATCCTGAAAAAATGATCTCCAATATAATTCATTCCACATACTATCACCAACATCTAATGTTTCATTGGGTGGAATGAATCCATTCGCCATCCAATGTTCAATTAAATCTTGCTTCCTAATTATTTCATCTTTGGGAAAGATTGCACAATAAACAAGACATTGTCTGACTTTGTGTGGTAAGTTTGAGTAACTTAATATCAGGGCAGGCATTATAGAGTTTTCTCCCTGTGATGATTTCCATGTGTCGCTATTCTTAACATTGGTCCACGTACTTTCTTCCCTATTGAAACGTAGGAAAGCTCCTAGCACTTTTGCTGCAAGCGGCACTCCCCCACATTTCTTTACTATGTCCATTCCAATGTTTACAAGCTCCTCCTGTTCTATTTCGCCTGCTTGAAAAGCTTGTTCTTTAAACAATTTCCAACAATCGTTGTCAGACAGATAAGATAATTCATGAGGTGACACTGTTCCCATCATTGCAGCAACCCTTAAAAGACGAGTAGTGATCAAAATGGAGGCACCCATCGCTCCACAAGCCAAAACCGATTTCAACATCAACCATTTCTCTTGTTGATAATCACACACGTCGTCCAAAACAAGTAGATACCTTTTATTTTGGAGCAGATCTTGAACTTTTGTTAGTAGTGACTCTAGTTCCAAATCTTCACATATCTCAAGAGACAATGATCCAATGATAGCTTTAGTTATTTTGTTTAAATCAAAATCTTCAGTAACACATATCCAAACTCTTGCATCAAAGTGGTTGACTACACTTACATGATTGAAAATGAGTCGGGCAAGTGTTGTCTTTCCAAGTCCGCCTAGTCCTACAATTGGATAGACTGATAAGTTATTAGAACGAGAAGTATGAACATCAGCATTAGCCATTAAAAAGTCTACAATATTTTGTTCATCTTCTTCTCTCCCGTAGACTCGACTTTCAACTATGACTGAGGTGGTTTGGAGTCTTTCATAGACTCCACCACTCCTAGGAGGCTTCGCCGTTAACTGAAACATGTGTCTTGCTTCCGCAATTGTATCTAATCTCTCACATATACTTTTCATTCTCTTAGCAATGGTGTAATGGAAGGCAGCATGCTTGGGACGAAAATAGGATAAGCAAGAACATACCTCATGATATGAACCACACTTGATACCTTGGTACTCCAAGGTCAATTCAGCACACTCGTCTAAGATGTCATTCAGCTCATAAGATGCATCTTTTAGCATCTCCAGCCAATACTTTACTCTTTGGCTTGAGAACTGTTTCTCTGCAGCATCATCAAGGATAGCCTCGATTGAAGTGAGCATGACGCGAAGCTTTTCCAAGTCTGTATTGAAACCCATAAATGATCTCAGCTCTTCTACAGCAAGAGAGGTCAACTTTTCAAGCACAACTCCAAGAATTGCTTCAGCCATCTTCCAAGATCTAACTCACAGAAAAAAGTCAATGCAAGAGAGTTTCAGAATGGGGATGCAATGATGGAAGGCAGAGAGAGAAAAGAATAAAATACACAGGAGAAAAGGTCGGGGGTGTGAACTTAAGAAAACAGGGTGTGAGAAAAAGAAACTCCCATTGCTTTTAGGTTGTATCATTGTGAGGTACTTCACACTCATCAAAACACAAAAATCAACTTTCTGACGGAGAGCTAAACCTATTTTGTTGGGGGTAGATGTAACCACTAAACTCTCATGTATTTGCAAATGTTTTGAATACATAAATGCTTCTTCCATTAATTTTTAGTATTTTTGTTTCTTTACTTAATGTTTGATTTGTTTTAATCATTCATCGCATGACATTTGGGTCATTAGGTATTGAAAAATATCTCTTGAAACCTAGACTTGGAACAAGATATCTAATGGAACTTGTATCTAGGAATGGAGCTTGACCCATTAGTTGTCTTAAACCCTAGTTCGTAAAGCGGATTTACTTATTTAGGGATTCAAGGAATTGACTCTTAATAAGGAAACCTAGGCTCATTCAACTAAGGGATTAGGGCTTGAGTAAACTCGTGGGTTGACATTAATAATTTAATGGAGAACAGTTGAGTGTTTTATATGCTTGATAGTGAAGTCGATGAAATTTAACCCCAACAATATCATTCCACTGCATTTCTTATCTTTTTCATATTCTAAGAGTTTCAAATATCCAATTTCACCTTTTACTTGTTTACACAATATTTACTTTCATGCACAAAAACTCAAATTATGGATTTATTCTTTAGTTTAAATTAGTTATTAATTACACAATTATTTAGTATACACGAGTCTCTTGGGAAACGACATCTCGGTCTTATCGGTTACTACTTGCGCGACTTGGTACACTTGTTAAAGTCTTAGCAATTTCAAGGCTGATAAATTCTTTAATTACCACAATACACCAGATTCAGAACATGTTGAAATTGCATCTATGCATTTCGAAAGAGACGTAGTGCCATGGTTCCAAATGCTCTAGAAGATTGAGGTAGTTACGACTTGGTTAACACTAACCCGAGCTCTAGAATCTCAATTTGGCTCATCTCTCTTTGATTGCCCTATGGCAGAACGGTTTAAACTACAACAAAATGGGTCAATTTTGGATTATTATTTGAAATTCATGTCTCTTGCAAATAGGTCAGAATGATTGACTAAGGAAGCAATACTCAATTGTTTTGTAAGTGGGTTAAATGTTGGTATTAAGCGGGATGTGGTTGCTTTTTATCCACCAAATTTATTATGCGTTGTTGCTTTAACTAAGCTCTATGAAGAAAACTACATGCCTAACCAAAAACCCACTGGGAATTATCCAACCAAAAACAACCATTCACCCTTCGTTGGCTCATCTAACCTCTAAAATTCTCCTAAAAAACACATTAGCAAACACCAAGCCCACTTTACCACTTCTATTACCTACCCCTCTAGGACCATTGTTAAGACTTTGGCAAGTGTACAAAGTCGCGCAAGTAGTAACCGGTAAGACCGGGATATCGTTTCCCAAGTGACTCGTGTATGCTAAATAATTGCGTAATTACTAACTAATTTAAACTAAAGAATGAATCTATAATTTTTACTTTCGTGTAAGAAAGTAAATTTTGCATAAATGATTAAAAATGAACTTTGGTAGTTAAATGCACTTAGTCGATGGAATATATTAGAAATGATATGAATTGATATTGTCGGGGTTAGAATTTGCCAACTATGCTCTCATGCAACTACAATTTTACATCCTCTACATCAATATGCTAATGTCAACCCACAATTCTACTCAAACCCTAATTCCTTAATGGATTGAGCCTAAATTTTTTTATTAAGAGTCAATCCCTTGAACTCTTAATAAGCAAATTCGCTTTATGCATTAGGGTTTAAGACAACCAATGGGTCATGCCCCATTCGTAGATACAAGCTCCATTGAGTTTTCTTGTTCCAAATCAAGGTTTCAAAAGATATTTCCACACCTAATGAACCAAATATCATGCAATAGATGGCCAAATCAATGCAAGCATTAAGTGAAGAAACAAGAAGACTAGCATTTAATGAAAGAGACATTTATATATTCAAAACATTGTAATTACACAAGAGTGCAGTGGCTACATCCAACCCCAACAAAAATAGGTTTAGCTCTCCATTGTCATAGAGAGCTCAAGCTTACAAATGGAAAAGATGAAAAAGAAAGGAGATACAAAGAGGAAGAAGGAGTCGTTCCCATAAGCCCTAACACACCTCCGAGCTCTAAAAAATGAGTTTTCTCGCGCCTCCCACATCTAAAGATGTCTTCCCCTCGAGAATCTAGAAGAAATAGGTTAAATTTTGCCACATCAACACATGTGCCGCTCAGCGCTATCCCCGCACCACTCAACGTCCAAAAAATGCAAGCCAATCAGCGCTCATCGTTGGCTTCTGGTGCTTAGCACCCAAAAATGCGAACCGAATGGCGCTGAGCGCTAGTGCTGAGCATTGGCGTTGAGCGTCTAGAAATGCAAATCAACTAGCGCTCAGCGCTGATTGTGGCGCTTAGCGCTGGAATTTGCGAGACAATTGGCGCTGAGCCTTGACTTTCTGGCACTCAGCGCTGGAAGCATGATTCAGATCTTCAATTTTGGTTTTTTTCCTTTTTCTTCTCTGGTTGACAACTTCTTTGGCTTGAAACAAAAGCTTCCTATCATGAAATTGGACACAAAAATAGGGATTAGTGGTATAATTAGATTTATGTAATCCATATTGTATTTATTCGCAAAAGCAAAGTAAAAGTGAGGATTAAGTGGGTTAAAAGCTCAAGAGGAGTTGATTATGTTAGCAAAAGATAGCCAAGTTAATGGTAAAAATCTACATTATCAACTCCCCTAAACTTAAAACCTTGCTTGTCCTCAAGCAAAAAGGTAACTTGGCCTAGATGAACAACACAATTGCAATGATCTAACAACTCAAGAGAACATATTTAAACAACCAAAACAATTGTCAATCATGCTTGCTCTTATTTGAAAGATTGTTTGGCACATGTGTTTCATTAGCATGGCAAGCTTAAGCTATGGTGCTCACAAAACAAAAGCTTCACAAGTGCATGCTATGGTGCTCATATTTATTACTTGCTACGTTCGACCGGTGCACTTGTCGTTTTCCACTAAGGAAGCAAGAAGAGAACAACAAAAGCCTATAAAGCAATTGATACCATCACAACTCTAAAGAGAGGATAAAACGGAGCAAAAGATCAAGAGATGAAGAAAACATATGGCGGAGAGAAAAGGTGAAGAAAGAATCGAGAGAATAAAATTGATTTAGAATATGTGTTTATGTGGCCAAGGAAAAGAGAATATATACATATATAAACACAATAACATAAACAAAACTACTTAGATGCATTAAACGAAGATAGGAAACGCTTGAGCCCAACAAATAATTGTTATCACTCTTTCCTCGCCAACTAAGTATGTTGATAAACTCCTCAAGGAAGTTAATTTCCCTGTATGTATCGTGAAACTCTTAACTTTGCCAAATTTATTTTTCTCAAGGTCTTGAAAAAGTGATCTTTAGTATAATTTATTCCACACACCATCACCAACATCTTCAGCATCTAACTTTCCATCAGATGAAATGAATTCATTAGGCATCCAAAGTTCAGTTAAATATATATTTTTTTTATTATTCTTTCACCTTTCGAAAATATTGCACAAAATAAGGAAAAAAAATGTGTGAGAATCATTAGGTTATATGAATGATATATATATAGCAATTAATACAAATCCTCTAAATACTAAAGTAAATCTCTGTTCTTCTATTTAAATAGGAATAAGATCCATTATGTACCTGCAGTGCACAGGGCACAGCAATCATAATATGCAGAATGAAGAGACAGAGAAACGGGGAATGTGAGCTATTATTGGCTACTCCTTGGTTCTCTAACCTCAATGCACACTCGTCCAAAATGTCATCAAGAATGTAAGAGGCTTCTTTTAGCTTTTGTAGCCAATCCTTTATAGACCTGTTGGAGAATTGTTGCTCCTCAGCATCTGCAAGGGTAGCCTTGATCGTGGTGAACAAGCTGGCAAGCCTTTCCAAGTCTTTATCAAAATCCAAAAACAATCCCAACTCCTTTTCAACAAGTGTGTTCAAATTGCCTACCACAATTTCAAGTACTGCTTCAGCCATCTACCAAATTCTTACTCACGAAATGAAATTGCAAGAGAGATTGTATGCTTCAGAAATGGAAATTCAATGATATCTTAAAGTGGTAAAACGAAAAGGCAGAGCAGATTTAGAGCTGCATTATTGAAAATTTGAAGATTCAGTGTCTTGCAAATTGACTTGTGGAATTTTATGGTCCATCCGCCGTGAGAAGAAGAGTCATCGATACTTTATTAATAATTGATTTGAGTAGATTTGAAAGGAAAGTTTATGTTATTCTTTTTAAAGAGATTTGAAAGTGATAATAGAGTGAATTTGAGAATAAATTTTATAAAAATTTATGAAAGATTTGACTAATGTGATAGATAAAAAAATGTTTTAATAAATAGAAATTGAAGATTACTAAATTATCCTTCATATAGTAAATATAATATAAAATAATTTTTGAAGAAGTTAAAATAATAATTTTTAAAGAAGAGGTTAATGAATAGTTTTGAAGAAAAAAAAATTATTATAAAAAATAAAGAATAAAATGCATTTGCCATAAGAATAAACATAAAACATTTAGATATTAAATAAAATAATGGTTAAATTAAAATGTAAAAAATAATAATCACATTTTATTATTTATTTTGTATTTTTAAAATAGCTTTGTTTTCATCTTGATTTACTTATTTTTCCATGTTATTTAGAAATTAATATATGAATAAAAAATTCAAAATTTTTTGACAATGAAGGAAATTCCTTTATGGGAAATGTTTGGTAATCTCACAGAGTCTACCATTTTCATCTCATTGTTAGCGTGCATGATCCATTGAGGCTACCATTTTCATTTTTATCTCAATGTTTGCACTATAATATGGATCTATTTTCATTTTCGTTTTTCAACTCTGATCCATCATTCTTGTTGCTACCATGTATAGGATAGTCACCGCAAGATCCATTTTTTCCGCTTTTTTTCAAAAGAAAATCACACTTCAGTCTGCTGCATTTTCCACATCTTTGCTTTTCGAATAAATTCAAATACAAGTTCTTGTTATTCAATGTTTCATTGAAAACTAGTGGAAATGGCGTTCTCCACAATTCTGTCAACCATTGCACACCACCTTCGATACAAAATAACGACTTTAAAAAAGTTTCAAAATAATTGGAACTGGTTCCATGGATAAGGAAATGGGTTCCAACACAGGCATGGGTTGTATTTAACCACTCAAAGATTCAGTTCCAACATATCCATATCCAATTTCCAATACTCCAATTTCAGAGTCCTGTATCCATTGCATTCCATAACACTATCTTCCCACTGCCTTAGTCACCATGGAGGTGCGCAACCCATCCCACCCTTACTCCTTCTCCACCATCAACCAGAATCTTTCCTGCATACACGTGAAAATAATATGATTATAAAGCAGGATTATTATGATAAAATGTGATTTATCACCCTTAAATATACGTCCCTCAAACGAGATGGGAATAATCTCGCAAATCGTTAAATACGAACAACCATACTAAACACAAATTCATCTTCGCTAATTCTCTTTCATAGTAAATAAATCCATAAGAACATGGTCTAAATGTTTATTAACTTTATTTTCTCTATTTTATACTAAATATCAACTCATTTATTATAACCACGTTGTAAATTTGTAAAGACATGCTTTTAAATATATTAAAAAAAATATTTAATTGATATTTTACTAAAAAATAATACAATAAGTAAAAATGTCAAACATAAAGAAAAGTTATAACGAGTTATAAATTGTTATTTGTTTTAAATAAAATAATAATGTACTTTTACCTTTTTCTTTTTTCTTTTTGCTGGTTATTGTGCTTTTACTTTATAAGAAACTTCATGGTTTTTTCCTTTCAGCATTGATTATTATGTTTAACTATCATGTAAAGACTCATAGTTGATCAATGTATGATAGGACGGCTATCAAACTAGCCTTAGGATTAAAGGCATATAAAGAAATATATTATATATGAAATTTACAAAGAAAATACAAATAAAGATTACACACAGCAAAGTTCGTAGTGAAAATTAAAAATTTAAGACTTGCATTTCAAAAAAGAAAAAGGAATATATATATATATATATATATATATATATATATATATATATATATATATATATATATATATATATATATAAATAAAACTACCTTTGAAGAGAAAATGCTGATATAGTGCAGTAGTATCAACTAAACCATTAGCTTAGCATATGCTTAGGCTTATGAAAAACGATTATGGTTAGATATTCAGTCCAACTGAAATATTTTACTTATACTTCTCTTTGCATGGAACTATGCACTAAAACCCCTCAAATCCCACCAATAATACATTGAAATGCCGACAAAGAATGCTTTGATATTGATAAAATCAATAATATAGGATCGCCAATTTATGGACAATACTCTTATGCTACAATTTGATTGTGCACTAACATGGTCAACTAGAAAGTCCCATCGCATGTAATACCGAACGTGTTTGAAGATTTAGACTCTGCCATTCTCCGTCATTACCTAATTCCTAACTATCTTTTGAAGGAAGTGTAGCTTTTGATCCGTACTTGGAGAAAACATCACTTAATACAGCCTTCTCCCTTATCTTTAACCTGCGCCATAATCAAACAAGTACACATCAGAAAACAACACCAAAACATGAAAGTGGTGCTATAAAATGCACAGGGATTTCACCTTCTTGAGGATCCAGGAATATCTAAAGGTTTTTTGGCTTTCTCTTTGGAAGTTGATTTTTTCTTCCGGGCATTTTCTGGTTTAACCTTGGCAAATGACTTCTTTTCCTCTGTGGAGTTTCTGTCAACCTGCTCTGAGGGAGGTAAATTAGTTTCAGAATGGATCCTCAATTGCGCACTATCATCACCATCCACTCTCAAAGCAGTAACGGACTCTGAAATACCCCCATCATCTTCCTGTTCTTCTCCATCCACCAGATTGTCCAGGTCATCCAAATCATCTGAATTGGTCTCATCCCATGAATTGAAGGGAGAATCATCATCGCTGTTGGAATCCTCATTTGAATCTTCTTCAAATGTAGTGTCCATGTGCTGTCGAGCAGCACTCAGGTTTTCACTTATTTTTAGAGATGGAGATAAAGACTGTGCATTTAGAATCTCGCATTTTATCTGCTTCTGAATTTTCCCAAATGTTATAGTTTGTCCCGTGTATAACTCCACAAACCTGAGGGAAAGAACAATGGAATTGGTAAGATACTAGTATGGAATTAGTAAACAACTCTGACATCGTATCCCGGCAGGATATTCTTTCAATAACAAAAGCGCAACAACAATTAAAAATAGCACAGATCCTTATGCCCCACATATTCGCCAATTTCATTTTAGCAAGTTAAAGTAGCATGAAGAAGCTTGAATGAAAACAAATCACCACCCTCATAATTTTCTTATAACAAAACATCTTGCACTGCATGTAATAGACAACTTACTCTTCCCATATGCTCCATTATTATTTTTCTTGGGGTTGGGGGTTGGGGTTGGAACAGACACAATATTGAGGTTATAACGCACCTAACTGCATCTTCTTCACGCTTGAAATCAACAAAAGCAAAACCTTTGCAGATTGGATCCCTTGTCTTTTTGTTTCCAATGACAGCTGGGGCAATATTAATTATGCCCGGAATCCCTTGCAAAGCTGATTTCAGATCTCTAAGGATGTTTTTCTTCTTCGGTAGGTTCACCAATCGCACTCGACTTCCAATTGGAACCAGTTTGGTCTCTGTAAAATTCCATGTCAATAAATAGCCAAATTTCAAATCATAGGCTCAATGTAATAAATTAAAAGCAAACACTTTGCAACTCAATAGTTCGGGCATTGGTTTGTTATTCATTCAAAAGCCAACAGACAACAACACAGAATATATGATACTAGACCCCAGCATTTATTTTCACGTCTTTAAATTCGTCTCACAATCACCGTAAAACGATGTAGTTAGTGCATTCCTCAATGAATAGATTATTTAGGGGTAGTAACTAATCAAAATAAGCTTTAAATGTATACAAAGAAATGTTAACAGACTCGCTGTTTAAAACACAGCAATATCAGGTGAATTCTACCTTGTTCAAACAACATTTGATCTTGTTTGAAATAAACTTCTCCATGAGCACTTACGAGAAAAGAATAAACGAATGTAAAATGAAATAAACTTTTCCTCTGAAAGAAATATCTTGTACATAAATTAGAATAAAGTTTTGAAAACGCTAAGTTAATTTGAGCTTGTGAAAAAGTCCCCTTTATTTCACCTCTTTCTTTTCTTATTAGTAATACTATGAAGAAGTTTATTCAAATAGAACTAAAGCGAAAATTCTATGGGAGTAACAACAAAATTCAGTGTCCAGAAGAGAGTGCCGACACCATTCTTCAATGTATATACATTTACTCATGTAACTAACCACATGGATAAAGGCTTATCTAGCCATACAAAAAACTTAGATATAATTTCTTTCTTTTTAAGTGTTTCTGTTATTATTCTCCCATTATAATTAGAATTGTCTCGTGCATAACAAATTTTGTGTTAAAGGTCGATATAACATCCAAAATTAAACTTCAATTCTAATTAAAAAACAGTAGCAAAACCACCTAAGCAGTTGCATTTTGCAGTAGCCAGTCACACAACAAAACTCAAGCAGCTATATCTACACAGGTTGACATGCACAAACGAAAAGTAAAACAAAAACGCTTTACACATACACTGGCAAGAAACACGACACATGACTAGTGACATGAACATCATCCCAAAGTAAATAACAGAATAATTTCATCAAACCAATCAACTATGAACTAATTTGAACACAACAACCCAAAAACAGAGTTATTGGCGGCTAACCTTTCTTCTTTTCATCTTTTTCAGTGGAAGCATGCTTCACAGGGTTGCTCTTAAGCCTCTTCAAGTTCTCAGCCTGAGCTACTCTACTCTGACGAATTTCCTCGAGCAGCTTATCCTCAACCGAAGTGTCGTACACTTTCCCCTCACCAAATCCCTTCGGTCTCTTCTCGAACCATTTACTCATCTTCTCCAACGGAAGCATCCCCTCATCATCGTCATCATAATCAAATTCTTCTTCTTCGTCATCGAATCCATCACTTAAGTCATCGTCGTACTCCTCTTCGTCTAAATCATCGTCTGCCACGGCCACTTCAGAGCCTCCGGGCCGCTTCTTCTTTGCGGCGACCGCGACAAAAGCGCGGTCGGAAAGCTTCGCGCAGGGTTGCCGGAATTGTCGGAACACGAACTTCGAAACGAAAGAGAAGTGAAAACTAACGGCACGTGAGGGTGCCAGAGAGTGACACGTGTGAGCGCGAGAGAGAAGAGGCACCGAATTGTACGGTGCCGGAAATGCAGTTGAACGGAGCATTGTTCTCCTACTTCGTCTTTTGGATACGTTGCCAGCACCAGAATAACTTATATAACCTTTTAATTACAGTTTTGGATATATATAAATTATATAGAAAGCAAGAAACAACAAGGTGTCGTGGTGTAGTTGGTTATCACGTCAGTCTAACACACTGAAGGTCTCCGGTTCAAGTCCGGGCGACGCCAACTCTTATTGTTTTTTTGTTGTATATTTGTTTTACACATTTGAATGGTTTCCATTAGTTTACATAATTTAATATTTTTAATTTAAATAAATTTCATTTTAATATATTTTGAATGATAAAAAATAGCATGAGAAATATTAGATAATTTTTTTTTCATCATTAATAAATTTTTTAATTTATTAGTATTTTTATTATAAATTTAAAAATAACTTTTAAAACAGAATGGTCAAGTAGAAGTAGGGGTAAAATTTTCTACTTAACATTTAACAATGAAAATTTCACTCAAAGGAAATAATATATATATATATATATATATATATATATATATATATATATAAAAATAAAAAAAAAATAATAAAAAGAGTGAGCAAAATTCTATGCAATCAAAACAAGAAAAATCTCTATAATATATACTTAAATTTATTATATAATATTTATTGTAGATGGGCTCTGGTTTTTTATTTTGTTTCCAAGAGTTTCTCATCTTTTTCTAAAAGCCCATTACATTTGACCAGAAATGTAACATCGAATGTGGACCGGGTCATATTGAATCAAACAGTTAGAGGTGGGCTTGCCATGAGATCTAGTTCAATCTCACACAAACATAGTCATTTGAGCAGAAACCAAGACAAAAGCAGAATCTTGAAGAGTTGTTGTTTCAGTGATGCCAGCACAAATTATTTCAACAAGAAGATTTTTCATTTCATCAACTTGAAAATGATAAGGTCGTTGATGATTTCACCCCATGTATGTGTGAGTGCTCCCAATAACGCTCATCTTGACTTTTGCCAACATCATAGCCTACCCCTTTTGGTCACATGCCCATTACCACACCACCTGCATCATCTAATCTCTCTTCATGTGTCTGTCCATTTCCACATGTCTGCATTTCACCATTTTCTCATTATACTCTCTCTCTCTCTCTCTCTCTCACACACAACACTTCATCACTACTTAACAGCCATGCATCTCTGTCGGCTGATACCATACGATTTCACTTACATTTTTCTGCTCCCTACCAAACACTATACATCCTGGTCCATGTCTCATGTCTTGCTTCGATACTATTAATAATGAACGCTCCTTTATCTTGATTTGATTTATCAAACACCTTCTAAGCATCAAGAATTTAAAGGTAAATCTAAATCTCACTCTCGAATAAAAATAAAAAGTTGAATATGAGAAATATATTCATAAATTTTTCATTGTTTTAAAGTATTTTGTTGAGAGTGACGTTAATTTTTTATTTGAATTAGACTAATGTCTTATTAACATTAGTGTCATATTTTTTTAATAAATTTTTTTCAAAAAACTCATGATCAAGTAATAGAGGTTGTGGATTCAACTCTCCGTACTAAAACTTGAAATATAAAGTTGGTTTGATAAATCTAAAAGTGGGGATATAAGAGGTTGTGAGTTCAACTTTCTTTGATAACAAATATTAACGATTAACATGCATTATCTCTGATCGGAAACCTAAACACATAAATCAAAATCAATAACAAGTTGGATTCTTAACCTTTTCCTAACGTTAAACAGCGACAAGCATGAGTGACACCATATATACACTCAAACTATGCACGTTTGTGGGGGCGTTGGAACTATTATTCATGCATTCATATGCATACATATATTGTAGTTAAGTTAGGTAGAGTTTTCCATCAATGAGTTTAGTGTTTGATAAAAAGAAAATTTTATAGTAGGTTATGAATTATGTGTTGCATAAGATGGATGAGTGGTAGATATAAAGAACCCCATCAAACAGTGAATGCATCTGGGGTTGGCTTGGTAGTAGCACTAGTGGACAAGTCCATGTACCTTCCTGAAAAACCCCAACCCTTTACTCAAATTCTAGATCATGCAACCTTTGAATTTATTATCTTACTTCCTTATCCATCCAGCTTGCTTATGCTACATGTTTGGCATATATAATATATTATTATTTCTTTGTCTAATAAAACAATCACCATTCCATATGTTCAAAATTCACACATCACTTCAACTTAAAATTAAGACTTACTTTACTTCAAGTATAATAAATTAATTTTATTTCTAATAGATGCAGATTTCGAGAAATGTTTAAATTATAAATATTCTATAACATTTTATATATTTTTGTAAATGGATTATTCGGCATCCCACATATCTTTTATCTTATGTTTCATTTTAGTTATTTTTAATAATATCTTCGCATTTAAATTAAAAAAATAACGTTATATGTTTCATATATTTTTTTTTAGTTTAATTTTACGTGCTACTTGCAAATAATTAATATTGCTTTATATCACCTTTTTAATTGTTTGTTTCACATGGAGAATCAAAATTGTTTGTTATTTACCTCATACCTGTTTGTGTAAAGCGAATCATGTTAATTGTTTGTTTTACACGGAGAATAAAAATTGTTCTTAATTACCTTATACATGTTTTATTAAGGAATTTTGGGCAGAAATAATGTAAACATAATTTTATTATATGTAATTATTTAAAATTATTTATCTGTACTTCAAAAGAAATAGATACTAGGATTCTTGATTCATGCCAGTTGTACATATACACGGGACGATCCGAAACGTACAGGCAAATATGATGACCAAATCAGAATCTATCATTCGTGTCTTCCATATAAAATAAATTTATTTGAGTTAAACAGATCAACAATTGATAATAACACTTTAAAAATATTTATAATTTAAATTCAAAATTTAATTAAACTAAAATAGTTACTTATCTAATTGAAATTACTATTAGTTTATCAAAATTTAATAAATCATATTGAAATTTTAATCTCTCACTCCACTTTGATCTATTTTATCTAGTCCGTCAAAATCCCATTTAATTTATCATATTTTTTACGCAACTAATGATGAGATGGATTAAAATGAATCGATATCACTCGTTTTTTTTCTCTATTATTAACTCATTGGTATATATAGAGTGTAGTGTGTAGTGTATAAGAATTTGGGAACTAGCGTCAATCAAAAGCTTAAATTAAGCCTTTAGGTTGAATTCATGTATCTAGCATCATTGAAATGTGTATACATAGTGACAAATATTACAACATTATTTATTGAAACTTCCATAATTTCATATGACCAAACCTTAAATGGTGCTAAAGAAAATCATAACGTGAGTTTGACATTCAATATCCTACTAATACCTAAATTATAGTCTTAGCCTTAGATTCATAATTATATTCGCACATTTAATTAAATCGCCAACCCACAGTTTAAACCACACAATGGGTCATATATATATATATATATATATATATAAAGATGTTTCAATTTTAAAAGTTCTAAATTCATCTATATAGAAAAGGAAAATATAGAAAGAATAATGAAGGTATAATTAACAGAGAGATATGTGTGTGATGTGAAATTAGGGGAGCATTGACATACAATTATTAAATGCTTAATCAAACTTTATTAAAACATTTTCAAGATCTTGACACTTATGATAACCCACAAATCAATAAATCAAAAAAGAAAAGAAAAGGAGAGGAAAAACAAAGAAAACCCCATGACATCACCTTGACGCGTTTATTATATATATAACAAAGGCTATTGTTTTATATTTATTTATTATTTTTCCAAATCAATTATTTGGTCAGACATCTCATGATGAAATTTGAGAATTTTGCAGTAAATATCATGACAATGTTTATATTTAATGCTGTAGGTTAAATAATAGCAAGCTAGTAGATTGTATAGTGTGACCTATAAAGTATTAATAACACATTTAATTTCCATATTATTAAACTTGTTCTTTTTTTCTCTTATCTTTAGTCTATTGTTTATCTTTCCCACTAAAAAAGTGTATTGTTTATATTATCTAACTGCCCCCTTTTAATTAGTAGATGCTATATTATATTGAATCATTTTACTTCAAATATAGCTAACACTACAAAAGTATAAAATGTCATGTAAAATAGAAGTTAGTAACAAGTTTGTTTATCTTAATTATACAATATATATATATATATATATATATATATATAAATTCTTGTACTGATTTATTCTTAAAATATAATATAAAATTATTTTATTCTGTTGTACTACTTTTTTGTCATATACAGATAGCATATACGCTGAATGTAAATGATTTCACCGGTGGCCGATGATTGAAGGGACAGGGGTGACATGCGCCCAAAAGATTTTTAAATTTTTTATATTATATATTAAAAATTTGATTTTTTGAAAATTTTGAAATTATATGTATGTATTGAAATTAGATAGATATTAAATTGAATATTCTTTTTATAAAATTCAATATTTAATGTTGATAAATATTAAAATATAATATCAAATATAATAAAAAATAAAAATATTTTTATTTTTTTATTGTCTTTTAAGTTTCTTATTAATTATATTAATCTCTTACTTTCACATATTTTATTTTTGTTTCTAAAAAAAAAAAGTTATTTGTTTAAAATTCTCGTATGTTTTCTTTTATTTTTTGAAAAATAAAAAAAGTAACTATCATATCTTATTTGACAGTAAAATATTAATTTATTAGTGAATAATTTTTTTATCTCATGAGTTGTTTGTATTTTGTATATTTTTTTATTTGGAGTATATAAGATAATGTAATTTATTATGTGTTTTTTTCATAACCGATCTTTAATTATGACTTGATTACCGTATATTTTTCTTTTAGTAATTACATCTCTCAATTTCTTATTAGATTATGATAAATTATTTTTAATCTTAATTTTTTTAAAAAAAAGTATATTGACGAAGAATACAAATACAATGGTAGATTTATTTTTTTAAAATAATAAAAATGAAACTACCATCGAAGATGAAAACATGATGAATTCGACTTCTTCACATATTCTGAAGCATATGATATTATTGATCCAATTGTTCAATTAGAGGAGTCATTTCCTAAGATGCAAAGAATTACATGTGAGGAGTCCAAATGTGAGTCTGAGTCCTACATTGAGTAAAAATATGAGAAAGTTAAGCACCATTTAAGGATGAAGATCCATAAATCTATCACCTTAAGGTTTTGGATTAAGAGTGGTGTCAATCTCTTATATTTTGTATCTTCCAGTAATCCTCTCTCGAAATACCTAACAATGTGAGGTGATTGACTTAGACAAGGCTCTGTAAGTCAAGAAAGACCTAAGAACGTGTGGTGGTCGGCTTAGACAAGGTCCTATATTGAAAGTCTTCTTGACAGTGGGTCAGGTCTTCAAATATTAAATGAGTCAAGAGATGAAATTAGAAGAACTTGTTTAAAATAGGATCCATATTTTTTAAATTTTAGTCAGCAAAGCAAAAGAAGATTAATTTAAAATTTCAATATCGACATTTTATTATTGATGTTCCTAACTATTTAGACTTGAACAATTTATTCATCATGCTTGAATTATGTCAATGTTTTGCAAGAGTTGGAAAATCAAGGACATGCATTGATCATATGGTTCGTCTTATTTCAACGCTTTTTACTTCTACAACTATAATAAAAAGATAATTTTTTATATCAAAATGAATTTCTTACTGATAATATAGTTATTTATGTTGAAAAAAACTAGTTGAAAATTTTAATTTTAATTCAATTATTAATAAAGTCAAGAATCTGAAGGAATGAAAGACGATATTTTATATATTTGAGATTTCTTTTATATTTACGAGGAAATTTATTTCTTTAAATCTAAACTTTTAAATTAAAAATAATCCACCTTCTATATTCAATATAAAAAACAAACACATGTTCAAAATATATAACTATAACTTAGTTGACGCTAATTAAATAAATATAGATGTATAAATATTAAAAATAAATGAGGTTAACATCTGTTTAGTTCATATTAACTTTATTTATTTTATTTTTTATTAGTGTTTAATATTAATTTAAATAAATAAAATATTAAAAATAAAAAAGGTTAAGATTTGGTAATTCCACACTAAACTTATTTATTTTAATATTTTATTTATATTTAGGTTTGCAACTTAAATATTTAAAAATTAAAAATAAATAAGGTTAACATTTATTAAGTTAATACGCTAAGCTTATTTTTTTTAATATTTATTTTAGTTAGTATTTGTGAAATAAAGGAAATATTATTTTGTATTGTATTAGAGTTGGCTAAGCCGGAGAACCTATGCTAAAAGTTAATTTATACTGCAGTGTTTATTTGTAAAATATTTAGTTTTCAAATTTTAATTTTAGTTTTCACAATTTCTATTAAATTTTAGTTTTCACAATTTTCTATTAAATTTTAGTCAATTATCATTTTTGAATAAAATAAAAATATAGGCATTACTTTATTAAATATATAAAATATGAAATATTATTTATTAAAAACATAACAAGGTAAATATTTATTTAAAACTAAAAGCATCTAAATATAGTATTATTGAAGAGAATGAGATGAGTGTGAGTGTCTGCTTTAAAAATAAAAAATATATAAATATCATTTAACATTTTTGCATTAAATATTTCACTTTTATTTGCTAAAAAGTTATTAAACCAGTAAAAAATAAATCTAAGTTATTTTTATAGCAGAAATACAATATTTTTTAACAATTACTTAGTTTATGCGCTGATAAAAAATGATTAATAAAATTCTTTATAAGGACGTTTTTATTTTTTATTTTTTACTCTCTTATAATTTCCTTTTATTTTCTTACCGTAATACATATTTTATTTTCACCTCAGATATTTTCAAATAAATCTGGTCCATGAAATTACATTTGTTCAAGGACAGACGGGATACCCACAATTACTTTTATTCAACGGTTAATGTATTGTTATTGATTAATGAAAAAACAGAGAAAAGTTATATATTTTTGGATAAAATACTCCAATGATTCATGTTTTTGTTGAAAAATCTCAAATAGGTCATAAGATTTTTTTTAATCTCAATTAGGTCCATATTTTTGAAAATGTGTAACGATTAGGCCCATTCCGTTAGTATAGAGTTAACGGTGTTAAAGATGTGCCACGTGTCAGCTCCACATTTTTTTGAATTTTTTTAAATTTTTTTTGAAAATTATTCATGACACGTGTCACGTCAATATTGTGCCACGTGTCAAGTCAGTAAGGTGACACGTGTCAAATCGTCTGAATCTCAATTTTGTCCATATATTTGTTATTTTTATTGCATTTCAGTCCATTTTTTAAAAAATTTTAAATATATCTATTTTAACTTTTTACAAAATTGCTTTAAAATTTTATATTTAAATTTATAAAATTGTTAATTTTAAACCAACTCTAACATTTGTATATAAATTATTTAAAACAATTTTGTAACAAGTTAAAATAAATATTTTAAAATTTTAAAACAAAATATAAAATAAACTTAATATTATTAAAATGTTTAATAAAAATATCATTATAAAATTTATATAAAAGTTAAATTTGATCTCAATTTGGAGTGGATGAAATTGAAAATTAAAAAAAATGGACTGAAATATAATTAAAATAACAAATATATGGACCAAATTGAGATTCAAACAATGACTTGACACGTTTTACCTTACTGACTTGACACGTGACACAATATTAATGTGACACGTGGCGTGCATGAATAATTTTCAAAAAAATATTAAAAAAATTCAAAAAAATTCAAAAAAGTTCAAAAAATTCAAAAAAAAATTTCAAAAATTCAAAAAAATGAGAAGCTGACACGTGGCATATCCTTAACACCGTTAACACCATACTAACGGAATGAACCTAATTGTTACACATTTAAAAAAATATGGACCTAATTGAGACTAAAAAAAATCTTAAGACTTATTGAGATTTTTCAACAAAAACATGGACTAAGAGGTATTTTAACCTATACTTTTTTAACAGACAATAAAGTCTTATTTTCAAACTTTTTTTTTTTACGGACTTCATTTTAAAAAAATATATATATAAGATTAATTTGCTTACGCATAATAATAAATGTACCCCTTCAAAGCTAATTCCACAAAGAATATTTTGCCCCATTCAAAAGGCTCGAAATATATTTACTCTAAATTCAATTGCTTCATTATTAGTCAAGGTTGGTGGCTTAACAATTCAATTTATACTTCGTCACTCACGTTTAATCCTTGTCAAAACATATTATAAATCAACAAAAAATAGTTATCCAACATTTTTATTTATGAAAAAATTAATAATATAGATCAAATTAAACTTAAACTTGTAAACGTCATATATTTGTTATATGTTTTAGTAACGTAACTTTCCATTTTGAACGGCTTAAAATTAATCAAATAGAATATTTCATCATAATATTCAAAATAGGTGGTCTAGTATATAAAGTATATTGATACAGTCTTACAGAAGATAGGACTATAAAAATATATGATTTATACATGCAACTTAAGTTAACCAACCCTATACAAAACTAACCACTTACTAAAATTCTCCTTGATCTTCCACTACTATAACAAATAGCTCGTCATACTCCAGAGGTGCCTCTACACCTGCAACTTCATCTGCTCCCACCAAATATGTGATCATCACAAAAGAAGAAATGAACAATACAAGAAGACACAAAACACATAACATAGTAAACTAGTGTACAAAAAAATATTTATACATATATTTATATCATGCCAAAAACCTTCAAGCATGGTATATAACATCTCTATATCTATAATAACACAAACAGTTGACACTAAACTTCAATTATTTGTATACATACATTGATATTGGATCCAGGTAAGTTGTACACTTGTTGTGGCATCTCATGCTGTACAGAGCGATAAACAGAGAATTATACTCTACCACCTAAAAGATTAGCTCGTTAACACCTTTGGTCAAGGCTCCTGCTCCTCTCACCATATACCCTATTCCTCTCTACTTGAGAATTTGAATGGTTATTAAAATGTCAGGATAACTTCCAAGACGATCCCCATATCAATGCACACACTACTACAATCCACAACTAATTTTCCTTGAATTAGTATGAAAAAATTCTAATTCATCAACTATCTCTCAAGCAATCATAATGAGAACCATAAACATACTTCACATCAACCACAAAACACCTTAAAACAGTCAAATAAGAGTAATAGACAAAACAAGGCAAATAATGTTGTACATAAAGTACATCAAAGCGGTGAAAACCATTTCTCTAAACACAAATTTCAAAACAAAGATCCCACTAGTCAAAGTGAAGAATCACATGTCTAGGATCATCTGTCAAAATTTTAGCTCGATCTGACGGTTAACAAAGTGAAAATCCTCATTTTACCAAGAGGTACCATACCAAAAATCAAGGTGGCGTCCGACGCTGGAAAAGAGGCGCCTAGTGCCTAGTACCTGGAATACACTGATTTCCAATGCCCAACAGTCCAAAAGTGGCACTAGTGACACCAAGTTAGTGATTTGGCACCCGACAGCGCTGTAATGGGGTCTAACGTTGTATCAAAAACAATAATTTCGGAAAAAAGATGATCCTATACAATTGATTGATTGAGCTCCTTTCCTTTAGTGTTTTTGATTCCATATGGTTTTAAAGAGTTAAAGAAACTGATATCCAATCACTCAAAACACAAATTTAGACAGTTCCCCAAATCAAGACCAAACACATATCAAATATCAAACAATTCAACATACAACTCATCAATTCAACAAATCACATTAAAAATAACTATCAATATTATCTATTATCAATTCTCACCAAAATTTAACACAAAATTAGCTTTCCTTACTTGACAAAGTGGCTAAATTGACCCACACAGCTCAACATACTCAAGGAACACTAAAACACCTCTAGCTCCACAAGATTCTCTATCTATACCTAGGAACAACACGAGAACGATCATGACTTACTATTATGATCACCAACCAACAAAGACTCATATTGATGATCCAAATGTCACATGAAACCAAAGCAGGGTCACATGCATTGCAAGCTAGTACAGAGAAGACTCACAAGAAAATAAGTAGAAGTTCAACTTACACGGTTGAAAAAACTAATCGGATAAAAAGGAAAAGCTCGCCGAGAGGATCACCCTAGTGGTCTTTGTTGGGTATTGGGCTCCCTTCCTATGTGGAGAAAAGGTCCAAAACTTGAGAAGCCCATGTCTCATTTAACCTAGTGGAGAGGGGGCTATAAAATAAAGAGAGAGGCAGAACAATAGAGTCAGAACACACTGAAAGCCCTAACACATAGAGGGAGAGGTAGAGGGAAAATTCTGTTCACGTTTTTCACAGAGCTGTCACAGTAGAATCGGCACTGCGGATTCGTTCACCGTTGGATCGGGCTGAAATTTTTACAGCAGGTTCGGAACTCATTGCTCTTCATTCTGACCGGTCGGATCTTCGATACAGGTCTGAGTTGGGAGATATTAATTTCGCACTGCAGCAGTGATAGTATATGTTTTCCTCTCTTGTTCTTCTCTATTTTGAAAGCTTTGTTGCTTTGCTATTTGGTCGGGTGTTGGCACTAATTTGTGCTATTGATTGAGACTCTTTTGTACTCTTGTTGATCATAGTGGAGCTATTTATTTGGTCTGAACGACTTGTGGTTTTTACCCTTGATTTGAGGGGTTTTCCACGTTAAAAATCTTGGTGCCTTTATTTGTGCTTTTGGTGATTTATTATTGCTGCTCTTTGATTATTGCTCTTCATAGATTCTTGCAAGTTAGGGGAAATTATATCCGCTGCATTCTCTGGTATATTGTTTGTTGTTGTTTTCCCCATCAGTCTTTGATCTTCAAACAGGTGAATATAAGATGAGAACTTCTAGAGAGAAGTTAGAGAACTCTAAAAAAGTGGTTATTAGGGAGATGATGTATTTTAGAATAATGAAACTCGTTTATAACAAAATTATTTATATAAAACCAATAGATCAAGACGATCAGGACTTAATGTTATGATCACTAACCAACAGAAACTCATGTTGATGATCCAAACGTTACATGCAACCAAAGCAGAGTCACATGCAAGCTCATGCAGAGAAGACCCACAAGAAAACGAGCAGAAATTCAACTTACACGGTTGAAGAAAGTGATTGGTTAGAAAGGAAGAGCTCGCCAAAAGGATAATTCTAGCAGTCTCTGATCTTTAAACAAATGAATAGAAGATGAGAACTTCTATAGAAGTTAGAGAACTCTAAAAAAGTAATTTTTAGAGATATATTTTAAAATAATGAAACTCGTTTATAATAAAATTATTTATATAAAACCCTTTTAATATTAAAATAATAAAATCTCACTATTTTTAAACAACAATTACTTCAAAATACCATTTTCTAGAATTTTAGAAGAAACATCTTAAAGTGATATTATTCATTCCTCTTGTTTATAGCTACCACCAGCATACTTTTTAAAATTTTATTATGAATTGTGACATTTATGTGGTGGCCATGCATCCATTATCTTCGAGAAATCAAAACACGGTGCTTGCCGTACCCATATGCCAATTTGCAGTATGTTTCATAGTTAATTTGGGTGAAAAAAATTCCTTGCATGAATCACGGTTAAACTCGTTATAACTCAGCTATGTTAGGTTATTTGAAGGAGAATAAAAGGAAATTTGAAAACAAATAATGATTTATTTCTGAATTGTGATTTATTGTGGGGTGTATGGTCGGTGTGAAATAAATAATTAGTCACCAATTACATTGAAAAAATAATATTTAATTTATTTGTATTATTGATCCATGTTTTTTATATGGAAACTATTCATATCCTATTTTTGTACAAATAATATATTTTTTGGCGACGTTAGTTTGAGAATTAGTATCAAAGTGCTTGTGAAGTTTGATTTTAATCGTTATCAACTATATCAGGCTTTTCATACATTATCAGTGATATATTTTGACTGATAATTCTGACGAACCAAAATAATTTATTTTGTTGAATGTTTTGAAAGAAGATTTTAAAAAATACAACATCATTCAAACCTAACATCACCTTTAATTTAAAATTTTAAAATAATAAATTTATAAGTCTTTATTCATTTTGAAATTTAAAGTCATAATTGAATATAAAAGATATTCAAATTAAATATAGTTTTGATCTTTAATGTAAATCTACTGGTTTCTCTTCTTCCTACGTACATTTTGCACCATTCTTATAAACAAATGATATAAAAAGATTGTATCATTTTTAATCACAACAACACTGATCATAGATTCTAGTCTAAAAAATATATTAACAATGATAAATTTGACGACAGAATTGGAAGGCTAAAGTTACCCCACGGTGTCATTTAAGCTCCATTAGTGGATAATATAATTGGTAGTTCAAATCTACTTAATGTTTTCTTTTATGTTATTAATGATGATGGTTCAATATGCACTAGTTTTTATGGATGCAACTTCATTTGTTTTGGTACATTTTCCCCAAATTTTCTTTTAGAACCTACAAGACAACTTGCAAGCTCTGTGAAAAGCTTCATGAAACTCTACATGTGTGGACATGTTCCATTATTGAATCAAGTTTTTCCATCAAAACTTTTTGTAGTGCTCTCTTTGAATTTCTTGAACATAAAAAATTAATGAGATGTTTCTATTTTTAATGCATCTCCAAAGATGTTATTAAACAGTTAAAGTTTTAGGAAAGTGTTACCAACCCAAAAAACAAACAAACAAAAAGGACAACCAAATTCTAATAATATAAATTCTAACAAAAAGGACGCAACATAAATTAAGGAAAAGGCACAACAACGCGTAATGGATCACTAACATTTGACAAAATTCGGACGAGAAGTTAATGATGCTGACTGAGACCCATGTTTCACACTCACCAATCTTCCTCCACTCATCAATGCCCAACATCATCAATTAGTATAAATTATAGAGAGTACTAAACAAATTCTAATTGAACCATTTTTAATTCTTATCTAATTTCTAAAAAAAATTAATTTCATGCTAAACGTAAACTTGACGCTGTGGTAGTTTGGTGTATCTAACTAATCTTAAAAAAATGGAATGAGTTTGTTAACTAGTTCGTCATATTATCACTAAAAAAACAAAATTTATATTTTTTGTTGAATTTTTTAAAATTAATTATGTATGTAGTCCTTCAACTTTAAGTAAAAATTATAATTAATTTTCTTTAAAATTTTATTTCATTTAGTTCTCTAATTTTAAAAATGCACAAAATTTAATTTTTTAATTAAATTTTATTAAATTTATTTGATATTCTATGATAATATTTAAATTATTTATATAACATTAAAATTAATTATAAAACACATAAACTTCTAGAAAATAGATTAGTTGAAACACGTGTCTCGTCGTCTTCAAATAAGTATTTGTGCTACTTGTTGAATGGCATGTAGATACATTTCAAATAAATAATCAACCACCGGTCAATATAAAAAGAGACAGAATAATTAATATTTCTGGCCATTGTGCGGATATGAGTAGCAACCTACTTATATTGTGCTAAAAAAATGTTAAAGCACAATTATATTAAAGAATGAGTAGTTTTAAAACATATCATTTTACTAAATATAGTTTACGATTTCAGTGATTGTTAAGTGACAAATTTTTAGCTGATAAGATCTCAGTGTATAAGACTTTCAAATTGATAAACTAGTTTATTAAATTAGAGATAATCTTAATTGGTAAACATAAAATTATATAAAAGAATATAACTACTATTATATAAATGAAACTTTTGTTTTTTAGACAAAAATATACTGTTATATAGGTAGGTACTGATTTGATTATTCATCCTCCTAAATAATGAATAAAACATGATATTTTGTCATTACTTTCGTAATCTCAGTGATAATAAATATATACACGTTTCCTTATAACTTTTTCTTTTTGTACTCCTCATTTTATACATAAACTCTCATCTCCATTGTTTCATCTCATAAATATCTTTATACCAACATATTATCTATATAAAGTAGTACAAACTTTATGGTACATACCGTATTATTTTCTAAATCTTTCTTGTATATTTTATTTCCCTTTGTTTTCTCAATCTCTCTAGAATTTTATTTTAATTTTGGTCCGTTCCACTCTTTATTATCATGTTCTGAAAATCATTGATATTATCAGTGATATGGTATACTTTGATTTTTTTATTATTATTTTTTTTCAATTTCAAGTATTACTTGCCAAAATAATATAGTCACTACTTAGGTGAAAAAAATAGACTTTTTGTTTTAATTAACATTTCCGCAACTGTTTTTTAAGTTAAAAATTAAGGCATTTGATGAGTTTTTAAGGAGAAAAATTATTATGAAGATTCAATAATAATATAATTTGAACTCAAATTAACACAATGTGTAATTAAAAACTATTTATAGATCTTTTTTTTTTTTTCTCTATCCAATATAAGACTTCAGGTCACGATCCTATTTTCAACCCTATTAGATTAAGTTAATCTCAAACCATAATCACAGATGAGACAAATCTGTGACTCAACCTTCACAGACTCTGCTAAATTTAAGTTCATATACATTGATGTAATCATTGCACACTTGTCATTATCATGCTTGCTTAATCATAGGAAACTAAAATCCTAGTGGCACTATCCTTACCCTTTTGAGTTAAAAGTTGAATCATCTTCCTATTTTCTTTACATTTTACCTTAATTGTTTTGGTTTTTAATTCAATTAAATTTTGGTTTAATTTATAACATCTCAATTTTAGCAGATTAAAAATTAATAAAACAAGATGTTTTATACTAATGTTTAACACATCGTATAAAGTATGTTAATATAATTTTATAAAAGATTGAACTATAAAAATATAATTTACAAATCAACTAAAATCATATTCTATCTCTTTGCACATGTATAGACTAACCACTTACAACAGCTCCCACTAAAACCTTCCACCAACTTAATAAATGACTCCTCATCCTCTAGAGATGTCTTTGAAATTGCAACTACATATGCTCCCACTGAATAGGTGATTATCGCAAAAGAAAGACAGTCAACACAAAACAGAACACAAAAGAAGGGTAAGCTAATGAGCTAAAGAGTTTTAATCAAGAAATAATACAATCACTTAATTTGTACATAACCAATCATCTTATTTCATACAAAGACTAAATCTACGACTCAATTATCTGGATACAAGCATTCATGTCGGACCTGGTAAGTTGTGCACTTGTGGTGGCATCTGGTACTCTACAAAGCGATAGACATTACCACACACAAGGTTAGTCCGTTAACATCTTTGGTCAAGGTAAAACTCCTAGGCTAGGACCTCCTACCCCTCTCACCACATACCTCATTCTTTTCTACTTGGGAATTTGAATGGTTATTAAAGTGTCATGATAACTTCCAACTAGGCTCATACATCAATGCATGCACTACAACACTTCACTACTAATTCTTCTTGAATTAGCATCAATCAATCTCAAATCAACCTCATATTAATAATCTTAGTTACATCTCATATATGAATCATTTAATAGGCAATAATCCTCATTTACCACATAACACCAAAGTTTTAGAATAGAAAATGACTACCAGATTTTGATGTATTCGTTTAGCGAAATCATTCATTCGCTTAATGAGTAGTGCCTAGAGCTCCATTCGCTCAACGACTAGAATAGCTTGCTCAGCGAATAAATCACTAGAACTCACAGAGATAAATTCCTTCAAAATTTGCTCAGCGAGTGTATTCTTGCTCAACGACTACAAACTCAATAAGTTCCCTAACTTTAGATTCACTCAGTGAGTATATTCTCACGCAAGTACTACAAAGTCAATGAACTCTCTAAAATTGGATTTGCTTAGCAAGCATATTCTTGCTCAGTAAGTTTGCATAATTATGAGAATCTAATTCTGCATAATTATATTATCCAGTCTAATCTAAGCATTCTAATAGTCATTACAGATGCCAAAACATACCAAACTCAATTTTGTCATAAACATCAATGCCAATTGATCTCAAATGCAATACTAAAACATCAAACATTTCTAAACAAGTAGAATTAAACTTAAATCCCATAGTTTCACATATCACAAATCATTCCACGACTCAAATACAATGGCAATTCTAAGTACACTTATACAATTAATAATTCTAACATGTTTGTAACGTAAAAACAATGTAATTAGTTTTCCTTACCTGTTATCTAGTTTAGACAACTCTGTAAATATCAAAACAGAAAAAACCACTATTTTATATATGTGACCACTCTAAAGAATTTTTTTTTTTTAAATGAGTATTAGAGGATTAAAGTTAATCAAGAATGATGCTTATGTTTACAGTTATATCAAAGGTACGAATAGAAAATTGAATAATTTTATTTGTACATTTTTAAAATTATTATTTTTCTAAAATATCAAATTGTCTTATTTATCTTTAATTTTTTATTTCCTTTATTTTTCTAATCTGAACCCAGAAGTCAGGCGATAAATGAGAGTATAGTCCAACTTAGTTAAAGATTTTAGTTAAAGAAAACTTTGATTAGGGTAAATAATTTTGTTTTTTTTTTGGGACCTTAAGTCTCTCATCTCTTTTTTTTAATATGTAGTATTAAATTTTTCATATGTTTAATCGGTTGTAAAAAGATAAATAACTTATATCTAACTTTACGTGGTGTATTTGTTATATTAAAAGATAATAAAGTAAATTAAATAATAATTATATTATTATTTTTTTAATATTATTTAATAATTTTAATCAAGTTGGGTTGTGTTTCACATTCAATATACAAGACCTGTTATTAACTCATAGATTGTTTGATTCAATCACACAAAAAAATCAATCTAATATCTTTGAGTTAAATTGAATTGAATTTGATTGTTGAACTATTCCATCCAATAAACATCCCTAAATAGACATATGGGGATAATAACAAAAGATTGCTTATAAAAATTCTTAAATATGCTTATATAAAGATTTAAAAACATATTATATAAATATATAAATTTATTTTTGTTTTTAATAATGACAGTGGAGTGTTATAAATATTTATCAAGTTATCCAAAATAAATGCTTTGAGTATTATTTTGGATAGGGTGTAAGATTAAATAAATACTTTTTAAAAAACTAACATAAAAATAAATATATTTTATCCATATGTAAAATAATTTACATATTAGCAGTAAATTTGTGTATTTTTAGATTTAAAAATGAGAAAAACTTTCGGATAAGAAACTATATGGGATAAAATGTATTGTAACCTTAAAAAAAATAATGTAAATTCGTTGAATAATTATACAGAACTCCTATTCTAATTAAAAAAATCACATGCTATTTACAAAATTCTATTTATTTATTTTCAAATAAAATTATATCAACTTCACAATCGCAACATGTACATGGATGCATTGAGAGTTGGTGCGATTAGGAAACATTTTTTCCCCAATTATTGTTCACGCATGTGACTCCACATAGATAATTCTGCTACAAACCCCAAAAAAGATTTTTTCCGCATTTTCACCAAATGCCTCTTCCACATTTTTAAGGAGCACCTTCAAACTTTTTCAAAGATTATATTTGTATTCAGTGAATAAATTAAGTTCAGTTCTAAAAAATACAAGTTATTATGATGTTTTTAAAATAAATTGAAATTTGAGATGAATTATATATTTACTTTAAAAAGAAAATTGTTTAATAAAATAAAGTTTTGTATTGTGATTAATCTTGATTTGAGAAGGGTGTAAGAAAAACAAGGGTTTTGAAGGTGAAAAGGGAAGGGTCAAAGTGTTAAAGATTAGTAAGACAAATAATGTAAGGTGGGTTGTTGGAAAAATGTGACCTAATTTAGCGGCGACTTAGTACAACATTTTTTATATATTGCATCTTCTCTGACCAAATTTACCAAAGTGTAATGCTTATTTTTTAAAAGGCCCTCAAATCTTTTATGCATTGAACTATATATTTTTAAAAATTTCATGTGTATTCCACACAATTCAGTTTGTATTAACATTTCTTCAATCATTATATCACACATCACATAAATTAAATACTATATAATGTTATTTTTATTTATTAAAAATACTATGAAATTAAAAAATATATCATCCAGAAGTAATGCAAAATTCAATACCTAATATTTAATAAGAAGTATTGTATTATAAGTATTCAAGTATTTGCATGTATGTAAGGTACTGTCATATCTGTACTCGCCTACGCTTATAGGTAATAGATATCTGGTCACATTTCTCCGTGCAGGTACTTTGAACTGTGGGCATTTATTATTCTTATTGCTCGTATATTTGAATATAGAAAAATATTTAAATGTTCTCTTATAATATTATTACAAAATTATATAGCAGAAGAAATAAAAAAGAAAAAGAAAGAAAGTGTAAAATAATGAATGTCGATGAAGTGTGTGAAAAAGTGAGTTAATAAAGAACATTAATCTACATTTTATAAATTTGCTGTAATGGTAAATTGTTTTTGGTTCTTAAATAAGAAAAAGGAGATTTCATTTTGTTAAACTGAACGATTAGTATCTGCGTTAATAAAAATTATCATATAAAAACATAGTTATCTTTTTATCATCAATTATAGGTTTTTTCTTACCATATAAGTACGTTTTTTTTTTTTAATTTATTAAAAGAGATAAATTTTAAGAAATTATATTAATGGATAAATGGCGTTTTTTAAACATATCTTCAATATGAGAAAGTGAAATAGTGTTCTCAAAATATGATTTATATGTTTAATTGTTGTTATATAAAAATATGCTTTGAATTCACAATTAACTCTTTTTTAATTAACTCGTACTTTACTGTGAGATTCGAATTTCTTTTTAATTTTTTTTATCTTTTAAGTTTTTTATTTTAGTTTAGATATACATTATTTTTTATTTCCAAATGATGTTTATAATTAAATTAATATATATTTTTTAAAGTTTCATATATATATAAACATTTTAATAATACATTAATCAAATTACTGAACAAATAATTTCAAAATAAAAATATATTTATTTAAAAAATGAAAAACATAAAATTTTAAAAGAGAAAAAAAGAGAATACATGTCAAATACAATTTTAAAATTAAAAAACAAGTAGCAAAATTTTAAAAATTAAAGTTTTGTAATCTTAATTTATTAATTAAATTATAAAAAAAATCTAAAAAATAATGTTTATATAAAAATTAAAAAAAAATCATTTTTTTCTAATTATGTTACTTAGTGAGTCAATCCAACCTGACTAACTTATTAATGAACAAAAAAAAAATTTGAACCCGTTCGGTCCACCATGAGTTGGTGGGTTAAATGGGTTAACTCAATGACTCACTTAATTGAAAAAATACAATTTTTTTCTCTAGTTCCAAAAAAAACTAAATTATAATTCTGATTAAAATATAAATAAATTTCAATATAATTTAAAATGATGTTAAACTCCAAATACAAACCAAAATCACCAAAAAATTACCAATGTATTGGCTAAAAAAAAAACACTAAACTCGACCCAAATGAAAAAATCAACGTAATAAAAAACACTTGTAAAAATTAACCCGGATAAGCCAGGTTCCTGATGGGTCGGATCAAAAATTAACCCATACTAAAATTTGTAAAAAAATTTAACCCAACCTAGTCCGGACCCATGATAGACCGAGTTGACTCATAGATTCTAACCTATTTGACAACTTTACACGCCGTTGACCTTGGCGATGCCATCTCCTTTCTTCTTTTCTTTGTGTTTCTCTGTTTCTCGCATGTTTAAATTGGTTGTATTTTGAAAATGTGATTTTCACTGTTGGGACAATTTTTTCTCTATGAAAGTTGTGGGTGTTATCACTTTTGCACTGTGGTTATGTTTTTCAGATACAATTATGAGTCAATGGTCACAAAAGATGGAGATCATTCTATGTGGAGATGTTGGAAATGAAGAAGGTGACTGAATAGGCGATGACCGATGCACATAGATTCTTTGTTTACATGTGAATGATGTTGAGTGTGAATAATTGAGAGGAGGATAATGGTGATATCAAGAATGATATTTGTGTTGTGGGTTGGATAGAAGACGATGATGGACTCCCATAGTGTGTGTTGTGTGTTTTGCAGTAATAAGAAAGATGGATAGAGATGATAAAATTATGGAGTAAAAATTGAGAATACACTTTCTATGTTAATTGAGTCTATAACCAACATTACTTTTTATGACACGTTTAGAATCAACATAAAAAGTTTTTTTTAACTGATATAAAAAATCTTCGTTACAAATAAAATAAAAGTATCCAGTACGAACCAATTAAATTTTGTGTTATAGTAATAGATAAAAAATATATTTAACATATACTAAATCTTAGTTTTTAAATTAAGTTTATTGAAATGGAACTAATTAAGAAAATCATGAGAGAAATTCATTGAAGTGGTTTATATATA
>Ga0214544_1001545_pt1 | contig 48041 bp, 24 predicted proteins | sample CNSS3metaG_FD_160074 | JGI IMG/M metagenome (GOLD analysis project Ga0214544, IMG submission 160074) | Root nodule microbial communities from cowpea collected in UCLA plant growth center, Los Angeles, California, USA - CNSS3 | ecosystem: Host-associated > Plants > Roots > Nodule | place: USA...
CTACAATATAAATTGGTAGTGATTTTTTATTTGTTTGTTTTTTAAGAATCAATCGGAGAAAGGGAACTAGTCGATCCAAACAATAATTATGGTTAAATAATTATTTTTTAAAATATTTTTGTAAATATCCGCGGGTACCCGTGGATACCCGCGGATATGAAAAAAATAGACGGGTACCCGCATAACGGATACCCGACGGATATGGGTACGGGTACGGGGCGAATATTTATTTAGCGGGTAGGGTACGGGGGAACTACTACCCGTACCCTACCCGCCCCGTTGACATCCCTAGTCCTGACCTTCAATTTTATGTAACTATTAAAATATAACTATAAAAATTACAATTAAATCAAACTATTATTATTAATAACGCTAAGTTTCGTTTTCCATCAATTTCTTATATAGGAATTTTTAAGATACTTTCCATGTAAGAGTTATATAGCAAGAATCATAAACTTAATACCTAAATTTTATAAGAAGCTTTTGTTAAATTAAAGTCATGCAATATAAAATTTGTGATGGTATATTTTAATACTAAAATTTTTGTGTTTTAAATTTTAAAATTGAAATATGAATAGAAATTTACAAAAATGTATTTTATAAGACACATATCTTAGAGTAAAAATTTCAAAATTTATTTTGAAATAATATATAATGAATAAAGTAAAATAAAATAATATAGCTATTGGAGATGGACGTACATGTGAAAAAAATATTACTCCATTGCTTTGTTTTGTTTTTAATATATATTCTTTCACACTGGCGGAAGAAAATGGACTTAATTTATTGACCTGAATTGACTTGGAAATATAATGTAAACTAGAGCGCCACCAAACCTGACTAAAGTTGACCAAGAATACTAACCCCACAAATTCTTGTATCAATAAATATAATTTATATATCACAATTTCCAATTTCTTAATTTAAAAGGGGTGAATTAAAAGTGGATTAAAATATTATTATTCTCTAATTTGGATTTTTTGTTATTTTATCATTTCTTTTTTAGATTTTAAAATTATTAATTTGAATTATTTTATGATTTTCTTTTTAAATTTTTAATTTGCATTAATTTACTAATCATCTACTATTGAAGCTGAAATTATTTTTTAAATATTAAATGTTATGTTAGATTTACGAAATTATACAGTTTCAACTAGTATGTACACGCTATATTTTGTTTATTTCATGATGAGTTCCTAACTACTACCAAGGATGGAGGTACATGACACATATTTAAAGAGAATAAAAATGTTTAGAAGGGGAGTCTCTTCACCTTCTTTTGATTTAGTTTTATGTTGACTTGATTTTGGTTGACTTGTTGGTCATAATTGACTTGACTTAAGTTGACATGTTGACTCTTTGATTGTTTTGTTTTGTAGGAAAAAGCTAAACCCAACTTGGAGGAGGTTAACACATGCTAGGAGTCTCTTTGGAAGATTGGAGAGCCATTTTTACCTTCTCTTGTAGAAGGTCAAAGGTGCCACATGTGAAGGCTTGGAGACATGGTTAGGATTGTCTCTTTTTCAAGACACCTCATTTAGATCTAGTTTCTCATATTATAAGTAGAATAAAATATATATTCATGTAAATTAAAACCATTACCTCCATTACCTATAACATGTACAGTTCACACTCTACTCGACTCACATCCTACATGTGGTCGTTGAGCGATCTCCTTTAGTAGAGGGATATGAAGAGACTTCAAAAATAACTAGTTGTACCAAGTTTAGTGAAAAATGGCTTCTAAGAGTGAAAATTGTGTTTCATGCCCCGTAAATGCTTTGAAAAAGTTTCAATATGATGAAATATGTAGGATAAATGCCTATAACTATCCAACAATCACAGATTCACGAAATTGTTAGGAATAGTCCAAGTGTGAATAAAAAAGTCTCACATTGGATAGAAGAGATAAAGTTAAACACTATATAAGAATAAAGACTCATAACGTCATTGTCTTAAGGTTTTGAGGTTAAAGTGGTGTCAAATGTCTTATATGTGTAAGACTAATGTCATATAACCATATAGAATCACAATCTCTTAATAACTATAACCATAACCCATATATGAATATATATATATATATATATATATATATATATATATATATATATATATATATATATATATATATATAAAACATATATATATATATATATATATATATATATATATATATATATATATATATATATATATATATATAAACCCATATATGAAAATCTCTCAATGACTCACCCTTGAAAGGAGATTTTGGGAATAGTCCAAGTGTGAGTCAAAAAGTCTCACATTAGATATAATAGACAAAGTTAAATACTATATAAGAATAAAGACCCATAATACCATTGTCTTAAGGTTTTAGGATTAAAAGTGGTATCAAATGTCTTATATGTATAAAACTAAAGTCATATAACCATATAAGACTATAATCTTTCGATGACTATAACCATAACACATATATGAAATAAATATATATAGCCCATAAGAAATCACTATCCAAACCATACTTTCAAGTAAGAAAACTAAGTCAATTATGCATATCTTTGTGTAATCATGGGTCTGAATGTGTAGTAATGCATAAACACGTAATCTTATCATTTAGACATAATTAATACGATGATAATGAGTTAATAAAACGGAAAATTCACCTAAAGAACTAATGCAAAATAAATTTTCTAATTGTAGCTAGTCTAGATAGCCTAAAATGCAGTGCATGGATGTGACATACTTACAATTGTTACAAAAATCAATAACACACGTAACTTATAAAACATCGTGATAGTACTTGAAATTTATTAAATGAAGATTGGTCATTTGAAGATAGAAAATAATACACATATCATATGGCTTTTGTGAAGAGTGCTTCCGAACAACTAATGTCATTAAAACCTCTTATAATATTGGTTTCACCAAACATCTTAATATAGCCATGATAATGAACCTAAGTAGCAGGACAATTGTTGATCGTATCAAATAAAGAAATTATCAGTGAAACTGGTTAGGGAGACGATAAGAAACAAATCGCTCAAAGAGAACATAAAAGTTGCATTGTTGCCCAACTGTCACTGTCGCTCAACTCTCGTTCAACTCCAAAGACAATGGCTCAAAGCATTATAATCGAAATAATCTATCATAATTACAAGACCAGGGAAAAGATTCAAAACAAGATCACCAATCTCAAAGCAAAATTACTCAAATTGGTGATGGAGGTGAAAGGGAAGAAACCTGCAAGTAACCGCTCTGAGTAATTGATCTTGTTCTCAAAAGCAATCAGAAGAGTATTGAAGCAAATGAAGATGGAGTTGAAGGAGAAGTAATGAGTTCTGAAATTAAGATGGAGACGAAGCTTTTACTTATAACATAGTGATGAATGCTATGAATGACAATGAGGATCAATAAGCAATGAACATTGAAGATTTTCGGCAAAGAAAAGATTGGCCAAAATGAAAATATGCAAAAGAAGCATAATTATATTTGCTTGCTAAACGAAAGGTTTTTGGACGTATAGTTCGCACACCTGAAGTTGTGAAACCTGTTGGGTACATATGGATTTTTGCGCAAAAATCAAATTAAGAATGATGAAATTGTTAGATACAAAGCACAATTGGTTGCTCAAAGTTGTTCACAAAACCTTGTAATGATTTGTGAAAAAAACAAATTCACTAGTATTAGATGCAACATCATTGCAATATTCGATTATCCTAGTTGCACAACAAGGTTTGCATTTACATCTAATGGATGATGTTACAACCTACTCGTACGGTTCTTTTGAGAATCATATTTATATGAAAATCCTTGAAGGATTTTATTTGCCCAACAAGACAAATTCTAAAGAGGGTTATTCAATAAAATTGAACATGCTCTTTTATTGATTAAAGCAATCAGGACGTGTATGGCATAACTGTCTTATTGAGTACTTATTAAAAGAAGAATATAGAAATGGTCCTATTTGTTCTTGTATTTATATGAAAAGATCCAAAAATAAATCTGCCATAATTATTGTTTATGTAGATGACATAAACATCATTGGAACTCCTAATGAGCTCACAAAGGCAATTGATTACTCAAAGAAATAATTTGAGATGAATGATCTTTGAAGGACAAAGTCTTATTTGAAATTAAAAAATTGAGTATTTAAATAAAGATGTTATTAAGGTGCATGATAGTTCACAACACTAGGGAATGAGAGGAGCTTCTTCCTCACATAGAGTTTGCATACAATAGGGTTGTTCACTCTACCACCTCCCACTCTCCCTTTGAAATAGTGCATGGCTTTAACCCTTTAACCCCTCTAGATCTTCTTCCCCTTCCCACTCATGAGGCATGGACATGCCAAGATGGGCAAGCAAAAGCTAATATGATCCAAGACTTGCATGCTTAAGTCAAGGACACCATTGAAAGGAAGGTAAAGAAGTATCAAGAGGTGGGAAACAAAGGAAGGAAGGAAGTCCTTTTCAAGGAAGGGGATTGGGTGTGGCTTCATTTGAGGAAGGAAAGATTTCCTACTCAAAGGAAGTCCAAAATTCTTCCAAGAGGGGATGAATCTTTTGGCCGAGAATCCTTGGCATTTATCTACACTTGGAGGTAAGAAAGCTAAGCATGAGCAAAGCAAGGAGAGTGTGATGGTGGCATGGAGCGTGTGACATTGGTAAGAAGAGTGTGACATGCCACTTGGCGTCATCAAGGCTCATCTCCTAATCACACGACCTCCAATCAAGCTTCTCCTCCAAGCTACATTCTTATTACATCTTTGTTGCATCTTTATTTCATTTAGCCGACCATGTTGCCTATAAATGGGGTCATTCTACTCTTATAATGGTTACTCTTGAATTGCTAATAGATTCTAGTGTTGAGATCACTCCACCTTTCTATTAATTTGAGAGCACACATCGCTATCCTTCTCCAACATTTCCTCTAGCCACCTTCCATTTCAAAGTTCCATTTCTACTCTTTATCTTCATCAATCTTCCATTGTCGAGATTTTACAGCACCTTCTCCCCCATTTTCGCTGCATTGCTATGGATCTCCTTCCACTTCTACTCCAAGGAGCTCCATCACTTCCTAGACCTATCCATGTGCACCTATGTTGACCTACCTTCTAGAATATGCTAGGTTTATTTTGTAATCCTCCTACATTGTTGTTTTGCTAAGAGGCCCTTAGACTCTTCTATTTAAGGGGACTTCTAACACTTGTAAAGGGGTTGAACATTTTAAGGAATTTATACACTTTGTGTTTCAACCTTTTTGTGAGAGCATTCCTCCTTAGGGAGTGGATTTCTTTCAAGCCTTATCTTGCCTTGGCAAGTGGCGGCATACACCATTCATCTTCAAGGTTGCCATGGCTTCTTCTAGCCTAGCCTTGTAGTGGTGTGATCGCTCCATCCATTCCATTTTCCTTGCTTTTCATTTTAATTTTCTCCCCTTCTTTGTTTCGGTTTTCACTATTGAATGCGTTTCCTTTTGATTTTTCAATTATAATCAATCCATTCTTCTCTTCTCTAGAACCTTGGAAAGGAACCTTCACATCTAGATAACTTGCTATCTTAATGTCCAATGGGGATTTCCTTGGTTTTCTTAATCAATCATCACCATATTCATTAATCTTATAAAAGGAACAAGATAATCCTACATCACTTATCATACAAGAATTTCCCCTTTGTTCAAGTCAAGAAGAAGATATTATTGAACCCTTGTAGGTTATCAAAATCAATAGACCGATGATTTGTTAAAATTGGAATGATGGGGAACTAAACCAAGCATAGACGTCAGAGATTGAGAAAAATAACAAAAAAAATCTAGAACAGGAGAGAGGATGAAGATAGAAAATTCACTTACCAAGGAGATAGAATAGGGAGACACAACGGTGAGAGATGTTGAATAAAAGAGAAGAATCGATGAAGGGGTGTGTGGGTGTTTTCCTTAAGAGGAAGAAGGACGAAACCTTAACCCCTCCTTTTTAGCCAATTCCAGCATCCACACAATGTTCAACGCGTCTTTAACGAAAGAGAAAAGGCAAAGAACTTGTTCCCAGTAAAAAAAAAAAAAACTTGAAGAGGTTTCGATGGTGAGAGATGAGAGACACGGAGGTGGAACAAATGAAAAGGGTTGGCTTGAAACCTTAATTGCAAATGCACCTCTTCGGCTCTGGACTACACCAGTCAATGCAAATGCCACGTCATAGAGGTTAAAAAAATTGAAAATTGAAAATCAAAATGTCACATAATGGTGATATGTAGACAGGTTAAAAAATGGTTAAATTTAGTGGGTTAAAGTATCATTTTCCTTCTAACTATAGGAAGAGAAGGATTCATTTTAGAAATACATGTATAAATATGTGGTGACCGATTGAAATCATCTTAATAAATTATTATAGTAAAATGATATTTTGACAATTAAATTTTGAAACTTTCTTTCACAATCTAAAATAGTATCTTCTAAATAGTTTTGAAATATAAAAAAATAAAAAAATAAAAAATCAATTAAAAAACATCAAGTCAATTTGAAGATAAAAATATTAAAATTTAGTTATTAAAATCATTTTTTATTACTATAACACAAAAACCCGTTAGGCTCATGAAAGCTCAAGTACCCGTATGGCTGAGTAAATTATTATAACACAAACACGAAAATCCATAAGGACAATTCAGACATGTCCCGTACAAAATGGTGGTGCTGGTAGAAAATAGGGGTTGCAGAAAGCAATATGTAGTGTCACCATATTGACCAATAAGATCAGCTTCCCAGACAATAATACTAATTTACTCATGTCACCATACTTTTTATTTTAGTTTTGAATTTCACTATTGTAGATTTGATAAAATGATATATGTTGACAGTATTACTGCTGAATATAAAAACAAATTAATTATTGTTTTTACTAAATTTATACAGAGTATTTCTAAAATTGAATACGAAACACTCAAAAGTTAAATTGTTGTGTCCTAGTAAAAAAAATTCCAAATTCTAAAGAAAAATAAAAACAAAATTCACTTAGAAAAGATTTAATTTTCTTAGTTACTATTTCATTTATATATTTTACAATTCATCGGTTTAACTCTTAAAAATCTTATATTCCATCTCAGAAACACTTGGTATCAATATCATGAGAGTAATTACAGAAACAAGAAGCATCAAATAAATCTAATCCAGACAAAACTAAAATCTAGAAGTGATGATTGGTGAGGTGCCATGTCAGCATCTTCAATCGATTTTCACAAATCTGGCCACTCTCTCTCAGACACAATCCTTTACAAAAAGTGAAGAATTATCATCACAAATGAGTGGCTGTATTTGTTACACACCAAACATATTTTTGGACCACAATTTTATACCCCTTTATGCTAGAGAGAGTGTTGCTGTGAACTGCATCTCTCTCTCTCTGGCAATGGCAACTCTGCACTCTCTTGCATTGTCCTCTTCCTTCTCCAATTCACTTCACAAACCACGCTCATACTCAGGTACCATCACCCTCTTCTCACTTTTCTTCTCTAACATCGCTTTTTCAATTTTCCTATCAAATGTGAGTCTAAGAAAAAAAAAATCATTGAATAAAAAGACAAGATTAACAAATGGAGGTGGCATTGCATTCTTTTTCTGTTTCTGCCCTCTTTTTTTCTTTTAATTCCTGATATGATGCTTCATTTTTCATTATACACTTGAGTACAATTTTAGAAATTTTAGCTCTCAAACTTGTACGGATTTGATATAGTTCCATCTTGAGCACAAAACATTGAAGACATGCAAAGAGGTCATATGTTGGTGGTATCTTTTGATTGGTAGAGAAAAGTGACAGTAAAACCAAGAATCTACAAATGTTAACAGTTTCAAACTACACTGCACCATTCTATGTTTAAACCAGTTGTTGTATCAACTTCACTGAGCCTTCTTACCCTTGATACAAAAATATAGAAGTTAATATGTTTGTGTATGCAGTCCCATGTTCAATTGTTCATCAAAGTAGAAACTCCTCATTCAATGGTAAAACTTTGCGGATGCCATGTTTGAGGTTACGCTTGGTAACACAAAGCAGTGGCATGCAGATGCCTGTTGTGATGATGGTGAAACCAAAGATACAGTTCATCCAGGGAACTGATGAGCAAACAATTCCTGATGTGAGGCTGACAAAATCAAGAGATGGAACAAATGGCATGGCCATCTTCACATTTGATCAACCTTCAGTTTTCGATTCTTCAGGTGAAATAGGTGATATCACTGGATTTTACATGATTGATGAAGAAGGAGTGCTTCAGTCAGTTGATGTAAATGCTAAATTTGTGAATGGTAAGCCCTCAATAATTGAAGCCAAGTACATAATGCGGAGTCCAAGGGAGTGGGATAGATTCATGAGATTCATGGAGCGATACTCTAATGCAAATGGTTTGCAATTCATCAAAAAATGACTTTATCTTCTATTCTTTTTCCCTTTCTCAACTGCAACATAGTTTATGTTCATGTATAACTTCAATTTCCATACTCATCATGTCTTTTCTCACACCAAGATTTTATGAAATTTTGCTTCTCCTGCAACTTGGAAAGGTCATCATCATCATTCAATCACTTCCTTTCTGCTATTCTGTTTTCAATAAACAAGAAACTGTCTCAAGAAATATGCTATTCATATGTTTCCTTTTAATACCTTCTTCATGGATTACTTTGTAAAGCCTTAAATCAAATTTTGATTCCTATAAAAATCTAATTGCTGTATTTGATCCTCTAATTTGTTAAAAATAATCAATTTTGGTCCACCCTGATTTATAATTTTGAATAAGTTTTATATGGAAATCCTTTTACAAATTAATCTACAGAAGTCTGTATAAATAAACTTATCCAAAGGGCTATTAAGTAGAACTCTTTACATTAGAGCGCACTAAAGACAGAGAAAGGTGTTTAAAAATAATATATCTATTAATAATAGTTTAAACAGATTAGATAGTTCAAATACTTCAACAACAGTTCAGTTTAATTTAGTATATTTAAATTATAATATAGCTAAATTCATCTCAACAATTATAATTCAATTCAGTCGAATCACTTTTAGGTTTCCTCATCAGTGGCATTGTGACTAGATGCACCCAAATAGTTTCGGAGTGTTGCATGTGTCCTGAATATGTAAGACATCTTAATTCATACAAAGTTTATTCTCAGGATCAAACTCAATAAAAAAAATTACCCATTCAGGATTATTTTTAAGAAAAATAGACGAGTGTTGGTTGAATTTTTGTTCTGCACAATGTTTCACTCTCACTGATTTTGTATTTCATAACTTGTGCATCTTGCAATTCTTTTAGTTAAAAATTAAATGTTAATTAAATATAACCATAAACAGTTTTCTAATCGAGTATCTTAACTCATCTTTCTCTTCATCTCACAATTAATTTTTAGAGAAGATTAGAAGTGTTGAAATCAGGGACAAAACTACAAAATTTTCATGTGTTTTAATTATTGACTTTTTAAATTTCTGTGTTTTTACCTTAATGTTTTGGTTTCGGTCATTGGCAGATGTACACGTTTTTATATTATTGACCAAATTCATTCCTGGTCGTTTCATTAACTTATAAATTTATTGATCTATTAACTTTATTTTTTTAATCTAATGATGGATTAATTTATTTATCTATTAATTTCTGAATTATTACTTTTAAGTCATTAATTGATTAATTTATTAACTAAATAATAGATTAATGCATTAATCCATTCATTCATTAATTTACTCATTTATTAATCGTGGATTTATTAATTCATGAATTCGTTAATTTCATTATTTATATAAGTTATGAATACCCAATATTAAGTTATTATTTTATCTTGAATCCTAGCATATAGAAGTTAAATTTTAATTTTTTAAAAAAAGTAGAGTTCTTATTTATTTTTAGCCAACGTATCAATTTTGAAAATTAAAAAAAAAAATCATTTAGATTTCGTGTTGAGGAACCAAAATTCTAAACTCTATGTAAAAGAACTACAGTGTGAATTTCATGGAAGGAAGTTTAAAAAGAAAAAATAAATAAAATAAAAGCTATTGCCAAAATCAAATCACCAATTAGTCTAGCCTTACATGTTCACCAACCTTGGTCTATCAGTAATGAAAGCTGTGCAGGATCTGCCTCTCCCAGAGACACTAGTATTTGGGTCCCCCTTTCAACAATGTGAGCACATCATTGAAGTTAGTATTTGCAAAAGGGTGTCATCTGTTATCTAAAAAAATACAGCAAATTGTAAAAAGTATATATAAGTGTGTGGAAATACCATCAACCACCACTAACAGAGTTGTTTTTGTTGTTTTGATCTGTTCACAGCTCATTATTTTTATCTCTCTAATACATTGCACATCTTATTTCACACGTCTCATTCTTCTCTTCCCATCTCAGTCCAATTCTAGAAGAAATTGAAAAATATTAAACATGAACAATAGTCAAACTTCTATAAAACAGGCTAACCATGCCAGCTTTTTACTCTTCCTTGGTTTATCCAGTTGTTCTCGATTTCTTCTGTGGACAAATAGGAATAAACTACACGCAAACACACAGGAAAGGTTTATTAAACAGAGAGCTAACAATGATAATTTATCAGCATTACCAGCTAAACATTTCCATTAAGGACAAAAATAACATTTAGCAGACTGTCATATATCAAAAAACACTAAACATCTGAAAGTATGATGAAGTGTTTCCTCAAAGCAAAATCTACACGTCAATGCAGTTCGTTTCAAATATAAAAGCAATTATCAAAACTTTTCTGCTACCGACTATTTATTGGTCATTTAACAATCACTGATATCCATTGGACACAGTATTATGTAATACCATGGAATTTTATACTTTAGTTAATCAAATCTTAGATTTAACTAACTACCAACTTTTTGACAAAAAATGTAGATACGGGAGTTATACAGACTAGAGAGCATCTTACGTGGGGAAAAAATTCTCATGCATCAATTTGACTATGCTCATTCTAATAAAATGAATGAATCAATTTAACTACGCTTATACATTTCTCTACTTGCCTCCACAGGTAGCTAAACAATGCAGGGGCATTCAGCAAAATTAAGTAACCCAATATACTAAAATGAATGTATTTAACTATGAATAGAGGAATCAGACAAAGAAACAATGAAAAAGTAGAAAATAATAGAACGTTTACTTAACTGAAAATGATCAAATATCTCAACAATTTTTTAGAGTGTGGGTGTGGGTGTGGGGCTGATGCACAGGCGAAATGATAATTCAACTGGGCTATCCGTGACTTCAACGGTTAAACATGCTTGGGTTTACCATTAATTGTAATAAATGTTTATATTTCCTATATGAATCAAATGAATGAAACTATTACATGAAAGGAATTATTAAACCTCCCAATGCATTCTACGAACCACTGAGTGAGGAGAATACACGAAGCAGAAATCAGAAAAAATCTATAACACAAAAATGTGTAAAGCAAAAGAATATGTCTCTATATTGGGGGTTTCACTGGGGAAACTTGTCCTTAGACATATTCAGCATTAAGTTCACAGCAAGACCTAGTAATAATTTGTAAGTCCTCCCCAATTCAAATCATTTCGGAGTCTGCATTGAGCCTAACTGCAGCACCCTGCAGTTTTTTAACCCCTTCTTTACTCTATGATTGATTTACTTGCTCATTCTTCCAAGAATTTTTTGCAGCTTCAGCAGACGAATCATTGGAATCTCCACTACCATCCTTTGGTTTGGAGAAGAAAGGATCCCATTCATGAGGTCCCACCTCATGCTCTCCCTCAGGCAACAAAGCGTATTTCCAACTGTTCTCCTCAATGAAGCCGTCATGTGTGCGACCTTCAATGATGTCCTTCCTCAAATTTGTAACCTTGTCAATTACTGCTTGTACAGCAACGTCAAATGCATCTTTAAGAGTTTCTAATTTGGAGCGAGGATCAGCATATACTAGCCTTGGAATGAGACTAATGACCTCTTCTCTCATGATCTTCACTTGTTCAGGAGGTATCTCACTAAGCCTTTCCTCTATACTGATATTCCTCTTACGGATATCATCCTCTGGAATGAAGACAGAATACTTGGTGTAATTCTTGGGAAGATGCCAAGTATACTGTGTATATGCTGAGCCAGGATGGAAGAAGACGGGTATACAACCAGCCAACATTGAGTCAAAAGCAGATCTTCGTGTGTATGAATCACCCTGGGGTTGCAAGCAGAAAAGCGAGCTTTGAAACATCTTCATTATGCTGTCGGGAGAGTGACATTTGCTTTCTCCAAAATCACATTCCAACAGCTTACAAACCTTTGACCTTCTGCATTGATCAATTAACTGACCCCTGATTGATTTGGGGTTGCCAGGACGGGGAGCACCAGCAAAGGAGAAAAGCCACTTCCTCTCTAGTTGCCTCATTCTATCCTGCCAAATGAACACATCAGCATCCTTGGCTGGGTGGAAGTATGTAGGATACGGAATCCCAAAATCATTCGCATTCCAAGGACTGGACTCAACCACAAGCATGGACATATTCTTTGCCGCTGGTAAAAACAAAAGCTTATTGCCCCAATCTGATTCTTCCTCAGACAGTCTCCTGAAATCCCACGTTATCCTTCCTGCAACAAGAAAATGGTCTCTGCCATTATTTATGCTCCACTCTGGCCTCTTCATGAGCCACTCAACCAGATCAAGCGAAGCTGCATCCCTCATTGAAATATTATAACCCCAAAGATAGCGCGCAATGTCAAATCCAGCATAGAAGGGTACAAAAACCGCAGCAGCAACAGAGGAATCATTTGTCAAACATTCATACTGTTTCATCCGATTGCTGAATATAACATCAACAGCAAACTGATTGGTAGCATACCATCCAGTATCAGAGAAGACCCCTTCAACATTCTCAAGGGGCGGACCAAGGCCAGAATTGGTGGTGAACTTGCACATATTAGTCCAAAGACTCAAACTCCTGCATTCCTTCAGCATATCCTCGTTGAACCTGGAGGGAAGATCATGCACATAAATGTACCTCCCCCCACAGGGATCACTCTTGTTTTCAGCAGCTCTCATTGCTGGCATGAAAGGGAAACTCTTCTCGGTGTGAGTGTCACTACGTCGCACCTCAGGCTGAGGGAACCCAATCTTCCTAGGAGGGGCCTGCACTTGAGGGGAATCCATTACATGGATCGGGGCAGGTTGATAATGAAGGGAGACAGGTGTTGTGGACAGGGTTGAGTGCTGATCAACATCAGTATTGTAATTACTCTTGCTATTGCTATTGTTATTATCTCTTGCAAGCACCACAAAATGGAAGTAAAGGAGCAAAAACCAGAAGACAGCAGAAAGGGATGCCAAAAAGCAAAGGCGGGGATTCTGATTCTTTGGTGCCCCCTTCTCCGTTTGGTCAGAGCGTCTTCTCATCGCATTGCAATTGAAAACCGCTGACTCAATCAATTCATAGGACACAGAGCCAAATCACAAAAACCTAAACCTAATAACAGAGATTCTGAATACAGAGTAATCTGAGAGCTCAAAAGAACAAGACATGAGAAGTGTACAACCAAAGAGGATCACAAGAAAAAGAAAGGAGCAGTTAGAAGGGAGAGAAAAAGAAAACGTGATTGAATGGATGAGAAGTAGCAGTGTTTGATTGAATTTGATGCTCTCTTAAATGGGAACGAGATTTGGCGGAGAGAGAGAGAGAGAGAGGAATCTAGGATTTGAGGGAGTGAATTGTGCAGAGAGAGGGGGGTTGGCGCATGTTAGTAACGTGCGCTGGGGTTGTGTTGTATGTCGGTGTCGCATAGGATTGGGACGCGTAGGGTTGATGAGAATGTGAGGATGTTCCCATCATTGCATGAATCTGTTGTAATAACTCCGACTTTATTATTTTTTCTTTCTATTTTAAAAAACAAAGTTTGTATGGTTTCTTAGTTTTTAAACTGAGAAAAGGGGAAGAAATGGTAATTCTGAACAAAATGAAGATGTGATTAGGCAAATTGTTTGACGTGAGCGTTGATTGGCGCGGAAGGAGTCCTTTGCATAGGCGCCGCCCACAGTTACGCCAATTCCAGCCGACACCTAAAGCTAGATCGTAAATGAACCGTCTCACGTTTTTTCACACTCCGTTCCAATCTCGATGACAAATCTTTCTATCCAAAACTCGAGAAGAAATATTTAAATTGATTGCATCTAGGGTGTAAAAACTGACCCCATTACGGATCGAGTAAAATAATCCGACTTCATCAGGGTGAGAATAAACAGATTGAATTGAGTTCATATTTATTTTCTCATCTAATCTTTAATTCTAAATTTTTTATTGAATTTTGATTTTTAAAAGATTGATTTAATCAAGATTTATTCTAATTAGTTTTATCGAATATGAGATAAAAAACATGTTAAAAATAGTTTTTTAGTTGTATAAATGTTTTTTCTTGAATATTTTGAGGTGTATTAGTGTAGCTGCAGTTAAGTTGAGCTCATGGAAATGTGGAAATAATCAATTTCATGACACTTTAAAGATACATTCAAGAATAGAAAATTATCAAATTCACAAAAATAAGTCAAGTATAACATCCCATTTAATAGATAACTCTATTTAAATAAAACATTACATATTATAATATCCAAGAGCGCGAGACTTAGAATATAAGGATTTCACAACCATCCAAATATCTAATAAAGAAAACTAAGGCACACCATGGTACCACTAACAAAACAGAAAGATTCAACAAATGTAAAAAAACTTGCTCATAAGCAAGGCATTACAAAATGATGAAAACTCTTCCAACGTGGGTCCAAGAATGAGCTCCACTCCATACCATACCAACTAAGTTGCAACATTTTCATCATCACTGCGATTACTAGGGGTTCCCATATCTGCTCACACTAAATGGATTGGTGATATTTGCAAAAAGGAAAAACCACACACAAGACAAACACATGCAAATAGAAGGGAGCTAGAGTAAAAGGGTTTTTATCATACAACTAAGCATACAATTTAAAGGTCAAGCACACATAAATCAACTAAGCATGTCATAGCAACCCACAAGACTTTAAGACTCAATTATCCGGATACATATAATTAGTCGGATTCACCGGATGCTTGCACTTGTGGTGACCTCTTCTGCTCTGTAGAACCATTGCCAATGGGTTTCACCCTACCACGCACAAGGTCAACCTTCAAACATCTAAGGCCATTATCCTGCCAAAGATTAGGGCCTCTTGCTACTCTCACCACTTGAGTCAGTACGCTCTATGTGAGACTAACTGACTCTTTAGAGCTTCAGGATGCAATCCTTGCTTGAATCCTTACTTAATTATATATTGAGGCATCACCACGAAACCTTATTAAGAGGTTTGTGGAATTACGTCCATTACTTGAGGCACCACCTTGAGCTCTCACCAAGAGGGTCATGGAATTATGTCCACTACATGAGGCAACACCATGAACTCTCACCAAGAGGGTCATGGAATTACGTCGATTACACAAGACACCACCATGGGCTCTCACCAAGAGGGTCATGGAATTACGTCCATTACACAAGGAACCACCATGAATCTTACCAAAAGATTCATGGAATTACATCCAACTCATACCATAGTCATGCTTCACCAACCAACCATAGATTTATCATGCATACCAACCAGCCAAAATCATGAATCATGCATTTACTCATATCAAGCTCATCGATTCTCGTCCCATCGTGTCATATAGAATACATACCAAGCATCATACGTAACCTTTTTAAAGTAACAAACCAACCAATCATTAGAAACAAACATTTATCCAATCAACAATGTCAATCTCGCTCAAGCTAAGGAGCTCTCGCTCAGGCGAGAGGAACCCCTCGCTCAAGCTACCAACTCTCGCCTGGGCAAGACTGCAAATAGAGTGCACGTCGAGGTCTCGCTCAAGCTAGCCCATCTCGATCAGGTGAGACTACTCTCGCTCAGGCGAGTGGCCTTCGCATAGGCGATCCCTCGAAACAAAAAGGGGGTGAGCTGTTAATGTTCTCCCTCAAGCGAGAGCTCCTCGCTTAAGCAAGAGCTTTTGTAAGACCTGTGAAAATTAATTAATTAAATAAATAATTAATTAATAAATGCGGGTAGTGGGAGCCTTAATGACATTAAATTCTGACTTGTATGAAGTGGAAAAGTACTAGTTCAAGTGGTTGAGAGTGCTTGGTTGTGTTGAAAGGACTTGGGTTCAAGTCTTATGTATGCCATTTATGTGTTGTTTGATTTATTATTAATTTTAATAATATGCATGATTATGTTGAGTGATAACATAATTATAGAATTATGTGAATTATCATGAAATATTAATTGGTTGAATGGTTATGCATTGATTTGATGATAAGCATGGTATGGGTTCGAACCTTGGTGAACTCAAATTTGACTTTTTTTTTACTAAAAATTAGTTGAGGCATGAATATGAAAGGGTAGAGAAAATTCTAGCAGGGCAGCCAAGAGGGGCTAAAAAACAAATAAATAGTGGCCTTTAAATAGCAATTAAACTCATCATTAAACTTATTTTCGTTTTAGCATTAAAAACCATCAATCAAAGATAGGGCATTGGTGCTCAAGGGAAGACGCATAATTCCAATTCTAAGCAAAAGAAAATTCCAAGTTAGGGGAGTTAAACCCGTAATCGTATGTTTTTGATAATATTGCATGATTTTGATGATTTTATGCCATGAATTTCGTGCTGCATCTGAGGTGAATTAGGGGTTTAGGTGTTTTGGTATTGTTTTATTGAAATTCTTACCCAAATGTATGAATATGATGGGCTTATGCACTGTATATGTTGGTTATGGTTCCAATTTCGATTTTAGGGACTAAATTGGGTCTACATTATGTTTATATGTTTGTTGCACTGTTTTCCATTGTTTGGTATGGATTGGAACGAAGTTGGACATTTTTGCTGGTGTTTGTGTGCGTAAACAGTGCAGAAGTTTGCTATTCTCGCTCAAGCGAGCCAAGCTCGCCTAGGCGAGATTAGCAGAGAATTGAATCTGTTTCTGCTCGCGCGTCTCGCTCGAGCGGAGATTTTTTATCTTGGGCGACAGGCTATCTCACTTAGGCGTGTGTGTCTCGCTTAAGCGAGAACTCGTGAGTTTGAGTGGTTTTGCTCGAGCATCTTGCTCAGGCGTGGAACTCTGTTTTGGACGAAAGAGCGTCTCGCTTAGGCGAGAGCCCCTCGCCTAAGCGAGAATTTGAGGATTGATGTGGTGCTTTGTTTAACTCGCCACCTAGGCGAGGTACATGTTGTTCTGGTGAAGGATGGTCTCACCCAAGCGAGAAGGAGCTCGCTCAGGCAAGAGTTTGTGGACTGCTATTGTGCAACTTGCTAGCTCAGGCAAATGAGCCTAGCTTAAGCGAGATAGGCTTGTGTGTTTGGACGAAGTCTTTTAGCCTAAGCAAAGAAGAGTACTATGATGTATTTCAAGGAAATCGATAATGTTGTAACAAATTGGTTTGTGTTTGATTCGAATGCGTGGTCTATAAGGCTTCTAAGATATCTCAAAGGTGGGCTTGCTGGTGTTCCTTGAGTTGTGGCTCGGAATGTATCCCTTGAGTTGTGGCTTAAGATAGGGGTTAAGCACGTGGCATTCTCTGAGTTGTGGCTCATAATGACGTCCCCTGAGTTATGGCTCGGGATAGCGGATGAACACGAGGAACTCTTGGGTTGTGGCTTGGGTTGGCGAGTGTTGCGGGTGTGAGTGTGCTGGTTGTGACCAGTACGGATGGGTCCAGATAGATTGCCCTCCTCAGTAATTAGCTGACGAGTTTGGTAGTCTTGGGACGTTACAGACTATGTTCGTATTGGGAACTCCACCTGGCATTACGGTGTGTGATCTGTAACATGGTTTCCCGCATGTGCTCTATCGGTTATGGCCGATAGGTATGACAGCAAGACATCTTAAGGTACTCACAAGAAGATGTAGAACACGGTCAACATGGTTGTGGCCATGTGGAAGGAAAGGATGAGATTCCTTTGATGTTCTGTATATTAAATTATGGTTGTGGCCATATGAGATCAAAGGGTGAATTTTCCTTTGATATGCTTATGATATAAAAACATGGTTGTGGCCATGTGGGATGAAGGAAGGGAATTTTCTTTGGTATAATTAATTGGACATAAATATTTTATATACATATGATTGTTTGATATTAGCTCACCCTATCTGCTTGTGTGTGGTGATGATTGTGTACACGGTACAAGGGAGCAGATGATATTGCAGGTGGTTCTGGTGAGGCATAGGCTCGGAGCGCGGGCTAGTATGGGGACAAGATTTTACCAGAGTTTTTACTGTTTTGTATTTTAAGGATTTTGTAAACTCCTGGATTAATCTAGTGTGGTTTTCTTATCTATTCGATTTTATGAATTGTGAATTGAAACAATTATTATTGTAATAAGTTTTAAATTTTCCGTGTTTTTGGGAAATGATGTTTTATTAAATGAAGTTATTTATATTTTCTTTATTATAATAATTAAATTTGTAATATCTGGTCGGGATGTTACAGCTTTCGTTTTGAGCGACCAACCCGCTCGCCTGGGCGAGTTCAGCAGAACTCACCAGCTCTCACGCATGCCAAACTAGATTCAAACAAGAAATATACACCATATAATGTTCAGACCATCACGACAACAATTTAAACATGCAAGAACACAAGGACAGTCCAACAACAGGTAAAATAATCATAAATATGTGAAACCCTAGCTTCCCTTACCTGAAAAACGCTAGCAAATCTGTACCAACACTCGAAGAAGAGCACCACGGAACGTGGCAGCTTGCGAAACTGGAAAAACAACCAAGGAGGACGAAACTGAGATCCCAGTTGAGGTTACAGTGGAAACAAAGCTTCCAAACAGAATAGGAAACGAAAAAGGAACAAGGGTCTAGAGTTCTACTTACCTGAAAGTAGAGTTCGATCACCCAACGGAGGAACTAGCTCAAACCCTGACAGAGCTCTGAAAAGAGAGAAGAAAGGCTGAAAAAGGGGTTTTTTGCCAAGTGAATGCAGAATGAAGGGAAACAAGTGGTTGTAAGGGTCTTGGGTTACCCTATGGGTGGTCTTAGGCTCAACAGATGAGGCTAGGCCCTTAAACATTAAGAGCAGAAAAAGTGAGTCTTACATTCTCCCCAACAACAAAAATTTTTAACCTCGAAAATTCACTAATGTGGTAAGAAGAAAACTATGTTTTCCCCATTTTCTCTGACAACCGCCACATACACATGACTGATATAACGATTCCAACACCTATAGTCACTGGAAACTTTGCCTTTGTGCTAAGCGATATGTGTTCAACAGTGTAGATTGGTTTAGTCACTACTCTCGAAGCAACTCTTAACCTCCAACCTCAAAACTGGAATGCTCCTTCATACCTGACCAAGCAACTTGTATATGATATACTGACTCACCTACCATATGCTCTCCACTACCTCTTGTAGGTTTTTACCAAAGTCTCAGATGACTTCAAGTCTCAAACTAAAGCATGTTAGTAATTCACTTCACATCACCTTGTTCTCTCCTTTAAGCATCACTCTACTAACTTGATCACACTTGACTTCTGTCCTACTGCCCCACCATCAACACTCTTGACCACTTTCATGCATAACGACACTCATAACATCTTGCTTCCTTTGCTAATTTCAACCAAGGTAACAAAGTTCAATACCAAGTTATTCTATTTCCAATTTAAAACTTTCAACTGTTTCAATCACCATATCGTTTTGGCATCCTATCCTCATTTTTGATCCCTTAACTTATAACCATCATTCCACAAAACCTCATAACCATAACTTTCATTGACTTCAAATCTCTAGTTTGTTTTGTACCAAGCAACTCTACGATACACCTTGAACTAAGATTGCCCGATTTGCCTTTTCCCCCAACCCTTTTGAGAAACTCACATGTCCGTGTTAGGTAACTAGAATAATGAAATCACCTTACACCTTATCTTCCCAACTCAGACATTTATACTTCTCCACCAACTTTTACTCTTACCTTGTCAAGCCTAGATCTTGAGTTTCCTTCTAAAAATAAGCACCTACTCTTACTTCCTTACTTTTAGGTTGGCACCCTAACTTGAAAACATAATTCAACCATCTCCTATTTCTCTGGTCCAACTTCCTCTGTGCAACTCTACACTTCCAACTCTGAATGATCATTAAACACTCTTAACTGATACTCACAAGAACGAAACCTTTTATGTTTTTAAAGAACTGGTCTTTGTAGTAACCACTAGGTCATGAGTAAGATAGTTCTCCTCATGCACCTTTTACCATTCATAAGCATCACTTGCCACCATGCTGCTGCACTACTCTGGTCCATACACAAGATCACTTATTTGTTTACACAAAATGATGATCCTTTCATGTCTGCCATGACTAGGAAGCAATCGTCGTTGAGAAACCTTCCTCAAAACCTCTATAAAACTTGCAAAACTCTTTAAACTCCCCTTTTTATAGCCTTAGCATTCCATTTTCTCAACATCATATCCACCCTTTTTAAAACTATATGTCCTACTAGTCACTCCATCCTTAGTCAATACTCTTCTTGAACATTCTGAAGACTCTCTTCGCACTTGGGAAACTTGCCGCTAAACCTTGATGATATCGTCAACCTGTTTGAAATTTCTTACCTTCATCACGTTTCCACTCTTTAAAACCATAGGCCCGAAAAGTCAATCCTCTCTTATCCAACATTTACCCTTGAACAATCTATCTTACCACTACCTCTCCCCTAAGATTTTCCAAACTTGCAGATAATTAGGTTATCCTACTGAGTCCACACCACTACATCCCTAACAACCCGTCATCTACTTCTTTTACTTTGCACTTTGGGCATGAATATCAAATTGGGAATATTGGCATTGGTTCCACTTTAAACACAGACGCATTAGTGAACACCACCCCTTCCTTGGTGGAAATTCCAGTACCTGTTTCGAAGCCACGTTTAGGAACCTTTCCATGACTGAGATCCTTTGTGTCTAATCTTCCCTTGCTTTTGTTAAAAACCTCTGATTCTCATGACACTATGCCTCCACCTTTCAACTTGTCCCTCACTTGATACAGAACCACTGACTTGTCTCCTTGAATTGAAGAACATCACTTCGTTGGGTATCACATCCAATAGGAATGAGATTTGAAAAAAACAACCAATTCATCCTTGATGTTATATCCCACCCTCACCAAGGGAACAATTCAAATCGACTTAAATTTGAATCCTTTGATCACCACATGACAAACCACAGACTTGAGCAGTCTTCACTTGACTATAACTGTTGTGAAACCACCATCTTGATTCTTACTCCCTCTTGCATATGACCCTGACTCGTTCACCATGCTGGCGACATCAAGAGGTATACGACCCCAAGAAAAATTGACCCTTAGTCCAAGCATCACCTTCGTAATCTGCATCTTGGAATGAGATCATTCGTGCTAACCACCTTAGCATCACCCATCGTAGACATCATGTCAACAACTCAAAACTTTTCTTTTCATTTCTTCCGTCATTGCGCTCTGACATACGATGGGTTGTCCTTCCATACAAGAATAACCTTTAAAGATTCGTCTCTCCTTTTGGTACGCGGAACCTTGCACCTTATATCCAAGGTCAAATGTTCTATCCTTCTGTTTCCTATCCACAAATTGTTTTTCCCCTTACCTAAGAAACATCATCTTTCCTGACTGATCTGTAAACTCTTATCCACCTCAGCCTTCTACTAAAGGTTTGCCATCTTTTCACACTTCACGGTCTTCTCCTTTCTTAGCTTTCTCACTGTTAAGCAATCTCACCACTTTTTGCAACCTAGGATTTGCCAATTTCGTCTCTTCCACCAATCCAAGAAAGCACAAGATATGGCCATACGGCTATATCCGATGACACTTCTTTTAACACTGTGTATCCACATAGCTTTGAACCTCAACTTCGTCGGGATGAAGAATCAAGTCAATTTCCTCAAGCGATGTTACACTTGTATGCACTGATATTTTTCATTGATCTAACCTTTGAATTCAACTCCTTTTGGAAAACTTGTTGTATCTGTTTCCAAGAACCTATCCTTGAAGCTCCCTTTGACCAAACATTGTTTTACAATCTCTAACATCTTCTCCCATATATTAACCCAAAACTTAGCTTTCCTATCTTTAAGGCAAGAAGTTGTCTCAAAGACCTCATCCAACACTTGTAAAGGTAAGCAGGCCAAGTTGACATTAAATCTGTATTCCCTTATCTCCATAGATACCAGACATAAAGCACAAAGGCGTAACAAGACAAAGTAGAACATACAAAGCAACACTCCATCATCTACAGACAACCAAACCTTTTGTTTGTCACCCTTCTTTCCCCAAACCATTAGAATTAAGAAAGGAAAACAACCTTTGATCTAGTCATGAGTGTGCACCCTCATTACTTTATCAAGACGTTTTTTGTTCTTAATACTTCTGGTTCCACAGTCAAACTCGACTAAACTTGACTACTTAAGCCTGCGAGACATGACAAACCCATAACCCTTGGGTCATCCTAAGGACGAACTACTCTGATACCATAAATGTAACGTCCCATTTAATAGATAATTATATTTAAATAAAACATCGTACATATTATAATATCCAAGGGCACGAGACTTAGAGTATAAGAATTTCATAGCCATCCAAATATCTAATAAAGAAAACTAGACCACACCACGATACCATTAACAAAACAGAAAGATTCAACAGATGTCCAAAAACTTGCCCATAAGCAAGGGATTACAAAATGATGAAAACTCTTCCAACGTGGGTCCAATAGTGAGCACCACTCCAAACCATACCAACTAAGCTACAACATTTCTATCGTCATTGTGATTACCAGGGGTTCCCATATCTCCTCACACCAAATGGATTGGTGATCATTGCAAAAAGGAAAAATCACACACAAGACAAACACAAGCAAACACCACGAAACCTTACTGAGGCACCACCACAAAACCTTACTAAGAGGTTTGTCAAATTACGTCCATTATCTGAGGCACCACAATGAGCTCTCACCAAGAGGGACATGGAATTATGTTTATTACATGAGGTACCACCATGAACTCTCACCAAGAGGGTCATGGAATTACGTCCATTACACAAGGCAGCACCATGAGCTCTCACCAAGAGGTTCATGGATTTACGTCCATTATACAAGGCACCGCCATGAATCTTACCAAAAGATTCTTGTAATTACGTCCAACTCATATCATAGCCATGCTTCACCAACCAACCATAGATTTATCATGCATACCAATCCTATGCTCATATTCAACCAACCATCCAATCATATTTCATACGCACAATCATACCAAGCTCATGCCAATACTAATCCAACCAGCCAAAATCATGAATCATGCATTTACTCATACCAAGCTCATCAATTCCCGTCCCATTATGTCATATAGAATACATACCAGGTATCATACATAACCTTTTTAAAGTAACAAACCAACCAATCATTAGAAACATGCATTTATCCAATCAACATTGTCAATCTCACTTAGGCTAAGGAACTTTCGCTCAGGCGAGAGGAACCCCTCGCTCAAGCTACCAACTCTCGCTTGGGCGAGACTGCAAACAGAGTGCATGTCGAGGTCTCACTCAAGGTAGCCCATCTCGCTTAGGTGAGACTACTCTCGCTCAGGCGAGTGACCTTCGCTTAGGCGAGCCCTCGAAACAGAGAGAGGGTGAGCTGTTGTTGTTCTCGCTCAAGCGAGAGCTCCTCGCTTAAGCGAGAGTTTTCATTTTGAGTGACCAACCCGCTCGCTTGGGCAAGGTTAGCAGAAGTCACCAACTCTCACACATGCCAAACCAGATTCAAACAAGAAATATACACCATATAGTGTTCATACCATCACGGGAACAATTTAAACATGCAAGAACACAAGGACAGTCCAACAACAGGCAAAATAATCATAAATACGTGAAACCCTAACTTCTCTTATCTGGAAAACACTAGCAAATATGTACCAACATTCGAAGAAGAGCACCACAGAATGTGGCAGCTTGCACTAGAAAAACAACCAAGGAGGACGAAACTGAGATCTCAATTGAGGTCACAGTGGAAACAGAGCTTCCAAATAGAATAGGAAACGAAAAAGGAACAAGGGTCTATAGTTCTACTTACTTGGAAGTAGATTCCGATCACCCAACAGAGGAACTAGGTCAAACCCTAGTAGAGCATTGAAAAGGGAGAAGATTGGCTAAGAAAGGGGTTGTTTGCCAAGTGAATGCAAAATGAAGGGAAACAAGTGGTTGTAAGTGTCTTGGGTTACCCTCTGGGTTGGTCTTATGCCAAATAGATGAGGTTATGCCCTTAAACATTAAGAGCAGAAAAAGTGGGTCTTACACCAAGCAGAAGAGAGAATGAGCAACAAAAATTGGACCTTGTAGTTTTCTCTATCTTTTTCAAAAAAGAAAAACTTTGATAATTCATAAATATGTATCATAAAAGATAATTTGGAAAAATATATCTTTAAATATTTTATTTGATATTTTTAAATAATTATCTTATTTAATCATATCATAAAATATGAAAAGATAATAACTATCAAATCTTTTAAAATATAACAAGATCTTCTTAAATCTTTTTAGATCTCCACAACAAACAAATATATCTTGAATATATTGGATTGTTTAGAAGATAATTTAAAGAGATTGCAAAAGGCTGATTTGGAAAATTAATGTAAATATTAGTGGGTGATAATTTATCATATATCTTTAAGTAATTAATTTATTTAATTATAAAAATTTATCAACCAACTATATTTGTCAAATAATTTATATCTCTCCAAATATTTTTAGATATTCAAAACAACTATAAAGATAAAAGAGATTTGAGAGATTTTAGCAACAGAAAAGTCCAATCCAAGTCTTATATGAAGAGACCAAGGGGGAGTAAAAGAAGAAGCTCGACACCTCAGAGTTTAGGAACTCTTAGGGGGCCTAATTTCCTTCTCTCTCTCTCTCCACATTCTCTTCTTCTGTTTATTTTATTTTATTTTATTTTTCCTCCATGAAGAGCTAAGCTTCAAGGGTTAGTTCCACGGTAATTTCTTAATTGGATTGTTTGGTTAGAATAAATTTGTTTGTTCTTTTGATTCTTGTTGTGATTTATTTTCATCTGTGTCTTTGGGTTCTTAATTTAATAAAAGTAATGATTTTTACATTGTAGCAAAGATGACACACTAATATGAACAAAAAGCAATAGTTCCTAATTATTTTTTGAATTTTCCAGAGAAGATGTGGTATTGGAGCCGAACAGGCCGCCCACCTAAGACCCGCAAATATAACATAACCAGATACATACTAGTATAACAAAAATAATAAGTACTTAAAAGACTAAGAAGGCCGTGAACTTCCTAAATCGTTAAAAGGGCAAAACACTTATATTCCACATATACTAAAGGTCACCTATGTCAAGACAAATCTGATCAACAATTTGGAACCATCAACCAAAAGGAAAGAAGATACGAATGTCCAGCTAAATACATCAGCAAATGACAAGTAAATGGACAATGAACGACAAAATAGTATGTCAGTATATTCACGAACCTCCACTAACTAATAGATAAAAATAGAACCAAGTGAAATACGTCCAAAAAGGAATTGGGCCTACAAAGTAGGCCTAATTAAGCCTGATTAAACCCAATCAGACTTGGTCAAGGCCAATTGAATTTGGTCAAACCCAATTAAACTTAATCAAAACCCAAAGCTTGGGCCCACGAAAGAATCCAGTAAAGTGATAAAAAAGATAATTAAATTTCTATAAATATAGGTGGACCATGTAATTAAAGGTATGCAATTCATTAGCACCCTAATATGAGATTTGACTTTGAGAGTTTTTATTGACTTGATCGTCGGAGTCCATTTCTGCAGGTACTCCCCCTACCCTTGTTCCATAACTTGCACAAGGCAACAGATGACGGAGACTTGGCGAATAATAGGAAAATTAAACAAACTAAATGAACCATTTGAGTGAGATCTACAACATTGATTACGTTCACTGAAATGACACATATTGTTGCGATTGTGAATAGACCTGTAATGATTATTTGAGTGACGGTTGGAGCGTTACTGTAAGGAGTGATCAATGTACTGTGGGGTTGAATTATACATGGTGGTATGAGAAGTAGTGGTTTGCATCTTTGCCATACCAGATTCCTTGAGAGTTAGCATAAAGCGTTCCTAGAGAAAGGAAGGCAAAAGGTTGCTCTAACGGATTAAGATGACTACATCATGGGAGGGCTTAAACAAACCAAAGACTAGGTGTAGTGCCAAATGATGACTATTGAGCACCAACATTTTCCTATTGATCAAAGATTTGTTTGAGTGACTGAAAATATTTTGAAACATTGGAAAAGTCATTCATGGAAGTGGAAGAGAAATCTTGCTCGAGAGCAACAACACAGGAATTTTGGTTGTCCTAAAAAATGGTAGCTAAACGATTCTAGGTAGCCATAGTCGTGAAGCCTTTCTCCATGACAATGCCAAAGAGATCAAAAGAGATGGTAAAGTAGATCCACTAAAGAACAATGGAATCAAGAATGGTCCAATGGTAACCCGAGCATAAGTTTCAAGAAGTTCAACCCATATAGCATAATGATCCTTCTACATTTTCAACATAAAAGGGATGTTATTTTTTACAATAGTGATTGAGCGTTGAATGAAATTCAGGTCTTTTCGAGGAGGACTTTGGTGAAGGAACCACAGGTGACTAGTGAGGAGCCAAGATCGAAGTTGGTTGAAGGTAGCGATTGGGCTGGCAGGTGGCGACAAGTAGTTGTTGGGACTAGGAGACAACACGCGAGTGGGAGAGGGAAGAGAGGGGTGGCTCACCACTACTAAAAGAGAAAGGGCAGTGCACGAGTTGGAAAAGAAAGGGAGTGAGGGTGTGGAAGTAGGTTATTGGTACAGATGAAAGGAGCGACGATGATTGGGAGCAATGGTAGCATAAGAGAGAACCTTAGAGCGTGAGACGATGTGAAAAAGAGAACAAGAGCATGATGTTAAACACAAAGAGGCAAGGTTTGGATCAAAAAGAGACTCATGATACCATGTTAAAAGAATGGACTTTAAGCTTAATTCTACCCTACAAAATTGGTTTGTAAAGTGAGGTTAACACCTACTTATATACTCTAAACTAACTTTATCACTAGTCGATGTGGGACTTCCAACACACCTCCCTCACATTGATGTATATGCATCCCATGCATGATAATAGACAATAATGAATGGTCTGATAGAGACCCGATAGCAGGTGGAACAATATGTTTAACAAACAACAAATTTTGCTAGGATAAACACTATATAGGATATAATTGTTTCTTCTATATTCATAAATATATATATATATATATATATATATATATATATATATACACACACAAAAAAAACTCTTGAGATGAAAAAAATAATGAATATCAAACTAATATTTTACTATCAATAGACAACATAGAGTTACCTTTTTTTATATTAAAAAACGGAAGAGAACTAATGAGAAATGAGAACACATAGAATGAATTTGTGTCTAACTTTTTTTTTTCAAAAACAAAAGAAGATATATAAGGGTAGAAGAAGAATACAATATGTGAGAAACTTAAAAGACAATGAGAAAGAATAAGAAAAATATCTCAATAAAATTTATTATTCTTATTATTTTGTTTTATATTTTATTATTTATTAACATTAAATATTATATTTTATAAAAGAAATAAAATATATCTAAAAAATTATTAAAAAGAAATTAAATAAATTTTAACATATATATTTTTTAAATATTAAAAAAATTTGGGGGGACCATGGCCCCTACAACCTTTCTAAGATTCGTCCTTATTCTTTATATAAAAATTGGACTGGACTTTGTTTCAGGCTTTTTTGTTATTGTAATCTTCTTTTTGATAACTCCAATTATCTTCTAAATAATCCAATATTTTCAAGATATATTTGATTGTTGTGGAGATCTAAAAATATTTAAGAAAAGATATTTGCTAGATTAAAAAATATATGGCAAATATTATGTTTTGATATTTATTGATATAGTTAAATAAGGTAACTATTTTAAAATATTAGATAAAATACCTAAAGATATATTTGTCTCAAATTATCTTTTATCATAAATATTTTTGAATTATCAAAACCCTTTTGTGAAAAGAATAGAGAAAACCGCAAAGTCCAATTTTTGTTGCATGTTCCCATTTCTTAGCTTAGCCAATTTCAGTTTGGCTCAGCCAAACTTTTTAACTCTTTCATGTTTTTCTTGCCCCATTTATGCAATGCTTGACTCTGCTTTTTGGGGTTTTGATTACTATTCTTGGATTTATCTTTAAGTTATCATGAAGCTTTATTCAATTTTTTTCGACACCTCTATGAGCTCAACTTATTTGCAGTTATAGTAACAAACTCAAAATATCCAAAGAACATCAATGCAACTAAAAAGCAATTTTAACATGTGTTTGTATCTTGTGCTCACTAAACCCAATAATAACAAATTCTAATCAAAAAAATCTTTAAAAGTACAAAAACCAATTAAGAAACCACGATTAAAGGCTAAATGAGGGTATAAATATGCACTCATCAAACACAAATTCATCATAGAAACACACTTAAATTACATAAGCACCAATTAACATCTGAATGAGGGATGAGAACATATTTACAGAAATTGACATGAGACTCGGACTTATTGCAATGATATGCAAACCAATAATTAAGAAAAACTTATGTGGATGAAGATCTAAAATGTGCAGACATTAGTTTTGCATCACCGAGATTGGAACACTTTTTAACCACACCACTTGTTGCTTGAGATCTAGATAAGTGGAAGCTTAGAGTCACCACTTTAGATGCTTCGTCAAGATAAGACTCTCACAACAAAAGTGAACTGATCGGACGCTACAAAGACAACATTTCATTATTGTATATTCCAATCTGCTTATGGTACAAGAGCAACTCTCTTACTTATAAGAGAAGTTGATCTTATTAAGTAGCTAATCACTTTTTAATCAAAGATTAAATGTGAGTATACTACAAGCTATCCACTAATTAGAAGCGCGATATGCAAGTTACTCATAATGTGAAATGTACGAAAGAAGATACTAAAGTGTGCGTCAAAAGAAGCTTGCACTCTAAATTACTAAAACTGCCATGCGAAAAACGTAAATGTTGGCGTTGGGCATTTGGAGATGTGAGCTAGGCACGAAAAATCACTATCGGGAGCCTTATGATCTAGCTACCTCAAATGTAAAGGATTCCCTAGAATATGCTGAGACATGCTCTTGGTGACTCGTCTATCGACCAAAGATAAATCATCATAATCATCTACACTCATCACACACATAATATTTGATTTTCTTAATTGATATGGTGATAAAATGGGCATTTACATATATTTTTCATTCTTGTTTCAATATCCTTGATTTCTTACATGTTTTTCTTTTAAATTTTAATTTTCTTTTTATTTATTAGATAATTTAAAAATTTAATATTAATTTTATAGTTTGGTTAGTACCTCATCCTTAAGGCGAGATAAATATCTCACTCTTAGGTTTCACACTTCTATTACTGATCCAAGTTCAAGCTCAGGGGGGCTTGTGGTTCATACCTTACCCCGAGGACAAGATTAAATTAATTATCATGATTTACATAATAGTTATGGGCATACACAATATGGGAAGTAGATTGCCCAATATTATTTATGTTATGAAATAAAGCTACTAATAGAGAGAATAATAGAAGGAAAAATAGAGAATGAGAGAACATGGGACAACTTTTCTGTGTATTATTACTGATAGAAAGAGTTCTATTTATAGATATAACATGTAACTCATAAAGGGAAAAAAATCAACTAGTTAATACAAATATTTACATAAAGAGTAATGATTCATATGAGTATTAATTATATTAATCATATGAGTAACTATATCAAATCAATGGACAACCATTAATTCATAACATTCCCCTTGAGTGTCCATTGAGAAGAGAATGTGTCTCATTAAAACCTTAGTAGGAGAAACCCTTTAGAATAAAAACCTAATGATGGAAAATGAGTACAACATTATGCATTCTTCAATACAATATTGTTCATCACATATTTTATCTCTTCCCCTCATGTAAACTTACATTATTAAGATGACGAAGTCCGAATTTGTGAATCATTTGCTCAAAAGGTTTTCTTGGCAAAGACTTTATATATAGACCTGCTAGATTTTCACATAAATGAATCTTTTGGATATCTATATCATCCTTTTAATTGAACAATACATTATTGTCTTCATATACGGTTGTTGATTTCATCCTTGTCGGGATAACCATAAGTTTCTTGCACATGTTGAATTATAGACCTTAACCAAACACATTCATAACTTATCTCATGTAATAATAAAAAATTTGTATGATTAGACGATGTTGCCGCTATGGTTTGTGTTAAAAAACGTGCAACAAAATGATTAGCATTTGGACAAAAACCAAGAGGGAGGGTGAACTGGGTTCTTAATAAAAATTTTGCTTTTAAAATTTTCCCTTTTAATATCAAAGATCAATTAAAATTCTTTCCTTTATTTTAATAAACAAAATAAAATAAAGAGAAATAAAATAAAGAGAGTAGAGAAGAGACAATTGCACAAAATATTTATATTGGTTCGGATCAAAAGACCCTACGTCCAACTGTTAATCTCTCAAAAACAAGATTAACTCAATCACTAAATACACCAAACTTACAATCAATGATAAGAAAGATTAGGTTTAGAAAACACCTCTCTTGAATCACATAAGAGATGAAGAAACTTCCCTTGAAACCCACAAGGGATGAAAACACCTTCCTTGAATCACACAAGGAATGAACACTTTCTTAGAATCACACAAAGGATGTATGGCTTCTCTTAGCAACAGCAACAACACTCAATCACTCAAGATCCCACTTGATGAAATTTATCACTCTACCGACACTAGGTTTTTCAAAGTCTTTCCACAGAGAGTTATCACGTATTCAGACTTCTCTAACTTTTGTGTTTTGATAATAAAAGCCTACCACTTTATTTATAGAAGCCTATTTAGAAATTAGGTTAAGAATATGAAAAGTTAAGTCACAACTGCCATAGATAATCAATTATCATAAGTGATAATCAATTATTCCATAGTCGTTTTTGAAAAACATTGTTTCGCATTGATAATTGATTATCCTCTGAAATAATCAATTATTCCATAGCAGTTTCTGAAAAAATTTAAAAGAATACTTATGATAATCGATTATCACATAATCGATTATCATAAGTGATAATCGATTATCACAACGCGTTTGTAAAAATAATACTTTCTCTTAGTGCTCTGTTGTTTGGGTTCTGCCTTTTGACTCTTGACCTACTAATTTAACTATCTTAAATAATGTAAACATATTACAAGACTTTAAACAACTAAACTCTTAAGTCTTCAATTAATCTCTTGAATCAAAGCATTCTTTTAAGTCTTCAACATTTTTCCATGCATCATCATCATCAAGTCTTCCATACTTCTTTATAAGTCATCATCATCATCATAAAACTCTTTCTTGAAGGAAGATGTCCATCTTTTTCTTTTTGTCAACAGTTTGTTTCATATACCATCATTAAATAATTGTGCTACCACAAGTGAACAAATATCCTGTTTGTGATCAACCATTGTGACATGGTGAGGATATAAAAAATAACATGCATATGCATAACCCATTAGGTTTGATTCTGAATCATTTGGATAAAATAAGCTCATATTCATAGTACCCATAAGGTAACAAAGTATATGTTTTACTCCAATCCATTTTCTTCTTGTAGTTGAAGAACTATATCTTGCTTAAAAAATTTACAACAAATGCAATATCAGATCGAGTATAATTTACAACAAATGCAAGAAGATCTTCATCATTTTCGTGAGGTCTAAGAAGAGTTTTTATCAACATCTAACGACCTCACAACTATTGGAGTGCATAATGGATGTGACTTGTCCATTTATAACATTTTAACCACCTCAATTATATAAGCCTCTTGATGTATAGAAACACCTTTATTTAAATACTCAATTTATAATTTCAAACATGACTTTTCCCTTCAAAGATCCTTCATCTCAAATTCTTTATTTGAGCAATCAATTGCCTTTGTGAGCTCATTAGGAGTTCCAAGGATGTTTATGTCATCTACATAAACAATAATTATGGCAAATTCATTTTCTAATATTTTCAGATAATTACAAGGACAAAAAGGATCATTTCTATATCCTTCTTTTAACAAGTACTCAATAAGACGGTTATACTACACACGTCTTGATTGCTTTAGTCAATAAAATGTCGTGTTCAATTTTATTGAATAACCATCTTTAGAATTTTCCTTGTTGGGCAAATTAAATCTTTTAGGGATTTTCATATAAATATTATTCTCAAGAGAACCGTACAAATAGATTGTAACATCATCCATTAGATGTAAATGCAAACTTTGTTGTGCAACTAGGATAATCAAATATTGCAATATTGTTGCATCCAATACCATTGAATATGTCTTTTGACAAATTAATATAAGGTTTTTTGTGAAAAACTTTGAGCAACCAATTGTGCTTTGTATCTAACAATTTCATCATTCTTAATTTGTTTTTGTGCAAAAATTTATATGTACCCTACGGGTTTCACACCCTCAGGTGTGTGAACTATAGGTCCAAAAACCTTTCATTTAGCAAGCAAATCTAATTATGCTTCTTTGCATATTTTCATTTTGACCAATCATTTCTTTGTCGATAATCTTCAATGATCATTGGTTATTGATCCTCATTGTCATTCATAGCATTTATCACTATATTATATGTAAAAGTTTCGTCAATGTTAACTTCATTTTGTTTCCATATTATATGATTGATGACATACTTTATTGAGATCTCATCATTTTCAACAATTTCAGGCACTTGAGGTTCTTCTGGAACCGAACCATTAATTACGTCAAATGAATCTTTTAGGATTTCAACCTTTTTTAATTAGGTCATCTAGCATTTTAATTTATTTTTCTCATTTGAGAATTTTTATCTTTGAACCAATAGGCTTACCACGCTTCAAGTGTGTCTTTGGAACCAACATACCTACCATGTTTCAGGCGTGTTATGAATTAATATCAAATATATTCAGAGCATTAGCAGTTGATATATATAATTTGATTACCCTTTCTGTCAATAACAACATCTGGTAATTGATTGACTAATTTTGTAAATGAATTATCTTTTGAACTTCTAGTTCACATTCTTTTGTACGAAAATCAAGATAATATAATGATAAATCATTTCAACCAATATCTTTTACCAGTTGTTTTGTTTCTCCCCCTAATGTTGGAAAAACTTACTAATCAAAGTGGCAGTCGAAAAGTCGAACTGTAAATAAGTCTATTGTTGGTAGTTCAAGATATTTTATTATTGAGGGAGAATCATATCCAACATATATTCTCAATTGTCTCTAAGGACCCATCGTTGTCCCTTTTGGTGGGGAAATTAGAACATATATACCACACCTAAAAATTCTAACATGAGAAATATTAGGTTACTAACCAAAAACCAATTGTATGATAAAGAATTTGTGATAACTTGTGGGCTTGATGCAAATCAATAAGGCAACATGCAAGATTGCATATCCCCAAGTAGCTATCAGAAGATTAGCTCTCATAAGTAATGGTCTTGCAACCAAGTTTAGATGTTTTAGTAATGATTCTACAAGTCTATTTTGAGTATGAATATGTGCTATTAGATGTTCAACTTCAATTCCAATTGATATACAATACTCATTAAAATCATAAGATGTAAATTCACTAGCATTATCAAGATGAATTTTCTTAATTGGATAATTTGGGAAGTTTGCTCTTAACTTGATCAATTGTGCTAATAACTTAGAAAATGCCTGATTGCAAGTTGATAGTAAACAAATATGTGACTATCTAGTTGATGCATCACCCAACTGATCATAACAAACAAGGAATTCATTTTGATTCGTAAACTTCTGGTTACCATGACATGCATTTTAATTGTACTAATATATGCGTAGTATAAATCATCCAACTAATCATGTAAAACAAGGCATTCATTTTGATTAGTAAACTTCTAGTTTACCATAACATGCATTTCAATTGTATTAATATATGTGTAGTACAAACCATAAAAGAATGTTGATATTTCCCTAATACATTTTTTTTCACTTAATCGTAGAGATATAAAGATATTTCGTATCTTTTTCATTGTTTGTCTCAATATAATCCATTTAGACAAATATCCTTGAAACTTAATAAGTTTCCATTTAACTTCTTGGTAGAAGTATAGTATCTCTTCCGAAGCCTTCAAATATAGTTGTAGTACTATAAATAATACTAGCATTGATGTCTCGCATTACCAAACAAGAGAAATATCTACTACTCTTGAGAATTGTATAAGTTGTTGCACTATGAATAAGACACATATCCTCATCATTGGTACTAATGTCAACGTTCATTCTTCATACAAACAAATATCAATATGAGAATTTTTTTTTTAACACTTTCATAACCAATGAGGTGATCAATGCTTCCATTTGGTTTAGCAAAGAAATTAATAAGAATCATCATCCGCATAAGCAAAGTATGTTTTTATGTACTTCTCATTATTTGTAAAATGCTTTAGAGTACTACAAGTACAACTCAAATGGTCTTTACTACCATAACGATAATATATACTTTCATCTTATTTGTTGCCAATGTTTTCACATTTTTCTTTTCTCTTTTTCACATTATTGTGCCACTTCTAGTAACAAAATGTGTCCTTGAAATTTCCTTTATAACCATGTCCATAATCAATATCATGATCATGAAAATATAAATCAATTGTTGTTGCATTCACTTATGGGAATGGAGCAGAACCAATTGGACAGGTTTCATGATTTTCTATCAAAAGCTCATTGTTTTGTTAAACCATAGAAAGACATGAAATAAATTCAGAATATTTGTGAAATCTATTTTGACAGTATTGTTGTCGTAGGAGCAAATTAATTGACCATATGCTTTATTTCTTTCTTTAATGGTATCACCAAGACCCATTGCATCTAAATGTATTTCAACATTTAATATCGAATATAAGTCATTCTTCCTCATAATATCAAGGGTCACAAATTCAAAATTTGTAAAGTTTGACATGATTAGAATTAACACATAAAATAATAGTAATAATAATTATCATAATAATAATTATCATTATAATAATAATAATAAGACAGAAATGAAGACTGATAAAATCAAATCATTCTTACGACAAAAATAACAATGTAAGATAGAATTGTAAATGAAAAACAGATTAGGAAGAACCTAGATTAAGACAAGGAGAACATTTTCCTCATAGATAAAAAGTTTTCACTAACCCTCAATTGGTTGGAGCATTGTGTTGATAACGTGTTATGAAATAAAACTAATAATAGAGAGAAGAATAGAGAATGGGAGAACATGGAGCAACTTTTATGTGTTTTATTACTAATAGAAAAAGTCTTATTTATAGATATAACATGTAATCCATAAAGAAAACAAATCAACTAGTTAATACAAATATTTACATAAAGCTAATGATTCATATGAGTAATTGTATCAAATCAACGGACAATCATTAATTCATAAAAATTTAAACCATAATTAGAAAAAAATAAATAATTTTTATTCTTTTGAAATGTCACTCTAATTTTCTAAAGACTTAAATATATATTTGGTCTCTATTTTTGTTGTTTTTATTCAATTTAGTCCCTATTTTCGTTTTGTATTCAATTAGGTCCTCATTTTCGTCAAATTGTGGTCAATTTGGTCTTTTTTACTAACGGTGTTTAAATAGTTAATATTTTTGAACAGTACATGTCACGTGTCAGCTCCTAATTTTTTTTGGTTTTTTAAAAAAACTTTCAAAATTTTTTAAAATTTTTTTAATTTCAAAAAAATTGTTCATGTGTCAAGTCACAATTGTACACGTGTCAATGCTAGTGTCACATGTTAGTTTGTGGTAGTTATATTTTTTTTTTTGTTCAATTTAGTCTCTATATTCGTTATTTTTGTTCAATTTAGTCTTAATTTTTGTTAAAATCAATTTTGTTCCTTTCAAATTGACACTAAAATTAATATCTTTTTTACAAATTATATTAATATTTTCTCTATATTTGAATTTGTTATTTTTTAAATTCAATTATAAATTATTAAATTTAATTATAAATTGAATAAAATTTTTATATTTAATTGTTAAATAGAATATAATTATTTAAAATATTATAAGAATATAATTATTAATTTTTTTTTCTAATACTTATATTCTAAAATAATTTTAAAATTGATATATAAAAATATTTTAAATATTCAAAATATTTTAGAAAAGTAAACTATTATTTGTAAAATTAATATTTAAATATAAAATATTTTAGATCTTAATATCTAAAAATACAATAAAAATATTAAATATTTTTAAATTTAAATGTGAATTTTATAAATGTTAATATATATTTTTTACATTTTAATAATTATATTTTAATAATATTTAAATAATTATATTCTATTTAACAATTGAATCTAATAATTATATTCAATTTATAATTAAATATTATAATTTATAGTCAAATTTAAAAAATAATTAATAATAATGTCAATTTTAAAAATTAAATGGTTCTATTTAAAAAAAATGGGACTAAATTAAACAAAAATAACGAATGTAGAGACTGAATTAAACAAAAATAACGAATATAAGAATTAAATTGAACAAAATGAAATAATACAACCACAAATTGACACGTGACACTAGTATTGACACATGACACAATTATGATTTGATACGTGGATAATTTTTTTAAAATTAAAAAAAATTAAAAAAATAAAAAAAAAAAACAGGAACTGATATGTATAGTTCAAAAATGTTAATTATTTAAACACAAGTAGTGAAAAGAACTAAATCGACTACAATTTGACAACAATGAAGACCTAATTGAACACAAAACAAAAATAAAGACCAAATTAAATAAAAACAAAAAAAATAAAGACCAAATGTATATTTAAACCTTTTCTAAATTAAAAGATATGATAAAAAAAAAAAAAAACTGTTCTCCATTCATCCATGCGCAGGTAAGATAAAAGTCTCATAATAGGATCAATCACGACTGAATCAAAGATGCCAGCAGTGTCTAATATTGTGTTCTATTAGCTACAGAGCAAGGTTTCTTTATTATTTTAACATATCCCTTGAAATGTACCATTTGTATTTTTTTCTCTCTGGAGATGTCGAAGACAAGGTCAATGGGAGGTTGATTTGAAGATATAACCTGCCAACGATCAAAAAGTGCATAGAAGAAAACACTAGAAATAATAGATCCTACGACGTTTAAGTTCGGGACTCAACATGTATCTGGATTTTATTATCATAGTCAAACATGATCACGTATTCTACAGATTAGGAAAGGAAGATACAAAAGCCTTTCAGACCTTCTTTAAATAGTGAAATGAAATGGAGGAAGTACAAGCAAGACAGAAAAATGATTCAGGATCAAAATATCGAAAGAAACTTATGGCCAAGCATCTGGAGTGACTCTTTCACTGATGGTAGAACCAAATTGTGGGCCTCCTTTCCTATATGAGATAAGAAACTCAACGGGGTATCCCTTAAGCTTATGAGGAACAATTCCAAGATCATTGAAAGTCAAAGCTGCAAATTTCATCAAACAAAAGACATAAGAGACAGTTCTATAATGTCTTGGAATAAAAAAAGCAGACTTCGTGATTGAATTCAGGAACTTACCATTTTCTGAAACAACGGTATCTGTAGTTAAAGCCTGGATCTTATCTAGATTTAATATCTCAGGAGTAGGTAGCGGAAAGGGGACCTTGTTTAGTAATATTTCTCTTGGTGTTGCCAATGCCTGAAATCAATCATTGGATATAATGTTAGCATTTCACTTACAGATTTTAAAGACTATCACTTTGAACAAATCTTACGAACAATATTGCGCTGCTGCATGGATGATACCCTAGTTACATATATAAAATGGAACTAGATACATGAGAGAGATATCAAGTACAAGCAATAACCCACAAGATCAAATTAGGTTCATTGGTGGCTTTCCAATGGTAAGTAAACGTCGACAAATTAGAAGGGGGTTAACACACCTTTGCAATGGGGAAAGGCACCTTCACGTAACGAGGCCATTCTCGGATTGTTTCAAACATAAGCTCTGCCTGCAATTATCGCAGATTCAACATCATTCAGTAATCCCTTCACCCAAAACAAATAAGCACCTTTTATTTTTACCACGCATGAAATAGAAATATTATCAACAAATAAAGAAATAAAGTAATATAGTTTCCTTGTGTTTGCGACAAATTTGCGTCACTTTTTCTTAGTCTTGTAAATTAAAACTGTATTTTTAGTTCCCCAATTTCAGAAAAAATTTGGGTCACTTTTTCTTTCGACCTCCAAATTAAAGATTTTCTTTTAGTTCCTGTGTTTCAGAAAATGTAGTTCTTCGTTCGCCAATACTGATTGACGAGGTTACACTCGTCGCAATAACATATGTAACTGAAATAATAATGTAAAAATTCACTATTTTATATTTTTTTTACTAAAATGTCTTTTTTTTTATCCCTTAAATTAAGGTTAAAATTTTTAATTCTCAAATAATTTCTCTAGTCCCTAAAATTGAAAAAAAAGTTATTTAACATCTCTAATTCAAAACTAAATGTGAAACTTTTGTTTCATTTGACTTCAGGGATGGAAAATTGGAAAAAAAAATTTACCCACGCCTACGTCAACCTTCGTGTTTTGTATGAATAGGTTTAAGTACAACATGTTTTCTAACAATTTTAGAGAAATGTTTTACAACAAATTTAAATTTCCAAATTTAAAGTATCGGATCATGTTTTAAGATAAATTTGTTTATGATTTTAAACTCCCAAAATCTAGTGAAGCAAAAGGAAAAATTGAATCTAACACATTCTAGTCATACCATAAATACTATACTTTAATCCCAAAATAAAAAATTAAGTCAACACTTCATTCATCACAATTTGACAAAAGGTACAAAATAAGAAGGGAATCGTTGCGGTCCTAGTAGCAACCATTTAAAGTTACAACACAAGAGGGCAAAAAATAAGAGAAGATATTTCAAACACAGTTAAAATTGTCTTCCTCAAAATTAAACATGTTTTAAACTACGTCAACAAATTTTCAACGTCACCTCTGAAAAAAAAATTTCCAAGTTAAAGACTTATAAACTCACTTGAAATTTGGGGAATAATTTTATTCTAAATTCAAAGAACTGAATATTTTAAAATTTGAGAGACTAAAAAAAAGAAAAAAAGATACTTCAAACAAAGTTAACATTGTCTTTAACAAACTAAACTCGTGTTAGATGTGTCAGTAAATATTCAACATTAACTTTGAAAATCAAAATGAACTCTTTCCATATTAGAAAACTTAAAAATTCACTTTAAATTTGGGGGACTAAATAATCACTTTTAATATTTTGAAAATTGAGGGACTTATAATATCAATTTTACATTTGAAAGACTAAATAATCACTTTTAAATTTGGGAGACTGCAATAAAATTTGATAAAAATTTTAGGAAGTAAAAAAAAATTAAATTAAAAAGTGAATTTTCATGAATTATTTTAGTGGCATAGGTCATTACTAACGTTGATGTTACTAGCTACATCTGCAACGAGTGTAACACCGTTAGCGACGAGAAACAAAACAGAACATGCACAGTAAAGAGCCAGAGTAAGCAAATTTTAATTTGGAGGACTAAAAATAATAAGCCAATTTTGAAGGACTAAAATTATATTTAAGCCAAATATGAAATATAAAATAACAACAAATAAAGAGCTAGAGTAAGAGGTTACCAAGTCATGCACAGTAAAGATTTCTGGACCACCCAATTCATAAGTCTTTCCCATGCTAGTGCCGTCATCCTTCAAGACTGTAGTAAGTGCAGCAGCAACATCAACCACATAAACAGGCTGGATCCTGCAATAATTGCATTTCAGATGAAAATCAAATCAAATCAAATTCAACACTAACAGAACCACTAACGAAACAATTTTGCATTGTGGTAAGATTGAAGTTCAAAGTGATTGCTTGATAGGTTAATACATACTTTGTGCTCCCATTTCCAAACAATGGAATAAAGCCATACTTTTTCGCAAAATGAGCCCATGGGTTCAAAATCCGATCCTCTGTACCAATCATAACAGCCGGTTTCAAGATTGTGGCCTGTAGGGGTTAAGATTAGAATTCTGACATTAATGCTGGTAAAGCATGAAATTGCCCCCATATACAACATTCCAGTGCAAAGTAACCACATATTTCATCTTATGAAGTCAAATGTTTTTCACTTCGTGATTTACATGAAAACAAACAAGTACTTATAGGGTTGGGGTTTAGGGTTGCACTCAAACTGCAAACTTGCCCAACCCAATTACATTTAACTGGGTTAGGTTGATCATTGCGTTGGATTTAATCTAGTACAAACAATTATAATTGGATTGCGTAATGGGTTCATAAATTTCAAATGCAATGAACCTGACTAAACAATACATATATAATAAAAAATAATATTTAACTAATAATTTAATATTTAACCATATGAATATAATTTATATATGTCTTATAACTGTTGGTACCTTATAATTATAAAGAAACATTTGAAATATTTATTTTGAGATTTTTTCTTAATTAATGATCTCTTTCAAATTACTCAACCCGGTGACCTAACCCAATTAAATTTAACTGGACTTGGTAAAAAATTAGATTAAACTTGACCCAACTCAGGCTACTTACACTCCTATAACTGGTTATCATGTATACAATCCATCAATACTTACAGTGTGGATGTTAGAGGGAAATGAAGGGCAGAATTATTTTAATTTTACTGGTTTAACAATTTTCCAGGTAGGGGAAATAAATAAGCACAAATCCATCCCCACCTATCTGTCAGAACTTATAGTATGGCTACAATTCTTCCCTTCCTACATTTGTCACCCCTCAGGTAAAACTGAGGAATTTGGAGGGGGAAGTCGTTCATGATTTTTGGCCTTTGCGAACTAATTGTCCCAAAAATACATTTTACTTCTCATATCTATCATTACTAATTATAGTGTATAAAAGGATATATCTTTTTACTTAATACGTGGGATATTGATAAGAAAAACTTCAAAACCTTTCAAAGAATGCATCAATCAATTTTCCATTTACCATGCCGTTATATAATAATAGAAGCCAAAGAAAGACAGTCAAAAGTCAATACTTATAACTAATGTACTAGGGTGCTTAAAGAAATATATTGCCTCGCATCTTTGACTTCCATCATTCAGAATAATTTTTTTGCATTCTTTGAAGAACATCATCAATTAACTCCATCCACAAACCCATTAAAACAAGAATATGAACTTTTGAAATTGAATTTCTAGAAGTTTAATATACATGTGAAAATTGAGTCAACCATCCTTATTTATAAACATTCACAAATTGTGTAAGGTCCGACCCTTTTAATGCTTATGAAGAGAGAGCCACATTTTCAAATGACAAGGTTATATGAAAATTCAACATGAGAGGATTCATTCCCTAGACTTTCTTGTTTAGCCTCAATGTAAATGGATGGAATGAAAAGTTGATGCTCTTACCTATGATAAAGGAACTAGAAATAAATTAGTCCAGACAATGAGAAAACTAATTGTACCTCAGGTAATTCCCTTAAAACCACTTCCTCAGCAGCGGCTTTGGCTCTAAGCATCCTGGATGGAGATGATGGAGATGCGCCTAAACTAGAAACTTGGATAAATCTCAAGATACCACCATGCTCTCTGGAAATCTACAACAGCTCAAAGATCAACCATACAATTAATAAAATTAAAACACCAGGTCAAGTTATGATAGGAAACCACACTTTAAAATTATACAAATAAAAAAATTACACTAAGCCAAGCCTGGCAAGGCTCCATATATAATAGTTCATTTTATATGGACTAAATATGACAATTGTGTTATGCTTCAGAATCAAGACTCAAATCTAATCACTAAAATAGTTCATAAAACTTGCAAGAAGCTTCTGTGCCAACATGAACACCATTGAACATATAATTTCCTCAGGCAAGCTCTCATTACTCAACCTAACACACTGCACATCAATACAATTTTAAATCCACTGTAAAATTGTCCTGGAAGACTTGGTATTACAAAATTCAAGTTTTATGACAGATTCCAGTATCAGAGTATAAGGCAATGTTCAAAGATGACAAGTAAACACTGATCCAATATATCCCTCTATACACTCTACACAACTGCAGCCCCCCATTTTTCGGGGAGGTGGATAGAGAGACCAACTGGAATAGTTACAAAATGAGACTCAATATGCACTTTGAGACACGGGCACACAGAACAATTTAGACATGTCCTGCATTACTATTTGACAGAATCCATAATAAAAGATAAATACTTATGAAACTCTCCTGCTAAACTAGACATTTTGACTTTCTCTTTCACTTTTCTCTCAAAAATTCATGAACATCTTAAATTCTACACTTATTGTATTAATTGACAACAAGAGGATACAACTATCCATTTTCTTTTCAAGAACTAGAATGAGCTATTGTTACCGCAAATCAACATCAGTAAACAAGCATGAATGTAAAGTAAAATAGAAAAATATATGTTTTAATCAAGAGAGAATAATGAGCTAATGATTACTTCAATTGTTAACGTAGTTATATAGGATCATAGGCTGACAGAAAATGTAAAAGAGCATACCTTAGCAAGGTTCTCAGCCATGTGATAGTGCACCTCTTCAAAGCTGTAGTTTCTTGTCTCATAATCCCTTCCTGCCAGCAACGAAATCAGGAGGAACAAATATGTGATTAAGAAAAAAAGAAATCTTATAGAACAAGATATTGGAACGTTCAAAGAGACAAATTACAAGACGAGACGTATACCAATCAGATTGATAACAACGTTGGCCTTGGCCATCACTGCTTTTACTGAACTTTCATCCCTTGGATTGTATTTCATGGGTACAATCTGACATATTAATCACTGGAAGGTTAGCACAAATAGCGTAAGGAAATAATCCACACAAATAGAAGAATGAACTTTTCCATTCCAACCAAAAAGAATAAGAAGGCAAGAGAGAGCTCTACATGTATACAAACATTATCTTAACTACCTGTCCCAAATCCCCCATCAATTTGAGATGACGGGGACAATCTTCAGAGCCTCTGAAAGGAACTAGGACTTGAGATCCCATTTTAGCTGGATGAGGGGAATGATATCACCAAAAGGATCAACACAATACAGTTAAGAGAAAAAAGTTAAACCATAATAAAATTCATTACGCAATATTTATTCAAAGAAAAAATAAAAAATAAGCAACATGCTGATAAATTTTCTTAAAGAAAATGCAAATCCTAAAAATGTACATACCAAGTTGTTGGACAACATAACGACCTAAGAATCCCGTTGCCCCAAATACTGTAGCAATGATGCCACTGCAAAAATAATTTTTTTCAAGAATTATTTAAATTAAAAATTCCAAGCTAAAATAGAGAACTCAAACGGTAAGTAAATCAAGTAGAGAAGATCAAAAATAGATTCAGTCATCGAAAAAACCAAAAGAAAATTTTAATTTTCTGACAGATATACCTAATCCTTCAAGATCAATTAACTATAGTTCATACAGTATGACTCTTTCAAAATAAAATCCCTTTCTATCAAATCAGAATGACCAAAATAAACAGAGAGAATTCAGCCTTTAGAAGAACAGCCAACACCAGCCTCTAAACTGCAGACATACAGTAAAAATAGCTCAATACACAACAAACATCCATGACATGCCTTCCATGAGGATACAAGAACAAATGCCATAGGCCATGCCAAATAATGAATTAGTGATGCAAAATCAAGCTACAGTTACAGTTGAATTGTATCACACCATTCTTGCAATATTAACTTCAAACCAGTTCATCACTACATACTGTGTAACACTAACTTCATTTCTTGAAAACTGAAAACTCAAATAAATTTTCTATAGGTCAGGAACTTAATCCAATTTAGGAAAAAATTTTACCTAACCTTTGATACATAACATAAATCAAGAGGTGAAAATATCAGCTATTGTAAGTGTCTAAGTGAAGCAACATCAGCTCAAAATTAATAGTTAATGGAGAAAATTTAAGTTGTTAGTCCCGCTCCCGCTCCAGACCACAGCTTTAGTTTTACATTTCTTCTAGTGCAGTCCTGCACGGTCAAATCTAATCCCATAACATAAATCAAGTATGCGACATTGAACCCACAACCTAGAGACTACTGCTTCTATTCCAATATCAGGATTAAGTGAACGAGAATTCTCAAGCATCATCTATCATCTATTCCATACATTCTCAAACTGCAACAATAAATCCAGGACTCGTTTAGATCCCCACCAACCGAGAAGCACGTGTTCCCATGGAAGCAGATTCCCGTAGCAAAGCCCCCCACATCTCACTTGTATGCTCAGACCTTATTAAAAACAACCTAAACGAGTTTCGTTTTCCTTCAAATTCCCCCCCTATTAATTTATCTTTTCCTTCAAAATGTAGGTCCACAACCAAAAACAAGAAAAACCATTTAACCATATCACGAAAACAATAAAATTAAAATCCTAGAAATTTTGCAATAGTCTTAATTTTCGACACGAAAGCGAATAATGGGGCGCGAATGAGGCAAACCTGACAGACGATCGTCCACCAGTGCCCTTGCGAACGAGGTGACCCACGCCCTTGGGGGCGATGGTAGAAACATGACGCTGATGATCCGCTACATAATCTGAAAAACCAATAACGATTATATGAAAACGGATGAGTTAGAGCATAAAACAGAGATTATTGGGTAATGGAAGATTACAGTGATTGGAAATTGGATAGATAGCCCTGAACGATGTCGACGATTGGTGCCCTAAGCGCCTCGCAATGGTCTGCATCTTACCGTGCTCACACTCGCCCAATACGCAGGAGAAGGAACACTGATACAATTGGTACTGTGAATGGTGCACGCGAACGTTGAGATCTCCATCGCGCCTAATTTGGGCTCCATGTTATACTGAGCCCAAACTCGTTCTTCTTCAATGCCGTTGGGCTTTGACTGTGAAGCCACTTCATCTATTATCTATTATTACAAAGACAAATCATTTCTAACTGTTTTGTTATGAACACAATTTTTTTTTTCATTAACTATTTTTAAAATTTAAATAATCATTCCTAACAAAAACAAATCCCCTCGAATAATAAAAATTACCTATACTAAAATTATCAAAATTATTTATTTTTATAATTATCTTTTATAAAGACTATTTTATAATTTAATAATATTTTTCTTCAATAATTCTTTTGTAACGTGTAAGGTCCATTTAAATTCTGCCATAAAGTTTAAGGGCTTACCTTGGTCTATTGGACCTAAAGTTGGTCCATAGGGTGCCAAAACCCCTAAACCAGCTCTAACTCCCCTCATTCTACACTTTTTAGAAAAATAGTTTCTCATGCCCTCTCCCTTTGCTGCTACGTGACCTCTGCTCAGGTTTGGCTCCCACTCTTCTTTGAGCTAGAAGAACCTCATTTTGTCCACGTAAGTTACTTCTCAAACCGTACCCTCTCTTTTTCTAAGCTCTATTTTCGTGATTTCCAATAGAGGTGCACTTTGATAACCTCGTTTTCAATTTATGCCATTGTTCCCAGCTTTTGGATTTGCTCTTAGAGTTGTTGTGTTCGTTGGCTTAGGTGTCAGAGTCTTTTGGCTAGCATTTTTCAGGTAAGGGAAGCTAGGGTTTCACATTTTAAGTTAATTTTGCTTGTTCTTGTTGTATTTCGTGCTCTTAATGATTGTGTAAAGCTTTTGATGGTATGAAAATAAGGTGTGTGTTGTTCTGGTTGAATACCTGATTTAAGCATGCATGAACGATGGAGGAACCTAGTGTTTTCGCCCAGGCGAGCGAGGCTCGCCCAAGCAAGAGTATCAGAAGTGCTCCTTGGAGTTTCGCGAGTTGTCGCTCAGGCGACGAGCTCCAGTTTTGAGCGAGAGTCCATCTAGCTTAGGCGAGGAGGTCTCGCCTCGCCTAAGCGAGAAAATGCAAAAGCCATTGTTCCCCTGTTCGAGTTCTCGCCTAGGCGAAAGGAGCTCGCCTAAGCGAGAGAACCTCTCTCGCTTGAGCGAGGGCTTCTAGCCTGAGCGAGAACTGGGCGAGGAAGTGCCCAGGTACTCTTTTCTCCTCTATTCTTGGTTGATAGTCACATGTTTGTTTGAATTACTCTGTTAAAGCATGATTTCGGTGATTATGCATGTATTAAATGGTTTATGGGCTGGGATTGATGAGTTTGGTATGATCTTTCTTATGGAACATGATTGGATGGTTGGTTATATACATTGGCATGAGATTGGTATGCATGATAACTTTATGTTTGATTGGTGAGACATGATTTTGGTATGGTTTATGACGTAATTCCATGACTCTCTTAGTGAAAGCTCATGGTGGTGCCTCATGGTCAAGACGTAATTTCATGACCCGTTTTGGTGAGAGCTCATGGTGGTGCCTCATGGTTAGGACGTAATTCCACGAAGGTTTTGTGGTGGTGCCTCATTATATAATTTAGTAAGGATTCAAGTAAAGATTGCATCTTGAAACTCTAAAGAGTTAGTGAGTTTCACGTAAAGCGTACTGACTCAAGTGGTGAGAGTAGTAGGAGGCCCTAGTCTTTGGCAGGATAATTTGAAGGCTAACCTTGTGCGTGGTAGGGTGAAACCCATTGGCAATGGCTCCGTAGAGCAATAGAGGCCACCACAAATGCAAACATCTAGTGAATCTGACTGATTATATGTATCCGAATAATTGAGTCTTAGAGTCTTGCATCGTCTGCTATCACATGTTTGGTTGATTTATGTATCTTTGACTTTTAAATTGAATGCAATCGTATGATAAAACCTTTTTCACTCTAGCTTACCCTTTTCTGTTTGTTTGCGTGTCTTATGTGTGATTTTCTCCTTTTGCGATGAACATCAATTTATTGATGTGAGCAGATGTGAGAACTCCTCGTGGTCATCAGGATGATGGAAACTCCGCTGCGTAGCTTATTTTGGGTCAGATCCTCTTACTCTGAGTCTTCTTTTAGGGTTGTGGCCTATGTTTTATCTTGCTCCTTGAGCATACATTTTGGATACTATTAAACTTTAATCCCATTTTGTAATGGAATCATGGTGTGCTTTAGTTTTTCTTTCCAAGTATTTCGGATAACTGTAATTTGTGACATATATACTCTGTGACTTTGATCTTTATATTATTCAACGTAATGTTTTATTTAATTAAATTTATTTATTAAATAGGACGTTACATAATGTAAAAAGAAAAGTGGACACACTAATAGTATATAACATACATGTCTTACATGTAGGTTATTTCAAAATAAGCTATTTGTAAAGCCAAATTAATCCCTTTTATATTGTAACAATTTAATTTTAATGCTACCTTTAATCAATCATGATATTTTTGGAAAATATTATCTTTTCATTCACATAAATAAAATTATTTATAACTTTATTATAAGTAATTTTGTTATTTTGTTGATAGATTTTTTTATTACAAATATTGCTTTAAGTGAAAGGAATGCTTAAGTTTAAAAGTACATCCACTTAAAAAATAGAAGGTTAAAATACCTTTTTATGATAATTTTTGTTGAAATTATTTAATGTGATTTTCTTATTTATTTATTTTTTGTTTAAATTAAGTTACATTTTTTATTAAAATGATGCAATTTGTATAAACAGTATAAAAGATATGTCACGTATTAATCATAGTATTTTTTTTTCTCTTATTCTTTTTGTGTAGGTGTTAGGTTTGTGTTTGATGAGTGCGTATTTTTGCCCTCATTTAATGTTTAATTTTGGGTATTTTAATTGAATTTGTGTGCTTAAAGATTGATTTAATTGAGATTTCCTATAATTGGGTTTATTGAGCATGAGATACAAAAACATGTTAAAAATAGCTTTTTAGTTGCATAAATGTTCTTTGGATATTT
>Ga0214544_1001546_pt1 | contig 48036 bp, 11 predicted proteins | sample CNSS3metaG_FD_160074 | JGI IMG/M metagenome (GOLD analysis project Ga0214544, IMG submission 160074) | Root nodule microbial communities from cowpea collected in UCLA plant growth center, Los Angeles, California, USA - CNSS3 | ecosystem: Host-associated > Plants > Roots > Nodule | place: USA...
AAATATATATATATATATATATATATATATATATATATATATATATATATATATATATATATATATATATATATATATATATATATATATACACGTAAAAAACAACTTTTGCACCTTCTTTATATTTCAACACTTGTTTCTTCATTATTTTGTTACAAGCATAGCTACAATTACCCAACTACAGAAAGGTCTTATTCATGTTTTTATATTTGTTGTGTGTTGCTTACTGAAGTTTATATTATATATGTATTATATATATTTAAAATATTTTAATTGTGTAAACCTTTTATTAGATACATAGCAATACTTGTATATGATAATATTTTTTATGTACAAGGAATATTAGCAACCTGGAGTATTAAAAATCTCATATATTATTTACATTTTCAGTTGTAATTAATCATAATAACTTGCAAAGTAATTCAATTATTATAAACTAACAATGTTAAAGAAATATTAAGTTGCCATACGCAACAATTTATGACGTAGTATAAATATATTAAAACTGTATATGCATTGTAGTTAAAATCAACATTTATAATAAGCATATAAAATAGTGATAAAGTTTATTAATATTTTTTATATTTCACTATTAAATATATAAAACAGTGATGAAGTTTATTAATATCTTTTAAACCACAAATTAGAGCTGTTAAAATGGTTGGAACACGCAAGTCAACCTAGTTCACCACGGGTTCGGGTTGGATTAAAATTTTTTCACAAATTTTAATATGGGTTAATTTTTGACTCGACTCACCTAGAACCAGATTCATCCGGATTGAACCTGTGGTGAGCCTGGTTGACTCACTAACCCACAAATAAAGGGTCACATAAGTATTTTTTGTTAAGTTGAGTTTTCTATTTGGGTCATGTTAGGTTGTTTTTTTTAGTCAATACATAGATAATTTGTATTTTTGTGATTTTGGTTTGTATTTGGATTGTATTAAAGTTTATTTAGATTTTAATTAGAATTATAATATAGTTTTGACTCAAATTTTTTTTTAAAAATTGTATTTTTTTAATTAAGTGAGCTTGTGAGCCAACCCGTTTAATCTACAGACCTGCGGTGAGTTGAATTGACTTACTAGGTGATTAATCTTTGGTGAGTTGAACCAGATCAGACCGAATTATCCGTTTTGACAACTCCAACACAAATAACTTAAAACATAGTTTTTTATTATTCGTGCCAATTTTACTCCATGGAAAGTCGAATAACACTTTAATGGACGGAATCGAACAATGTTCATCCCTTCTTTTTAAACGGTAAAAGGGAAAGCCGAAAGTCGCAAACATCAAAAATAGAATTACAATTTAGGAATTACTTTGAAAGATGCCCAGAACTGACCGAATTTTATTTTAAATGTGATTTTTCTAATATTTAATGTTTTATCACAACATTTTTTTCCTCATAAAATGTGTGTAGAACAAAATTCTAACATAAATCATTTAAATAGATTAATATAAATTTGTTATGTATGTCATATTCAAAGACGTTACAGTATCTTAAAAGTACTTTTAACCACCAAAAACTAACATCATAATCATTAAAAGCTTTTAAAACAATTTGTTAAAATCAAGTATGAATACAAATTTTAAAGATTGTATTCACATGTTTGTTAAATTTTCTTTTTTATATATATATATATATATATATATATATATATATATATATATATATATATATATATAAATTGATATGAATATCATAATCCAGTATTACATCAAAGTGTAGAAAAATAACTAATTATTAGGTTTGTTAAATTCTTCTATGAGAACACATTTGGAAGATTTGAGACACACCGAATAATGTGTAAATACATATAAAAAAGTATGATATTATTTTGACTATAAAGTGTTAAGGTAATAAAATTCTGATTTTTTTTTTAACTCTCTTTGTTTATTGTTATAAAATTTTCATTAATTAAAGATAAATCTAAATTATATGAGTCCGATAAATTTCGTCTCTAAGATCGAATTAGGTTTAAATTCATTATTTTAATACAATATGAAAACTATAAGGTTATGTTTGTTTCTAAAGCTTATGTTTATATAAACTGATTTTGGAGAATTTGTAATGACATATTTGAGGGAGTAAAGCAGGGTGTGATTTTCACTATAGTGAGAAGATTTCAGTGAGTGTTAGTTCACTTCCAATACAATTATTATTTTGTTTTTATTATTTTTTTTTTATCTTTATCACATATCAATTTAAAACAATTTCATAAAGTTAAATTATTTCTTAATTTTATTTAAATTAATCTCCAAATTTCTATTTCATCTTAATTTATAAAAATCACATTTTAATTTAATATATTTATACCAATATTGTTTTATTTTCATTTTAAATAATCATATTCACATTTCATTTTAACACAATTTATACTATTTATAATTTAATTTAAACTACTTCCATGTACATGTGTAAAATAATAATCCTATTTTATCAATTAAATAATTCTTTAACTTATCCCATCTATCTCATTAGTCACTAATTTTGTAACATCTCAAAATTTAGTATATTAGCATATTTTTATGCATTACTTTTGATGTATATTTTTAACATATTAAGAAGAAGTAAATATAAAAATATAAAAAAAATATGAATATTCAAGGAACAGAAGATGAACAGCATTGGATATAGAATGCAAAAGGAACATTCACCGCAATTTCTCCTCCACGTATTTGTACTGCATCAAACGGTGGATAATATATGATAAGATGGAAGGAGAACATAGACACTGATAAAAAAAGAGTTCGTGAGTGTGAGAAAAGAAAGAAGAGATCGATAATGAATAAAAAAAGAGTTATTCAGACAGCAAGTATAAATTTTTACGATATATCTTTCACAATAATTAAGATAATAAGAAGAGATATTTATTATCTTATTTTTTATTTTTATTATCTTTTCATTTATTCATAATTATGTTTATTTTTATGTTTATCTTAAGTGAGATATTTCTAACCTTGTTTTAATTTATATTTTAGTTCTATTTGTTATTTATTTATTTATATTTATCTTCATTTATGTACTAATCCTAATTATTTAATTTATATTTACTCTTATATGTTTATTTATATTTATCTTCAGTTATGTATTGATTCTTTTTATTTATTTTTAATTATGCACTAATCATATTTATTTATTTACACAATCATATGGTTTAATATTGTCACAACCGAAATCGCAACGAGATAATGAACCAAACAAATAAAATTTGTAAAAGAGGTTTGGAGTTGCTACATAGTTATTATAATAAACTATGGAAAACCATAAAAAAGTAAGATCTACGAAAACAGAGATCGGGGGTAGAGAAGTTAATTACGCGTAGGGAAGGTGTTAGCACCCTACAACGCTTATCCTAATATGGTACCTTTAATTAAAATACAAATTGATGTGGTCTCCTTTAAATATTTATTTAAAAATAATAATAATAAATAAATAAAATAAAATAAAATAACAAATTAATAAATTAATAAATTAACAAATTAACAAATTAACAAATTAATAAATTAATAAATTAATAAATTAATAAATTAATAAATTAATAAATTAATAAATTAATAAATTAATAAATTAATAAATTAATAAATTAATAAATTAATAAATTAATAAATTAATATATAAAGATGACAAAGAAAAACAAAGGAAAAAAAAAAGATTTTTTTTGTCTTTTGGACTCGACAAGGATTACTCCTTGCTCCTACGTATCTCCATTTATAATTGAAAAAAAAAAACAATTTGTTCGAAGATGTTGATATCACTTTTTTTTAATATTTAAAAATTTTGATTTTTTTTAGTAATCTTATAGAAAAGCGAAAGTATTAAGTACTAAGACGACACGAGCGATCACACGAGCACTTATACATTTTAAAAGTTAAAAAATATTTAAATTATTTATTTGTTATTACTTTCTTTAAAAAAAACTTTCGAAATAAGACATTGATATCCAACAAAATGTGACTATTATATATCCACAATTTATGAAAACATTAGGAAAATAAATAAATAAAAGATTAGAAAATAACGTTTAGGATTAAACATATTATTTTAATATGAAAAAGTTTTACAACCCTTAACATGAAAAAAAATGGCACAACATATTCATACAATGTCAAAACATGATATCTCTCACTTATTCACGCAACAATATTCACAACCCAAAACAATCAACAAAACCTTAATTATAAAACTAATCAACCCCAAAAAGCTTGACAGTAATGTTTTTTTCCATATTAAAAAGAAATAGTGAAAACATAAAATTCAACCAAGGTCAAAAACACATCTTGAGAAAATACTGCATAACACAATAAAAAAAAAATTAATTTTGCGAATCTGAACGGGAGATCGAACTTACAATAGTTGTGTTGGAACACCAAGAAGCACGTGGGGTGACGATCAAAGGTGAGTGGGTTTTTTATGTGTGAGGGTTAAAAGAGAATGCGTGTGCCTAGGGTGAGAGAGGTCTCTAGACATTTTTGAGAGAGAAAAAAATTAATTTCTTTCTTTTTTTTTTCTGATGGGTTTATATACACAACATTATAAATCTAATGTAATATCGTAATAAAGGTTTGTCTTAATTACAACGAGTTTTAAAAGGCAAGAACTGGTCTTAATATTATTACAATATGAGAATCAAATCATAGAAAAAAAAAACAGAGCACAAAATCAAACGTGATTAGCAAAATTGATTCTAATTAGTAAAAGAGATATTGTTTTGAATTATATTACTACTTTCTCTATGTGAAAAAAAGAGGTGTCATAAAATCAGAGCACAAAATCAAACGTGATCAGGACAAATTAATTATAGTTACAAAAAAGAGATTCTTGAGAAACATATTAATATTTTCCTCATCTGGAAAAGGATGTGTCATAAAAATCAGAACACAAAATCAGAGTAAATAATTCTAAATATTAGAAGATATTCTGTTTATAATTATTAGGCTAACTTCTTAATCTGGAGCATAAACGACAAAGCATAAAGTGGGGTGCGAAAATTAAATTTTGGGCTGTCATTAGTTGCAAGAAAAACAGTGTGGGTGTATAGAATATTTTGGGCTAAAATAGAAACAAAGCCTCAAAAGAAAATACATACAAGATTAAAACACATTTTTTTCTTTTTATTTATTTATTATTATTATTATCCTGTTATTATTATTATTTAGACAAAGCAAAAAACCAAAGAGAAAACTTTTTTAATTTTTTACCTTTTTTGGAAAAAACAAATTATTATTATTTATTTAGCCGGACGAATTTGGGTGTTGACAAATATCAAAATGAAAAATATGATAAATAAAGATTTGGTTATTGTAGTTGGAGGGATATAATCTTGAAAATTTAAATGAGTGAATATTATTTAAGATCGGATGTTTTTGAGTTACTTTACAATATCATAGTGTAAAAAGTAAAATAAAAAATAAAGAAAAAACTAAAAATAAAGAACACAGATGATAAAAAAAAATGAAAAAAGAAGAAGAAGCTGTAAATTTTAAAAATCATTCATATTTAAATACTATTAATATATTAATACGAAATCAAATTTCAATAAATGACAAGATACATAAACTAACATATTGTTATATATAAAAGATTGACATATAAATATTAATAACTTTCTAATGTGATTTCTTGAGATTAAGCAATTATGGTAGTCAACTTCACTCCCAGATAAAGCATGATTCATCTTAAATTTGCTTTTTAGTTAATTATACTAATTAAACAAAATTGGTTTCACTATAAGCAAAATTATGTTTTAATAAAGTTTGATCTACAAACTTTTGATAAATGTATACGTGACAACAATTTAATAACGAAAAAAATGTTTGATTTGTGTTAAAAAATAAAATTTGTCTCAAAAAGAGTCTTTCTAAATATAATTTTATGAATTTAAAAATATGATTATATTTTAAGTTGGGAGACAAAGTTTGAGACAGGAAAACGTGAAATAAATTAAAAGAGAAAAAAATTACTTAACCTCTTTGAAAGTAAGTGAAAAGATAAATGTAATACAGAAATTGAAAATTACAAGGGAATATGTGAGTTTGTTTTTCCCGGGGAAATAAATGAAGAATGAACGAGTGATAGAAAATGGAAAAGAGTAGAGTTTTGAGGTTGAGTTGAGGAGAGGGAATTTAATATTGTGGTAAAGAGTCATTTTCAAAAAGAGGATATAGTAATAATATTAATGGAGAAGATGGCAGAAGCACCATGATTCAGTGATTCCTCATTTCCTTTCTACTACACTTCGACTACAACTGCAACTATAGTTCAGTGGTTGAGTGAACCTGTTGCAGTTGCAGACCTTATAAAAACCCCCACTCATTCATATCACACTCGCAACACATCTTTCTTTTCCTTTCAAAAATGGACTCATCTTCGTTTTCGAGCCTCCGCGCCTACCTCCGCGCCCTCTCTCACACCCCCACGCGCCTTTCACAACGCGCCCTCTCCGTCTCCACCTCCTACGACGAGATGAGCCAGGTCCGCGCCCGCTCCGGCACCACCATGCGCAAGACCCTCCGATGGTACGACCTCGTCTCCCTCGGCATCGGCGGAATGGTCGGCGCTGGCGTCTTCGTCACCACCGGCCACGCCACCCGCCTCTACGCTGGCCCCGCCGTCCTCCTCTCCTACGCCATTGCCGGCCTCTGTGCCCTCCTCTCCGCCTTCTGCTACACCGAGTTCGCCGTCGACATGCCCGTCGCCGGCGGCGCCTTCAGCTATCTCCGCGTCACCTTCGGTTCGCCTTCTCACTGCCTCATAAATTATTACGCACTCCGAAACACGCGACGCATTATTATATATTAATACTAACATTTTCTCACTAATTAAAAAAAACTATATAAAATTATGTACACAGACCAAGAGCTCTGAACCTATAATATTTTTTTTTTGTTTCTACATCTCGACATTTTCATTCTCACCAAACACAACGACGTCCTTTTTCGCAGGTGAATTCGCAGCTTTTATGACCGGCGCGAATCTCGTGGTGGACTATGTACTTTCCAATGCCGCCGTCGCTCGAGGCTTCACGGCCTACCTCGGCACCGCAATCGGAATCTCCTCCGCGAAATGGCGGCTCACGGTGCCGTCTCTTCCCGACGGCTTCAACGAAGTAGACGTCGTCGCTGTCGCCGTCGTTTTGCTCATCACTCTCGTCATCTGCTACAGGTTCATAGTTCCCCCCGCAACAATGAAGCTCTGTTTTCAGTCTCGCATCTATATTGGTGTTATTATCATCGTTAACCTTTGATTTTGTTGTGTTTTAGCACGAGAGAGAGTTCGATGGTGAACATGATTCTCACGGCGCTGCACATATTGTTCATAGCGTTTGTGATAATGGTAGGATTCTGGAGAGGGAGTTGGAAGAATTTCACCGAACCCGCTAACCCGGAAAACCCCGGCGGATTCTTTCCACATGGCGCTGCCGGCGTTTTCAAAGGTGCCGCCGCCGTCTACTTGAGTTACATCGGCTACGACGCCGTTTCGACCATGGCGGAGGAAGTGAAGGATCCGGTGAGGGATATTCCGGTTGGAGTGTCCGGTTCCGTCGTTATCGTCACGGTTCTCTACTGTCTCATGGCCGCATCGATGACCAAACTTCTCCCCTACGATATGGTGAGTTTAATTCCTCCTCTATTTTTGTTTTTTTCAGCTTCAGAAATATAAATAAATAAATAAATACCGGCGTTCATTTACAAGAATACAAGAATTTTCAATAAAATCTAATGTCAAATCAGCCGATTGGTATGGCAGACAAAAATCGTAGGTCAATATAGAAGTGTCTCTTGCTTTTTTAAAAATTAATTTTAAATTGCTGAACGAAAGAGATATATTAGAGCTGGTTTTAACTTTTTGGGAGATGGAAAGTTTGTTTAGCTAGTTAATGGTGGTTAATAGTTACCTAACAGGCACGTAATGTAACTAATGTGAATAATGGAGGTGTTTTTGTGATTAAAAATGATTGTTGTGAGGAAGCGATGTGATGGTATGATATTATCTGATGAGTTGGGTGCACGCAGATCGATGCAGAAGCGCCGTTTTCGGCGGCGTTCAGTGGGAAATCGGACGGTTGGGGATGGGTGTCTCGAGTAATCGGGGTGGGGGCCAGTTTTGGGATACTGACGTCGCTGTTGGTGGCGATGCTGGGTCAGGCTCGTTACATGTGCGTCATCGGTCGCTCGAATGTGGTCCCCTCATGGTTCGCCAGGGTCCACCCCAGGACCTCCACCCCTGTCAACGCCTCGGCTTTCCTTGGTATTTATTTACTTCTAATCTTTAATTATCGTATAAATCCTTTCACATACCTGTCTACATCTTTATCTTCTTCTTGGTTAATCGTTGGATGTTTTCCTAATATCTATCCGCAGCCGTTTAGATTCATGTTTCACTTGCCACTTGGCAATGTTTGTTATGTGTGTGAGTAATGCTATGAGTTTTGATTGTGTGATTTCGGAAAGAGGGGGAAAGGGACCCACTTTCAACAACATTGTCTTTGGCTGGGTTGGGTTGTGATCGAGGAAGTTATGTAATGATAGCAGTGTGTTTTTTTTCTTCATTGATGTAATGTGAATGGCTATAGTGATTCTTGAAGCATTGTCGCGTTGACAGTGAAAGGGATTGAGATGAGCTTCATCTATATCTCTTACTAATTTGCTCTACCATTGAAGTGTGTGGATTTTTTATTATCGATTAATGATTGCGTGTCATTAAGAGTGGTTCTTAGCAAAATCCCTGCAAAACGGGTGAAGAAAATTGGTGGAGTGGTCTTCATTTGTTGTGTAGAACAAATTCAAACACAAACACACATTTAGAATCTACTTAATTGATAGGATCAGTTGGTGTTGTTGTGTGATTTTTCGCATTCTGATTATCAATAAAAGTCAATGCTGTGTGCCCAACTGGTGTGTAAATTGGCACCGTGTGGGAATTACTGAGTAACAGTTGTGAAAGAAAATTAGCACAGGAGACGTGTCAGATGTATCGCTACACATAGATAATGGTGAAAAGAACGCCCATAGTTTTCGGTTTTGTATGATTATTTTTATTTGAAAGTGAGAGTGGGTAACGTACTCCAAAACAGTGGGTATTAGAAAAGATTTTCCCATATGGGTGTCACATGTTCTGAAGCGGTGTGAGCCTATAACGTGGTTTCCCATATTTTGTATAGTAATATCTGGTCCCCCCGTATGGTATGTGCGTGCCTATCCCCTCCTTTACAGAGATTAGCTTGAAATCACGCGTTCCATGAACAGTATCTTCACTGGATATGGATGGAAGGACTATGACAACTGTGTTTTTTGCTGTTTTGCTGTGTGGCTTAGAATGGGAAGATGTGAATCACTCACTCAAGTAAAATAATAGGCTTCTGTATGTGACTCCCATTGGAAGAATAATAAAGCATTTGGCATGGAAGATATTGGTGGTTTGTATTGATTCGACCCCCACTATTAGATGAGTAATATATTCCCTCTTGATTGGAATCATTGACTGATCATGACCTTAGCTCTTTATGTAGCGACTTAAAGTTAAGCCTCAATGATGGATTGTTTGATTTCCATGATTTTATGCTTTGTGGTGCGTTTTGACTTCTCACTATCTCTTATCCAAAATTCCCTTTCCTCTCCCCAAAACATGATTAATTTGTGCATATTATTTATCTGATGTCCGAACATTATTTCCTTTTCAGGGATCTTCACAGCGGCAATAGCCCTTTTCACCGATCTTAATGTCCTCCTGAATCTGGTGTCAATCGGAACCCTGTTTGTGTTTTACATGGTGGCAAATGCCGTGATCTACAGACGTTATGTGGCTACAGGGACAAGCAATCCATGGCCTACATTGTCGTTTCTGTGCTCGTTTTCATTTACCGCAATGATGTTCACCCTTATTTGGAAATTTGTACCAACAGGAGGTGCGAAGGCAGGGATGCTGAGTGTCTCTGGTATTATTGCGATTGCAATATTACAACTTTTCCATTGCATGGTCCCTCAGGTTCGAAAGCCAGAATTCTGGGGTGTCCCATTCATGCCCTGGATACCCTCCATATCAATCTTTCTCAATGTGTTTCTGTTGGGATCCCTCGATGGGCCATCCTATGTTCGTTTTGCCTTCTTTTCGGCTGTGGCTGTGCTTTTCTATGTCTTTTACAGTGTCCACGCTAGCTTCGATGCTCAAGGAGACGCTTCTTTGACTGCAAAAAATGCTGAAATCCACGTGGACTCGAAGGGAATTGAGGACCAGAGTTTCAAAGTATAGATATATATTATTTATCATGTGTTTTTGTATTTTGAAGTCAGGATGAGTTCCACCTTTTTGGATGGTTGAGGAGCACTTGGAACAAGGGAACAAAAATGTGGGGGAGGGAGAATTATGTGGATTACATATTAAAATGTGTTAGAATGTTAGAATAGGTTGCAACTAATGTAGAAGTGGCAAATTGTATAGTTACACTGCCTTAGCTTGTCATCCCTTTTTGTAAATTCTCCTCTGACTTCTATCCCCAAAATGCAAATGGATTAAAAAACTCCATTTATCATAATATTTATGCACTCAATTGGATTTTCTTATTACATCTATCTGTCACAAAAAAACTATGGGTGTAATATTTTGTGAACAAGAAGTGTCTAGTACTCGTTACATATCTAACTATTAGCGAAAATGTTAATAAATGTGCTGAACCATAAACTAAAATTTATTGAAAAATTATAAAATTTTGGAACCTTTCTTTTCTAATTATTGTTTTTTACGATTTTTTTTTAGTTTTAATAAATTTTAACTTATGATAAAAACATATTGATAAAATTACTAGCATTTCATTAAATATTATTCTCTCTATTCGTAACCTTTATTGTTATTTATGACATTTACTAGAATTCCAGTATACAGATGTACATTTATTTTTCTATAAAATACCGTTGGCGGAACATTAATGATTTCGTTTGGACGAGGAAAATGAAAAATAAAAAAAATAAAAAATAATAATAATAGAATTAAAATTCTTTAAATTGAGAATAATAAACTGAGAAAGAGATAAATATATTTATTTGTAATTAGTATTTTTTATTATAATAACAAAATAATTATTAATTACATGATTAATTATGTTTTCATATATAAAATTAATTATATTTTTAAATATTTTATTAATATTTAGACATATAACTCTCATAAATACACCATAGAATGTAATAATGTAATATGGTATAGTAATTATGTGATAGAGATATAAGCAATTAATCGATATGATGATAGGAATGCAAAAAAAAAAACGTTCATTTTATGTTCTAAAATATACAACTAAAATAACTTTTTTCCAAGATAAAAGCCAAAACAAATTAACATTATTAAGATGAAAAATATATTTAACCAATAAAATAATTATAGAAGGTATATTTATTTTTTCTGTATGATTACTTCTGAGACTAAACTATGTCATTTAAGATTATTTGCAAGCTAACTCTATGTAATGACAATTAATGGGTCTATTTCAGAAGTAAAAGTGTAATTAACATGACACAAAGTAGACTTGATGTCACTCTGAAAAGAAGAAGATGAGGAGGGTTTATAATGCTGCTATGTAATAATTGGTGTTGATTCATTCATCATTAACATAAACTTTGGAATTAATTAAAAAACATGAAGAATCCGAGGATTAATTTGCTGTAATTGTAATTTGATAAAGAAGAATATATATTATTATGCAAAGTATGTTCATTCTGTGCCGTCACATCTTGTTGGCCACATCAAACATTGGTAAATCCAACTTTCTTGTTAGATGCATGGTAGATTTTGCATCTTGGGTTAAAGTTTTTTGTTTCCATTTCTTTAAATTATAGAAAACGACATAATAACATATGTCTCTTGCATTAGCTACTCTCTTTATTTTTGTTACTTTTGATTGATGTATTTCGTTTTTTTTTTCAATAATGTTACATTTCTTTAATTATATTAAATAATATAATATATTTTTATTTAAAAATACAAATCAAATTAATTAGGTCAATTAAGAAATTAATTAGATTTTTTTTTTCATGTTAAAATATTATATCACTACTAAAAAAATACATATTTTTTGTCAATATTTTTTTAATTCTTTTTTTAAGAAAATACTTGCAAATTTTGTTATGAATAATGACTTCTACCATTTTTTTGCAAAATATTTTGTATAAACGTTTTTCATAGAAGATTTTGTAAGAAATATTTGCAAATTTTATAATTTTGTAAAAAATATTTGCAAATTTTATAATTTTGTCGGAAGTAATTCCTCACGAAAGAATTATTTATCAATTAAAATTCATAGAAAAAATAACAAAAAGAAATATTCTTTGCAAAATTTTATAACAAATTTACAAGAAAATCCTATAAAATATAAAAGATTTTTGTAATGCATTTTCATATTAGTTTTGAAAGAATATGAAAACATTTTTTTAAATTTTCACATAAAATAGTATAAACTTTAGCTTATAACTCAATTTTGTAAAATTGAGTTACTTAAAATCACTTATTACAATATAGTATTATAATCATATAATAGAGTATCTTAACAAAATTTGTTATTTGTCAGGTCTGTTATTGGTATCGGATTACATATCTTATGTTATTCTACTTAGTACCGGGTTACATATCTTAACAACCATGAAGTCTCGGGACAAAGGAATGCCTGAAAATGAATGCCACCGGTGTAGGCACTAGCAGAAGAAGCTGAAGGCATAAAATAATGGAACTCAAAAACAAAAGAAACCAAAAGTATAGACAAAATCCTGTTTTGGACACATTTGTAGTATTTTTGAACTTTCTGCTTTCCTAATCATATGTGACTTATTTTTCAAATAAACTAAACGAGTCTGCGCCATAAATCAGAATCTTTTAGAATTATCAGAATAAAGAAGGAAGTTGAATGAGAGATGCATATCATTAACAACATGATCCATTGGCTCCTCCTTCTTCCTTCATCAAAACATCCACTACATTTCCTAACTCCAATTATTCCACATGCATGCACCATCAATTTAATTTATTACCGCCTAGAGAATAACTTTACAAATACCAACTTATATATTGTTTCTTCTTCACAATCCATTCAAATGTTAAGTTTCAGAGAGAAGCAATCAAATTTGAGGTATATAAGAGTTTAATTAAAAATAGTAATGCAGAAAAAGTGTAGCAGAAATCTTCCTAAATCATCACGCCCACGCCTTATCTAACTTTGCTGGTTGGGTTGGATCATAGTGCTCTCTCTAATTGACAAAATAAGCAAATCGACAAAATTTTATGGGCCAATATGTTGCCACCATGTTTTTCTTTTCTGTCCTAATTCAACCATCTTTGTCTCATCCACCTTTTATTTTCCTCTATGTTGCCCTGTCCCTTTTTATTCTTCTTTTCCTCCTAATTACTTTTCCCTTCTCCCCCATTCCCAGTTTCCCTTTCCATGGTCCCATCTATGTGTCTTGGCCGGTGCATCTTCTTTTATTTTTGTTCGTATATATCCAATAGTCTCACATCGTTTAGAAGTCGAGATCAAAGACAGTTTAAATACATTCAAAAATATTTTTTAAGGATAAAACTGGGATAGAATTTCAAACTCCGGTACTTAATCTTAAACTATATCACTTGACGGACTTGGGATCAGAACAATTTTATTTTATTTTGAAGCTTCGTTCATGTCTGCTGTTCCATCCGAGTGTAACTTCGACCATGAAAAGGACCAAAGTTGAAAAAGATTCAAATGAAACTACATCAAAAGAATAGAGGACAATTCTAATACCCAAAGACTAATCCACATCAATATTCCATTGATGTTGCATGCAATTGGAAAAGAGCAAACAACTTTTTTATCTGATGTGAAGACTACTAACTGAAAGCTATCGTATGTAAAGAGTCTTTGTTTTTTTGTTCCGAGAATTTTCAATCCAAGTTGTGACTTTAATCAAACAGTAAAACCTTTTTCTGGTAAAGCGACATGTATAAGAGGACTTTACTCGAGTCAGCATCCTTGACTTAATGTTTCTCATCATTCTTTGTCGAGTATCTTTGGTGTGAGTGTGTGTGAGAGATAAGATCGATGCTTATATATATATAAATTTAGGTTTAACAGTGCTCAAAGAAGTGAAAGCAGCACACGAAACAGTCAACAAATGGACATGGATTATTCTCAATCCTACCACTACTTGGATTCTAATTTCTAATGTCAAAAGGACAAAGTTCAACGCCGAAAGTCAGTTTCGTAATGAACATATGAAAAGCAAACATTATCGTATTTTATAATTTCATCGGATATCCTATTGTCTGTCCATCACAACACTCACTTTACCTCACTGTTTTTCTATGCTTAACTTTCACATTCTACTTAACGTAATGTGTCAACTTCAAGTGATTTGATTTGGGTCTCGGAAAAAGAATTCAAAGTGCAGCATTTTGTGTTGATTCCCCTTACTCTTTCTACTTGTAATAATTTTTCAAGTCCTTTTCTTTCTTTTTCTCTTTTCTTTCTGCCCTCATGCAACATGTGAAGACAAAGTTGTCAAATAGTAGGACCAGATCAAAAGATCTTATCAGAAAACCAATCAGGGAATTAACTCACTCTTCATGTTTATACATTTATATATTCATTTCTCACCTCAACTTGCACCCTATGTGTCTCTCTCTATTGCTTCTTTTGCCTTTCTGTAAAGTACATCGCGAAAAGAAGTATATGTATAGAAAAAGGGATCTTCTTCTTCTTGTTGTTGTTATGATGGGTTGGTATCTCGTATTTGTTTTGTTTCTTTGGTTCAGCTTTTGGTTAGTTAAGATATGGTGGATGATCTGAAAAGACTTTCTGAATTGAATTGAAAGCAAGTTGTGATGATGATGATGAGTGTGAGAATTGGTATGAGTGATCAGAGAGTTAAAGAGTTTGGATCACTGACACAAGATGGGTTGGTTCAGTTGTCTACTCAACTCAACTCTGTGTGAGGTCCACACACCACACTCCATTTTCATTTTCTGCATCTTATTTTTCCTCTTTTTCCTGTTTCCGTTTGTCACTTTCTCAACAAATTATGAAGCTATCGTGTCGTATATCCAATGAGTGCATAAAATATTTGAATAATTGGGCAACCTTAGTAGTTGATTATTTTTGTCGTTCTTAATCAAATACAAGAAATGGAGAATGTCAATGGTGAGGTGTGATAAAAAGTTTTTCGGGTACATACCTGATTTAGAATGGATTTTTGTTTGATTTCTTTTCCTATAGTTTATGGATGTAGCAACAACAATGTCACTGTTTGTGCAAATAACTATACAAAAAGAGAAAAAACATTCTCAAAGCATATCTCAACACACTGTTTAGCCGCCATATTACTGATGTTTGCTTCTGGTATGGAAAAACAGGAGCAAACTGTTTAATGGATATACATATTCTTTTGGGCTTTAAGAATTGATCCACATCAAAGTTTGGACTTGATTCAAATTTCGGTAATAAGGGCCCAAACCTACCATAGGGCCTAAAGCGACCTGCTATTTCTAACTTCCTTTTCTCTCCATTCACCCCTTAATTTTACAAAAATATAGCAAACTACCATTTTATGTATTTTAACAAAATTTATCGGTTTAATTAATACATTGTAAACTATGCACTCATTAATAATCATTTAAGAAACAAAATTAATGGTAAGTTTGATAACCCAAAATAGTTACTTATTGAACCAGTACGGAAATTGATTAAAAAAACAACGCTTAGAAATCTAATTCACTTCTTAATTGGGTGAGCCAACCCGAATGTCAAAGTGAACTAATCCGGCTCACACAGGTTGGTTCACCACGAGCCATGTTGAAAATGAGTGAATCCAATCCAACTCAGTTTATGGTGAGTCAGAAATTTTGCAACCCGACTCAACCTACCACGGGTTTGTAGGTTAACTGGGATGGCTCACCAACTTACATAAAAAAATTATTTATGTATTTATTTTTAAGTATTTAAATATTTAAATAATTTTTAAACAATCCATGCGATGACGATCACAATAAAATCAAGAACCAATGTTTTCATCATGCTCACCACCAATATATGATGAGTTGTTTTCAAGAAAGTATCCATATAGTTCAAGAAAACATACTAATATTACACATGTTTTGTCATGTTATTCAATAAAATATAAATAAAAAACTACACATTTTTGTCATATTAATTTAGAAAAAATTGTTAATAAGATGTTGTTTGAGTAATTTACTATAAAGATTATAGTTAAAGATGAAAATATCAAAGTTTATAACTTGACAATCAAATTAATTAAACATTCAAACTATTCAAATATTATTGAGCAACATTCTAACATTTAAAAATATAAAATTGTGAACCTATATAATTAGAAGTAGTAAATAATTATTTAAAAAAATTAAAAAAAATATTGTAAAAAAATGTTGGTGGGTTAAGTGGGTCAAACCACCCTCAACTCGGCTCGAACCCATTAAACCCGTGGATTAAGTGAGCCGGGTTGAGTTCAATCCACTTTTAAAAAAGTTGAATTTTTCTTAACCCAACTCGGCTCGAATCCGTGGTAAGCTGGGTTGGTTTACGGGTTGAAACCTATTTTGACATCTTTATGAGAAATATAAACATTTGATAGAGGTAAATATTTATTTAGGCAGATAGTACATTTTTTATATTTTATTAATCACAATTTAAATGATTTTGTTTAAATTTTAAAATGAAATAGTTATATGCTAAAATATTTACTTAAGATTAATATTCATTAAAGGAAATTTTTGTTCTTGAATTTTTACTTTTTATTTTTTATTATGAATTTGGTAGTATAGTAATTTCAAAATACTAGGTAGCAATAGCAATATGATTAATGTAAGAGAAAAGCAGGTTAGGGTGTGTTGGGCGTGGTTCTCCGACTGTGGCGTCCACCTTTGCTACGGTGTACCTGTCTTCGCTTTCAATTTGTTATCTCTCACAGACAAAGGTATGTAACTGTTCCCAGCACTTATTTTCCTTTCTCACACCACTAATCATACTTTCTGCATTTCAATTGCTATTTACTGATTGAATTTTAGCCATAATTAACGATTAGATTAGAGAACCGTTTGCCTAAGTTTGATTTTGACTATCCTATGTTAAATTTAACCGAAACAATTGTCATCCTTTCTATGAATCATGTTCTGGAATTGAAATAACTGATAAGATTGTTGATCGACCTGTATGAGATTTATGTGTTCATCAATGCTTCTATTTTGAATAATGTAGGCCATGTTTGGTTTTTCAGTTGGAAGACCCTTAAGCTCAAAAAGTGGTTTTCAGTAAACTAGGTTCAACCTCTATTGCGTCTTGATACTCAGTTTAAAATGGAAGAAGATGGAGTCCTTTTTGCCTACTGAGTTTGAAAAATGAGCATCTTCAACCGTAAGTTTACAATTTAAACTCAAACAAGCACCTTTTGTGAGATGAAGATTGGACATGCTACCTCTTGTTTCACCCAATCTTCATATTCTTCAGCTAAAATGCACCTTCAAATAAACTGGTTTGGCTTCTAAGGCCGGTTTGGATACTGAAGGCACGTTACTTTTCTTTGATCTCTACAATGATATGAAAACGTTGAGAAGGTGTGAGAGATTTTGTGCTTGTTATGGAATCCATATTAGGAAATTATCAGTTATTTCTGAGGGCAAATCGGAGCCCTCAATGGTTGAAAATGTTGTTCACGAGGAGCGTATGTCAAATTTGCACTATCTTTTGCAGTTATGTGCAAAAACAAGATCATCAGTGGGAGGAAGAGCATGCCATGCTCAGATTATTCGTGTTGGCTGGGAAATGGATGTCTTAACATCAAATATGCTGATTAACCTGTACTCTAAATGTTCTTTAGTTGATAGTGCACGCAAAAAATTCAATGAAATGCCAGTGAAAAGCTTAGTTTCATGGAATACCATGATTGGAGCACTTACCCAGAATGACGAGGATCAGGAGGAAGCTCTAACTCTATTAATTCAAATGCAAAGAGAAGGAACCCCATTCAATGAATTTACCATATCCAGTGTTCTATGCAAGTGTGCCTTCAAATGTGCTATTCTTGAGTGCATGCAGTTGCACGCTTTTTCAATTAAGGCTGCTATAGATTCAAATTGTTTTGTTGGAACTGCTTTGCTCCATGTTTATGCCAAGTGCTCTTCAATAAAATATGCAAGTCAGATATTTGATAGTATGCCTGAAAGGAATGCTGTTACATGGAGTTCGATGATGGCTGGATATGTGCAAAATGGGTTTCATGAGGAGACGTTGTTACTTTTTCACAATGCTCAGTTGATGGGTTTAGAGCAGGACCCTTTTATGATATCATCAGCTGTTAGTGCTTGTGCAGGCCTGGCAACTTTGGTTGAAGGGAAGCAACTGCATGCCATTTCACACAAGTCTGGATCTGGGTCAAACATATATGTTTCTTCCTCCCTTATAGACATGTATGCCAAATGTGGCTGCATAAGGGAAGCATATCTTGTGTTTCAAGGTGTGATGGAGGTTCGGAGCATTGTTTTATGGAATGCAATGATTTCTGGGTTCGCTAGACATGCTTATGCACCCGAGGCTATGGTCTTATTTGAAAAAATGCAGCAAAGGGGCTTTTTTCCTGATGAAGTAACATATGTATCAGTACTAAATGCATGCAGTCATATGGGTTTATATGAAGAAGGACAGAAGTATTTTGATCTCATGGTCAGACAGCACAAACTTTCACCGAGTGTTCTTCACTACTCATGCATGGTTGATATTCTCGGTCGAGCAGGACTCGTTCACAAGGCTTATGAATTGATAGAGAGAATGCCATTTTATGCAACTTCTTCTATGTGGGGTTCACTTTTAGCCTCTTGCAGAGTTTATGGCAATATTGAGCTTGCTGAGATTGCAGCCAAGCATCTGTTTGAAATGGAGCCTAATAATGCAGGAAACCACATCTTGCTAGCAAATGTATACGCAGCTAATAAAAAGTGGGACGAAGTTGCAAGAGCGAGGAAGCTTCTTCGAGAGAATGATCTGAAGAAGGAGAGGGGTACAAGTTGGATTGAAATTAGAAATAAAATTCATTCATTTACTGTTGGTGAGAGAAACCATCCACAAATGGATGAGATTTATGCCAAGTTGGATGATTTAGTGGTAGAGTTGAAGAAGCTAAATTATAAGGTGGATACCGATAATGATCTCCACGATGTGGAAGAGAGCAGGAAACAGATGCTTTTGAGGCACCACAGTGAGAAGCTTGCCATTACCTTTGGATTGATGTGTTTGCCTAGTGGTATACCAATTAGGATTATGAAAAACCTCAGAATTTGTGGTGATTGCCACATTTTTATGAAACTTATGTCCAAGTTTACTAGCAGGGAGATTATTGTTCGAGATACAAACCGTTTTCACCACTTTAAGGATGGATTCTGTTCCTGTCGAGAGTTTTGGTGAAGTTCTGATGTGTATATGTTTCTCTTTTAACTCCAACTAGCGCATAGGAACATTTTTTTCTGATACAAATGATTGATTTTAGTCTGTCGTAAAGTACGAAGGACAAGTGTCTTTAAATCTGCGTTTGTTTGTATACTATGACTCTTCTCATTCGCTGCATTAAAACTTATTTAGGTACCGAGGATACCCTACTAAGTTTTTAGTTTATGACCATCCTACATTGACTACCTACTGTTCTTTCTTTCTGAACGTTTGATCCTGCAGTGGTTTCACTTGACAATCGCAAGTTAACCCAACTTTGTAAAAGTAGCCCGTGGCAAGAACTTCAATCAATTAATTAATTAATATTATTAAACCTTAGCCATTGAAACATAGGTCGCACCAGCACTGGCTATTCAGTTATGGTCCAATCCAAGTGAAACAAAATATTGAACAGTATAATTGTGCATGTTATTAGATTAAATTAAAAATAGAGTAACATTATCTAACTAATAAGTATTCTGACATTCGCGAAGCTAATCTTTTAAGCCTTCAGCGGAAGCTTGAATACAGATGTAATCCAAACTAAGCGTTTTCAATGAAAGGATCTCCTCGCTTTACTACAAGAGGAAATGCCTTATATGTACAGTGACTTACAAATACAAATACTATACAAATTACAAAATAATTCCGACAAAAAGGAATGTCGTTAGAAGCAGCTGAGTTGAAGATGGATGCATCACATCAAATGATCTTAATATTCATCATCTTCGCGGCTACATCTTAATTCTTTGTGAACCTCAACAAAAATCTGCCACAAGTAAACAAACCCAGTAACTAACGTTATTCTCAGTTTTCGTTAGAAACCTTTTATAGGGTAAAAATATAGTCTGCGAAGTATTAGTTTTACCGTTCGGAAAATGTAGGTCCAGTAAAAAATCTTACTACTTCACATTATTAACGTTCAGTGCTCAAAATAAAAATTATTTCTCCTTAAATAAAAAAATGTCCAGAAAGCAACTTTTTATTCCCATTCACGTTTGTTATTATTCATACCAATATCAATTATTATTTTTTTTCATTCCAAAAGAGTGATAAATCATTGATATAATACAAATAAACAAATAAACCTTCCACCATATTCTGAAAATAAAAGTGAAACAAAACAATGAAAATTAAATAAATCCATTACTCATTAAATCTGGTATTGGTGCATCATCATAATATCAGTTGTCAGAGTTAAACTTATTCATTAATGTAGCATAAATTAATAAATATTTAGTTTAATGTTACCCGTCGACGACTATGGCAATATGATTAAGTTTGCAAAAGGATAGAATATTATAACATTTTTTCACATCATAATTCCTAATAAAGCAATAAAACTCTTCTTTCCCTACATACATGTCAAGAAACAACATACCTTTTAACACAGAATCCGTGTTAAAAAGATCAATATGCTGTGCTACCGTAACTGTAGCTTCCGGGGCAGGAGAACTACAAAAGAATGCAATTAGTGGTTAGTTTCAGATAACAATATAAACAGCTTATAAATTTCAAGGGTTACCTTCTGCTATATTACAAAAACTTTGCTGAGGAAATATCAGTTCTGGGTCCGTTTTCTGGGAAGTAACAATCAGAGAAAGGCTATGCTTGCTGCAAAAGCAAACCAGATTCAATGTTTCAGGTTAGACAAGCCAAAATTTCAACCAATTTCTAACCATCAAGCAATAATTATTATCACCAAACCGGAGTAATCTGATTATTTACTGGAAGTTAAAGCACTATATATTCTTGGTGCCAAACGCTTACACTCGTTAAAGTTTTTTTTTCTTTCTCAGTTTAAAACAAAATGGCCCACGTGTACTATAAAGGAAGTCAAACTCCCCGACATCAAATTAAAAATGACGCTCCAAAAACTCGAACAGTTACAAACCTTGCCCATGAAGGGATAAACTTGTTATTGGGCATGTCATCCTCATCTTCGTCTTCATCTTCATCATCTGAACCTTTATAAGGAGAGATCTCGTACGATTGCTCCTGAAGTGTGTCTTCGATTATCGAATCACCATCATCGTTGGCTTTGATTAAATTGTCTATTAACTATAAAGATGTGCATTTAAATCTTCGGATGATTAGAAAAGCAAGAAAGCAAGTCCAAAATACAATTTTCATATATTTGAAACGTATGATTGACTACTACAAGCACTGTCTCCTCGATCAGTACAAGTAGAAGCTAAAGTTATTTCAAATGTCAAAGCTAAAATCATTTGACAACGCATTAAAAACATTGGCACTATTTGACTGACAAGGAAATAAATGTCATGTATTGTTAAAAGAAAACTTATTTCTACAGTGGGAAAATATTACTCCTAGCCTTGAACAAAGTGGTATGAAATCATCCCAAATATGAATACTAACGATGACAAAGAGGGCCACAGAAAATGTTACCTTTCCATTATTATCAAAGTCATTCGCAGATTCCGAATTTTCAGGACGCGGTTCTTTTGTTTTATAATTTGCTGAATCCCTCATGGCCAACGATTCATTTTCAGAAATTTTCACCGTATTGCATTCTCTTTTGTCTTGCGCACGCAAATTCTTCTGATTTTCTTTTGCATCCAATAATTTCTTGTTTTCATGGACTTCTTCAACCTAGATCAGACAGCCCATGTATTATTAGTTTCCTGAAAGTAGAGAGAGAGAGAACGAGGGAATGTTATCTTACCGTAGTTCGGCGTTCTATTTCTGACTCTTCCTTCTTTCCCCGTACCTTCTCATGCTCTTGCAGCTGCTTCTTCATGTCATTAACACGCTTCCTTTTTTTCTCTTTCTCCTTTTTTTCTTCATCCTCCCTTTGTCGCTTCTTTGTTGCCATTTGTTCCTCCTTTTTCTTTCGTTCTTCCTCTTTTTTTTTCTTCTGCAGCTCCAGCTCTACCTTCTCTCGCTGAAGTCGCAACACCTCCTTCTTCATCTTGCGCTCGTTCTCTTTTTTTTCTGCCATACGCTTGGCAGCCTCAGCTGCCTCCAGGGCCTTCACTTTGATGTCTCTTTTGCCTACATGTTCAAATAATTATATGACCAATTGCATGGCCATGTCAAGATGAATGGCAATCTTCAAATAAGGCAACCTTTATTATTACAGATAAGATTAATTACCGGTAACAACCGCTGCAGCTTGTTTTTGTTGTACTAATGGAATAAAGGAAGAAACGTTGGATACAATATTGTTAACGGGGCCACGTTTCATACTATCTTTTCCAGATAACTTTGACCTACCGGGCCTTTTGTGAACTGATTCTGTGGTCCGCTTGACATCATTCGCTCCAAGAGATATATTCTGGTTCTCCTTCCCCTTTCTTGTGAATCTCTTCCTATTGCTATTCTCAAGCTTATTTTTCACCTTACTGCAAGTTCCGCTCAGATTAAACTCTGTGCTTACAACATCATCACGCCTACCTGCGAATACATCATCTTGTAAATCCGATAAAGAATGGTTTGCATCATCTACAATCTCAGCTAGAGGTTTTCTTTTATGTGATCCAGCCATTCCTTGGGAATCAACGCCCCTATGGAATGTGTCAGCAATCTCATCAACAATTTCATTTTCTTCAGTAATGCAGGGAAGGTCTAGTTTTAAACTACTACGCTTTCCTGAACTGCCAAAGTTTGAATTAATTCGATCCCAAAGGGTTTGAACTGAGGAAGTGAACTGGCCCTTGCAATTTGGTTGGTAGTCAGAAAGGGACCTTGGACTCGCATCGCTTAGAGAAAGAGAACTGCCTATACCTAAGTCCTCCAGAAGTCCATTAGGTAAAGACTGATAGAGCTCAGGTATGTTATGTAACTTGTATGGAGTTAAGGATCTGTACGATGGAGAATGCATAAACCTAGATTTACCAACGGATGCATTCTTTATTGATTTATTTGAAAGATCCATCGTTTCCAATTCCATTTCATCTCCAGCGATGCATGTCTGTGCACTATCTGTTTGAATAATGAACCCTTCAAACTCAGGTAAAGCCTCATCTGTACCAACCAAATCCAAGCATTGCATTCCTGGAGAAGCAGACATACAATCTGAGTATTTAGCATCTCCCTCCGGATAAATTATTGCACTTGAGGTGCTTTTTTCGACACAACTCAGACGTTCTACACTTTCTCCTCCACAATTAACCTGATGATGCAATGACGCCACCTTCTCATCCGTGTTGCATCTTATCGTTGAGCCAATACCAAAACCTGATGGATTTGCCACTGCCAACAGAAGGGTGTCTTCGCTGCTTTCTCTTCCGTCCACAATAAGCTTCTGCCAACAGAAAAACCATTAAACAGTCTATTCAGAAAGTTATACAAAAATGAAAAGGCATCTTTTTACAGATATAAATAAACCGACACACAGAAATCTGCATATTCACTGTAGTAAGATATTGCAAAATGCAATGTGTTAATACAAGCCACTGACAAATAATGAGATCCAGTAAAACATCTGAGATATAAGTCTTAATTTTTAAAAATAAATAGCAAAACATTTTTCCCGGAAACTTTATTATTCAATATCCAGAAATTGTGCCACTGTTCCAAATATTCAATTTTTTTTTTGTATTCGTTGAAGGTGAGGTAGTGCATGCGATATATAACTAACAATGTTCAACGGAAAAGGAAAACACCTATATAAAAACAACAACCAATCCTATCTTGGTTACATGGATCACACAATTCCATAGTATTTCTATCTAGCAAGTCAAGATAGAATTCCTGATTAAAGAACCAATGTCAAATTATAACAGTAGCTTATTCTACACTTATGTTTCTAATTTAATATCAGGTTACCTAAATTATTCTTACATTTGTTAAGATTCACATGCATTATTAACCAAGGTAGGATTCTCACTTTTATCTCTAACATTGTCTTAACTTAGTTAAGTGAATAATGCATTTCTTACATTATTCACTTCACATGCATTCTTTCTATATTCTCACTTCCACTTGCTCATTTACCGTGAAATGTTGCATCCACTCTCATCCAATCTTTAAACAACAGACTCAAAAAGATAGAAGAAAACGAAGTAAAAAATTATAGACTTTTTCGATCCATGTGAAGATGTTACACAGTGCATATTAGAGTTACTATATGGGGTTTTATCATCGGTTGGAATCTTTTTCATTTTTATCTGATACAGTTTTTTTTTTCTTAATTCAGGGAATTTATTTAATTTTCATGAGTTTTTTGTATAACGTTAGTGTTTTTTCTATTCAAATTAGGATTCAGTTTTAACCTTGGATTTTTAAGTGAGGGATTCAATCCAAATAAGGATTCAGTTTTAACCTCGGATTCTTAAGTGACCTCTCTTCCTACCCTTTGTTAGTTTTCTATCATTGCTCTAATGAGAAACTGATTTTGCAACCAAAGTTCTGCTACATCACTTTTACTCCGCAATGACACAATTATCACTCAATTCCAGCATTCTCCCTTCTCCAATTTTAAATAGATTTCCTGGGAGAATCGCATCGGCATTGTTGGAAATCTAGTCCAAATTTGGAAGAAAGTTGAAATCCATGCTTTTCATTTTTCAAAATAAAAATGATATCTAAAATAGCTTTTAAAGGAGCTCGCAATCATTGAATATAATGAATCTGGTTATGTCTATGCCAAAGCAATAATTTTTGACGGTAAAATTCAAAGATGTTAACCAAGACTCTCTGATGTACACTTTGATTTTGCATGTTCACATCAATTCTGCTAGTGCAAAGTGTAAAGAAAATCATGTAATACATAATCCTCAAGAAAAAATCTAATGCAGGCAGACTTATTACAGCGCAAATTCATATGTATTTAAAATTTTCAGAAAGTAAAACAAAATATTGTGTACCTCTTCTTTGCTCTCTTTCGGTGAAGTCTCTTCCATTGCTTGGCATTCCCCGTTGTATTGCATTTCATTTGTCGAGCCATTACTCACATATCGATGTCCTATATCCTCCTCTTGGTCAGATGGCAACTGTTGTACTTCTAGGGCAGCCTCCGGTTTATCATCTTTAATAATCAAACTTCTACTAGCAGGTCTTGGGTCAATATAATCACGTGACTTTTCCAAGAGGTTTGAAGAGGCAGGTAAATATCCCTCTCTTTCAATTTTCCTTCTTTTGTGCTGCGGACATGAATTCCCAACATCATAAGTGGAACTTCTTAAAAATTGGAAGTCAGCTGAAAAACTGGTAATTTTTCCATCACTGAGCAATGTCTGCCGCAACAAGTCCCGATCTTGACACAAGGTATGTGGGGCCGGTTGTGCCAAACTAACATTCACATTTTCCAAAGGAGCAGAAACTAAGGACCCAACGGTGAAATTTGTAACACTTTCACCCGTGGACTTTTGCAGATCATTTCCAGAAACTGCCTCAGAAAAAGAATATGCCAACTTAGCACCACTTCCACCATTTTTTACTTTACTGTTTACTAAAACAAGTTTGAGTGGCATGACTTCTTCTGACAAACTTCTTGATAAATTTTCACCAGCATTTATCGAAGGACTTGACTGCTTCAGCAAGGAAGAAGTAACAACACAGAATTCATTCTGCACCATACGTATCTCTTTGTCTGGTGACACAGCACTTAGTGTTGTCCTACCTATGCCTTCCTCCTCAAAGTGGCTTGAGCGGGATTCCATATGTGGCCCCTCTTTTCTGATCAGTACTTCCTGCATTTTCATCAAAGGTATGTCCCCAAAAGACTTCTGCTTACTTTCACATGCAGGAGAAATTTCCTCTCCAAGTAAATTTAAAGATTCCAACGCGTTCAGAGATTCTTCTCCTGGAGGCACTCCCTGTTGTCCCTCTTTCAAATCGGGACAACAAATTCCGCTCATACTTCTCTGTTCTATATCATCAAAATTAAGCTGCATAGGCTTCACAGACATAATGAAATCAGAGGGCTGCTTTGACATTGATAGATTCAGCCCAAACTTAGGGCTAACACAAGAAAGATCTTCTTCAACTAACCCATGACAGTCCTCATCAACTTCACCAACAATTGCAGCTGACCTGTGCTGAATATTATCATTAGGAATGGCATCAGATGGTATATTTTCTTGCGCATCCAAGACTTTTTCATCCACCACTGTTTCGACGTATTCTGATTCTTCTAGTAAAGTCACTGGCCTTAATGATCCTTCGTGTGAACAAGTAGCCATAGTTCTCATCTTTCCAGAAGCAACTAGTGCTGCAACATTTTCCTTCTCTGCAAAACTCCAGTCATTTTCTATATCTAATTTCGAATACTTTGGACTTGAAGATAACCTTCTAGCATCCAGTTCGGTAAGCTGTACATTCCAATATTTCTTACCTGCAGATTTGAAGCAGGCATCACTTTCACAGATATTGGATCTGGAAGACTTCAATACTTCTTCGATCTTTCCACTCCTACTAGAACATCCTCTATTTACCATAGAAAAATCAGGATTATTTTCACAACTGAGGGACCCAACAACGGACACCACAGGATCCTGCGAAATTAAAGGTTGAGGTGATGGCGCTGATTTATCAATAGACTCTACAGAACCACCAGTCATGAAAAGATCATGCCCTGGTGATGGGCAGGCACTTCTAAGTAATTTTATCATACTATGAATGCTACTTTCTTGTTTATTTAGGCAGGAGTTGCCATCTTTAACTGCACTCCCTCCATTTTCATTGCTGCAACCAATAACTTTGCTTACATCCGTTGAGTCAGCATCTGTGAATGGTTGCATAAGACTACAAACTTCAATTCCTTTACCACTGCCCAAGGAGCTGTCAAGCTTCAACGCTTGGCTAGAACTTTTAGATTTAGCTAATCTCTCATCATTGACGGCAAAACTTCCATTCATACAACATGGTTGGTTGACTATCTCCAATGAATCATTCAAATTATCCAGAGGAGGAGCATCTCCCTTTGCTAAAGAAGAACTAGTAACATTCAAAGAATTGGATTTCTTCTGAGACGAGCTTTTAGATTTCATTATCTGGCCAGAGCAATTAGTTACACAATCACGTGGTTCCATTTCATTCATGGAACAACTTTGGATATTGGAATGAAATTCTTTAACCACGTCCGACTCCATTACATCTTCCCGTTGAGTCAGGGGTACAGCTCCTGAAACTGTGCCAGCACAGAAACCAGCGTCGTCGTCATCGTTCTCTGACAATCGTGTGGGTGCTTTTGCACTATTACGTAGCTCCAAAGCCTTCTGCCTCGACTTTGACCTTTGCAACTTTGCCAGAGACAGAGCTGGGTCTTGGTGAATTTCCAAGGCACTTGCTTCAATCTGATTCTGGGGTGGTGATACAGCATCTGAATCCAATTCTGCAGGCCCACTTGAGGCACATACACCATTGTTGATGGAGCATTCTGGCAAATTATAAGCCCCACGCCCTGCAGTTAACTCCTCTAAAGCACGACGTTCATTACGCAAATTACTGTATACACCAGGGAAAGGAACTCTACATTGCGGTTGCGAAAGCACAACTTCAGAAACGAGGTCATCTTTGTTTAACTCTGTCAAGAGAGAAAAAGTTATCCCCAAATTAAGTTCAAATTGGTCGAGATGTTGCAGCACATACATAAGTACAATGGAGATGCTAACTGAAACTATTTCTACCAAAAGTCAAAAACCTAAATCGCAGTCGTGAATGCGCAAGAGAAAGTAAAGACAGGAAGAGTATGTTACCTTGTGGATCTGCGTGAAGCGAAGAGTTGCAGAGCCACGGAGGAGGGGGAATTCCGTTGAGAAGGAGTTTGGAGTGTAGGTGGTGCTCCCAGAGATGGCACTGTTGACGCGACTGCTCGATTATTCGCTTCTTCCGCTCGAAAATCTCCACGAGGTGCTTCTCCATCGCCGAATTTCTTCTTCGCTTTCACATCGATGAAGAACGTGATTTTGGCGCTGTTATACAATTCAAATTTGGGGATCCTTAGATTGGAGTGGAAATGCATTCATCCTTTCAACCCCACTTTCGAAGTTTCAAATTGTATTTTTTTTTTGTGTGTGTACCTTTACGTTTTGGGCTTATTTAGACTTTAACGCTTCGGCCCAGAATAGTGAAATGGACCAACCTACTGACCCAAATAAAACCTCAGCCCTGCTGCGACTAAGTTATATACTATTTAATATTTATCCTAATTTTATAAATATATCTATAAATACCGCAGAAGGAAATATATAGAAGAAAAAAATTTGTACTAAAAATATTTCTTATTTTTTTATATATCACACATTAGCCACGTACTAATTATTTTTTATCTGCAATTTAATAATATTATTTTATTAAAAAATCTGCATGTGAAGGTTGGATAAGTTTCAATTATAATGAATACTTGTATAGCTTTTTTATTTTCAATTTCCTTCATTTAATTGAGTTGTTCATTAAGGATGTTGAGTTACCAAAATTTAAATTCTAATTCATGACATTGACTAAGAATGATTAACCTATTTATCTTTTAAAAATGATTTTGTTTAAAAGAAAATAAAATAGCCCGTGGAGATAATCTATACCATTTATAATGATTCGTGTTGAATTTGTGACTTTTAGCTTGTTTTCGGCTCCAGTAAGTAATGTAATTACTTAAGAAACAAGTCTTTACCAATTAAAAAAAGTAATTAACTATATGGAATAAAATAAAAGATAATGTATAAAAATGAACAAAATTTTTTTGTTATAAAATATGGTAAGATTCAAGAATGCACTACTAAAAATTCTCATATTATATGAGATTTTTCTCGCAAATTTGTTAAAAAAATTTGCAAGAAAAGATATTTTTCTGTTATTTTTTCTAAGAATCTTAATTGGCATGCAATTCATTCGTAAATAATTATTTCCTACAAAATTATAAAATTTGTAAATATTTTCTATCAAATTTATTGTGAAAAATGTTTTATACAAAATATTTTGAAAAAAAAATTGGTAAAAATTTCCTGCGAAGTTTTTTCATAACAAAATTTATAAGTATTTTTTACAAAATAAATCAAAATAAAATTGGCAGAAAATAAAAGTTAGTTTAGTAGTGATGGTATTTAAATGATCAAATATTTGCGTAATATTTTCTAAAAGAGTTTTGTTGATAATAAATACTTATACAAGCTAATATTACATATACATGTTTCACTCACAGATGATATATATGTATAATGTGTTTTTATTTAAAGAGACATTGGCCAAATTCTTCGATTGGTTTATCATAATTCAATTCATTTAGCATTTTTATCATGCATTCATATGACCTTTGTTTGAAGTAGGAATGATAAAATGGGTCAACTTGGTCTAATTTGATTTGATCTACTCTTAGTCTATCAAAAATGGGTCAGATCCGGTTGACCTGACATCAGAAAACGGACCAGAAATTGTAACATGTCCTATTATATGATGGACTACTGGACTAGCCAACCACAATTTTTTTATTTTTCATATTAAAAACATATAAATATTTTATAATTTTGCTATTGATTAATTAATATTTTTAATTGAATAAGTAAAATTAATTATTATATTTGCATATTAAATTTAGACATGTCAAATCAGGCTCGTCAAGTCGGCCTGTCAGCCAACCAGAAAGGGTGGGTTGGGTTGGAGTTTTCAACTTGCCAACCCGTTGTAGTTCGGCCCGCCTAACCCGCCAAAATGGCAGACTAGCCAACCTATTTTTTTATATTTAAAAATTAAAAATGATTATAATAAATAACTTTTTTATATTATATAAACAAATATATATATATATATTATAAACAAAAAAAATTAAAAAATTAAAAAATATATATATATAAAAAAAGTGGCCGGCCAGCCCGTCGCCCTGTCATGAGATTGGACGGGTTGGAGTATTCAACCCGTATTGTTGTGGCAAGTCATCCTGACCCAACCCATTTTTTATGAACTAAAGGTGGTGCAGACCAAAACAAATCGGACTGACATGTTTTAACACTATTAATTAAATTATTATATTATAATTATAACTAATAATTAAAACTTAATAAGTATTAATAATTTAAATTACAATATTATTGTATACTTATTATTTTATAAAAATATAATATAAAAAAATTAATCTTTTAAATTTTTTAATTTTAAATTTTAATTTTTTTCTTAAAAAAGACCATCAAACTTGTTAGTTCGTCTTTGATCCGCTATTTTAACGAATTAAACAACGGGTTAAAAATTTCAACAGACCCCTCTTGTTTAGGTGATTATAATCTATCTTGTCACCTCTAATTTGAAGTGCATCTTTAATTGATAAATCAAAGTATAAAATATAAAACGAAGCACATTAAATGAAGCTTCTTAAATAGGACTGTGTCTTTAGATCTTTAAGCACAATATATAACCTCAAACATTAGTTGTCTTGTATTTCAAATATATCTAACGATGAATTTATGACAATTAAATTGATGTAAAATTGTATCATAACTATTAAATATAGTCTTTTTTGTCTAATAATAAATTTTAATTAAACACTTGGTATAAAAACCAGTATATAATTCATCTTAGTTTTATTACAAAGTGGGGTGAAATAAATTTGTTAGCTATTTCACTAATTATTGAGGATGACTAACATATTTTTTTTACAAAAAAATATATATTTGGTATTAAAGGCACAATTAAATTGAGTTATATAGTTAATTAACATTTCACTAATATAGCGTCTTAAATGAGATTAACATATTTAATGACTTCTTTAATTTAATAATCATTCAAATTAAAATATAATTGTTAAATACCGAATAAATTATTCATTTAAACTATATTTATTCGTGTCCGTTTTTTAGGATTTGAGAACAAATGAAATGAAGGAATTGCAGGAAGATGTTATTTTTCTATCACTCCTCATATGAAATGATTTCATGGTTATTCATGGTAAAAGGTGTATGTAGTTTGGATTTATTTTCACTTTTAAAATTACGCTAACAATAATAACTAATATCTTAAAATTTCTAAAATATTTATAAAAAGTATTTTCTATTTGTAAATATATTGTATTTTTTTCAGTTTATTTATTTAAATGTTTTTATAAAATAAATCTAAGTTATTTATTTGATAATCTTGTTTTTATTTCAATTAAAATTAATTTTTAATCTATCACATCAATCAAATCATTCATCCACCCTCACAAACAAGCGTTACTTATAAATTCATTTACTTTCACCTACAAAATTTTTAAAGAGAACAACCCAAACTCACATTCTAATTCATTCAAATTTATCATCTCCCTATCTCTCAAATCAATATTCACAAATAAACACACAACTAAAGTGAAACTTAATTTTTATGTATTTTACAACATTAAGTTATCATCAAAGTTTTGATAAAAATATAGGTTTAAATAAATCTCAATACTAATTTGCAGTGGTATGAGGGCGGACCATGAACCCCCCAAATTTTGAACTTTTTTATATTATAGATATTTTAAATTTTGTATATTATAAATATTAAAAATATATTATAAATTGATGATGATTAAATTAAATATTTTATTTTATTATAAATATAATAATTAATTTTAATAAATAATAAAATATAAAATTAAACATAATAAAAAATAAAGAAGAAAAAGATTTATCAATATATTTTATTATTTTTATTAATTAAGGTTTGAGTTTCTAACAAATTGTTATTATATCTCATTCTCACCCGTTTTCTTTTATTTTTGAAAAGAAAAAAATATATAATTTTTGCTCTTATTTCTCCTTTGTCCTCTCCCATTTTCGTGAGATAAAAGAATAAGGTAATTCTTTGATCTTAATTGATAGTGAAATATTAGTTTAATAATTTATTTAATGAGCTAATTTTATATTAATTTTTTTATTTTAGGAACATAGAAAAAAAATAGTGTACTATGTGCTTTTTTATAACCGAATTTTAATTGTGGTTCCATTATATGTCTTGAATTTTTCATAAATTGTTCTCATATCTCATTCTCACATGTTTTCTTTTGTTTTTGAAGAGAAAAAGATTTATTATTTTTACTTTTATTTCTCCTCTGTTATCTTCCATTCTCGAAGGAGAAAATAAATAAGGTAATTCTTTTGTCTCAATTGATAGTGAAATATTAGTTTAATAATTTATTTAATGAGTTTGTTTTATATTAATTTTTATTTTATGAACATAGAAGAAAGATTATGATACTGTGTTCTTTTATAACCGAATTTTAATTGTGGTTTCATTACATGTCTTTAGTTTCTCACAAATTGTTCTCATCTCTCATTCTCACCTATTTTTTTTTATTTGTGAAGAGTAAAAGATCTATTATTTTCGCTCTCGTCTCTCGGTTGTTCTCTTCCACTATTGAATAAAAGAAATAAATAAGAAGGTAATTCTCTCTTGTCTCACTTGATAGTAAAATATTAGTTTAATCATTTATTTAATGAGCCTCTTGTATATTAATTTTTTTATTTTATAAACATAGAAGAAAAAATATTGTACTTTGTGTTTTTTTATAACTAAATTTTAAGTGTGGTTTGATCATCATTGGATTTTCTTTTGACAATCTTTTAGATATGTATGATTTTTTTTGTAGTTATTGTTATACTAACTTTTGTATTCATTTTTATTTTATTAGTGACAATAATTAAATATATAAATTTTGGATGTATTATTTTGGCTCCCTCAACAATATTCGTCAAGATCCGTCATTACTAACTTGATTATGATTATATATATATATATATATATATATATATATATATATATATATATATATATATATATATAAAATTTAGTAGAATTTCTTTTAACTATTACTCTGGTATCATGTATCATCTTTAAAATTACTCTCTTAACTATACTCTAAATCCATTAAAGGTTGTTACAAAATTTATATTAATCCAAAATATAATATGTTAGAAAATGATTACTAATACTAATATAATATGAAATAACATAATAATTATTAAAGCAATAATAATAATGACATGTATCTTATTCAAATAATATTAATAAGAGATATAATACTATTAATAATAAAATTATCATAATAATAAATAATAGATAAAAATAAATGAGGTAAGGAGTATAAATAGTCTGGTTTGAGACATGCATAATGCTATTTTTAGAGAGAAAACGTCCCTACTGTACAAGACTAAACAAATACACAATCGTATGTGTTTCAAATCATATACATTTCTCTCCCAAGATACAACAACGCGTCACATCGATCAAGTGCAGCGAAGGTTCTCCGAACCTTATGAACATCAATGTTTTAAAGATAATATAGAGAAGAAAAGAAGAACACTTTGCAGGAAACTCTACTGTTTGTTATTCTTTGTTGTTGTCTTTTTTCCCTTGCACTTAAGTGGTATTTATAGGTAGCAAAAGAAGACAAAAGAGTAAAGTGTAATAAGAATATATTAATTATTTATTTTAATTAAAAGTTTATAAAAACATGAGTAACAGTAAATTTTTTTATTTTAATTAATTATTTTTTAAATTAAATTAAAATATTTCTAACATAATATAGGTTTGTACAAGTTATATATAAATATAAATATTTGTAAAAGATAATTCAAAATAAAATTTGGTCTTGTCCAATCTTTCCTCTCGTACATGTTGTGTCTATATATACTTGTGTGCCGATAACAAATATTACAAGTGACACTACAGTGACATACGCAACAATAAATTATTGAAATAATGATCGACTAACAAAATATGTTAAACGAAACATTATAATTAGATAACCACAAATAATTCAATTTCGTGAAAGCATAAATATTATACAAATCATAAAGACTGCATATGGATCTTATTCATAAAAAATATTCAATATATTCAATAAGTGGCATATTTTACAAAAATGTCATATAAAGTATATTCTAACAAAGATTGGCATTTGATCCATTTCAAAATATGAATTTACAAATTAACCCATGAATCTTGAAATCAAAACAAGCTTATCACAATTTAAGTGGCACATCATGTCTCGATGTATGAGAATACATCACTTAGCTTCTTATAACTGATATATTAGTTCATGTGATTTAAATCACAAGTGAAATTAAGAGAAACTTTTCCAACAGAAGTTTTAGTACTTAATCAACAATTCAAATAATTATCCACATGTTATCTCATAATCTAGAAAATATTAAATTATATTTTAAATATATGGTCAGTTTAGCCATTGAAATAAAAAAAATGCAAATCAATGAAATAATAATTTATTTTTTATATTATGAATTAATAATAAAATAAATTTTTATTCCTTATATTAAAATTAAATTATGATGTATATATACTATACATGTAACAGATACGACACATATCTAATACGTTGATATGCTTATTTTGAAAATAATAAGACATAATATGTGATATATGGACATTAAAAAATGTATATAAATTTTTAAAAACATGATGATAAATATATGATTATTAGTGTGTGAATACAAATTAAAATATAACATATTAAACATTTTCAATATAAAAATTTACATATCTCAAAAATATATTATTAATTTATATATTAGATATTTATAATTGATAAGTACCAATAAAATATTATAAAGAATGCGTGTCTGACACATGACGTTACAAAATTTGTCAATAAAATATTGTTCCATTTATTTATTATATATTAAGTTAATAAATCATGCTTTTGTTTCAAATAATGAATCCATAATTTCTCACCACATTCATATAAGACACTCAGACATAGCTTTTCATTTACTTTAAAATACATTAAAAGTTTGATGATAAAGATATCAAATACGAAATCACTCGATGAAATTATTGAATTTAATACACAACAATTAAAGGCGTCGGTTACCTAGAGTGTTTCTTCTATGAAAATATTTAATTTGCAATAAATATGGGATAATATTTTGTTATTAATTTTAATTAAGATATATTAAATATTCATAAAAAAAAAGTTTTAACATTTTATGACAGTTGATATTTATGACAGTTGTTCTTAAATTTCCTTTTAATTTTGAAGAATGCCAATTAAACATATCCACATAAAACAGAAGTGATGGTAGAAATAGTTTAAGTGAAATTAATTATGCCATTAATAATTTCATGGTCAAATTAATATAACTTCATTTTTTTTCATCTGTCTGCATAAGAAAATGTACTAATTAAAGCGTTTTCTTTTGTTCAAAATTTGAATTTGGTTTTCATTTGAAATCTTCACGTCACACGAATTTTCATCTTTAACGTCATCTTGTTAATTTTGTATTAGTTCATGCTTTTCTTGAAAACATGTTTTTAAATTAAATATATACATTACGTTTTTCAATAGGATTATCAAAAGTAAGATGAATCGTCATTTTAATTATTTTAACACGAACAAATATTTTTTTTTTAATTTAATTGAAATATATTCACAACGTTAATAATTTTTACACTTTATTTAATTAAGAATTATTGTGTAATTACATATTATTAATTACACATATTTGTGTGTATATATATACATGCTCACAAAATTTTAACCATATCATTCACTTCAGTATACAGCAATGGATGCTAAGGTATACTCATTCAAAATGCTTGCTTTTATGTCTCAGCATTTTACCAAAATAATTTTATTTCTCACCTGCTAGCAATTTGCAGCCAACCCAAATAGAAATTATTTAATTACTATGAGTTCTTCATTTATAGTTAAATTTATTTGTTCTTGATGTTTTATGATTAACTTCGTTTCAGAAATGATATTGAATATTGTATTTAAAATCTTGAAAATGTTGTGTGATCTTCATTGTTTTGGTATTTGATCATAACAAGTTTTTGGTATTTGGTTGATTGAAAGGTTGAAGCAAAGGAAAGAAAGAAGAGAAGTTTGAGTGAGATGGAAGAAATTGATTTAGAACTGAAACTATCAGTGGCAGGGTCAACAAGTTCTGATAATTTACTAAATGGAATCGAATCTGCTACTTCAGGAACTCCATTGTCATTATCGTATCAGAGAGCATGTTTAGCTTCAAAAATGGGAAATGATAAGAATCTTGATGATACTCCAAAAGATGAACTTCCACCATTAATTGCAATGGGATGTGCAATTTGTTTAGGTTATGTGATGGTATCCAAAGCTAACCCTAAATGTCCAATCTGCACAAATTCTGATCTCATTAACAACTTTCAAACAAATCCTACAAAGAAAAAAAGGACAACTTGGTATTAATCTGTACTTTTTTTGTTCTATTAGAAGTTAATGTCTATTGATCTTCATCAGTAGTTGTCACTGTGACAGTATTTTCCATTGTAAAACGTGGTTTGCAAAGTGCTAGTCATCATTGTTAGCACATTGTCAGAAGAATAAATGATGAGAATTTTGATTTCCATTTTCTATTGCAATTATTATTTATTGTGGTGGCCATTTGTTGTAATCATGATAAATAGTTATAGTTTTTAATCAGGTAATTTAGATGGTGGTGAAATGGTTTCCGGGGAAAGAAATGGAAACCAAAATCAAAATGAAAGATTAAAAGGAACAAAACCATAAATATATATATATATATATATATATGATCAATTCACAATATATAAAAATGAACAAATATAATTTTATAAGTCAATTTTGTAAGGTTGAGTTAGACGAAAAATCCACTTCTTAACATTATATTAGAATCATGAGTTTAAGTTTATCCTAACAAGATTTGTTATTATTTGTTGGTTCTATTATTTCATCCATTATCAGACTGCTATTAGACCATCCATTTATGTATAATCTCACATAAGTTCCACATCAGCTAATAAAGTCAATTAATAGTGTATTAGTATATAAAAAATACAAATCTCAACTTACAAATCAATTTTGTAAAGTTAAATTAGACTTAAATTTCACTTCTTAATTTAAATAAGAACCTCAACTCTAAAATTGTTTCCGAAGGATGATCCTAATAATTATAAAAAGTTGAAATGAATAAAATTTGAAGTATTTTTATCTCATTTCTTTTATCATAAAATTATATTTTAGAATATAATATTAAAATTTATAATAAATATTAGTTAAATTTAAATATTTGATGTTATTTATTTTATTTATAAAAGAAAGTGATAGGGTATACAATTTTATATTTTTAAACAAATTTTAAATTCTATAGTTTTAATTATTTAAATGCGTTTTAATTTTTAAATTTTAATTTCTTTTAATTTTATTGTCCAACAAACTCATTTTAAATTAAAAATGTTTAAATTTATTGAATGAATAAATTATTTTCTTAAATTATCTTAAACACTTATATATGTTGCAGTATTTCTAAGGAATATTTTTGTTTTTCTTTTTTTAAAAGTCATACAACAACTATTAATATCATTTAAAAGGATTTATGAATTTTCAAAATTATGATTTATTGAATATGAAGACAAATTAGTTCAGAAAACGCTCCTATTTGTGTAATGATTTATATTAGTTTATGCAAGTAACGAGGGAAAGAAAAAGTTTTATTTAGGTTTAAATACCTTTTTGTCCTCATTTTCGTAGTGTTTGTTGCGGATGGTTCTCATCTTGACAGAATGTTTGAAATGTCCTAATTTTTTACAGAATGTTTAAATTGGTTCTCATTTTCGCAATTCGTATTTTATTTGGTCATTTTCTGTAATACCGTTTAAATCATTAACGAAGCATTGTACAGGTGGCACGATTTGTATACAAACCGTGCCACCTGTACAATGTTTCGTTAATCGTAATGCTTCGTTAATGATTTAAACGTCGTTACAGAAAAAAAAATTAAATAAAACACGAATTGCGAAAATGAGAACCAATTTAAACATTCGATAAAAATGAGGACCATTTCAAACATTCTGTCAAAATCAGGACCATCCGCAACAAACACTACGAAAATAAGGACTAAAAAGATATTTAAGCCAAAGTATTATTATTTTTTAAAATAGTTTCGACTAAGTTCCAAATTAAGTGAAACAATATATGCACATGTTTTATATATATATATATATATATATATATATATATATATATATATATATATATATATTAGTTAGCGAGTTTGATTAAAACTAATAGTTAAACATAACATTATTAAACGAGTAATGAAAAATAAAATAAATCCTGCACCGTAAATTTTCAGACCCTCTCAAACTATAACCATGTTGCAGTTTTGAGTCCAAATCCAAGGATTTAACCACTGAGGTTTGGAGTCATTTTTGTGTTGAGGTACATTTACACTATAAATAATAATTTTTAAATAATTAAAAGATGAAATTGGATAAATTATAAATCATTCTAGTATAATTTTTTGGGGACAAATCTAGCTTTTACTAATTGAGGGATGATTAGTGATCTTGTCATTAAATTTGCATTCGTTTACAATTCAACACTGTTTGAAATTATTAATGATTGTATGCAAAATGTAAGGGAACGTGATTATGCAATATGATTATGATGGAAATATGTGGTGATGTGAATATTTTTTAATGTGATTTTATTTTAAACAAGATGAGAAAGAGGTGTGTAATTGTTGATTGTACACACTTTTAGAGTTTAGGATTTTTTTTCTTGTTTAAATTTGTTACCTACAAAAAAATAATCCTTTGATAAAATACCATTTTTATATTACATTGATATAATATATGTTACCCTTACATTATTATCCTTTATCCTACGTTATCCTCGTTAAAAATATAACTATTATACATAAGTCTATTATAATCACTACCTAATAAAATTCCGATATAAACTTCATTTTCACAAAACTAGTTTTACGTTTTACATCGTTTAGTTGTATTTTAAAGTCTACTTTTATACTATCACAACAATCACACAGAGGGAGAGGATATAAGCAACTACTGGAAAAAAACTAAAATTTAAGTACTAAAATAGAATGTTGTTGCACCTATGAACGCTTAGCCTCCTACTAGAGGCAGCTTCAAAATTTCTACATTCTAGAACTTCATCTTAATCAACACATTGAGATCACCCTCTCTTTTTCTTGTGGAGTAGATGATATCAGTGGGACATAATTTTATCAAACAACACTTATACACACACAGTAGAAACAAGAGAGAAAGAGAGTGTTTCTACTCAATATATTTCAAACTAAAATTGATACTTAACTCTTGGTACAAGATTAGCCTTTTACAGGCTTTACAAAATATTATAATATTAATTTTTTAGATAACCCACTCAAGAAGGAATTGTCAGTAAAGATCCTTTCAACTTGTGACTCTAATTGAATGGTGCTTATAATTTTGTGCAATTTTGTGCGGTGCCTACAATTAGCTTTATTAGTGTAGCTGCCATTATGTTTTTCAATAAAGTTACGTAGCTTTTTCATAAGGTAAGTTTTGGTCCAATCAATCATTTTCTATCCGGTCAAAGTTTTCAACTTCTCCAGGTTGATTTAATTACTGACATTATGGATTACTTTGATTACTATCCAGTGATGTAAAGATGTAGACTCCCAAACAGGAGGAGAGGTGAGCCTTCTGGGAATTCCAGAAGGCACTTTACTTGGTACTATGAATGATAATGCTGTCCACACCACCACCATGAAAGGCACCCCATAGTCTGCAACGAAACTCCTAAACCACCCTGTTCAATAAACAAACTATGTCAGATTCCCCACTCCTTAACCATATTTCAAAACACTTGAAATTCACTCAACACTTTAAAGACGTATACAGAAGGCCAAAGGTGAATATAATGCCCATCAATCCATTTGCATACAGCCAATCAAAATGGTACTTTTCTGATGTTGGGTCTCCCTCTTTAGGAACATTAAACTCACTTACAATTCCCTGAACTTGCAAAATATTGTGTCGAAGTACTTTTCCCATGTCTAATTTGATATTTGATACCTAGACTAATATACTGCAAACTGACCTTTATAGCCTGTTGAATGAACAAGATTGTGATAAACATGCCAAAAAGCTCACCTGCGATGCTTGTAAATCTATTCATGATATTTCCAACGGAAAATTTTGTAATTCTGGGTCACTTTTTCCGCGTATTTGTAAAAAGGGGTCGGTTGAAAGTTTTATTGTAAAAGTGGGTTGTGTCATCAGGGTGGAGGACGACATTAAAGGTGAAGTCGTCCTCCCAGAGACCGGTTTTCCCTTTTTCTTTTTTTTAAATTAAGTCGTCTGGCCTCTGGCATACAGTGATGAAGTCGTCCGGCAGGAGGCCGGTTTCAGTTTTTGATTTTTTTTTCGTTGTAGTTTTATTTTATGTGTTATAAATTTTCAATTTTCAATGTCTCCACTCGTCGTCGTAGGGGGTGAAAGCCACGTCCTTGTAACCGTAGAGAAAGATACTCGTGGCGGTGGTTTTTGGGCGGTTCATGAAAACGAGGTCGTGGGTTTTGAATATTTCTCCGACGACGTCAGCAGATGAAACGATGAACGTGGGGACCTGCTCCAGCTGCAGCAACATGAGAGGGCCATGCTTGTGAGAGAGGGCTTGGAAGGAACGGTGCGGCAACGTGCCAAGCTGATGAAGATTTCTGATGAAGGGTATCTTAGGTGCGGCAACGTGCCAAGCTGAAAAATAACTGAAATCAAAAACTGAAACCGGCCTCCTGCCAGACGACTTCATCATTGTATATGCAAAAACCTGTCGGAGGCCGGACGACTTCATTTAAAAAAAAAGGGGGGGGGGAGGGGGGGAACCGACCTATGGGAGGACAACTTCACCTTTAATGTCGTCCTCTCCACTGACGACATGACCCACTTTTACAATTAAATTTTCAACCGACCCCTTTTTACAAATACGCGGTCAGAGTGACCCAGAATTACAAATTTCCCTATTTCCAACATTGAATATTGCTAGAAGAAACAGCAAGAGAGCAGTCCATACACAAACCCTGGGACATTAATTATATCAATTAGACATTGATTTCACAACAAACTTGGGTCATATAGAAAATGTTTTTCTTACCATCTTGCCCGAGCTAAAAAGAGTTCTCGTCCCAAGGAATTCTTATCTTTGGCAAAGTTGTACAAATAGGTGTACATAATGATAGTGGGTTCAACAACTCCTACGATTAAGAGAGGCTGGCCACCCAAAACGGAGCATTGTACAGGTGGCACGAATGTTAGGGACGAAAGGTGATGAATTGAATCCTATATGATAAGTGTACAATCCCTACGGAAGGGTTCTGACATTCATGCACATCTACTGTCAGTAATTAAATCAACCTGCAGAAGTTGAAAACTTTGACCGGATAGAAAATGATTGATTGGACCAAAACTTACCTTATGAGAAAGCTATGTAACTTTATTGAAAAACATAATGGCAGCTACACTGGTAAAGCTAATTGTAGGCACCGCACAAAATTGTAAGCACCATTCAATTAGAATTACAAGTTGAAAGGATCTTTACTGACAATTCCTTCTTGAGTGGGTTATCTAAAAAATTAATATTATAATGTTTTGTAAAGCCTATAAAAGGCTAATCTTGTACCAAGAGTTAAGTATCAATTTTAGTTTGAAATATATTGAGTAGAAACACTCTCTTCCTCTCTTGTTTTTGTTGTATGTGTATGAGTGTTATTTGATAAAATTATGTCCCACTGATATCATCTACTCTACAAGAAAAAGAGAGGGTGATCTCAATGTGTTGATTATGATGAAGTTTTAGAATGTAGAAATTTTGAAGCTGCCTCTAGTAGGAGGCTAAGCGTTCATAGGTGCAACAATACTCTATTTTAGCACTTAAATTTTAGTCTTTTTCCAGTAGTTGCTTATATCCTCTCTCTCTCTGTGATTGCTGTGATAGTATAAAAGTAGACTTTAAAATACAACTAAACCATGTAAAACGGAAAACTAGTTTTGTGAAAATGAAGTTTATATCGGAATTTTATTAGGTAGCGATTACAATAGACTTGTGTATAATAGTTATAGTTTTAACGAGGATAAGGTAGGATAATAATGTAAGGGTAACATATATTATATCAATGTAATATAAAAATGGTATTTTATCAAAGGATTGTTTTTTTTTTTGTAGGTAACAAATTTAAACAAGAAAAGAAAAATCCTAAACTCTAAAAGCTTAAGTGTGTACAATAACAATTACACACCTCTTTCTCATCTTGTTATGTGTACTGTACATATAAACTGTGCTACCTGTACAATGTTCCGTTAATGATTTAAACGGTGTTACAGAAAATGACCAAATAAAACACGAATTGTGAAAATGAGGACCATTTTAAATATTTGGTGAGGACCATTTTAAACATTCTATCAAAATGAGGACCATCCGCAACAAACACTACGAAAATGATGACAAAAAAGGTATTTAAACCTTTTATATACCATCCTTTTTCTTTCGTTATTAACGGAGAATAGTGTGTCGATGTCAGACATTCTCTCACGTTACTTTAATTAATATTTTTAGTTAAAATTCATTAAATATATCATACATCAATGATTCAGCATTAAATTTGCTTCTTTAGATAGCCTTTTATTCAATAAAAAATAATTAATGAACATAAATACTTTAAATTAATATTACATTTATGTATCATTCTAATAAAGAATTATTATTCTAGAATATTAATATTTTATCATTAATTATATTGGTATATAATGCCTCATATTAGAAACGTAGACTCATAACATCTATAGTACTTTTAATTTTCCACTAAATAGTTACACAAGTGAAGGTAAACATCATCTGTATTTTTTCATTATTTTAGGACGCTTTTGGAATAAATATACCTATGTTTTAGGTTACCTACAAAATGATATAAAATCAAATTTTGGTTTAGGTGATATAAAATATACCTATATAGGGATTTAAAAAAAACTCAAATACGTGTAATTGAATAATTAAATATATACTTTTTAATTTGAAAACAGTATAAATATGCTAATAAAGCAATTTTCTACGTTTTATATAACCATGGAATGTACTATAAGTAAAAAGGAATGTTAACTTTGTAACTATTACCTTAAAAGGAACGTGTAAAATAATTTTAATTAATTTGCCGTGTTAGAATGTTCACATGAAATTAAATTAAGATAAATAACATATGCGTAATTCTATAACACTTTTACACTACTTATCTTAAAAGTCGTAACTTTTTTTTAGTCTATCGTCGGTTAATATAAGTTAGGTTTAATTACTCGGATCATACCCATTTTTGTTCGAAAATTTTAAAATGGTACCCACTTTGAACTTTGTCTCAATTTAATATCCAATTTTGATTATTGCATCAATGTAGTACCCTTCGTTAAGTCTTCACAAACAACGTTAACTACCTTGCCACGTGTTAGCTTCTGGATTTTTTAATTTTTTTAAATTTTTTTTAAATTTTTATTTTTTTTGAATTTAAATTTTTTTTTTGCCACGTGTCAAATCCTTGATGTGACACGTGTTAAAAAAAATTAAAAAATCCAGAGGCTGACACGTGGCAAGGTAGTTAACGTCGTTTGTGAAGACTTAACGGAGGGTACTACATTGATGCAATAATCAAAATTGGGTACTAAATTGAGACAAAGTTCAAAGTGGGTACCATTTTGAAATTTTCGAACCAAAATGGGTATGATCCGAATAATTAAGTCTATGCTAATTAAATTCATATATAAAAATTAAAATTTTGCTATTAATAATTGTGGAATGTTATCAATCTTTTATTGTAAAAAAAAGATGTTTAATGTCAAAATATTAGTAATATTGTAATTTTTATGAAAAACCCGTTATAAATAATTAGAGACATTAAATAATAATAATAATTAATGTGAAACTTCGTTTACCAGTTATTTATTACACAAATTAATATATTTATACTAGTTGATATGTTTATATACTCATAAAATTCAAACACTCAATTGAAAACTAATAAATATTTAATTCATACCTAAAATATTATTAAAAATGTAAAAAAATTAACAATTTTAAATTAAAAAAATTATATTTATTATTTTTAAAATTTAAGAACCAAAATATATCAAAATTTAAGATAAAAATAAATTTTAATTTTGTATATAAGTTTAGAAATTAAGAATGTAGTTCTTTGTAATGATGATAAATAATTTTTTAATTAGGTAATTTTGATGGTGGGGAAAACGGTATCAGGAAAACAAATGAAAATTGCAAACAGAGTGAAAGATGAAAGTACAAAGACATAAAATTTCGGACAAAATCTCTAAACCATATACCACAAAAATAACTAAGAAAAGACCTTACATATAATGAAAATGGGGAAAGAAAATAAGTGAATCAACTAAAAAAAAATAGGTTTAATAAATCATATGGTATCCACTTTCATTCGGATGTGTCAATTTGGTACCCGTTTTTAAAAATGTATCAATTGAGTTATAACTTTTGAAAAAATTAAAATGATTTATAAAATTAAGTATTAATATTTATATTAAAAATTAATAGTAGAAGTCATAAATAAAGTTAATGGCGTTAATCATTTCTTTCTGAAAGAGACCTAATTGAGACAATTTTTCAAAAGTTGAGACTCGATTGACACATTTTTAAAAATGGGTACTAAACTGACACATTTTTAAAAATGGGTACTAAACTGACACATTTAAACAAAAGTGAATATCATCCGACTAATTAAATTAAAAGAACAAAGTCACATAAATTATAAAGTGGAGATGAGAGCTAAACTCTAACTTGTTTTGGGAGGGTGATCTCAATAACTATAAAAAATTGAAATGAATAATATTTGAAGTATTTTTTATTTTATTTTTTTGTAAATATTTTGTAATAAATAAACAAATATTTTACAATTTTTTGTAGATAAAGTAATTGATTTTTTCTTGTATCATAAAATTTTATTTTAAAATATAATATTATTCAATTTATTTATAAAAGAAAGTGATACGGTATAAAATTTTAATATTTTCATATCTCGCAGTATTTCTACGGAATATTTTGTTTTTTTAAAGCATAAAACAACTATTAATATCATTTAAAAGGATTTATGATTTTTAAAATTATGAATTATTGAATTTGATCACAAATTTATTCAGAAAACGCTCCCTATTTATGTAATGATGTATATTAGTTTATGCAAGTACCGAGAGAGAAAAAAAGTTTGATTTACCTTACTTTTTCTTTCACTATTAGTGAAAAATAGTGTGTCACGCATTCTCTCATGTTACTTTAATTAATATTTTGGTTAAAAATATTAAATAATGTCATACATTAATGATTAAGCATTAAATTTGCTTATTTAGATAGCCTTTTATTCAATAAAAATTAATTAATGAGCATAAATACTGTAAATTAATATTACATATATGTATCATTCTTATAAAATGCTATTATTTAAGAATATTAATATTTTATCATTAATTATATTGGTAATATAATGTCTCATATTAGTAATGTAGACTATAACATCTAACTTTCATTTTCCACTAATTGTTACACAATTTAAGGTAAACAACATCTTTTTTTTTTCATTATTCATTACAATAAAACTTTTAATTAACGATTAATTTTGGTAACAATTGATACCAATTTTTTAATTAAAGACTAATTTAGAGACCAATACTTATGGTTCTCAAAACCTAAGTAATTAATATTAGTGATCAATTTAGAGTCCAATACATCATAAAAATTATTATAGTTATCAATAACCTTTTTAATTTATAAATTAATATCAAAATTTATTATAATAATGACTAATTATTTTTTATCACTAAAATTAATTATTATTGTAAGATTTTCTTGTAATGATCTTAGACCACTTTTGAAATAAATATACCTATATTTTTTGTTACATAGAAAATGCTATGAAATAAATTTTTTGTTCAGCAATAGAAAAAAAATTAAAATACGTGTAATTAAATAATTAAATTTTTTTTTTTTAATTTGAAAGCAGTAGAAATATACTAATGAAGCAATTTTCTACGTTTTATATAACCATGGAATGTACTATAAGTAAAAAAAGAATGTTAACCTTTGTGATTATTACCTTATAAGGAACGCGTAGAATAATTTTAATTAATTTGTAGTGTTAAAATGTTCAATGAAAATAAATTAACATAAATAATGTATGTCCTAATTGTATAACACTTCTACCCTAAATATCTTCAAAGTCACAACTTTTTTTTTTTAATCTTTTGTTGGTTAGTATAAGTTAGTAGTTTGTGCTCATTAAGTTCGTATATCAAAATTAAAACTTTGCTATTAATACAGGTGGATTGTTATCAATCTTTTATTGTAAAAGATAAGTTTAATGCTAAAATATTAATAATATTGTAATTTTATGAAAACACAGTTATAAATAATTAAAGACATTGAATAATTATTATTGTGAAACTTGCACTTAAATTAATATCGTTTACCAGTTATTTATTATTACACAAATTAATATTAATATATTTATGTTTATACAATATCAATGAGTCATCAATCCAATCAACATATAAGCGATTGACATTATTCTTAACTCAAAATCTTAAATGCGATAGATTTATAGACCTTCATCTTTATATGGTGCGTGTTCAACTTTTTCATTTTTACCTAACATGGGACTTAGTCTCATACTTAGATTCTCAACAATCTATTCCTCAAGTGTGAGTCTCTTCACATTGACATTTCCCCCTTTAGCTAACTATCGAGTACCCATTTTTTGTACAACCATTCTTTTTAACGAGACTCGCTTATCTGACTCATAGGAAGACTTTCGATACAAGATCTCTTCTAAGTCGGTCACCACACGAACTAGACTATGATACCGTTGTTGGGTATTTCTAGGACATGCTTAGCTAACCCACTGTCAGGAAGACTTTTGATACAAGACCTTGTATAAGCTGGTCACCACACCCACATGACTAAGTTCTAATACCAGTGTTGGGTATTTCAAAAGAGCCCAACCCACACATAAGGAATTTACACCACCTCTAATCTAATCCAAAATCTTAAGACGATGAGTTTATGGTCTTACCACACGAACCTTCGATTCTGATACTACTGTTGGGTCTTTCGAGAGAGGATCACTGAGGAGATACAACACCAATAAGACACGAGTCTAATCCACACATAAAAAATTGATATCACTCTTAACAAAAAATCTTAAGACGATAAATTTATGGGTTTTCATCTTTATATATTAGTCAACTTTCTCATTTTTAATGTGAGACTTAAATTCTTTCTCTCTATATATAATTAAAGTCGGTGAACAGTTTTACATTGTCATCTACCAAAGCGAAAAGGGTTAAAAACCCTTTAAAAAGAGCACTAGTGCAGAAATGGTATATTACAACAAGATATTACATCAGTTACACGAAAAACGATGTAATACAGTGCGCGATGGCATTTTTGAAATTTCTGCGAACTATATTACATCGGTTCCCCAACACACCCGATGTAATACCCATTTTTTAAAAAAAAATTAAAAAAAAATAGGTTTTCTGCACAGAGCAGTTATATTACATCGGTTCCCCTGTTTAACCGATGTAGTACGCCTTATTTTTCTCAGCAGGGTTTTCCCCTTCATTTCTCCTTTTCGTCTTCGTGCTTTCTTCATTCTCTTTGCATTCTCTTCGCTCTTCGTTCCCAACCACCACACCACACCACACCACACCAGCACCGCACGGCCACCGCACCACACCAGCACCGCACGGCCACCGCACAACATTGCAGGTTCTCCTCGCGCGGCCGCTCCTCCACGCAACCACTCCTCCGCGCAGGCGCTCCACACCAGCCCCGCACGGCCACCGCACAACACCGCAGGTTCTCCTC
>Ga0214544_1001548_pt1 | contig 47995 bp, 17 predicted proteins | sample CNSS3metaG_FD_160074 | JGI IMG/M metagenome (GOLD analysis project Ga0214544, IMG submission 160074) | Root nodule microbial communities from cowpea collected in UCLA plant growth center, Los Angeles, California, USA - CNSS3 | ecosystem: Host-associated > Plants > Roots > Nodule | place: USA...
CAGCAGTCCATTGAGCAAAAGGCTTTGGTTCCTGCACTTCATTAACAACGTTAACAGGCACAAATGGTCCATTCAAAACAGCATCCCAAATACCCCTATCAACTGATTCTAAAAATATTTGCATTCTAACTTTCCAAAAAGGATAGTTTTCACCCGTGAAAAGTGGAGGTCTATTAATAGACGCACCCTCAGCAAAAGTTTGATTTTGTCCAACCATTTTCGAAAAATTTGAATAACTATCAAAGCAAGCTCTGATACCATCGTGCAGCGAAATGACTAAACATATGGTCTCAACACACTTACAGAAAGATGGATCTTTTATTGATTTCATGTGTTCTACAAGTGCTAATTTTTCATCTACTCTCTCAATAACGAGGTACGCTTCCGCATTTTTGTTTGTTTAAGTATTGAGAACTGTTCAATTAATTTAGGCTTTATGCTTTATATGATTGATCATTGTGATTCATAATCTAACAGTCCCTTTTTTATGGATTAAAGCAATCAAGATGTATAATTATCCTTGTAAGTACTTGTTGAAAGATCGAAAAATGAATTTGTCATAATTGTTGTTTATGCATATAACATAAACATCGTTGGAACTCCTAATGAGTTCACAAAGGCAATTGATTGCTTAAAGAAAGAATTTGAGATGAAAGATTTTGGAAGTACAAAGTTTTGTTTAAGATTACAAATTGAGTATTTAAATACAAGTGTTTTTGTTCATCAAGGTTTATATAATGAAGGTGCTTAAAAAGTTTTATATGGACAAGTTATACATTTTTACACTTCAATTGTGAGGTTGCTAGATGTTGATAAATGTCCTTTTAGACCTAACAATGATGAAGAACTTCTTGGTTAAGAAATACCATATTTTTAATGTTATAAGAGCACTAATGTATTTTGCTTATTATATTCGATTTGATATAGTATTTGTTATAAATTTGTTAAACAAGATATAATTATTCACCTACAAGACATTGAATTAGTGTAAAACATATATTTCGTTACCTTAAGGGTACTTTGAATATAGCCTTATTTTATCCAAATGATTCAAAATCAAATGAGTTATGTAGATGTAGGTTATTTATCTGATCCTCACAACAATTGATCACAAACAAGATTCTTCTTCACAAGTTAGGGCTCCGACATCTTAAAGATGAAAGTTTACATGAGGGGGAGAAATAGAAGATGTGATGAATAATATTATATTGAAGAATGAAGAATGATGTACTCTTTTTCCTTAACTAGGTTTTTATCCCAAAGGGTTTTTCTTAGTAAGGATTTAACGAGGCACATTTTCTAATCAATGGACACCTAAAGGGGAGTGTTATGAAATATATAGATGTCCATTGAGTTGCTAGCAGTTACTTATGATTGATTGCTATTGATGTTGTCATTAGTGTTGTAACCATTGAGTTGTATCCCTTGCGTTACCTTTTGTATCTATAAATAAGGACTTCTCCTATTAATAAATTACACACAGAAAATCAGTCCCTACTCTCTATTCTCTTTCTCTCAATTGTTTTATATCTTTCTATCAATTATTTTATAACATAAACCAATTATACCTTCCATTTTTTCACTTACATTCTTTACTTCTCTCCCTGACGTGGCTTAATGTGGATCATTAATTAATGTACCACTATCTTTTCTTTTGAACAAATTAATGATTCATACTAAATCATGTCAGAAAGTAAAACATAAGAGTCAAAAAATAGGAGTCAAAAGTATAATTTTCTTATATGTTATTATATATGATTGTATGTAATAAATGTCCTGACACATAAAAAAATTTGTCATGCCATGTAATAAGTTTTAAAATTAAATGACATACGTAAACACATACGCATACACATGAAACCCGCATATGCCATACGAAAGCATAACATAAGAAAAAAACAAACACATAAAGTCAAATCATCACAATAAAACCATGCATTCACGCAAAACACTATTTTATTCTTTAGTTTCCTTATTTATATGCAATTATTTTCGTATTCATGGTCAGGATGAAAAAAATATTCGTACTCATGGATATTTATGGATAAAATTTATTGTAGATAGTTAGTATATGTGGGTAATAAGTACCCACAGATAGCGGGTAGCGAATAATTTAATACCTATTCATTAACGGGTCGGGGTCGGATATCATACTATCCGTACCCATGGGTATCCGTGACCTGTTAAGAAAATGAAATTATATTTTTATCCTTAAGTTTTACGTTATTAAGTTACTCATGCCTTGTCTGCTGAGTTTTTTTTTTCTTTTCGCTCTTTGTTGTTGTCAAATGCCAGAGAAGTATTTCTCCTCTCTGATTGAGGCAAATCAAAATGTTGGCCTTGACGTTCTGACTCTCAGCAAGTTTGAGTTCGAAGTTGAGTTGTTGGCATTCCGATATTGGAGTTCGAAGTTCGAAGTCAAAGTTGATGGTGGGCTTGCGGTAGTTTTTTCCTTGAGGTTTAAAACTTGACGTAGAGGGGCGACAAGGCTTTTGTTTCACTCTAAGTCGTGAGAAATGACGAAGAAGATGGATTGAGACGAAGGTGGGGATATTGTCGGTGGTGCTCGGGAGTGGCACGAGCAGAGGCGTATTACAATGATAGGTTGTGTTGTTTGGTTCTCGCGGCAACTCCTACGGTGGTGACAAGCGTTTCAGACGTCTCTCATTGTCATGGGGCATGTGGTGGCGGAACCTGCTGCTAGATTCATGATGACTCGCAGACCAAGGGAAACCCTAATTGCCTTTGTGTGGGAGAAGAGGAGAGAGTTAAGTCTAGGCAAGTTTTTACTCGTCGCACCCCTCATTTTACTATCTGCACTAGTTTTCATTATATGTTGGGTTGTTTAAGTTTTTTCTGCACCTCTATTTATTTTTCTTATTTGTAATTTAATGCGGATCTAATAAAAATTTTATTTAAAAAATATTTGTGGGTATCCAACGGGTAACCGTGGGTTGAAAAAAATCTGTGAATTTTTTTAATATAGGTATCCAGCAGGTAATGGGGGTAACATGTGCAGTTTTTTCAACGAGTCAGGTAGCGGGTAAGCACTATCCATACCTGACCCGACCCATTGTCATCCTTGTCCACCACTCTACCAATATAAATATTTATTATATTTAGGGTTAAATATATTTTTGGTCTCTTAACTTTCGGTATAAATTAGAAACAGTCCCTCCTTGAAACTTTGGACTAATTTAATCCCTCAACTTTGGAAATGCGTGTATTTAGTCCTTTTAATCAAAATTTGTTAAGTTTATTTGACGTTTGAAACGCATTTCATGATAGTATTTGAGTTATTTACATCGTTTAACTCATTTTCGCTTCAATGTTTACTTAGAAACACGTTTAAAACGTCAAATAAACTTAACAAAATTTGGTTAAAAGGACTAAATTCACCAATTTATTAAAGATGAAGAACTAAATTGGTTCAAAGTTTTGAAAAGAGACTAATTTCAATTTTCACTAAAAATTAAGGGACCAAAAATATATTTAACCCTATATTTATGAATCGATACTTCAATTTACCAATAACTTGGTGTAATTTCATCATCCTCACTTGAGTGGTAAAATGTCATACTTTAGGACTTGGCCAATCTTGGGCTTTAGAGGGTTTAAACCACAAGCTGCTTCTTCCTACACCCCTTATTCTCTTCCTGCAGCCCCTAAATTAACATATTTCCTTTTTACCCTTATAAATTTATAATAAATAAGAGAAATTAATCTTCAGGTCACTTTCTTCGTTCAACCGTTTCCTCCAGACCTTTCTTCACCTTCGTTCTCAGGCTTCCTTCAGTCTTCGTTCACTTTCGGTGGTTTACCATTGAAGCTTTTTAAGTTTTTTGCCATATCGCAACACGTTCTTCATCGATTGAATAGAGGTATATGACTCTAGTTTTTGTTTTCATGTTATATGTGGGGTCTTCGGTGGAGATGAGGTGTAAGGTGATTTGGGATTTTAAGTAAGTTCCAAATTTTGGAATCCAAAATGTATCACCAGATTGAGAAAAAAATGTTTCAAAATCTAAATAACATATAAAATAATAAAAATATAATAATATTATATATATAGTATTAAAGATTAAAGATAATATATTGTTTAAATTGTTAACATTAAAAAAAATTAAAATCATATAAAATGTCTATATAGTCATTTAATCAATTGACAATAAAATTTTTTATAAAGTCGTTACATTATTATATAAAGTTATTAATATTAAAAAATAACTAAAATTAATAACAACATAGTAGATGAGAATTTTAACAGTTTTCAAACATATTTCCAGATTGTAATCCATACATCGGGAGAAGGTGAAGAAAAAGAGGTCTGGAGGCAGTGGTGCAACACAATATTAACTTCTCGTATTTATTATAAATTTACAAGGATAAAATTGGAAGATATGATTTTAGGGGAGTGCAGGAGAAAAATTGGAAGTGCAGAAAGATGGTGCCCAAATCACCTACGGTGTTAGCTGATTTCATTCCTGCACCCCATAATTGCTATCTGCTCCTCTACGATACTATGAAAAGATTAAAACATCTTTTGTTAGTACACCCCACTCTCACCAAACTGTAACTTTGAGTGTCATCCCTATTATTTTCAAAAATATTTGTTCGTACATGCATTTTATTTTTGTCCTTTTCTTGCATGGGAGAAGAAGTTGGTAAAGAGGAAAAGGTCAGACCGTTGTAAGAAAGAGAAATCACAATATTTATTTTTATTTTTATTTATCAATAGTTATTTATTTATAATATACTTTAGATATTATTAAAAAATATTTATTATTTCATTCTTATCCTTTTTACTGTCTGTTCAGTTTCTTAATGAATGTTGGTATTTGATCGTTATCTCTGTTCCGAGATTGGTTCAGTATCTCACCCAGGACAGAGTTGACAAAATTTATTTGTAGAAAAACAGAGAAGTCACAATAATTGCGGACAACTGTCATTTACTCTTTTGGGAAGATTTTCATATGGCGAGTTTATAAAAGTAAATGTTTTGTTTAAGAAACAAATTAAATATGTTTTGATTTTTTAAATAAAAATAAAAATTAGTTTATTTTTAAAATTTTGGTTAAATTTAATCTTTTAATTATAGAAACAAATTCAATTTTTTTAACCAAATTTTATTATGATTATTTAATGTTTCAAATGTGTTTCTAAATTAATTGTAAAGTTATTATGAATTTTTATTTAAAATTTTCTTACTCAATAACTTACAAGCTCACTCAATGAGAGAGAGTACTGAAATTAAATTTATTAAAAATTCACTTTACTCTAGGATTTTCCACATTCTCATGCTTGTCTAGCGAGGCTTTTAATTAGGAAAACTCCTAAGATTAGTTTTAATAAGCTCGTCCAACGAGAAATGATTTGCTTGATGAATCAAAATGTCGGAACTTTCTGACTTGCAAATTATGCACTTTCGCTCAATGAGCCATATGCTCATCCAACAATTCTGTTAACAATGTACCCATGACCAACTTGTCCAAGTTTTTCACTTATTTTCAAATGAAACATTCATAATCTTACTTATCAAACAACCTCAGACAAGTTCAATCAGGTCACACAACCAATTCCCAAATATTATCAATGCAAATATATTAAAATTATAGACTAAACTTCAATTCAATTAATCACTTTGAATATTTAAATTATACTTCTAAAACAAATTCACCTAATTAATTAATCACCAATCATCATCATACAACTCACATTTCATCATTCACTATTAAGAATTAATTTTAAAACTAGCTTCCCTTACCTGTTGTAGAGCACACTAACTTCCCTTATCTGGATAGACACTCTTAGACTCAAAAGGTGTTCCCCTTAGACTCTACCTCATATAGAATGCTATTGCTTTGGACCACTTGTAAAGCACTTTAAGGGCAATATAAAAGTAATCAATTTTGATAATTATGAGCATAATTTATGAATGAAATATTGCAGTTTGGAAAAGGTTTAGTAATAATGAATTCCATGAATTATTTTGTGATTTGATCTCTTGTTTTACCAATTTCATAGTATCAGAAAGTAATTTTGAATGAAAAATTATGACTGAAAGAATGGTATACAATGTATGGTGAATAAGGAATAGAAATGCGTGTTTCATTCAAACAGTGCATCAACAACGTCATTGATCAATAATGCCAAACAAGTGGTCCAAAGCAATAGATAAAGTGTTTCCTTAAATTGAATACAATAATGCAAAAAGTGGTCCAAAGCAGGCAAGTGGTCCATAACTTTAACTAAATATTGAAGTACGACTGCTCCAAAACAACATAGTGGTCCACTATCACTATGCCCAATGTTATAGAAGTCTTAATCTATTACAGATGTCTTTAATGAAGCAAAAAAAAAGTAGGATTCTTCATTCATTTTCACGTGGGTTGTGCACAAGTTGTAGTACTACTAGCTTGAGACCCAATGCTTGTGTTGCCATGCTTCTTGTCCGTGTTGTTGGTGCTCTTTCTCCTTGGTTCACGTTTACTGCAACTATGGGTGTGGATCTTGTTCTACTGCATGTTTGGTTTGATGGTCCAGCAGCGTTGGTAGCTCTAGTGGCAGTTCGAGTCCGTTGTGTGTTTCCCTGTCAATTCAATATGTTTTCAACTTTCAGATTTGTATTTTGTAAAAGAAAATTCATTAAAAAGTAAAGAACATGATGTCTTACCTTTCTGTATAATATTTTAGTTAAGGTTATGGACCACTTGTCTGCTTTGGACCACTTTTTGCATTATTGTATTCAATTCAAGGAAACACTTTTGCTATTGCTTTGGACCACTTTTGAAGCACTTTAAGGGCAATATAAAAGTAATCAGTTCTGATAATTATCTGCATAATCTGTGAATGAAATATTGCAATTTGGAAAAGGTTTGGTAATAATGGATTCCATGAATTATTTTATGATTTTCTCTCCTGTTTTACCAATTACATAGTATCATAAAGTGGTTTTGAATGAAAAATTATGACTGAAAGAATGGTATACAATATATGGTATACAATGTATGGTGAATAAGGAATATAAATGCACGTTTCATTCAAACAGTGCATCACCAACGTCATTGATAAATAATGTCAAACAAGTGGTCTAAAGCAATAGAAAAAGTGTTTCCTTGAGTTGAATACAATAATGCAAAAAGTGGCCCAAAAAGCAGGTAGGTGGTCCATAACTTTAACTAAAATATTGAAGTACGACTGTTACAAAACAAAATAATGGTCTACTATCACTATGCCCAATCTTATAGAAGTCTTAATCTATTACAAATGTCTTTAATAAAGTAACAAAAGAGTAGGATTCTTCATTCATTTTCACGTGGGTTGTGCACAAGTAGTAGTACTACTAGCTTGAGACCCCAATGCTTGTGTTGCCATGCTTCTTGTCCGTGTTGTTGGTGCCCTTTCTCCTTGGTTCACGTTTTCTGCCACTATGGGTGTGAATCCCGTTCTATTGTTGGTTTAGTTTGATGGTCCAACAACGTTGGTAGCTCTAGTGGCAGTTCGAGTCCGTTGTGTGTTTCCCTGTCAATTCAATATGTTTTCAACTTTCATATTTGCATTTTGTAAAAGAAAAATCATTAAAAAGTAAAGAACATGATGTCTTACCTTTCTGGATACTATTTTAGTTAAAGTTATGGACCACTTGTCTGCTTTGGACCACTTTTTGTATTATTGTATTCAATTCAAGGAAACACTTTTGTTATTGCTTTGGACCACTTGTAAAACACTTTAAGGGCAGTAGAAAAATAATCAATTCTGATAATTATGTGCATAATCTGTGAATGAAATATTGCAGTTTGGAAAATGTTTGGTAATAAAGGATTCCATGAATTATTTTGTGATTTTGTCTCCTGCTTTACCAATTTCATAGTATCAGAAAGTAATTTTGAATGAAAAATTATGACTGAAAGAATGGTATACAATGTATGGTGAATAAGGAATAGAAATGCGCGTTTCATTCAAACAATGCATCAACAACGTCATTGATCAATAATGCCAAACAAGTGGTCCAAAGCAATAGATAAAGTGTTTCCTTAAATTGAATACAATAATGCAAAAAGTGGTCCAAAGCAGGCAAGTGGTCCATAACTTTAACTAAATATTGAAGTACGACTGCTCCAAAACAACATAGTGGTCCACTATCACTATGCCCAATGTTATAGAAGTCTTAATCTATTACAGATGTCTTTAATGAAGCAAAAAAAAAGTAGGATTCTTCATTCATTTTCACGTGGGTTGTGCACAAGTTGTAGTACTACTAGCTTGAGACCCAATGCTTGTGTTGCCATGCTTCTTGTCCGTGTTGTTGGTGCTCTTTCTCCTTGGTTCACGTTTGCTGCAACTATGGGTGTGGATCTTGTTCTACTGCAGGTGTGGTTTGATGGTCTAACAGCTGTTGTAGCTCTAGTGGCAGTTCGAGTCCATTGTGTGTTTCCCTGTCAATTCAGTATGTTTTCAACTTTCATATTTGTATTTTGTAAAAGAAAAATCAATAAAAAGTAAGGAACATGATGTCTTACATTTCTGGATAATACTTTAGTTAAAGTTATGGACCACTTGTCTGCTTTGGACCACTTTTTGCATTATTGTATTCAATTCAAGGAAACACTTTTGCTATTGCTTTGGACCACTTGTAAGGAACTGTGAGGACAATATAAAAGTAATCAGTTTTGATCATTATGTGCATAATCTGTTAATGAAATATTGCAGTTTGGAAAAGGTTTGGTAATAATGGATTCGATGTATTATTTTTTGATTTGGTCTCCTTTTTTACCAATTTCATAGTATCAGAAAGTGGTTTTGAATGAAAAATTATGACTGAAAGAATGGTATACAATGTATGGTGAATAAGGAATAGAAATATGTGTTTCATTTAAACAGTGCATCACCAATGTCATTGATCAATAATGCCAAACAAGTGGTCTAAAGCAATAGCAAAAGTTTTTCCTTGAATCTAATACAATAATGCAAAAAGTGGCCCAAAAAGCAGGTAAGTGGTCCATAACTTTAACTAAAATATTGAAGTACGACTGCTCCAAAACAACATAGTGGTCCACTATCATTATGACCAATCTTTTAGAAGTCTTAATCTATTACAAATGTCTTTAATAAAGCAACAAAAGAGTAGGATTCTTCATTCATTTTCATGTGGGTTGTGCACAAGTTGTAGTACTACTAGCTTGAGACCCAATGCTTGTGTTGCCATGCTTCTTGTCCGTGTTGTTGGTGCTCTTTCTCCTTGGTTCACGTTTGTTGCAACTATGGGTGTGGATCTCGTTCTACTGTAGGTTTGGTTTGATGGTCCAGCAGCGTTGGTAGCTCTAGTGGCAGTTCGAATCCGTTGTGTGTTTCCCTGTCAATTTAATATGTTTTCAACTTTCAGATTTGTATTTTGTAAAAGAAAAATCAATACAAAGTAAAGAACATGATGTCTTACCTTTCTGGATCTCATCCCCCTTCTACAACTTTTATATTATGTCCCATTTGCTTGCACCTGGATTCAAATTCAGATTCTTTCCCTTCAAATGTAGATTTCGACTCATTAACCCATTTGAAATAATTACAATGAGAATTGGACTGCACAAAAAAGGAAAGCATTACAAAGAAAACCAAATGAAGCTCGAGAAATAGTGAAGGAATTTGTCACTTACAGCCCAATTCCTACACCTCCAAAATAATCTGCCATTGTTCTTCACAGTACTTACCTTTAGAAGCAACAATTTTTTCCCACACCCACACACTTTGGATGTTATTTCTGAAGAGGACGCACAACTTTGCCATATTTTCGAACCACTATTCCTTCGTACAATCCAATCCTTTGCTTCCGCTATTTATCACTGTAGAACGCTAAACAAAACTGAATTTTGTTGCCTAAGATTCGCTCACACCAACACGATCTGCAATCTCTCCAACCTCTCCAATCCTGAAATTAAAATTTTAGGGTTTCATAAATTACCCACAAATAGCCTACCAATAACCACGTATTTATTGTAACTAAAGAGAAACCTCTAAATGGGATCCTGACGTGGCCATCCGTTAGCCAAGTGTCAATTAATACTAACTAGGGATGGCAACGGGTCGGGTCGGGCACGAATAGTGCTTACCCGCAACCCGACCCGCCAAAAAAAATCCGTCCGCTACCCGCCCCTTTACCTGTCAAGTATTCGCTTACAAAATACCCGCGGATATTTTTTAAAACCCATGGGTACCCGTGGATACCCAATACCCGCAAATATTTAAAAATATATATATATTATATAAACTTTTAATATAAAATTATAAAAATAAAATATAAATTTAATTATAATTAAATTATAATTAAATTTGACATAATAAAATATATTGTTAATTTTAATTTTAATTAAATTTAACTTAATAAAATATAAATTAAATTTTAATTTTAATTTTTTGCGGGTAACGGGTACCCGCGGATACGGATAATATGATACTTGTACCCGACCCATTTATATGCGGATATTAAAATACCCGCTACCCGCGGGTAGTAACTATCCGCCGCGGATTTTATCCGCGGATATTCGCAGGCACAGGTATTTTTGTCATCCCTAATACTAATAGAGTTTAAAATTGGAGACCAATTCCATGCAATTTAAAACGTCAGGGACTAAAATGGATCAATATTCAGATGAGGGACTAAAACCAAAATTCACTGATAATTGGGGAACGAAAAACATAATTAACCCTTGAATTAAAAGAAAAAGAATATGATGAATGTGTATTTGATTTGATTAATGTAATAACTTTTTAAATATACTTAAAGAATAATTAATAAAATAAATTTGTAAAATAATTTGATATAAAAGTAATTTTTAAACATAAATTAAAGTCAAATAAATATACGTTGAAATAAATTAATTTATAAATATCAAAATTTAAATTAATAAATTTTATTTATTTATTATTTTAATAAAAATAATATCCAAAAGGAAATGTAGATTTATAATTTCTAACCATGGATAATGAACTTGTTGAAATATTTATAAAACCCTTTATAACTTTCAGCCTTCTTCAAACTCACACCATAATATAAAATATACCGAAGCCTTTTCTTTCTATGAGGGTTCCTAATTTTTTCTTGCTACAACAAAAACATCAATTTAAGTCAATAATTTCAAGTAACTGATCTTCATGCACTCATTTTATATTTCTAAACTGGTAAGGGTTTGATCTACTAAAAGTCTACTAAATTTGAGAATATTAAGTGCCTAAATCATATAAAAACAAGTAAATTAAATACTCATCAATCGTTTAATGAATAAGAATAATGCAAAAGATTGAGTTTGTGGAAAGTTCCATTAATTGTAAATATTTATAAAGTGAGTACACAATAAAAGTGAGAGTTTCGTGTAAAACTAAGAATTTAAGTATTCTTAACTTTCACTTCTAGCTACAAATAACAATGAAGAAGATAAACCTAAGGGACAACTCCCATAGAGAAGATATATAATGAAGGCTTCTGTCATCATCTTATATTTATAATTGCTCAAAACCATTGTAGAGAAATCCTTTATAATATTGAATAGTTTGTTTAATCTCTCAAGGATTTATACGTTTACTTAATATTAATGACAATGATTGTTCATGAATTAAAAATTGAAAAGAAAATATTTAATATTAATTTTGATCCCAATTTTTTATTCACAACTTTTGTCCCATAATATTTACTTATCCATGATTTTGGTCACTAAATGTCTTGTTATGTAATTTTGACTCTTTAATTTTTAATCATACGAAACATTAGTCCAAATGTTTTTGTTTACTTTTCCATGAAAGTGATTTAATATATTTTTTAAAATTGTAAAAAAAAAAATAAGTAATTAGAAATTTTGGAGTTGGAATTGCGTAAAAAAAAAGTTCAAAGAACTAAAATAGGAATAATTGATTTAAAGTTTCTGGCAAAAAAAAATAGAAACCGAAATTGTGGATATTGTAAAATATATGGAGCACAAATTAAGATAAAAGAATTAACATTGAGCAAATAAAATTCTAAGAATATTTAGGTATTATATACTTAAATTTTAAATATTAATGATAATAAAAACAAAATACACAATATATTTAGTAAAAAGTATATAAATATATTATATTTAATTAATACTTTATATTTAGAATTTGGCTATAGAATATATATATATATATATATATATATATATATATATATATATTAATTATTGAAGTTTGAAAATATATTAACTATTGATGTTTGAAATTTAATATATTTATAGTAAATTAATTAATAAATATTAAATTATTAATAAAATTTATTTATTTAGCTTAACTAATAAATGTGACTTTAATATTCTTCTATTTATTAACAATTAATATTAAATTAGAAATAGTTTTTAGTTTGAACAATTCTTACTATTATTATTCTAATATAATATATCATTCTTGAAAAAAAAAATTGACTAAGACTAGATCAAATAAATGTATATTAATGATAAATAACAATCAATTAATAATTTATTAAAATAAGTATTGTGTGTATTAAAATCAATACATTTGACTTTTCAACCTTTCATTTCCTTTTTAAAGAAAAAAAAAATCTATATTAAATAACTTTTCCTGGTGACATGGTATAAAAATCAGAATCAGAAACTGGATCTTTCATTTTCTGGTCAAGAACTCAAAAATGGTCATCATCAGCTTCCGTTCATTTTTTATATTTCTGGTTTTCTCAAATGTTTTCATAGCGAATGCTATCCTTAACCTCGAAGGTTTGAACATGGAAGAAATAGTTAAAGTTGGAACTGGTGCGAACTTTCATCTTCTCCCCAAAAGTTCTTCTTCTTCATCTTCTGGAACTCAACATGGCTTGAATCCATCAAACGAAGCTCGTCCTCGTAAAAACATACATTTTCATTCTCTTCCCAAAGGACCTGTTCCACCCTCTGCACCTTCACATGGTTGCAGCACTCCACCTTGTGAAAATGAAGTCAACTAATTGCTATGACAGAGACATTGTTGCACCAAAATTGTAACCCTACTTAGATACAAATTGTGTCTTCATTTGTCTCGATGAGTGAGGATCAAGTTACTATTGAAGTAGGTTTGTAATAAATAATTCAACAATGATAATATTAAATAGCTTAATATTTTCTTACCAACACACACATCAAATACTTTTCTCCTCATTTTTTTTATATATTATTTGTTACATTGAATTGTTTTGCTAAAATATGTGGTATCCCGCACACTTTTAGGAATTAGGAAAAGTAATTGATAAATATTAGTAATTTGTAAAAATATTTATATTTAATTAATCTTAATCTTATTTAAAAAATTAAAAAAATATATTTCAATTATTAAAAAAAGCAGGATAAAATTGAATTAAAAAATCAAATATATATATATATATATGAGGACTAAATTTAAATTACGAAAAAATATTTGACACTCAATGACAGATTTTGATCAGAAATTTTGAAAGGACCAAAATACTCAAATTTTATATATTTAATTATTGATACTAATGTAACAAAAGTATATAAAAATTAGTATTGAAATCTCTTTGTAATTTTTTTCTTAAAAAAATTATAATTTTGAAGTTGTATTTGAAATGTTTTAAATATGTTTTTCTAATTTCATTTCTTTCCCTAAATATTTTTATATTTGAGAAAATTTTCTTATAATAAGTTTCACAAAATTAACAAAATTAATATGAAACTTTCCACTAATAATTTAAAAGAATTAATATAAAATATTTCACTTATAATTCTTTGAATATTAAGGAATGATTTTCTAATTCAGCAATTGAATTTTTAGTATCATGCTTGAAGATAGGTGAAGAAATAAATGTGTATTGTTTTCATCTTCAAGGTATCTTCCCTTTATCAATTTAAAAAAATGAATCTATTATTTTATTCTTTATCAATATACTTATTTTTAAAAAATAAGACTAAAAAATAATTTATCAAAATCTAATAAAAAATCGAGAGACATAATTACTAAAAAAATTATGATAATCAAGTCACATATAAAAAATGGTTATGAAAAAACATATATACATAAACTTTCTTTTTATATTCATAAAAGAATAAATATACAAAAAACTCATAAGATGAAAAAATAAATAAATATCAAACTAATATTTTCCTATCAAGAGAAAAAAGAAAGCTACCTTTTTTCATCTTAAAAGAGAACATATGAGAACTTAAAAGAGAACATATGGGAATGGATAGCGATGAGAATGAATTTATGTCTAACTTTCTACTTTTTTTTTAAACAAAAAACAAAATAAGAGATGCAAGAGTATAAATATATACAATACGTCAAAAAATTAAAATGAGAAAACAAAAGAAATATATCTCAATAAATTTTATTATTCTTTATTATATTTTTTATTTTATTTTATTATTATTAACGTTAAATATTATATTTTATAAAAATAATAAAAATCAATCTATACTTTTTTTAATTTTAAAAATACTTTTAAAAAATTTTAAAAATCACTACTAGAAAAATGCAATTTAGCCACCGATATTAGTCACCAAATTAATTTAGTCGCAAATTGTGACTAAAATAGCCACCACTTCACAGTAGTCGCAAATAGCCACCGATTTAGTGACTGAATAAATGTACAATAATATTCATTATTATAGCGACTGAAATAGCCACCGAAAATTTTTAGTCTCTAAATATTATGTTTTAGCCACCGATTTAGTGGTCAAAATAAATCTTATTTTGCAAAATATATTTAATATGGTAATTAGTCACCGAATATTTTCGGTCGCTTAACATTATTTAATATGTAATGTTTTAGTTATCGATCTAGCGACCGAAATAAATTTTATTCTGTAAAATATATTTAACATGGTAATTAACCACCAAATATTTTCGGTTGCTAGACATTATTTAATATATAATATTTTAGGCACCGATTTAGCGACCAAAATACATTTTATTTTTGTAAAATATATTTAATATGGTAATTATCCCCGAATATTTTTTGTCGCTAAAATAATATTTAATATGTAATGTTTTAGTCATCGATTTAGCGACCGAATAAAGTATTATATTATAAAATATATTTAATATATTAAGTAGTCACTTAATATTTTCAATAGCTAAAATATTATTTATTTAATATAAATTATAATTAATTAAATTATGTATTTTTACATTTTGTCGACACTTAAAGAAAAATAATATCCTACTTTAAAAAATACTCCACTACCATTAGAACCACTACCACCAACATCAACACCACTATCACTATCACCATCATCACCACCACTATCACTACTACCACCTTCACCACCACTACCACCACCTTCACCACCACCACCACCACATTTCTTTTCTCGTTGTCGTTTTGCCCTAATCGTTAATCTTTTGTCTCCTAACAGCTGTTAAGGTCACTAGGCTACGGTCACCCACAGCAGCGACGGTCACCCATGACAGACGTAACGTCACGTTCCCTTCACTTCATAATTCCTTTTCTGTTTCTTAATTTTTCTTTGCAGCTTAATTGTGTTGATAACTAATTATTGAACTCAGATGCAATGCAATTTGATTGTTATAGTTTAGGAACACCATATTTTGTTTGCTCTCTTGCCTTATGTAAATATGAATTTTATTTAAGTTTTGAATTGATTCTCACTAGTTTTGAATTTAGTAAATATTTTGGTTTAAATGGATTAGACAAGTGACAGTTGACTGATTCTCAGTATCTTGATGCTTAATAAACAATTCACATTCAGTGGTTATTAAATAATTAAGAATTAAGAATTAATCCATGATTATTATCTTCCTTCTACATTCTTCAAAGTTTATACCATAATTTCTAAATTCCTTTTGCTTGATTATACTGCATGGAAAAAATTGAATGAAAATGTTAGTTTCAAATCCATGTTATAAAGATATACCTAGAATGAAGGTTGGTTTGTATCATATTCTAAAATTTAATTGGTATATAATATTAATTAATATATGTTGGATTCTCTACTTTTTTTCTCTATCACATTATAATTTAATTCATTATAAGAATTACACTGATTAGCTACCATAAACAAGAGTCCGCTAAAAATAGGATGCTATTAAGCGTCCCTTAAACCAACTCTATATGATATAAAGTAATTAAAAAAAATTAAAGTCACCAAAGTGGATGCTAAGCGGATTCTAAAAATTTAAAAACTAAAAAAAAGTACAATAATAATGAGATAACGTGTACTTGGAAAAACACATATAAAAATATTAATATAATATTATAAATTAAATAATATTAATGAGTAATTACGTAATCGAAACAGTTAATGATAATCATTAATGAAATTCAAAGTAATTATGTGTACGTTTAAATGATACAAACAATTAATTTTTTTATTAAAAATAAAAAATTGTGTCTAAAATTTATTATGTCTGGGCCAAAATTTAGTTTTCCCTCCTTTTCAAATATTTTTCATGTTTTAAACTTTTTTTCCCTTGCACAGACTCTTCAATGGTTATTGGAAACTTAACTTTTGTCTTTAATTTTTTTCCCTTTCACTGACTCTTCAATGCCTAGCTTCTATTCCAAACTTAGCTTTTGTCTTTAATTTTTTTCCCTTTCACATACTTTTCAATTCCCTTTCACGACTGCCACACTCATGTTCCTTCAGAAAGAGAAAAAATTACAGTTTAGAACCACAAATTTCGGTCTCTCCATTTTCTTTAAGTCAGGTTAGTTTGGTTTGTGTTGGTGGTAGTGTGTGGTGTGGGTTCTGAATTATTTTGAGAACAAGAAATATATGTTCTGGATTATGCTCTGCCACTTTCCCACTACACACTGTCACTTTTCTTACTGTTGCTTATTTTTTTACACTTAAAGCTTTTTATTTGTTTTTTGTTAGGTGATGTTAGAAGCATATACAGACTAAAATTTTGAGAATAGCACATTTTATGACTTTGGAAAATCTTTTTATAAGTGAATGTTTTTCGTTTTACAAGTATGCTTGGTATTTTTAATTCTAAATATATTGCTATTCATATGCTCATGTGTACTTGAGATTTCTGTTTTACTCTATCTATGATAGACTATGTTTGAATTTGAGATAGTATAGTTGAGCTCCTCATTATTAGTTTTCTTAGTAGTCTATTCATGTTACTCGATGTTAATTTGGATTAAATGTAACAAAACAATAATTAGTAATTTAACAATTTTTTATTTTATTGGATTTTTTAGTTTTTAAGTACTCTAAATATTTTGGTTTTTTGCCTTATATATCTTATATAAAATGATTTTTCATAGGTGGTTATGTAATGTGTTAAGTTTTGAGTCACGACTCATTAGTAGTTTTTCTTATTTTATTTACAACAACGGATTAGAAATTTTAATTAAAATATAATAATGCAGGTGCAAGGATTTTGCTATTATTATAGCCTAGTGTTTGGGTGAAATAAGAACTAATTGTCACCTACCCTTATAGGAGAAATTCGTAACCCACGAAAATGTCGTAGACTTTGCAGTAAATTGCTTACTAATATTTTGATTTTATGGTTAATATTGAAGTTAATAATTCATATTTTGAAGACTTCTTTTATCATGTTTTGTTATTGTCCAAATTTGCAAATTCTGTTTTATTCTTTCTAAAGTTATTATTTTTGTAAATTCTAGGGTTTTAGGGACATTATTTTCGTAAAGATATGAAATCTTTACGATATAATTGATTTTCGTAAAGAGAATTTAATAATCTCTATCAAAATTTAATTGATATATAATATTATTTAATATATATTGGACTTTTCTATCACTTTACAGTTTATTTGGAGAAGCTTGTTTGTGTAAGGTTTCACTAAGTTGTCTAGTCAAGACTTGGGGAAAAATAGAAGTAGAGACAACATTCAAGAGTTTTGAACTTTAAGCAAAGGTGAGTTATTGAGTTAGCATTTTATCTTATTCTTGTTCAATTTAAATTTTAATTAAATGTTGTGATTTGAATATCTTTTTTGTGTTAATTATATTTTATTACCTAATATTTGATTAGGTAGGTAATAAAATATTACATATTTCATTTGTGATATTGTTAGGCACTTATTTACGTAAAATTTTAAAATAAATTATTGACTTTTAGGTTGTGGTAATTTTGCATTAATGAAAATCCCTAAAGGTAGAAAATTGATGTATAAAAGATTGGATGCTAATAAATATTTGACAGATGAATTTAGAGAAGGAGTGTATGAGTTCCTACAATATGTTATTGGTCAAGAAAAGTTTGTAGAACAAGGTGAAATGTTAAGGTGTCCTTGTGTTAAATGTAGATGTAAAGTTTTCAAGTATGTAGATCAAGTTGGGTTGGATCTTTATGAAGAGGGATTCATGCCTAATTATTATTGGTGGACAATTCATGGTGAAGAATTGTCACAATTCGCCCAAGTGGATGTTCAGAGTACTAATTATCGAACTTGTGAGCAACGAGATGAATTAGATCCTTTCCATCAAATGATCATGGATCATGTTGGACCCTCAAATGCCTATTGTATGCAACAAGATGGTGTAATTGGATTAGAGTACATGAATGAAGACCCTGATCCTGAAACTCAAAAGTTTTTTTACATGCTTGCTGCTGCACAAACACCCCTGTGGGAAGGATGTGAGAATCACTCAGAATTGTCGACTTCTTTGGAAGCTCTAAGCTTGAAATCTGATTACAATATGTCTGAAGGATGTTTCAATAGAATGGTCCAACTTATGGGGGAGATTATGCCAAAAGATCATCGAATGATTAATAATTTTTTTTGAAGCTAAGAAGTCAGTCGAAAAATTGGGTTTCGGTTGTACGAAAATTGATTATTGCCCAAAAGGATGTATGTTGTATTATAAGAAAAATTATCATAAAAGTATAACTAATTGCTCTATTTGTGGAATGGATCGATATAAGACAATAACTAGGAGAGGAATTGAAAAGAAGATTGTTGTTAAAAAAATGTGGTACTTTCCTATTATCCCAAGACTAAAAAGGCTATACTCTTCAAAGCCCAACAAAATCAAATGCTTGAAGGATCATCTTCAGAGAACTTTCATGTTGCCTCCATTGATGACAATGAAATATACTTTACTGTAGCTGGAGGTGCAAATAAAAAGGGTAATGTGTATGGACTTGGTGCATTGAGTAAGAGGTTTACTACTTCTACATGTGCTTACTCTAATACTAGTCAAACTCCAGTAGATCATGGAATAGAAGAAATGCGTGAAACTATTCAAAAATTAAATGTTGAACTTATGGCAAAGGATGCCAAGGAAAGGACACTTGAAGAAAAGATGGAGCACATGACGAAAAATCACGAGCAACAGAGTGTTAGGAATACAAGTGTGAGTCTAAGTCCCACATTGACCAGAAATGAGAAAGTAGAGCACTATATAAGAATAAAGACCCATAAACCCATTGCCTTAAGGTTTTGGGTTGAGAGTGGTGTCAGTGTCAACAAAATGAGCATATGCGTCAACAAAATGAGCAAATGAAACTTATTTTGCAGCACATCCAATTAAAGAGAGTCCTATGCCAACTACTCCTTCTGATCCTCCTAGTAGTGATGATATAGTGGACCTCTCTTGTGATGGTAGACCATAGGATCATTAGTTATAATTTTAATTGTATGATGACTTCAAATTTGCTTTACAACTATATCCATTTTTCTTTTTAGAAATGGTTCTTGTGACTAGAATATGTTGGATCATGTAATAGATATACTTTTAATTTTTATATTAGTTTTTAATAAAAATATTAAAAAATTAACAAATATATAATTAAGGGTACGATAAGATGAAAAATACATTAGAGATCTAAGAAAACTTTTCAAATATCAAAATATATACTCAATGGTTGAGAAATAACAAAAATTATTTTAATGAAATAAAAAAGTTCCTCAAATAAAATAAAAATTAATATAATAAGTAAATATTTTTTTTTATATTACCTAATGAAATATTTACACTATTAAATACTTAAATTAAAAGTATTAAATATTCTTATGTATAAGGAAAAAAAATTATTTCATTTTAATTTTTATTAATTTATATTCTTTTAAAACCTGTGTTTGTCTTTTCTATAGAAATTTTTCAATCGCAATTGTCAAAAGTAAAAGGTATATAAGAAAAAAGAATTAGCATATCATAATAACGTTGTGATCACAGATGAAGAAAATTAGTTACACGAACACAATGAAATAACAAGTATTATTGTTTCAACAAAAGACAAACAGAAAATATCTATGTTGTCATCTAGTTCCTAAATGTGACGAGTAAAGTACATGTTTATATATTTATTATTTCATCCTTATCTTTTTTGTACCGTGCTCAGTTTCAATGATGATATTTCATCGTTATCTGTCTCAATATCGGTTCAGTGTCTCATCCAATCGGGATAGAATTGAGAAAATATTTGTATTGGTTTTGTGAAAGAAAGTAAACTAAGATTTGTTCCTCGGGATAGAAGAGACAACAACTGAAGATAACTAAGATTTGTTTTTTTGGGAAGAATTTGATGCAAATGAAAAGCGAATGTTTTGTTTGAGAAAAGAAAAAGCAGTGAGAGAGAGCATAGATAAGTGAGTTCTCTAGGTAAAATAAACTTACTAAACCTGATGATCACTTATTTTTTCTGTTACGTAACAAAAATAAAATAAAATTTAAACTAACAAAAAAATATAATAATAATACTAATAATAAAATGAGTATATATACTGTTTTTTAAGTCAATAGTTTGATTCTCATTTTAAAGTAAAAACATTTAGTCTTTAAATTTTTTAAATTATTAATTTTAAGTGAATCTTCTACATTGACATACTTGATTTGAAAGTGATTTATATTCTTTTCTATTAATTTTATTTGATTTGGTGTTTTAAAAAAACAAAGGAAAAAAATCTTTAATTATTTTAAACACCAGAAAGAAAAAACATGTGCATAGGTGTTCACTTCTTATCCTACAATAAAAACTTATATATAATAATTATTAAAATAAAAACATTAAATTTATAACAAAAGTATTTACATAAAATAATTATATTTATTAGTCTTCCAATACTTATAGTCAGTAGTTTTCTGATAGATCATTAAATAAATAAAAATGTTAAAAAAATAAAGAAAAAAAATATATATATATATATATATATATATATATATATATATATATAATTAAAAAACACTATCATTATTAATTACTAATTATGAGTATAAGAATATAAAAAAATAAAGGAATTTGTACTCAACAAATAGATTTAAAATACAATTCTATTATATATAATTATAAATAAACAACAAAATAAAACTTAATATAACATCAACTAAAAGTATTTTGTATCTCAACGTATCTAAAGGACAACTAGTCCAAAATCAATGATTTAAAATAAAACTGAAAATTTAATATCCTTTTAAAAATAAAAGGACTGAAAATACATATTGAAAATGTCAGGCATGAAGATTAAAGTTATAATTTAGCTTTGGATAAAAAATTAACATAATGAAATTTTAAAATATATTAAAATATTCTAAAAAATATTAAAGCATAGATCATTTCGTTCTTTTTAGTTGTTTTAATTTTGACAAAAAATAATATAAACGAAAAGTATAGATTTGATTATAAATTTGATTTCTATATTTTTTTCACAATTTTAATTCTGTAATTTTTAATTCTTTGAGAATTCTTTAGATGGTATGAGCACAGGAAAATACATTATATTCATTATTCAAGATTGAAAAAAAAGTGTGAGAAAACTTCTTGATTAAGTGAGTTTAGGTTCAGTTTCTTATATAAAGTCTTAGATTTTGAGTTTTTATCGGAAAAGGTGTTTGAATTTAAAAACTATATTAAAACATATACATACTTTAAATCAATTAACAAAATAATAATAATAACATAAATTCTTTCATTTTAATTCTTATTAATTTATTTTTCAAGATATAACCTTGTTTGTTATTGATAATTTCCTTTTTTTTTAAATTACAAGTGTCAAAAAGCAAAAAAAAATATGTAAGAAACAAAAAAAATAAATAATGTGGTATGTTCCAAAGGAAAAAACTTAACTATACCAATAAAGTAAAAAAAAATAACAAGAATTATTTTTTTAACAAAATGCTAAAAAAATAAAATCCTATCAAACCCTGTCATTGTTTAAGTTTTAAATATCTACACTATTATTATATAAAGGAAAGGATTTTTCTGTGTGTGTATATTTTGTTTCCAGATTTATTTTTGAAGTATTTTTTTAAATCAAAATAGTTATTTAATTAATTTTACTTTTTAAGTGATTAAGTTTTTAATTTTTTTAAAAATTAACTATTTTTTAAATTACAATAACTAATATAATAAAAAAGTATCTAAAATAGAATAAACATTATCAATAATAAAAAGGTAAAAATTATTTAGTAATAATTATTTTATTTTATTTTATCTTAACAAAGTGAACATACAATAATGTGGGTGTGTATTTTAATATGAAGTACATGTTTATATATTAATAAAAAATTTATTTTTCATGGTTGTCGTTTTCCTCTGTTGATTCGATCTCCTCAAGGTTGGTGTTTGGTCTTTAATCATTATATGTTGTTTTATCGGTTTATGACTTCGATTGGCACAAAATTTAAAAGATTTCTGTGTCAGAATTGTGAAAGAAAAGTGTGATAATCACAGTAACTGAGAACAACTTTGATTTGTTAAGCCGAGAATTTCATCGAATTGGAATAAAAGTTGTCTTTTTCAAGAAAAAAAATAAAAAAAAAGAAAGTTTTGTCTTTTTCAAGAAAACAAATAAAAAGATCGAATAAGAGAAAAGAGACATGAATTTTTAAATCACTTTACTTTTATCTATGCAAAGTAAAATTTTAAACCGGTTGTTTTTCTATAATAAAAGTAGAGTTTAAATGGGATCTATATTCTTTCTCTGTTCATTCTGATTTATTTGATGTTTTTAAAATCAAAGAAAAAATAATGCACTGTGAAAGTCAGTATTATTATAATATAATTATATTTCTTAGTTTAAAGTAATGACAAAAATGTGTGTATGTTCATTCTCTGTCTTATAATAGAAATATAATTATTATAATGATTATTAAAATAAAAGTTATTTACATAAAAATGTGTATTTGTGTGTATCTTTTATCCTATAATAAAATTTTAATTATTATAACAATCAATAAAGTAAAAAGTATTAAATTTTAAAAAAAATGTATTTACATAAAATAATTAGTATTTATAACATTTATATTTTTTTCATTATAGTAAGTGATATTTGTAGTGAGTATTTTTTTTTACAGATTATTAAATCAATAAAAATGTTAGAAAATAAAGATAAAAAAGGTATATACATACATACATATATATATATATATAATTTTTTAAATCAAATAAATTTAAAAGGTTAATTTCAGCTGTATATTTTAATTTTTCTTGAAACATATATTTTTTATCATATTTTTATTTATTTATTTCCTAAATACTTAGTTTGTTTGATCTAATAATTGTGTCGGAGGATTGGGAGTTATGTGTGAGTTTTAGGATCTTGTCCCAACATTTCTTTTTTTCTTTTCCTCAAAAATTTATTTCTCTTCTTCTTTTAAGTTTTGATGTCTTCATTCTTCACATTTTCTTCTTCTCTTTAAATTTCTTACTTTAGTTATAACATGTTTTACCAGCCTATTACATTGGATGAAAGTTAGTGAGTTATAAAATAATTCCACTTTATCATAATTTACTACTCTGTCATAATTAAATTTATAGTAAGTATGTTGTTAATATCTTTTAATTATTTTTCTTTTAGTTTATTATGAGAGTATTTGAGAAATTTATTGTTTATCTTGGTTGAGAAACTTTATTTTCTCAATTAAACTCTCACTTAGTAAGAGTGCTGATTTGTCTAGTGATGTTTTTCTTTTAATATTTTTAAGGAGTTTGGGATAATTTAAACTCTTTCTACATCTTATTTAGAGTATAAGTAATTATTAAGTAAGGTAAAACCTTTGACTTGTTGATTTGAATACAAGAAGAATTAACATTGTTGGATCTATTAGAATTATATTTGTGATTGATGTATTTAGATTTTCTTAAATTGATGTTGTATGTGATTTTCAAACTTTTGGTCACATGAGTTAAATTGATACGTAATGATTATAATACACAAATTATATATTATATACTATAGAAGTATGATGTATGTTAGGTTTGATAGAATGGTTAAAATTCTGAAAAACTTTATGTGTCTACTTATAGTATTGCTTAAGCAAATTGAAGATGCTCAAATGAAACAAAATTTCTTATTAAAAATTTATTATATTATAATTTTTACAGTTTTTATAATTATTTTTATTATAATAATAACTATATAGAAAGAATTTATATAAACCATAATAATCATTACATCGTAAATCAAAATAATGAAAGCTTCACATTTAAAATTCTTTGACTTTTTAATATATTATTCCTTTACGTTTCATATATTTTGTTTTCCATGTTAATGTCATATTAACTTATTGGTATGGATTTTATAAGGACTTAAAAAATAGCTAAAAAAGAGAAGTGATAAATGGAACTTAATAATTTTATTATTAAAATACACAAGTTTATGAATAGAAAAAATCACTTGATAGAATTTTATTTTATAAACATGACCATTTCTCTTAAAACTATTCTCTTCTTTTAAATTTCTAACATCTCTGTTAATTTATTTGAAAATTTGATACTACCAAAGGAGTCTTGTTATAGAGCACTGTTAGGTTTATAAGAAAGAGTATCACTGGAAAGATACAATACCTATGAGACCTGAGTCCAACCACATAAGATATTGACACCACTCTCAACCCAAAATCTGAAGACAATGGGTTTATGGGTCTTTATCGTATATAGTGCTCCACTTTCTCATTTTTAACCAATGTGAGACTTAGAATCACACTTGGATTCCTAACGAGCACAGTAATTATGCATAATCATAATTTTTATTAAAATAAATTTATCTTTTACTCTTCTATCGAGTCATTTTAGAAGTTTTACATATATATGTAGTTTTGTGCACGTGTATGACTTAAAAGAATTAAAGATGGATCTATAATTATCTAAAAATATTAAAGTATGTGCATATTATTGATCTAAACTTTATATGTACGAGTATTACATCATGCGTGACTGGAGACATTTAAAGTTCTAATGGAACTAATTAAACTCAGTATGAGTAAGATAAGTTAGTTTATTCACAATTAATAACACTTAGCTGATTTGATATATTTGTGGAGATTCTAAAATTATGTAAATTCATTGTGTGAATCAGCCAAGAGTGAAATTCAATTTTTGAAATTTTAGAGAATTCGAGTTGCTTTACTTGAGTGAGCAAACACTTGTTGGATGAGCCTTGTAAATAAGACTTCCAAGGTTTAAGTTGTTAAGGAGAAATCACCCATTAAGATAAATTTATTTTAATAAAATTCAAAGAGCTCATGATCATTGGATTGTTGGATGAATTAGTTTTGTTGATAGCTTCATTACTTGCCTTGGAAAAGTCAATACCCTCATTGAGCAAAATTTGAGATATTAAAATCAGAGATATTAATTAAAACTAGCAAGTACATTTCCAGGAGTGTCTCGCTGGGTGAGCTTATATGTTGTGAGAAAGAGGGGAATAATTTTGAAATAAAATAAATTATCGTAAAGTTTAAAATAAAAGCGTGTGGGTGTGTGAAGTCGAGTAGAGCCTAGGTGTTAGCCAAAATCTACAGTGGATGTGTGAGGTCAAGTAGAGTTTGAATGTTAGCCAAAATATAATGTAGATGAGTGTGAGGCTGAGTAAAGCCTAGGTGTTAACCAAAATCTATTGTGGAGTGTTAATTAATATATGTTTGATGTGAGTGTGATTATTTATAAGGAGGAAATACTATATTGTGTAGTTTTATGATGTGCATTGCATGTGGGGATTCCGAGACTGAGGTTATCCAGACTTTACTACTATTGAATTCATATATAGAAATATATTAGATGATGAATTTGTGAATGAGTCAATCTGGAAAGAAAATTGTGTCTTGTACCTTTGTCATATGGGGAGAACTTGGTTTTTGAGATGTGACTTTGCAGAGCAGGAGATCATATCAAAGATAGAACCTCTAAGTTTAATTCAATACATAAGTCTTTCGAAAATATAATCAAATGTCTATTTTTATTAAATGATGATAATATGAGATTGAACCATATGGATTGTTAAATATAAATATTTGATTGTGATTGTTGTGATTAATATTTTTATGTAAATGTATGTGTGACAAAAATTAAATTAAATTAGAATGAATGATATTCTTTTTAATAAACCATTGACTTACCTTAAATATACTTAAATTGTGCATGAATAGTATAATGTAACTATTACATAAAGACAATTAAAAATTGTGTAGACGCTGAATTTTTATGGAAATAGTATAATGTAACTATTATATATAGAGACGTTGCAAAGTTTATTTATTAAATTCTATTATGAAAAAAAAAATGAATCCAAGTTAATTTTAAAATTTGATTTTCAAATCCAACCGTTATTCAAAGTGAAAAAGGAAGACAAACGTGTTTATGTTTCACATAACCTCTCCTGATGTTAGTGTTTTATTTCTCAAATTTCCTTGTCTTGTCTGGGTGGATTACAGGTATGATAAAACTTCTCCTAATCATTATGTTTTTGTGAAGAAATTTTCTAATGAAAAATATATTATTCTCTTGCTCTATGTTGATGACATGTCGATTGTTGATCATGATAAAGATGATATTTAAAGTAAACTTGAACAAGTTCTTTGTAATGAAGGATTTGGATCCTGTAAGACAAATCCTTGACATGAAAATTGTTCGTGGCAGGAAGGACAGAAAATTGTGGCTATCCCATCAAAAGTATATTGAAAAGGTATTAGACAGATTTAATATGAAAAATTCTAAGACTATTAGTACTCCATTTGCAGGTCACTTTAAGCTGAGCTTAAAGCAATGTACTAAAAGTGAGAATGAGAAAGAAGAAATGTAGAATATTTCATATTCATTTGCAGTTGGTATTTTGATGTATGCCATGGTATGTACAAGACCAGACATTGCTCATGTTGTTGGTTGGTGTTGTTAGTCGTGTCCTTGACAAGCTGTGAAATGGATACTTAGGTATCTCAAAGTTACTTCTAGAATTTGTTTATGCTTTGGAAGTGGTAAGTCTGTGTTGAATGGTTACACCGATGCAAACATGGCTGGTAATATGGATTCTAGAAAATCTACTTTTGGGTATATGATGACTTTTGCAAGGAGAGTAGTGTCACGACAACCCAAACTACAAAAAATGTGTTGCTCTATCTTCCATAGAGGCAGAATATATCACTATTACAGTTGTTAAAGAGCTCTTGTGGATGCAAAAATTCCTACAAGAGTTGGGATTGTCACAAGAAAAATATGTTTTGTATTGTGATAGTCAAAGTACAATCCATTTCAGCAAGAACTCAACGTGTTCATTCAATGTCAAAGCATATTAAAGTCCGATATCATTGGATATGAGAAATATTATAGATGAAACAATTATCATTAGAAAAAATTCATAGTGATGAGAATGGGTCAGATATGATGACAAAGATCTTACTTGTAGGAAAAAACCACTTTGGTTGACTATGGCCCCAATTAATTGGTAATGGGAAGATTTGTCAGATGTGTCACCAATTTATTAGGTCCACACTGATTTAATTAATAAAAATAAAATAGATATTTTTCTTTATGGACTCCCAGCCCATTATGCAATTTAAAATATGCAACCCTTGCATCAAATTTGTTATGAGAGAAAATAATGTGAGGAAACAGAGAAACAAAAGTTGTGAGTGCCTTTAGTGAGAAAAAAAAAGGAAAGAACCATCAGAGTGAAGAAAAAGAAAATAGCAACTAGTTTATCTTGTGCAAGTCTGTGCTGAAAAATTATCTTGAAGAAAAAAATTTATTTATTATCTCATGTATTGGTTCTCTCTTCTCAATAATATGCTTGAAATCAATTAAATTCTTAATAAATTATTAAGTTTAATTGAAGTCTATGTTTTTGAATCAAATCATATGAAAATCCATGAAGAATTCAATTATGAAAAAGTTAAAAAATCAATATGTTTTTATCATATTTGTGTTAAATCTTTTGTATCGTCTATTTTTTTTTTCTTTTCAAAACCTCCTATTTTTATTGTTTTTATGTTCGTAACCTTCTTTGGAGATTTTAATAAGGATTGTTCTGAGTGAACTTTTTACTGAAATCATTAAAAGATAATGAGTTAAGTTAACCCTCTTTATAATATGTTGTATTAATTTTCCTATGTCTATTAGAAGATTAATCTTGATTTGATCACCCCAACAAAAATAGTTAATGATATTATGATAAATGAGGTAAAAGAAGAAAACAAATATTATAAGATCTTAGAAAATTGTAATAATAATAAAAATAAATAAATGAGGTTAAATGATATTTGAAGTAAAAGATAAAAGGGTTTAGTAATTATTTAAATAAAAAATATTTTTATATACCAAAAAATATTATGAGGTATTCTTAAATATTAAGTGATAACTATTAATTTAAAAATATTTATTTAAAATATTTACTAATAGATAAAAGATATGATAAATAATTATGAAGAACATATTAACAAATCCTCTAAGAGATAAGGGATTTAAAAACTGAATTAGATTTCATAAATATAATATGTATCCAAACAAGTTCTTTAGTTAATATTTTGTTAGGAGATAATTGGATTTTTAGTCTAATAGTTTTATTATAGATAAGTAAGTTGGGATAGTGGTAAGACAAATAAATCTATTATAGATAAGTAATTTGAATTGAATACATGTGAATAGCTTTATGTGAATGTTGTTTGTTGGTTTGTTGAGAGCATGCTCCTGGAATGCGTGCCCTGAGATAATTTCTATTGGTTGGTAGATCAATGAAGTGGATGGTTGAGGGTCCAAAACCAATGACTGAAGTTTCTAGACAGAGAAATTTATGAACCATGCTTGTTTGTAGAAGGTCTCTGAGGTGTCAGGGACAAAGGACGAATATCTATCAACAAAAACCAAAATTTAGATACAATAAAAATGTTATTATTATTATTGAATGAGTAAATGTTGTTGTTATTATTATTATTATTAAATGAAATTGTGGCCGAAGATTTAATATTTAATAATATAATGAGTAAAAATTAAGCAAGAAGAAATAATTTTGTATTATTAATTAAGGTGAAATTGATTTATTCGGTGATTACAAAACTAGTCGAAAAATTTTAAATATAAAAGTAAAAAAAAAATGAATAAAATTATAAATTATATATATATATATATATATATTAATTTGTTTTAATTATTTAATTATTTTATATGCTATTTTTTACTTTACTTTTTTCTCTCTCTTAATATATGAATACACTAAATTATTTAATTTCATTTATTTTGTGAGTAAATTTCAGAAAATAATGATAATTTACAATATTTATACTTTTTAATTTGCTATCAAAATATAATTAAATTATTAATCACGATATATATATATATATATATATATATATATATATATATAAATTGTTCTGTTTTTTTTTTACTTTTTTTTTCTCTTTATTTATGAATGCACTAAATTATTCAATTTCATTTATTTATGATAAAGCTCTTCATTTGTTTTTAAATAGTATTATATATATATATATCTTATATTTTTATTTTTATTTTGTGAGTAAATTTCAGAAAATAACCATATATGATACGAACTAATTTAGAATTTTTAATTTATTATCAAAATATAATTAAATTAGTAATGACGACAATGTGACATTATTTTTTAAATTTTAAGAAAAAAGAAATTGAAAAAAACGTTAAGAGTATTTGAAAATTCGTGTAAAGATTAAAAATATGACGAAGAAAACAAAAAATAGTAAAGAAAAGGAAACTTATGACGATTTTACTCAGAAAAATTTAAAAATAGGTTTTACGAATAAAAAAAAAAAATTAATAACAATTATATTGTAAAAAGTAAACTTGAAATATAAAATGTGTACATAAAAGAAAAAAATATTCTATTTATATATGTATAGATATATTAATTATAGGAAGAGGTGTTATAAGAAACTTTTACTTTAAATATGTTGAAAATGTTGTTTTAGAAAATTATAGAGGAACCTAATATATTTTATAATTGAGTAGTTAAGAGAAATAAATTAACTTAGTTACTTAATACTTTAAGTTAATTTATGAGCATAATTACCTAGTTTAGGATAAAGTTAAAACTTGTTTCAACCTTTTATTGAATTTTCTTGATTCTTGGTTGATTTGTTTTGATTCTCTAAACATTTTATGAAACTTATCGAACCCATCTTCTAATCTTCTAATTCTATAGACAGAAAGTTTATTCTTTACAAAAAACATATTTGATACATATGAAAAAACAATACATTAAAATTTATTGTTTGAAAACTAAAACCCACTCTCATAATTAAATATTCTTAATTTACTCTCATAACTAAATTTATTCATTTGTCCATTTAACTTGTATAAAGAAATAAAAATGAGTTTCTGAAATTCTTTACTATTAAAACAAACTTGAATATATATTTCTTACAAATAATATTATTTATACTTTTGGAACTAATACGAATATCAGAGTCATTAAAAAAATACTTTAAGAAACTTCTATAAAAGAACGGTGTCTTTACTAATTAAATTTATACAAGTTGTTTCTAATTTTTTAAATCTTCTTCTGTCACTTCTGTGATTTAAATTCAATGACTTTAAACTCATGAAATTTGATGATTTAAAATAGAGTAACAACAAATTATTTAAAATTTAAATGCACCAATGATATAAATATGGGTTATTTTTAACGTTGCATTTCGTTCCAACTTTTAACAATTTTATATTTAAAAATTAACTGCACAACCGAGACGTGACAGTAGGTTCTCTCTTCATCGTTTCTTTCTCCACTACAGTGTGCTAAGGAAGTTTTTGTTTTTGTTCTTCCAAGCATTTAAGAAGGGTAATAAATCTCTTCTTGTTTCTGTCCTTTCAAAATTTTCATTTCTATTTCTCAATATCTCTGCTTCATCAACAAATAGCAAAAGGTGTTGATTCCAGTGGGTGTTTACTTCATTTTTCTTCTCTGGTTTGCTTCTTTCTTTACTTGTTTTTTCTTGGTTTTCATGGGGTGGTTTCTTTCTTTCTTGTTTTCACCAAAGTTTTACTTTTTCTTCACTTAGTTTATGATTTCTGCGTCATTGTTTCCCTGTTTTGTGTTTTGCATGTTATTGTTGCCAGAAAGTTCGTTCCTTTTAACTGTGTTTACTCTGTATGAATCATTTTTCTACTGTTTTTGCAACTGTACTACTGGCTATATACTTCTCAAGCACCTCTTGTTTCAAGTGCTCTCTTGAAGTCTTGGTTTCTGTGATCTTTCAAGTTCTGTTTCTTGTCGCTTTCTGAGAAACTAACTTTTCTTCACTCTAAACCTTACAAGGTATGAAGTTTTCGTTTTCACCGCTTCTAAATTTTTATTTTCTATCATTATTATTTTGCACTCGAATCACCCATTATTCTTTAATTTTCTACATTTGAACCCTTCCATTACTAAAAAAGCTTTCAGCATTTGCATTCTTACCGGTCATGGATTAATGTTTTTCTCTTCACACACACACACAAACATATATATATATATATATATATATATATATATATATGTTTTAAACAATGGGTTTGTGATTTTTGTTGCTGTTATTTGTTCATTCTACATGGTTTGTAAACTGTTCTTTCTCTTGTTGTGGTACCATCGATGGATATCTCTGATGCGAAGTCTCTTTCTTTTGAATTGCGTGTGTAGAAATGGACGCTTCAAAGTCCTTTGGGAAAAGGCATAATGATGGCTTCCGTAGCCCTTCCTCTGGCAAAGAATTGAGTGAAGTGTTTTTGAAACGCAGGAAGGTGAATCGAGCATTGGTGACATTCAGGAACTTGTTCGACAAGCTAATGCATCAGTACAAAATGTACGAACCTGGGAATCCGAAGGTTAAGAATAAAGCTCTGTTGGATGCAGCAATGACAATGAAAAGTGAACATCAATGGGAGAACACTCAAAAGCGCGTGGGACATGTACTAGGAATCGAAGTGGGTGATGTTTTTCAGTACTGGGTGGAACTCAATGTCATTGGCCTCCATAAGCAGTTTTGGCATGGAATTGATTATAAGATAATGGACAACGGCTCGTTGGCCACAAGCATTGTAGTAACAGATCGCTATGATAATGCTAGGAAATCTAATGGGACATTGGTTTATGAAGGTCATGGAGGAAATCCTGCTGTTGGGAAAAATGTTTCACTTCGTGATCAAAAACTGGAAGGAGGAAATTTGGCGCTGAAAAATAGCATGCAAGCTAGAAGTCCAGTGAGAGTTATATTGAAAGTTTGTGGAAAGTTTGATGGTGCATTCAGTTCCAGTAGCAGTAATTCTCATTACTCATATGTTTATGATGGTTTGTATTTGGTGGATACAATGAACATAGAAAGAGGGAGATATGGAAAGCTTGTGTTCAAGTTTGGACTGAATAGGATTTTGGGACAACCTCCAACTTGTGTTTCCCTTAAGGACCATGATGAAAATTCTAGTCAACTTGCAAGTTTTAGTGCTAGGAAGAAACTCAAACCGAAAGATTGTGATGCTGAAAAGGAGGTTGTTCGAGTTGAAGATCTTTCAAATGGTAGGGAGAAGTTTGCTATTAGGGTGGTGGCTCCAAGTGATTGTGTTCAGCTACCCACATCCTTTGTTTATGTTGTAAGTAACATTTACTCAAAGAAGTTCGAGCAGGCAATTCTTTCTGGCTGTGATTGTGCTGATGGGTGTGTTGACAAAGAAAATTGTGTCTGCTTGAGGAAGAAAAAGGGTAGCAAAATGCCGAATGGTTGTAATAAAAGAAGACTTGCTTCTGGGATGGAATCATCGGTTATATATGAGTGTGGCCCATCTTGCAAGTGCTTCTCTTCTTGCATCAACCGAGTAACTCAGCATGGTATTCAGTTTCAGCTAGAAATCTTCATGACAGAACAGAAAGGTTGGGGTGTTAGAACACGCTCATTCATTCCCTGTGGAAGCTTTGTATGTGAGTATATTGGAGAAATCAATGACTATATGGAGGCTAGATGGAGGCTAGATAGTGACTATATATTTCACATGGGTATGTTCATGATGGATGCTTTACTTTGTTGTGTTTGGACTTGATGTAACAGTTTCAGTCTTTTTTTTTTGGCAGGTGTTGGAAAGGTCTTCATCAATGCAAGCAAATTTGGAAATGTTGGAAGATTCATAAATCATAGTTGTTCTCCAAATCTCCGTATAAAAAATGTTCAGTATGATCACAGTGACAAGAATCTTCCCCACAAGATGCTGTTTGCTGTAAAGGACATTCCTGCTGGTAAAGAGCTGAGTTATGACTATAATTCCTTCAATGGAAAATTTATCAAGTGTAGGAGTAATAGCTGCTACTGCGGAACACCGGAATGCAATGGACGGATCTACATTTAAAGGTGGGAATTTTAAACTGTCTTTAAGTTCTGCTTTTTTTGGCACTGTTGAAGGTAATATAGATATGCATATATTACATATACTGGCACCATTATTTCAGATGTATAAGGTGGTGCACAGTATGTCAAGGATGTATGTATGTTTAATGTTGTGTCAATAATAGACATAAGGGAACTTGGAAAGGAGAAGTCTGGTTGATGACTTTTTGACATAAAGTTGTCATTGAATCTCCTATAGTAATATTCATGTTCAATTTCTTGACACTTACACGTCATCTTGGAAAATGTTGTTGATGAGTTCTGCACTATTGGCTGAAACATGGCTGTCAAAATCATGATTTAGGACGTAAGATGCTACAAGTAAAATTTTGATTTTTGACTATATGCTTTTTCTGTTATTCTTCTTGAAAGAGCAAATATATCGTGTTGGAAGATTTTATGGCAAGGATGTGAATCGAAGAATGTCTTGCTAGCTTTTATATTCTCCCATATTCACTTCCCACATTAATATACTGATTTTCTTAGAAATAAGAATTATAGAGTTTAGTTTAGTTTATGCTTTTTATTCTTAATGTGCCTTTGCATTGATGCTTGCACATCATTGTAATTTTTTTTTGGTGCAACAAAATGACAGGCTAGGCTCACGGATGGAATTGGAATTTGGAAGCTTATAGTTGAATTTAGTAAACTTGTTTTTGTTAGTCACATTTAAGTAGAGTCGTTCCACATGGGTCTAAGTCAAAAAAGTTTCCATATAAAAAAATCTCAATTGATCAAAATAGCAACACAAGTCTTATTGGTCAAAGTCAACTTATGGTCCTGTCTGTGTGAGTCAATCTTAGGTTAAGATAGACATGGTTGGGTCGAGATCAAGTCAAGTAGATAATTTAGGTTGTGTCTAAGTTAGATTGTGTCTAGATCAAGCCATGATTGACAAAGTTCAAGTTGAGTTAGATAAACCTCATGATAAGCCAACTTTGGTCGACCTAAATAAATTAAGATGAGTTAGTCCCAGACAAAGGCTGAGTTGAGTCAGTTCTAGACCAAGGTTGAGTTGAGTTGAAGAATTAAATTGAGCCCATCCAGGTCAAAGGTTGAACCAAGTCAATTTGGGTTAAAGATCAAATTGGCTCGGGATGAAGATTGAGCTTTGTAGGTCGGGGTTCAAAGGTCAAGTCAAGTTGGTCAGGTCTGAAAGTTAAGTCGAGTTAGTCGGGTCTGAAAGTTAAGTCGAGTTAGTCGGGTCTGAAAGTTAAGTCGAGTTAGTCTCAATTGAAGGTTAAGTCAAGTCGACCTGGACAAAATGTCAGATAAGCAAAAGGTTGACCTGACCAGGCCCAAGTAAAAGGTCGAGTCGAGTCTGGTTGAATCAATGAGTTGAATTGGTTCTGGTCGAAAGGTTGAACTAAGTTGATTAGGTTCTCAAGTTGGCCTAGGTTGAAAGGTAAAGTCAAGTCAACTTGGGCTAACCCTTTGGCTCGAGCTACCCTAGCATGACTTTTAACTTAGGTTGATTTATCTTGACCTTTGTCTCGAGTTACGGATCAACTTGGCTTAACCTTTGATTTCTGTTGGAGTTATTGTATTTAGGAGTTAATTAAATTTTGTAATGAGGTCAAATCCACTTTAATTCTAAATTTAATCTGCTTTGAGAGGATGCGTTGGAAATTTGCATCGAGGCTTTTTGAGACTCTCCATTTGGTGGACTAATGAAATAAGGGCTTATTAAAGAGTGGATTGAGGCTAATCCATTCGAGATTGATCAAGAGTTATTGTTCCTATCAAATTAGTTTAGTCTATAAAGCTTGACCTGAACCATATAGATAAGGCTAAAAAAAAAGTTTGCTAGATAGAAAAATTCACACAAGAAAAGGTATGTAAGGCCAAAAGGTCTGTCTGCATAAGTCTCATGGGTTTGGTTCAATCCATAAGTCATCTATTTTTAAAGTAAAAATACTTGTTTAAAAATGAAAATGAAAAATATATTAAAAAGGTCTTTTACATTACATACATGAAAATTATTTATTCAATTCAAATTTAAATCCAATTTAGTGTTGTCTGGTAGGGTCATACTCAGGCCAAGTTAGGCTAGGTTGAGATTCCGTAAAGTTGAATTCCGGTTAAGTCAAGTTAAGTTAAATGTATATTAGGTTGAGTTGGATTAAATCTAAGCTAGAATGAATTAGGTCGGGTTCAAGTCATGTTAAGTTGAGCTAAGGTTAAGTCAAGTTAGATTCATGTTGGATCAAGTTGAATTTGACTCATATTTGGCCAAGTCAAATTGGATCCACATGAAGAAGTCAAGTTGGAACATGTTGAGTCAAGTCAAACCAAATGAAGTCGGGCTTAGGATAAGTCAAGTTGAGTCAAACTAGACTTAGGTCAGTCTAATAAGTATAGGAATTGCCGACAAGTTAGGTCAAATTGGGACCATGTTAAACTAATTGAGTTGGGTCCAAGTTAAATTGAGTTGGGCCAAATCCAATTCAGGTCGTATCAAGTTGGATCCAAATTAAGTTGAGTTAGGATGAGCTCATGTTAGGACAAGTTGAGTCTGGGTATGATTGGGTCTAGATTAGGTCATGTTATGTTGAGTTGAGATGGGCTGGACTTGGGTTAGGCTTATGTTAGGTGAGCCTAAGCAAAGTCAAGTTGGACTAAAATTAGACCAATTTGGTTCAAGTATAGGTTAGACCAAGTCAACATTGGGCTCAAGTTAAGTTAGGCCCCAGTTAGTAAAGAAAGAGTCTGGACGAGCTGAGACCAAGCTATGTAAGCTTAAGTCAAGCCCAAGTGAGTTTGGGTCAAATGGGTCTAGATAAGTTAGGTTGGGTCCATCGTAGTGATGAAGTTGTAAATAATAAAAATTAATCAAGATAGACATGGTTGAGTCGGGGTCAAGTCAAGTAGATAATTTAGGTTGTGTTTAAGTTAGATTGTGTCTAGATTAAGCCCAAATTGATAGAGTTCAAGTTGAGTTGGATACACCTCATAATAACCCAAGTTGGACCCATCAAAAAAAGTGAGATGACTCGACTCCAGACGAAAGTTAAGTTAAAGATCAAGTTGAGTAGTTGAAGAATTAAACTGAGTCAATCTAGGTCAAAGGTTGAGCGAAGTCATTCTGGGTCAAAGATCAGGTTGGCTCGAGATGAAGATTAAGCTTAGTTGGTTGGGGATCGAATGTTAAGTTGAGTCGGTCAGCCCTGAATGTTAAGCCGAGTTAGTCTTGATTGAGGGTTAAGTCAAGTCGGCTTGGGCAAAAGGTCAAATTGAATAAGTTTATGCAGAAAGTTGACCTGAGTAGACCCAAGCAAAAGGTCGAGTCAAGTTGGTCGAATCAAGAGCTTGAGCCAAGTCGACTAAGGTTGAAAGTGGAGAGAAGTTGATTGAGTTGAAGGTTGACTCAAATTGGCCCGAGTTGAAAGGTAAGTAAGTCATCTTGGGTTGAAGGCTTTTGACCCTTTGGCTTGAGCTATCTTATCGTGATTTTTGACTCAAGTTGACTCCTCTTGACCTTTGTCCTGAGCTAACTCAATTTGACCTTTAACATAAATCAACTTGACTTATCTTTCGATCTAGGCTGGAGGTATTATATTTAGGAGTTAAGTAAAGTCTTCTATGAGGTTAAACCAACTTTGATTTGAACCCTAATATACTTTAAGAAGAGAAATCGGAGGTTTACACTAAGGATTTTGGAGACTCTCCATTATAAGAATCTCCTTAAAAGTGAAGAATTCACGCTTTTGGATTGAATGCAAAAATTGTTAAGAATTAAATTATAAAAAATTTTAGAAATAAAAGATGAATATTTGTGTATCAAATGTGGATATCATTTGGAAAAGGACAGTTTAGCTGCAACAAACTTTCGATTGATTCGGGTAGAAATGATTTTTCTCGATCTCATTGAAATTCATTCAAAAGAACCTTACAAAGATTAAATTGATTCTTATTATAAAAAAAAACAGGATTAAAAAGTTGTTCAAACAAGGAAAGATCAGGTAAATGGTATTATTGTAATAATTGATATTATAGAGTTTAAGTTTGAGTAGAATATGCTACTAATCACACCTTGATGTTTGTCCAGAAGGGTGCATATGCAAAAAAAAATAATTGAGTTTGATACAAATGGTTAAAATTTATTCTATTTTATATTATTATCAAACAATTTAAAAATTATTCTATATTTACCTAATTTTTAAAATGTGTTATTTTACCTTTATATATATTTTAATAATAACTTTCTTGAATATATAAGAGATACTTCTAGAATATTAGTTACGGGATATCAGAGATTTTTATGAAACATGCTTTTTCAATGTACCTTTTAGAACAAAATTTTGCGCAAGTTTTCAAAAATAAACTTTCAAGAATATATAATATAATTTTTGAAAAAAATTAACTTGTAAGATTCTTTCTGAAAATAAACTTTCAAGAATATATAATGTAATTTTTGAAAAAAATTAACTTTTAAGATCCTTTCCGATAATAAACCTTCAAGAATATACAATATAATTTTTGAAAAAAACTAACTTCTAAGATCCTTTTCGAAACATTTCGGAACAAACATTCTACAATTTTTCTATCATTTTGATTTTTTTTTCTTCTTTATCTCTCAGAGTATCAGTAGAGAATGGGAATACATTCAGTAGTGCGATGAAAAGTAGTGCGATGAAAAAGAAAATACAATGATGATTGATAATAATGACTAACGAGAACAAAACTTGGTTTAACAAAGAAAAGTATATTAATCCTTTTACTATCACCATAAAGTACTGGTAATCATTATGGGGTGCAAAACAAATAAAAAGCCTAAAATAGTGAGAAAATCAAGTAATCAACTAGTTCCATATCTAACATGACCATAATTAAACCTCCTCTCACTGTACAAATACTTTAATAGTCCAAATCTCAATTTGGATGAAAAGAAAAAAGCAAGGATATTATTGTGTGAAAGCACTACAATGGAAGATTATGTAAATCCATATTTGAAAAATAAAAAACATCGTGACAAATTTGGTTGTAAAGATTATATATTTTTAGAATGGTTTTCCAAACTTTTTCTTGATAATTTGTTTAAAATAATTAAACAACATTCTATAATGTTGTGAAAAGTTAACTATATTTTTAACCCAATAATTATATAAACATATAGTTAAGTATAAATTTTTTTAATATTTTATTTTTAAATTATGTAATCATGTAAAAATTAGTAAAAATATAAATAAATTAAGTACATGAACTACATATTTAAATTTTTAAAAAGGTAAAATAGTCACTTTATTTTGTCACCAAACTAATTCGGTCGAATTCTAGCAAATTTGGTCATTATAGTAAATGATGAAGTTAGCCATTATATATAAAATAAAATATCATTTGAATGGAGTTTAAATTTTTTTCAAGTATCTGAAAAACAAAACTGCTATTACATTATTTAACAAACAATTGTGTATGTTTGTTTTTTAAAAACCTTTTGATACAATTCTTGTTGCGTAAAAGTTTAAATAAAATAAATATTCTACTGATATAATATAAGCATAAATTCTATGATTGATAGAGTTTTCCTACAATGACAACTTAAATTCTAGCACAAGCACAGGACCATTTGAGGCTTTGTATGGTACAACTGCAAAACTTGGTAAAGGCTATGTATATTAAGTAGTAATGACCTAACTAGCAACTAGCAGTAATATAATTTTACTGTACAAAATCAAATTAACCAAGTGAATTTGCTCTAACGAAGACATTTTGAAACTGTAGAAAATACACTTGTGTCACTCAAACATATATGATAAAGAGTTTGTATAGAGATGTATAGAAAATTAAATTCATAGCACATACTGTAAATCCAGACTGTAACAACGTATGAGAGTATTGCGGTTTTATTTATCAGCAATGGCTGCCATATCAGACTCTAAACTCAGTGAGGCCTCTTTGGGCACGACCTTCATCCAAATCTTCTCGCCATAACCAAAAGCTGCTTCGGCCAAACGCTGTGCCACTTTGTTGGCTGTGGGAAGCACCAGTGACAAAGATGATCCTGTCCCCTCGATCATGACTTTGCAATCTTCCAGAACCGAATCAAGGTACGAAACATCACTCATACCTTTTCCTTCAGATATTAGGTTCCAATGAATCTGTAAAATTTTGCAATCACTTTCAAAAATAATATTTGAAAAACCCAGTTCCCCTGATTGCTCTGCCACCCATTTGAAGCACAATGCAGCAGCAATTTTAGGATCATAAGTCTCTTCTTCAAGAAGATTGGTGCCTGCAGTATTTCATTCATGCACACAATTTTTTTCATTCCAAACAGAAAAACAGACAGTAATCACTGAAAAGCTACGAAAGATATTGTACCTGATGCTAGAACTACACCGGAAGAGTTTCTAAATACAACTCCCATTCCAGTACCAAGATTGTCTATCACAAGAGCAGCAAAATTGGCCTTAACGTTCTGAACCGGTGGTGGGACCCATTTTTGGGGAGCGACCATGGACCAGGCTTTGGCCATAACGTGCTCGCAATCCAGTATCTTGTCTTCGAAAACCCTCACATTGCGTCTCTGCCACACTGACCAAATGATGGCGCACACCAGGCCCATGGCTTTCTCGTCCAAAACGTGCGCAAACTGTTCGACAAATTGCGACATTTTCTTCACTTCGCCCACTTTCAGCCCCAGCGGCGACGCAAACCAGATGCGCTTAACCTCCTCACACTGCAGCAAAGCATGCACCGTCGTCTCCTCGGCCTTGCCACAGCATGGACACGTGGCATCGTTCAGAATGCGTTTCTCTACCAACAAAGATTTCACCAGCAGTTCCTCATTGCACGCTCGCCACGCCACGCTCTTGCACCTTGAAGGCGCCTCCGCGTACCATATACCCCTCCACACCTTCGACTTTGAGTCTAAAATACTTTTCGAATATACCATTTTTCTGCAACCAAATAAAATCAATAACTTGTGAATCTTGAACTGCACCAAGAATTCTAAATCAAGAAGAAAACAAGAAAGACTATTCTTTTAACCTAATTAGGGAACTTGATTAGTAAATCAACAATAGGAAGAACATATATATAACCTGTGAATTCTGAATTCTATAAGAAGACGATGCCGAAGGAGGAGGAATCAAGAAAACTGCCAAAGCCAAAGATATGGAAACAGCTTCAGAAGCGATAAGAAAGGTGAATAAGATAAAAATCACAAAGAATAATTTTCTCTTCGGGTGGTTAAATAGAGGAGAAAATGAAGAATTACGAATGAGATGAGCGCGTGTGTGTGAATGTGTTTTTAACTGGTTAGTTAGAGTTGGGTTATTAATATTTGGACTCACTTGGTAGTTGAAACTGAAAATTTATGATAGTGATTAGATCTCATGAGTGACTTAATTGAAGTTTAAGTACTCTTAATTAAAGTTTAAGCACTTCACCTAAGTTTTAGGATGATGATTATGACAATTTTATCTTTCATTGTGCTTCCGGTGCATTATGACTATCTTTCCACATAAAACAGATTTTTGTTAATAAAATAGAGAATTTAATTGACCTTTTGTGGAAACTTTTATGGGAACGGTTACTATACTATGAAATTGTGTTGACCAAGATGTAATATTATTAGTTTAAATTGATTTTAATGATTTTTTTTCGAAAAATAAAACTATACTATGGAATTATTATTAAATTTAATAAAAGATTGAGTATTTCACATCAATTATTTACATGATTCTTTACTATTATTACACTTTTGATTTGGTGGGTGGGATATGTTTCCACATAATACGATTTTTTAGCAAAATAATAGAAAGTTTATGCAAGTTTTATGGAAACTGTTACCATACCAAAATCGGGATTCAGACACCATAGAATTTCACATAAATTCAAATAATAGTGTTGACCAAAATGTAACATTATTAGGTTAATGTGTTTTTAAGGATCCATAGAAGTTTATTTTAAAAAAAAAAATTAAAAAATATAAAATTATTATTACATTTATGAAAAGTTTAATCATTTCACATCAATTCACATCCATCCCGATACACTTCTAATTTTTACTATTAATTTTGATGTGATTCTGTTGTTGGACCATGTTGCCACATAATAAAGATTTTCTTAGCAAAATAATAGAAAATTTACGTGAATTTTATTAATTTCTAAAATTTAAAGAAGATAAAATTATTACTAAATTAAAAAAAAAAAAAAAACTAAGCATTCAACATCAATGATGCACATGAATCCCTACAGTCACACTTCCAGTTTTTACTATTAATTTTGATGTGATTCGTTTGATGGGCTATGTTTCCACATAATAGGGATATTTTTAGAAAAATAATAAAAAATTTACGTGAATTTTATGGAAGCAAATACTATACGAAAATATTTAGCGGCGACAAAATTTCAGACAAATTCAAAGAATGGTGTTGACCAAAATGTAATACTTTAAGGTTAAATTACATACAACATTAACTTTTTCTAAAATTAAAAAATATATATTACTAATTTAAAAAAAAAAAAGCATTCCACATTAATGATTGACATAAATCCTCCCTACCATCACACTTCTAGTTTTTACTAATAATTGATGTAATTCATTGGATGGGCTATGTTTCCACATAATACGAATATTTTTAGCAAAATAATAGAAAATTTACATGATTTTTAAGGGAACGGTTACTATACAAAAAGTTTTAGCAGGATTTAGACGTGATAGAATTTTACATAAATATAAAGAATTGTTTTAACCAAAATGTAATATTGTTAGGTAAAATTGATTTTAGCAATGTATACCAGGTTAACTTTCTCTTAAAATTAAAAACTATAAAATTATTAATATTATATTACATGGTACAAGTTGAAGTTTACTCTAAGAATAAAGTTAGCTTAAACAATTCTAAGTTCACAGTAACCTTTTAATAAACAAAAATATTTATATTAATTTCTAATAAATAAAGCTATTTGTTTGTATTAGTGTTAGATTAACATTGTATTCATTTTAGATTAGTGTCATTTTAACTTACACTAACTGAAATAAAAATAAAAAATGAATAAATATAGTGTTAATCTATAGTTAATATTGATTTTATTTATTTTTAATATTTATACTTTTATATTAACATATTTTATTATTGTTTTTTATTTATTTTTTAGTGGATTGCTTTAGTTAAAAATGAAAAAGTATATATATATATATATATATATATATATATATATATATATATATATATATATATATTTCATAATCAAAAAAAGTTGTATCGAGCTTTAGTTTAAATACTGAAAATAGAAGATAAGGAACGTCTTTCAATATAGTTTATTATTTTATTATAATTGTGAGGAAGATTTGTCTGTTATATAGATTATTATTTTTATTATAATTGTTATCGTTAAAAGTATTAAAAGAATCGACAATCTTTAAAAGATAAAAATATTTTGAGAAGATCTAAATGATTATTTTAAGATTGATACAAAAATAAAGGAAGATTAATTATTATTATTGTTATCATTATTATATGGCTATCGTTTCGGACACAGGGATCTAACACCTATCTAAAATATTTAATTTGTCTAATTTTTTGTTGTAGTTTCTCTCGTTCTGTCTTCTTTCTTTCTCTCCCGTTCGGTTGTCCACGATCGGGGTACATGTCGATAAGACTCTGATGCTTAAGTCAGTTCAAGTCCGTTCGGGTGAATGCAATTAATGTTGTAATAAATGCGAAGTAAAAAGTCCCTACCAACTTACCTTGGGCTCCTATTTATAGTTTTTTGTATGAGCCTGTGTTAGGGTTTTCTTAATCATGGCCCAATTGCTTTTTAAACTTGATTACTAACTTGTTTTACTTTTAATCTAAGTTTTACTTCTTGGTTCATCCGGCTGACTGATCGACGATGTTGTTGTCCCCTTATAATTAGACGAGAATGGAAAATCATGGCCTCTGTTCGTCGATACTTACATTGAGAAGAGTCTCAATGTGATTTTCAATTACATATGGACGACCGATCGTAGCGGGTGGCCTTTGGCCACTTTTCCTTGGGCCGCTCGGTTGTGAGCTCCCTAAAATCACTCGGAGAAATTGTCACATCAACAACCTACGGAATTATCCGCTTGTAGTAGGCGACCTTTGTTCGCTTATCCTTTGGTCGCTTGACCAAAGGTCTGGTTGGGGATGTTGATAGGTCATACGGTACAGTTATAATTATGGTTATAATTAGGAAATAATTTTTTTTAAGATGTGGAATATAAAGGAAATTAATATAGGAATTGTAACATCCCATTTAATAGTTTCTACACTATTAAATACAACATCATATCATGGTAAAACATAACATATAATAGAAAATAAGCCAATATAGAGTATTAATACAGTCATCTAAATAACTATAGAAATACCAACTATATGTACAACCTATGCTAGAAAAGAGTTAACATAGAAAGTTCCAACTCTTAAACAAAAACATAAAACAGAGACCACTATCTTCAACCACATTCTACTGTCTCAACTCCTATCCAAGAAGGGAGTATCTTCACCTGCATCTTTCTCTGCTCACACCAATTAATTGATTATCACTGCAAAAAATGAAAACCATACAAAGAAACATATGCAAGCAAGAAGGGTAAGCTAATCTGATTAAAAGAAACATACAATCCAATTATAAACACAATATTCATTTTCACATTTCCAACAAAATCACTTAAATCACCATAACACAAGAAAGATAGATGACTCTAGACTCAATTATCCGGATTATGTAAGCGACATTGAACCTCTTGGTGGCATGTACCTGTGATGGTTCCCAAACTCTGTAGAGTTTGGCCTCAAGGGGCTATCACCCAACCACTCACAAGGTAAGTTCCCTTCTCGTCTAAGACTTGATCAAGTCCAAAGATTAGGACCTCCTACTACTCCTCACGACATAATCCATTCGGCTATACCTGAGCGTGAATGATTATTGAAGTTTCAGGATACCCCCAATAGTGAGTCCTCATGTCCTTACATACACTAAGAACATACCCTTTAGAATTTCCCTTTGGAATTCTAGGTCAACCACATCTCTCATCATCCAATTTATACATTTAAACCACACATTTTGTCAAAAGCACTAGTTCATGCATATCATTATCACAATTCACACTTTAACATTGAAGGTATTAATTCATCCATCACAAACAAGGAAACAAACACTCTACTACAGTGGTTTTCACTCAAGCTAGAAGGTCTCACCTAGGCGAAAGAGTTCTTTCGCCTAAGCGAGACTCAAAACAGAGAGTAACCCAAGAACTGAGCGAATTCTCGCTTAGGCTAAGTTTTCTCGCTTAAAGGAGATTGCCTCTTGCTCAAGCGAAACTTGCTCGCCTAGGCGACAATTCATGCAGGGGCAGAGATGAGTTTCTGGTGTTTTTCGCTCAGGCGAGAGCTGCTCGCTTGGGCGAAAACATCAGATTCCCAATATGTTTTCACATGCAGAGCCTAGAAATTCAAACCAAAAACTCCAATTTAGCACAAACAAGTGATTCAAGCATCAATCAAGAACAAGTTCATGCAATCAAAGTCATCAGAATGGTTTCTATACGAAATTCAAGAAAATCAGTTAGCTCCCTTTACCTTTTTATTGATTTTAAGCTTGGTGAAATCAACCTTAACCAGTAACGGCAAAAACCTCAACTCAACTTGGAGGAAGAAAGTTGGGAGTGAAATCAACAGAGAGCTCTGCAAGGGTTTCCCTATCTTTGATACACTTTCTAGAGAAGAATCAGAGTTACAAAGAGAACAAAAAGGCAATTGTTTGGAAAAAAAAAATTGAGGGAAAAACTGTGTGGGTGGAAAGTGTTTTGTTTGAGTGTGGGGTGGGCTAGTATACTTAGACCAGAAGAATAGGAGAAAGGGATCACACATGAATGATTTTTTATGATTTTCTAAATAAGGTTTTATAGTCTCTAGAAAAGTATTTGGATGAAAAATTTAGAGAAAAATTGGCTTGTGTGGTAAAAAGTTCTGTTGGAATTTCACCTATGTAAAACTAGATAATGATGCTTATGAATTTTGAAAAAAAAAATTGATTAACGCAATGCTTTAAGTATATGAGTATGTATGTTTTTAGTCTCTAAACTTTGACACGAAATGAAAATTTATCTTTGTCCGAAATTTTAATACATCTTCATTTGATATATTTTCGTTTCAATATCTACTTAAAAACGCGTATGACATATCAATAAAATTTAACGTAATTAAATTCAAATAACTATATTCACTTGTTTTAAAAATTAAAATATTAAAGTGTATCAAAGATAGGAAAATTGACAAATTCAAATTTGAATTAAAGAAAGGACCGAAAATATTATCAACCCTTAAATATATAATTTATAAATTGAATAAATGATTATAGGAAAGTTGTTCGACACTCACCTTTGAAATTGAAGTGATTCATATAAGTTTGGACTCTTTTAAATTTGTTGTGCATATGTGAGGGTTCTAGGAAACTGTGAGTAGACAATTTAAGTAAAAATTAGCTTCTGTGTTTTTATATTTGTAAACATATATACATATTCTTTTTGTCAATAAGAAAATATTTGTGGCTCTTTTTTTTTTCTCTTCAGTAAAAATCAATTTATTTTCTTAAATTGATTCGTTTTAATTTATTAATTTCATGGCGGACGAAAGACATGCTCACATAAATACTCAAATATACTAGACACAATATAGAAAAACCAAAAAAATAGCAAATATAGCCAAATATGTATAAAGAACAACATATTTAAATACGTCCAAATTCATAAAAGTGCTACTAGAGAATGAAAGACGATGTGAATCTTGTTAATAACATACACATGGACACCAAATACTTTTGTGTCAACCATAGAACACAACATTGAAAGAACACAACATTGAAAGAACCCATAAAGAAATTCAATTATTATTTTTTGCAAAGAAATACTTAAAGAAAAGTTCGCTTTAACACGAAGGTTTTGGTTAAGACATTTTCTCAAACACTTGGTGAGCATCGACCAAACTGTAATCCCCACAATAATAGCACAATATTGAAAATCTAAAAACCCCAACAAAGAATCAATATAAGAATAATCATGAACACAATTTAAAACACTCCCAAAATTCTATTTTCTTGTCTTAAAAATCATGAAAAGAATCAGAATCAAAATCAGAATACTCTAACGAGAGTGGACCAAGAACATCAGCAATTACATACTGGGTTGCTTCATCCATGACCTCCTCAGTCCAAACTCGTTCACCATAAACAAAAGCTTCTGAAGCTATAAACCGTGCCACTTTGTTCCCTCCACAACCCACCAATCTCAGACACGATTTCGTTCTCCGAATCATCGTTTTGCAATCTTCTAGAAGCGAATCAAGGAAGAAACCATCACTGTTCACTTTTCCTCGTATCACTTCGTTCCAGTGACTGTATAACTGTTCGCAATCAGTTTCGAAAATAACATCACAAAAGCCCACATATAGCACATTGCCGAGGCAATTCCCTCCTCAAAACTTGTACCCAATCAAATTTGTTGCTGCAGTTTTCATCCAAAACATGTTAAGTACTGTACCCAATCATCAAAACTTGTTCTTTTCAATGTTTTTCTTAGTTTCTGATAAGATAAACTATGTTGAACACAGAAGAAAAAAGAGAAAGAAAACGTGTACCACATGCTTGTGGGACACCGGCAAAGTCTCTGAAAACCACTCCCATTGCAGTTCCAACACTGTCTTTAACAGAAGCAGAAAAATTGGCCTTGACATGGGGATACGAAGGCAGAATCCATTCATCTGAAAAGAACATGGAGTGGGCCTTCGCCATAACTTCTGGAAAATCAAGTTTCTTGCGTTGCTCAACCCAAACGTTGCGTTTTTCCCACACTGCCCACATGATCACGCACACCATGCCCAGGACCTTTTTATCCATGAAACTCGCACATTCACCGATCCATTCCGACACGGTGGTGATATCATGCAGCAGTTCCACTCTCAGCCCCAACGGCGACCCAAACCAAATGCACTTCGCTTCCTCGCACTGCATCAAAGCATGCATCGTTGTCTCACTGTACTTGCCGCAACATGGGCACGTATCGTTTTCGACATTCCCTTTTGCGAACAACAAAGATCTCACTTCTAGTTCCTCGTTGCATGCAAGCCACACGAGTTCCTTGCATGCTGGAGCTGCCTCTGCATGAAATATTCGATCCTGCACCGTTGAGTTGGACCCATTGGTTGAACATGCCATTCCTCAGAAAACTGCAGAAGACGAAAGGCAAAGCTTGCAGAAAGAAAACACTCAAGAAAAACAAGAAAAGGAAACTTTACCATTTAGACAACAATGAAAAGTGCTTAGACAAAGAAATAGAACAGAATCATAATAGAAACACTTCAAGAAAAATGAAACACTTCAAAGAAATATGTACCAACGAAGCTGGAGAAAATCATAACGAAAGTTTCTTCTTTCTTTCTTTTTTTTTTTTTTTTTTTTTTTTTTCTTTTTTAAAAAAAAGTA
>Ga0214544_1001549_pt1 | contig 47980 bp, 18 predicted proteins | sample CNSS3metaG_FD_160074 | JGI IMG/M metagenome (GOLD analysis project Ga0214544, IMG submission 160074) | Root nodule microbial communities from cowpea collected in UCLA plant growth center, Los Angeles, California, USA - CNSS3 | ecosystem: Host-associated > Plants > Roots > Nodule | place: USA...
AATAAAGTAATAATATATAAATAAAGTAGTAATATATAAATATATTTTTTTAAATATATAGAAAATAAAATAAAATAAAAATAATTAATATAAATAGAGTAATAATTTTTAAATATTATTTTTTAAAATATATAGAAAAAAAAATGAAACCAAAAACGGTTGGGGGAGCCTTGGCTCCCCTGTCCCTTAATAATTCCGCCCCTGCCCATCGAACAATATCATTCACATAAGAATCAATTTAAATTGTTCCTATCAAATCTCATTCAATTACTCTTATTCTAATGCATATTTCTCATACGTATTTAATTCCATCAGGTATACTCCATTTCAATATCTTTCAATATCCATTTCATTCTACATTTATGCATTACTCAATATGCTTAAAAGAGACTTTCCATTCACTCTTCAACAATTTAACATAATTAACATTCAAGAATGTTTTATAATTTAACCTTCAAACAATTAACCATATCTACTCAATATGCAAAACAATCTAATAAAAAATATCCCTAATTCAGATTCAATTTGAGTTCATCTTAGACTTCCCTTTATTTTAAGGAAAATTCCTAACACTGTCTTTCTTTTGCACAACTTCAAAACGTATAATTGTTCTATCTACACAAACAAAACTCAATCAATGATCATAGCACGATTTCATGACGACTAATAGCTAAAGATCCACCTAGAAGGTAGAAAAACTACATGCAATCGAAAGAAATCACATGCAAGGGAGAAAACGTATCATTTGAATGAAAATGGACAAAAATTAAACTTACCCAAAAGAGAAAGTTTATCGGTCCTCAATGTCACTATGGTTCAATTTGATCTATATTTTTACAAATGCTAAAATATTTGTTTGAGAATAACAAAATAAAATTATAAATTGAAAGTGATAAAACTTTTAAACATTGTTTAGAGAATCCTTTTATACATAAAACACAATAGAAAAACTGAATAAAAGTTAAGATTTAGGGTAAAAAAAAGAGAATATGCCTACGAGTTGAACAGAAATGACGAATATCCACCTGATCTATAGAATCACAGATGGTGTAGAGCACATTGGATTTCACCTTTTTATATATATATATATATATATATATATATATATATATATATATATATATATATATATTAAAATTATAAACGGTTTTAAGCATTTGCCACCCTACCATTTAACCTATAATGTTCAAAAGATTAAATTAGGTTAACAAATTTTAAACTTTCCTAATTTAGTTTGAAAATACAATGACAAGTAATGGGCCACTTCATATGGGTCAATATGGTAGAAATTTATTAGATTTGTGGCTATTTCTTCATGCACTCCCATAATTACTAACTGCATGATCATAATAATAATAAAAATAAATACTCAAATAACTTCTACCACTTTTCTACTATCGCTGTCACCTCGACCACCACCACTGTTCCAGAGACGAAAAAGGATAAAATGCTGCAAAGGAAGAAGAGAATGCGAAAAAAATCGTTCTGGAAAGTTCTTTTAAGAATGTATTTTATGTGTTATGAAAAACTCTTTCCAAAACACATTTCATGCAGGGTGTTTCCAAAGTTTCTTTACAGAAGACATATAAGAAAGTCTTTTTCGGAAATCTTATTTTAAGAGAGTATTTTTCGGAAATCTTATTTTGAAAAACATTTTTCTGAATGTATTACATGTATTTCAAAAGTTTAATTCCAGAAATTTTGTTCCGGAAATCTGATTCCAGAAATTTTATTCTGGAAATATGATTTTGGAAATTCTTTTCCAGAAATTTTGTTCTGAAAAATGTATTCTGAAAAGACTGTTTCAAAAATTTTCCACCATTTTTCAAGGGAATAATAAAATGGTAATTTTGAAAATTGATGAAGGTGCCCAAAGAAATATTGGGGATGCACGTAATAAAAGCCTAGAGTTATTAGGGTATATATGGGCTATTTAGTTTTGCACTCTCAATATTTTCCCACACACCCTAATCTGTGTAAAAGATAAATTGTCTCCAATAGGAATGAATAGGAATGATAATGAGACGAGGTGAGTGTGGGTATCATATTCTCATCTCCATCTTTAAATTTAGTGGATATACAATTTTTGATCCATCTCTATTTTCACCGAATAACGAGTATATTCGTATATTTATATCTATTTTTTTACTGTTTCAAATATCACTTAAATAATCTTTATAAAAAAATTTAAAAATCACACCAAAGGAATCATGATATTATCAAAATATTTAATATTAAAATAACATACTTTTTTTTTTCATGATGTCAAATATTAAGAAAAATATTATAATTGTATAAATTTCAAATTAAAAAGTCAATAACAACTAGAGAAAATTCAAATAATTATATAAAAACTAAACAATTATACATAACTAAAGTTTTATAATAACCAAAACATTTATTAATTTTACAAAGTGATTTTATTTGCATTTGATCCACCTACACATAGAAAAAAAAAGAAAAATTAGATATTATTGAAACTTTTAGTTACTATAATATAATGTACCTTTATCATCAGATTCATTTTTCACTCATGAGAACATCTTTTTTCTTTTAATTCTGTAACACCTACAAACATCAAATAGAGAGTACTAAATGAGAATTCATAACAAAATACTAACAATAAAATATTAATAGATTTGAGTAACTTACATAGATGGTTTGAGTTCTTGAGTTCCATATCTAACTTTTTTTATACATCAATACCTCTATAGTAATATAATAAAGTCGACTATGGTGAGAAGTTAATATCTGACCATCGGTACCTAAAGCATATTTAGAAGCTACAGTTGTTCTTGGAATAGCTAACACTACAATAAAAATTGATTTTAGCGGGGGTTTTATTTGGCGTTTCTAGGGGTTTTAACCCCCACTAAGTACGTTACCCGCGGTTTGACTTTCCCCGAGTAAAACCAGCGTTGTTAACAGATTACCGGCGATTTTGAGCAACCTCTGAAAAAATAGAACTTCCCGACGGTTTGGAGACCCCCGTAAATTACCAGGGGTTTCAAACCTCTAGTAATTCCTAAGGGTTTCAAACCCCCGGTATTTCCCAGGGGTTTCAAACTCCTAGTACTTCCCAAGGTTAAAACCCCATTAGTTCTTAGTGTTTTTTAGGTTTTAAACCCTCATTAGTTTCATTCGTTGCTTTTTCTTTAATGCACGTAAATTTCATTCGTGAATCTTTTTATTTATAATCATTCAAGAAAAAGTCATAAGTTTTTAATAACAAAAAATGTGGTCGTAAACTAAATTGTGCTAGTAGTTATAGCATAAGATAAATTCATTCTCGAAGGGTATTCCTCTGATGATTCAATTAAAATTTAATGATGACGAGTCAACCTCAAGTCTATATCTAGTCTGGTTGTATATTAAGTAAGCTACATAAAATTGCTTTACAGGAAAATACCAAAATATGCACCATAAGAAATACTGTAAGATCATGATTATATATATACATATATATATATGTAAGTACAAGTAATGATAAAATTCTATAGGATGTATTATTCATTAAATATCATTGTAGCCTAAAGAAAGATATAAGAGGTTCATAGACATCTCTATAAGCATTTTCACCTATAACATAATCTGAATGTCCATAATCATTTCTGTACTGCACTACAAGCTTATCTGGGTGATCTTTAAGAATTTCTAATAGACGTTGCACATCCTTAACATCAGAAAGAGCAGCAACACCTCCATAACTCAGAAGAGACGAAGCTCATTTGGAATTCTTGTCATGTGCTGAAGGAGTGGTTTGTCCGTAGTGTTTTATGTTCTCATCTTGATTCTGTTAATCAAACATTGATGTGGTTCCTTCTCTGATCACTGATATTCACATATGATTAAGATTCATAACCCTTGTATGAAAGAAAAAATTATTCTTATTAACAGCTTGCTGATTTCAATCAAATTTTCAAAATCTATGCTAAAACTAACGCTTCCTTTTTGTCAAGAACTGTATAACTAAGGAGATAATAATTACGTCTGCCTCTAACTACATATGTAAAGGTTAACTTTATCATTCATAATTAATATTCAATCATATTCACTCACATGAGAACAATGTCAACATAAAATGGATTTACACATTTTATGTTTTGACTTTTTAACACTAACCTCTTTAGCATCTGGGTCAGGAATTTCTCTTGGGATTGAATCATATCCCTGCAATAGCAATAGCCAAATAAATGAGCTTTTCATCTCATGGACCAAAACAACCAACTTTTTGTTCTATTATCGTTAGGGAAAAGTTAGAGCTTTTCGATACCTCAGATTTGAAATCATCAGGGTCTTCAATGAATTCTCTTTCTTCCTACTCTGCAGGCTGCAATTTGGAAGATGTTTTAATTTCATAAACAAGAAAGATATTTCAATAATATCATCTGATTAGGATAAGTTGATGTTGATTCTTCTGTGTAATAAGGTCCACTCATTAGTAGACATATTTTATATCTCAACAACTTGTATGACTATGTAATGAGCTAGGTACCATCAAGTTAACTTATTTAGGCTGCAAATTTACTATTCGTTCATTTGACATAAATTAAGAAGAAAAAACAAAGTAGAAAAATGGAATAAGGAAGCTTGATGTAACCTTGATGTATCCTCACTAAACTTCTTTTGATTAACAAATCCAAAGAGAAGCTTGATGTAACCTCCACCACACTCAATCTCCTGTTCAAATTTTATAGAATGTTGGAGGACCAATGTTATGTTCATGTTGGTGAATTATGGTATTTTAGCAAAGATGGCAAAGTGTTTGCATCACTAGATGTTTGAATACTTACAATATTCCAGAAAATGGCAACAAGTTACAACATAAACCAAATTCATGTTACTATACACATTATGAAAGCAAACAATAGAAGTTACTCAGAACGTAAAGTATATCAACTAATTGAAATTTTGTGGTAGTGTAAATTACTTTTCCTTGAAGTTACTCTGCATTTTCTACCCAAAGCAAGTAGGCATACCTCAAGAATATGCTAAAAAAAATAATCGAGACTATTACCATTGTGTAGTGCATATCTTACTTGACCCCAAATATTGAAGCATGCCATAGCTCATCATTGTTATAATACCACATTACTCTAATTCTTGCTTTCAAGTTCTTTAATTCTTTAAAAGGAAAATCAAATTCTATTAAAAAAAAACAACAAATATAAGATGATATACCTACAATTATAACTTTCAGAGGTTCAACGAAGCCAGTAAGTGATGATAATTCCACCGATTATCGTTCCTTTTTCTTTCCCTATACATGAGATTGCAAGTTGAAATGCAAAGAAAACCGGAGTTTGTCCTTATTAGATCCATTAACAACAGAAATAGGTTAGAAATCGTGAAGAATTGGCGGTGTAAGGAAGATGAGAAACGGAACCTTGGAGGTGTAGGTGATGCTCTCGAGTTGACAGTTTCAGTTGTCCTCGCACTTGATCATGATTCCATGGTAGAGTTCACCACTTTTGAGCTCAATCGTCACCACGTGATGCCTCATGGAGCAACCGATATTCCCAAACTCCTACTCATCCTCTGCCAAAACCCTACTTTCCTTCTTTACTTTTTCTTTTGTCAAACCAAACTAAGCAACTCTTTCTAATTTATGAAGTACTAACATCTTTAAACTGAAGAAGGCCAAGGTCACCAAGGTAGGAGATAGTGCGGTGAGCGAATTCGATTAGGATGATTACCTGAACCAATTACATCGACTCCGACCAAAACGAATGCATCACAACATGTGCGCACTACCTCTCTCATTCTCACACTCTGTCTCTACTGCGAAATCAAAGAGGCAATGATCGATCTCAATGACAAAAACAATGTTGAGATGTGTTAAGATCGACACGCAGATGAGAGGGAGACGCATCAACGCAAGACTAATGTGTTGAGAGGAAGAACAAATGAAAAGATATTATGGTGAGAGGGAAACGAAAATAAGGGAAGGCATTTTGGAATGAATGTTTTCAAAAGTCAGTCTATTTGGAAATGAGTAAGAATGGTTTGCGAAAAAAAGAAGAAAGAAAAGAATTTTATTGTACGTTCATTAGAAAGTTCAATACTTACCAGAGGTTCCTTCTAAAACTCTGATAGTTAGAAGGGGTTTCAAAAACCTTGGTTATGAGTATTTATTACTGGAGGTTACTATAACATCAGGTAATAAACCTCCCTTAAAAATAATATTTATTGTAGTGTAAAGTATCCCTCACAAATGCTAGAAAGGTTGGAAATATTTTAATATAATTTAAAAAATAAATATAAAATATTATCTTACAGTTATTAATATTTTTCATGGACTTCTATTTTATGGGTTAATGTTATTTATGATTAACGATTATATTTTTATTACAATTTACTCCTTTGTCTCCTTTTTCTACCTATACATACCACCTAGAGGCATAGGGAAAGACACAAGAACAAACAGTAGAGTTCTCTCAAAAGTGTTTTTCTTTTCTTCTCTATATTATCTCTTCAAAGAATGGTGTTCATAAGGTTCAGAGATCTTTCGCTGCACTCGATTGATCTAAAGGATAGTACTATGTGTGCCTTAACCCAGACTATTTCTACTCCTTACCTAATTTATTTATTATCTATTATTTATTATTGTTATAAGTATTATTGGGTCTCTGATTAATATTCTTTGATTCATATACATGTCAGTGTTATTATTGCTCTAATTATTATTATTATAATAATTTTATTATTAATATTATTATTTGTTTAACCTTTTTTCTAACATTCTTAAAGAGAAAAATATTTTATTTTTCTTAACTTGATATTAATATGAAAAAAAATTATCAATGATAATAATTAAAATATTGTTTATAACATGAAATTAAAATGAATTATTTTATTTGATATCATGCTTATGATCATGTGCGTACTGATAAAAAAAAATTTATCTTTATATAAAACAATTGAGGAGATGGTCAAGTAAAATTAAACTTATCTTTTAGAAATTATCTTATTTTTAAAAAGGATTTTTTCGTGTTTCTGAATTTAGAAACTTCCTTACTGTTGTACAAGGTTATGAAGCGGTTTTCGAGTGTAAAAGAATTATTATTTCTAAACATGTGTTTTGATTGGTAAATAATATATTTGTGATGGTTTGTTTGAATTAAGTACATTTGTCTTGTGATAAAATATTTAGTAATTTTTTCTATGATCATTACAAACATAAGTTATGATATATGACATTCTATTATTAGAACTCTTTTGAGAAGTTTGGCTAGAGGTCATTCAATTATAAAATTTTGTGGTACAAAATTAATTAAAAAGGGAAGTGATGAATATATATATGTTTTTAGAAGTGATGATACATGTCTTTATAAATGAGTGTTTTTATGTGAAACTCATGGTATTATTCATTAAGTAACATCTTCATATATTGTTAATCTAATGGTGTTTTATATGGTAAATGTTATGCTTCAAGTTCTAACTTGTCTTTGTCTAAAATTATATAGGGTGAAACTTTATGTCCTGTTTGTCATATCCTCAAATTGAATTCCTTACGAAAGGTTGTGATAAAATTCTCATGAGTTATAGAAAAAAGAAAAAAAAAACAGAAGAAGAAGAACCACATTTAAAATATTTCAAAGTGTGGGAGGTGTCTTGCAATGGTTAACATGCTTGTTAATGAAAAGAAAACAAATCTTGGTTATATATTCTAAAGTGAGTGAAACTATACCTCTAGTATTATTTTGCCATCTAGTGATAATATTATTTGTGTTTTTTCTAGTTATGACAATATGTCCAATTTCTTGAGATTATTGAATGATATAATAATGTAAATTGGATATTGATTCTGGTGACACAATAATCAACTATTGGTTATGGTTATGTTTTAAACTTGGTTGGAGGTGCACTATCATGGAAATGTGTTAAAAAGTTGTTGTCATGATCTACTATGCAATCATAAATTATTCTTATTTTCAATACATCTTGACAATCAAATTATTATATTTAAAGTTTCTAGTAAAAATGTCAATGAAAAATTGACATATAAGAATGAGAGACAAATGTATTAGAAACTTAATTACTCATGGTATTATCTCTCTTGACTTTGTCAGGTCAAAAAGAAATATTGCAGATCTGCTTATCAAAGGGTTGATGCATCAACAAGAATTTGAGTCTTCGAGGGGAGTGAGATTAAAACCTATAAATTAGTTGCAACGATGGACACCCAACTCCACATGAATGGTGATCCCATGGAATAGATTTCAATAGGTAACAACAAAGTTGTTGTTTACTAAATACACCAACTAATTTGATTAAATTTTATGTCTCATTTTCATGGCGAGGTGTACTATAAATTGTGGCAATAATTAGGTTGAGGTATATGCATTATTATGCTTATATATTATTTTTTAAAATACCTCTTAATAAATCCAATGACAATTATTGTAGAGGTGTGAGTCACAAACCATAATTTGAGGATTTACTTAGTGAGTATGATGGTGGGGTCACCATTGTGAGACATGGCCAAGTCTCTAAGTGACACTCATGAAACAAGATACATGCGTAAGGCTGTAACGTGCACCCATTGATAAGAACCTATAATGAACACCAATATTGTATGTGTTATTTACTAAAACTCGGTCATAGGGGATATAGCTCCAAACAATTAAGTCTCTACATGCATTCTCTTGGGTGAAAGTTCATAAGGTGTAACGCTCAAATCCGGAAGGTTCCTTACGCTGAACTACAATATTTTGTTTTAACAAACACTAGAGTTCTCTCAAAAGTGTTCTTCTTTTCTTTTCTATATTATCTCTTAAAATAGCAGTGTTCATAAGGTTCGGAGATCCTTCGTTGCACTCGATTGATCTTAAGGTTGTTGTATCTTGGGAGATAAACACATATGATTTTGTTTTGTCCTATGCAGTAGTGGTGTTTTCTCTCTAAGGATAGCATTATGTGTACCTCAAACCCAGACTATTTCTATTCCTTACCTTATCCATTTATTTATTATCTATTATTCATTATTGTTATAAGTATTATTGGGTCTCTGATTAATATTCTTTGATTCATATACATATCAATATTATTATTGCTCTAATTATTATTATAATAATTTTATGATTAATAGTATTATTTGTTTAATCTTTTTCTAACAGAAACTTTAACCCATTTATTTTCCACCATTATAGGATATCAAATTCTTGTGTAACTGGAAAATGATCTTTTTCTAAGTAATAATCCAACTCTGTTTTCATAACTATGGTTCTAGATTTTTTTCTTTTTTGTCATAAACTCTAAAAATTCATTTGCATCATGTGGTAGATGTCTACATACTCGTCTTCGTCCCCATACCCAAATTAAAAACTCAAGTATTATCCATACTCGTATTCAGTCAATATAGGGATTTCTTATCAAAATGGGGACAATTTTAAATAATACCCACGAGAACGGATAAATTTTCCATCCCTATTGATGAATAAATGGACTAAGATAATAATTCAACCAGAGGAATTACGAGCAAGTTCAATATGTAAAAATTATGCAGAAAAAGGATTAAGGACTAAACTTCAATCGTCGCCACTGTCATGAGAATCTTTTAATATGCTTTTTTCGTTTCAAACCTTCAGTCTCTCTAAACTTTGATGGTATAATATAACATAAAAGACAACCGATTTGATGACCCAAAGCACATAGCACCTACACTTGTGAGATTTATAGTGTTCTCTGTCCATAACAGAGTAGTTGCCATAATAAATTGTTGCCAATTATATGGGATTACAATATCAAGATTTATGTAACAATTATAAATTGATTGACAGATGGACCACATGGAAATAATTAACCATGTGAATATCTTATATTATCCCATATCACATATTTAGAAAATTTCCAACACAATACCAGTAAAATATTTAAGTTTTCCAAGATCTTTGATTTTGCATCAAGAGTGAAAATGATGTTTAACCCGATCACAAGTAGAAGTATCGTCAGCCAAAATGATATTATCAACATAGATAAGAATAATAATGAAATTGTGATCTCGAGGGAGGCTGAACAACATATAATCAAATTAGGATCGGTGAAATTCAAAACTAAGAAGAGAATGTCAAAGTTTGCAAACGGATTTCACAAACACTGCTTGAAGCCATAAAGAGAACAAGTAGGTTGCATTCAAATCTAGGAGAACCAATAGAAAAACTAGAAGAAAACACATATTTTGCAACAAGAAAAGTGTGCGCACTCAGTAGTTTTGCAACGAGAGTAAAGGTTTCATGAAAAGAGTGTTAGGAGAATAAGGTGTAGGATAATTATAGTCTTTCAAATAAAGTGGTGTTTGATGAGTTCTGCTTGTGTGATGGAGAGGCACTAAAGGTATTGAAGGATGGTTAGAAGAAGAGTTCCCCAATTAATATGTAAACTTATTTATAAAAGTTTTTCTTAATAAATTCTCTACATCTTCATAAGATAATTTAAACATAGAAACAAACTCAGTTTTTCTCGTCTTATTTTTCTTTCTTAAAATCCATTTTGAATAATCAAAGCAAATACATATTAACGATAAAGAAAACGAGATACTAACATAAAACTACTTCAACTATATATTTTATTTTAAACATTTCTATGTACATTTTATGTTAAAATAAATAACCATCCCTGAAAACTAAAGCCTAAAGAAAGGAAGGGTCGGTGACCAACAATTTGATTTAAAATGTTTGAGTTAAAACTCATTAAGAGTGCTTACTTATCTTGCGAGAATTATGATGATCTTAGAAGAAGTTTTTTAAAATCTTAGAATTGTTACTAGAGATGACAAAAATATATGTATTTATGAGAATCTGCATATAAAATCTATGACGGATAATTAGTATCTCCATGTATTTATTATATGTGGATAACGGATAAGAAGTATTTTAATACTCACTTATAAATGGGTCAGGTGCGAGTATTATACTATCCGTATTCGTAAGTATATGTTACCGGCAAAAAATTAAAATTAAAATTTAATTTATATTTTATTTAGTTAAATTTAATTAAAATTATATTTATTAGGTTAAATTTAATTAAAATTAAAATTTAATTTAATTTATATATTTTTTTATAATTTTATTTAAAAAATTTTAAAAATATATATATTTTTTAAATATTTACGAGTATGTGGGTATCTACGGGTACCCACGAGTTTTAAAACAATCCGCAGATATTTTTTAAATGGGTATTTGGCAGATAAACAGACTGATAATGAGTGAATTTTTTTTTACGAGTAGGTATTATTTGTATCTAATCCAACCCGTTACCAGTCTAACTTATTATGAAACTTTAAAACTTATTTTTAATAAACAAAAATGAGGATGTAACTCAGATGGTAGAGCGCTCGCTTAACATGCAAGAGGTACGGGATCGATACTCCGCATCTTCAATTATTTTAAAATTGAAAGTATTTTAATGACTTTTGTGGATGTGGTGCTACCTGCCCAGCATAGACCCACCACCTTTAACTCTCATTCTGTCTTCTATCGATCTTTCTTACACTTTTTCTTTATCACCCTCACATCATTCAAGGTTTGCATTTTGTTTTTGGAACTTTTTCCCGTTCCGTTCATTTTTTTCTTGCACCCCCGTATTTTTCTTATCTTTTCCATTTTATCTCTCTAAATTATATTTTAAAATAATGAATCCAATCTACACATAAAAGAATAACATCACTCTTAATTCAAAACTTTAAGACAATGAATTTATGAGTCTTCACTCTTATATGGTGTTCAACTTTATCATTTTTACTCAATGTACTTAGACTCACACTCAGATTTTCAACAATCTTCATTCAAGTGTAAGTCCCTTCACATTGACAATTTTTCCTTGAATCAGGGACATGTTTGCATTCTCTACTAGGAATGGATTGATGGGTTTTCATCCTTATATAGTGCTCAACTTTCTAAATTTTACTTAACGACTTAAACTCATATTTAGTTATTGCAGACCGCTTAAACTCATATTTAGTTATTGCAGACCGCAGCAAGGATGAAAGAATTGAAGGAGTGCAGGGTAAAGATTATCTTGGTTTGAGCACTGTCAAGAGTATAGGGAAGGATATTCAGGACGTGAAGAGCAAAATTCCAAGAGATATCAATGAGAAATATTGGCAACCAAGGTACAAGCCTATTGTTTTTGTGAATTGACCAATTTCCATGCAGGAGGAGACGGTGTATTACTCCATCTTCAAGTGTTGCATCATAAATGTTATGAGGTATGGGATGAATTGTGTGAGTTCACCAGTTGTTGAGTTGTTCGGATTGAAGCGAGGATAAAAAATCCCTTAACCAGAGCGTTATAATTGTGTTTGAGTTCATAAGGTGTTTTCCTTGTCTTGTTTTATTTGTTTGGATATCCAATTTCAAAATAATATTTATTCAATTATTTAATATATGATTTGTTATAAGGGTAAGATGGGAAAAATAACTAAAGTTGAGGTGCAGGTGCAGCTCTTTTATTTTTATTCACAATCACCCTCACTCTACCGTTACCATTAGGCCCAAAGTAAATAAATATTATATATATGTCATCTTTTGTTCTTTACGTCTAAGTAGATTAACATGTCTTAATATAATTAAATGTCAATGAATTTAATAACACGCAACAAACAAACAAGAATGACCGTGAACACTGCAGAACTAATGAGGTCATCAGAAGAGAATATCCAAAGAAACAAAAGAAGGTTTCAGAAGGAAAAGTACATATAAAATACTACAACAGCAAAATTCCACTCACATGGCTAAGGGGTTGCTTTTGCACTTTAAATTGTTTTGTTAGTGTCATTCTGTTTATTAAAAGAAAAGAAAATATTTAATATTAAGTAGTATTTCGTCCATTTAATAGTTTTGAACAAGTATGACTTGTGTTGTAAGCTTTGTAATTATTTTAATTATAAATTATTTAACAATATTTTCCAGATGCTACTGCAACTTGAAATTCATGTTGTGAATTAAGCTTTCAATTGAAGTTTCGAATTGTAGCTTAGTCAAATGAATGGCAAGGAAACAAGTAAAAACACTAAACGAGTCAGAGCTGTTTTTTTGTTCTCAGAAACGGTACTTCTCTCACCGCTTCACCCACGTGCTGTGCTACCCTATCTTGGTTATCATGCATTCTCATCTTTCTTCTTTTTCTTTTTTCATTTTGAATACTAATTTCAACATAACATTACTGTTCTCAATTATACCCTCAATTTAGATAATAGAAATATAATGCACATAAATGTACATTGAGAAAAGAAAAAGGGTCTGAAATAAGTGTAATAGGTAAATTATTAAAATTTCATTAAAAATAGAAAAAGTAAATATTTCACCCAGTTTTGAATTAAAGAAATGCATTCTCATCATTTTTCTTTTCTTTTTCCATTTTAAATACTTATTTCAAGTGTTTAAAAGCAGTCATTTACAAATTATTTTTAAAATGAAAAATCAAATAACAATACGAATAAAATTACATAATAAAGTTTTTTTTTCATATAACAGTGGTTGTTTGAGGTATTTTTTAATTCAAAACTAGGTAAAATATTTAATTTTTCTATTTATAAATTTTTAATAAATTTTAATAATTTACCTGTTATACTTCTTTCAGACTTTTTTTTAATGTGCATTTATGTGTATTATATTTTCTCTATATGTATCTGGTTTCATTTTATTATTTAAATCAAGGGAATAATTGAGAACAGTAATGTTATCTTGAAACTAAAAAAAAATAGATAAAAATAAATAATATTTTTTAACAAATTAATAATTGAAAAAATGCATAAATTATTTTTATAAAATAAAAATTTAAATAAATTGATATTATAAATTTAAATAAAATTAATTTATTTAAAAACATTAATTTCAAATAGTACTATATAAAGTCAAATTCTAAAGAAAATGCTTGAATCATTAATGTCTTTGTCATCTATAAATCATTTAATTTTGAATGAAAATATCTAAATAAACAAATTCGTATTCATCTATTGGTAGGATATGGATACTGCAAATTCGTATTCATCTATTGATAAATAAGCAATTAAAATCCTCAAAACTTGTGACTATTCATATATCTATTTTGTATCTATTTATGAATTTTATTAGAGAAAATCTCTCAGCATGCTTTTTTTTTTTTACCATAATTAGTGTATGAATTTATAGGTTGAATCATAAATTTGAGTATGATTCTTGATAGAAGTTGTATCCTAAGAAAATTTAGAGTTCTGAGTAGAAACATACCTCATCCTATTTCCGCGTTTTGAAGACACTAGAGCACATGAAAAATAAGGAACAATCAAGAGCACTTCTCTTACAGTCAAAGAGATTAATAAATGTTGGCCAAGACATAACATCATGACTTTTCTTTTTCGGATTGGGTCAAATGAAATCAAAGTTATAATTCTAAGGATCAACAAGTTAAGGTAAAATGAGAAAAATAAGGGGTTGTGGACCCTAATAAAGACATGCCTAATTGAAACTATTGACACAAGCCAACTATAGATAAATAAGGTTAAATAGCTAGAAAGAGAATTAAGATGATGTTTTGATATTGGAGTGCATTCCTTAGTTAGACTATTTTGGCCCTCACCATTAGAAGAATAAAATACTAATATGTCACATATTCAAAACCATTCAAATTTCCTTCTAGTTTAAATGAAAATTTTATCGTCATGAAAAAAAAAAAACACATCATTCTTGAATTGATTTTAAAATTATACAAAAAATTATCTTTTTCAAATTCCACACTTTCAATTTGAAAAATATAATTGAATTAAATTGTGAATCAAGATTAATAAAATAGTGATAGTTATACAAATTAAGGTTAAAATACCTTTTTTTTCCAATTTTCGTCAAGTTTTATCAAATTCGTCTTAATTTTGTTTTTGTATTCAAATAGGTCCCAATTTTTGTCAATTTTGTTCAATTTGGTCCAATTTTTCAAACACTGTTTAAATCATTCACGACCATAAAGTGACTATCAAGTGTCACTTCGTGATTTTTTTAATTTTCTAATATTTTTCAACATTTTTAATTTTAATTTTTTTTTAAATGTACACGTGTCAATCCAGCAAGGTGCAACATGTAAAAATCAATGTTTTATATTCAATTTGGTCTCTATATTTGTTATTTTTGTTCAATTTCGTACTTTTGTTTAAAATTGACCAATTTTGTCCCTATTGAAGATGAGACCAAATTTAATTTTTATATAAAAGTTATAATGATGTGAATTTTAATATATTATATAAAAATATTTAATAAAAAATATGAATTTTAATGTAAAAATTAAATTTGTTTTCAATTTGGGGAGGGACAAAATTTATTCATGTTAACAAAAGTTGGAACTAAATTGAACAAAAACAACGAATAAAGGACCAAATTGAATATAAAACATTGACTCTGACACATGGCACGCTACTAGGTTGACATGTTGACATTTAAAAAAATTTTAAAAACTTAGAAAATCATAAAATGACACGTGGCAGTCATTATTTATGGTCATTAATGATTTTAACGGTATTAGCAAAAAAAAATCAAATTGAACAAAATTGACGAAAATTAGGACCGCACAAAAACAAAATTAGGATTGATTTGACAAAACTTGACGAAAATTGGGATTAAAATGGTATTTTAACATATAATTAAAGAAGATAAAGGAAGAACCAAAAGATACCATAAGGATTTATGTTAGTTTAGATCTACAAATCCTACATTAGTTATTCAACCTTAGAATAATTGGTTTCATTATCTAAAAACAAGTTTGGATAAAACAATATGTTATTATAAACTAAAACAATAACAATAAACTCTTGAACACCTTTATGAAGATATCAAACTCTAAGAGATATCAATCTCTATCAACTCTTCATCACAAAAAGAATATGTGCCTACCAACACTTGAATTAGCCTAAAGAGGATCTAAATCTTTTTAACTCTTTATCACCTAAAGAAGATATATGTCTTACAAACTCTTGTTATAATAGCAAAAAACACTGGAAGCAATCTAAAAAAATTTCAACAAAACACCACTAGAACGCTGAAAACAACGAGAAAGTGTTTATCAAATAACATAATATAAGCACTCACAAATATTCAACACAACACAACCTCTATGATTTTGAATCTTGAAAGCTCTTTTGAATATTGGAAATATTTTAGGTTTATCACTACAAACTCTCTTATTAAAGAGTGAGTGAAAAGTTCTATTAATATAGTTTTCAAAACACTAATTCAAAAATCATATTGACACATTTAATTGATTAAATGAAGCTCATAATTGATTATTCTAACAAAATTTTGAAAAATAGTAACAACGATTTTTATTTTAATTGATTATTACATGTGTTATAATCGATTAAATTAGCTTTACAATTATCTTAAAATGTTTATAATTTGTTATGAAATACTATAATCGATTAATATTTTAAGAACTCTAAAATCACTTAAAATGGTTCTATAGTGATTTGATTATCCTGTTCTAAATCTCACTAGGAATAGTTTAATCAATTATACCAAAGCTTAATTGATCAACAGTGCTAAAATTTCAAAATATTTTACCATAAGTCAAAAATTATTTTTATTTTAAATAATTTTAATATGGTTGTGTTTTGATTTTAACCTTATGAATACCTTGCATGTGCAAGAATAAAAACAACAATTAATAAAAGCAAGACTCTTAATAGAGTTGTAATACTGATTCATGGTCCATGGATTGATCCTAACTCATTCTTAAATGAGTCCCTTTTTATTAACCCACTAAATGAGTGGGTTGAAAAGCCTCAATCTTCCAAAGCCCCACATAAAATGGGTTAGGGCTAGAGCTTTGACCTACTATAAGACTTCAATTAACTCTTAAGTACTTTTCAAAATTGCATGAGTCTTTTAAATATTCTAAATTACAAACTGATCAATAACTATTTTGCATTAATTATAAATTGGTCTTTTTTTTAAACTTTATTGTTTATAACTTAATTAAAAGGTTAAGGCCAACCTAACCCAACTTGTCTCACTAGGCTAACCTAACCCAACTTGAATTTTCCAACCTAACATTATCCAATGTTGGTAATCCCTTTCTCAGCTTAACATAACATGGCTTGATTTGAACTTTGTTCAACACAGACTCCACTCAACTCAACTTGGCTTGACTTGGGTCTAAATCTACGGAGTGATGTGGACCCAACACTACTCCACCCAATGTTAGCCTAATTCAACTCAACCCAACATGAGTCTGACTTGACTCAACGTAGACTGAATAAACTCAACCCAACTTGGACCCTCTTCAACATAGTTTGAATTAAACCCAACTCAACTTTACCTGATGTGGGCCTGACTCAACTGAGCAAGAGATGGACTTGACTCAACTTAGCTTGAGAAAGGCTCAACTCAACTTGAACAAACATGGGTCCAACTCGACTGATTTAAAGATGGTCTCGATTCGAATGAGTTAGAAGGGGGCTCAACTCGACTGAATTAGAGGTGGATCCAATTTAATCGAGCTAGAGGTGTGCTTGACTCAATTGAGATAGAGGTGGGCCTGACTCGATTGAGAAAAAGGTGGGTCCAAATTGACTTGATACGACAAGGAGTCAACTTAACTTGGCTCATGGTGTACCGAAAATCACTCAACCTCACATATACTTGACTTGACTTGGTCTAATAACATAGGCCAAACTCGACTTGGTCCAATGTGGGTTTGACTTGACTTGATCCAACATGGTCTTGACTCTACTATTATGGATTTGGACCCATTTCAACTCGACCCATCGTGGGCCATACTCAACTTGGTTTAAACCTTACTTGACTTGGATTGAATTAAGTAAACCTTATGTGGGCTCCACTCGAATGAAGTTGACGCGGGTTTAAACTGACTTGGCTTGACATGGGCCGGAATTAACTCGAATTCAACAATGGCTCAACTCAATTTGGCCTAACGTGGGTGCAATTCAACTTGACCATATACTTGAAGTTGATTCAACTCAACCTGACCTTGAACATTACTAGATGTAATTAACTTGAGTATAAACTAACCCTGTCCGTTTTGACTTAGGATCGACTTGGGTAGACCTAGACTTTGCATGACTCGATCGAACAATGTGTGACCTAACTTGGCCAACATGAGTCCAATCTGACTTGCTCTGCCATGAGCCAAGTCTACCTCAGTCTGATCTGATTTTCGCAAAAACTTGACTCAACCCACCTAGACTTAGTCCAACCTTACTTGTCTTAACAAGTGCTCGACTTGACTTGGCCCACATGAAGATAAGTTAAGTTAGACCTGGACCTCCATCTCATCTTAACTTGGACTCAACCTAACCTCGGGCCATCTAGACCAATTTGACAACGTGTTGGTCTAACCTAACTTCATTTAAGCCTCACTCGAGTTTCCTTAATATTTGGATTTGGATTGAGTAAATGCTTTTCATGTACATAACCGTTTTTTTAAGAATTTTTTTAATTTTAAATAGTTTTTTTTTTTTACTTTAAGAAATGGTCCATAGATTGGCATCAACCCATGAGGTTTTGTTGGTGTTTTGGTCTTGTGAGTTTTTTCTAATGTGGGTCTTTTTTTATCTTATGAAAATTTTTGGTCGTAATGCACGTGGGTTAAAGCCAAATCATATGGATTGTACCAAATTGACAAGTCTAACTCTTAAACACATCTTTATTATATATAACATCTTCGATCATCATCAGAACACCTTCACTAGAGACCTAAGTCTTCTCTTCAAGTCTAACAATAGGTTATTCTTGAAGATGAACCTCGACTAAAACATATTGTTCCTCGTTAGCATAACTAAGGCTTTGTCCATGCAAAAACTATAAATATTTTAACATATATATATATATATATATATATATATGTATGAAGAAACCTTTATAGTGACCTTTAAGCTTATATGAAGGGTGCAAAGTTTAATATAATAATCCATGATTAAGAGAATAAGACACACAAAGAGCTAAAGTGGAAAAAAATTTGGGAAAACATACCTTAATATGAATGGGAATGACGAAAGAAGATATAAGCAAATTTGAAAAAAAATGTAGGGAAGACAAGGTATTAGCCAAATGAATAGTTGTGAATGGGTGTATGGTTTTGTATAAAAGGTCATTGCAAAAAATTCAAAACTATGAATCTCATAATTACATATGACACCGTAGGGAATGTAAGACCCGAGAAAATTAAATAGTTAATTAAATAATTATTTAAGTAATGTGGGTAATAAGAGCATTTAAGATATTTAATACGGATTGTTATGACGTGGAAAAGTACTAGCTCAAGTGGTTGAGAGTACTTTATTGTGTGAAAGGACTTGGATTCAAGTCCTTTGTATGTTATTTAACTTATGCATTTTTATGTTATATATTTGAATGTGAGACGTGATAACATAACCTTAGAATTAGAGGAATTATCATGAATATGAGTTGGTTGAATTGGTTGTGCACTTGCTTTGTGATTGAAGGGTTATGAGTTCAAACCTTGCTAATGACAAATTCATTCTCTTTTTTGCCAATTTCTTTTGGCATGAATATGAAAGGGTTGGGAACCCTAGCAACTAATGGAGAGGCAACGTAAGGGCTGAAACACAATGGGTAATATTCATTGAATGGCCTTAGTCATAATTTTATTTAATAAAATTCGTTTTAGCAAATTAAAGAGTAATTAGGGCACATTAATCTTGAGAGAGAAGAGAGAAGGAGATGAAAATCAACCTGGGAAAGTGCAGACAATTTTGAGAGTGAGAGGGGAGCGATTCTGGTTCGTGAAAGAGGCCAAGGAGAGAAGAGTTAAAGTGTTTCTTTTTAGCAAAGGGAAAAAGGTGTGAAAGGAGAGTGAAACAATAAATGAGTGTAACTGCAATTAAATGGTGAGTATAAGATTTTGTGTTTTGGTGAGTCAATAAATGAAGAGTTATAGGGTGAAGCAATGTAATAGGTTAGTAAGCATTAAGAATTGGGGATCAACTGAAATTTAGTGTCAATGGAGATAAGCAACTATTCTCCTATGAGCCTTAGATAGTCTAAGGGGTGGCTGAATTCCATTTTTAGACTTGAATAAGTCAGAGGGAATGGATTAGGCAATTTCCTTAAGCTTGATCGAGCCATTATGCTGGGATAGAGAACTTGGAGAATTACTTGTGGGGAATATATGGACCTATGAGTATGGTTATAAGTAATTCAATTGATTGAAGTATGGATGGGTAACTTTGCATAATGTCCTGATTAATGGGAAGAGTGATGCTTGTGGTAGTGTTCTAGTTAGGAACAAATCAGTGAGTGTGCCAAAACCAGCAGCGAGGTACTTCTGGTGTGGCGCCTGGCGGCCTGCTGATGCCGCCAGGTGATAAGAACAATTGTAGAGGTCCCTGTACTACGTGGCGCCTGGCGGCAAGGTGTGCTAAACCAGACAGTGACTGAAAAACAGTGGCGCTGGAAGGGCACTAGTGCCTGGCGGTGGGCTAGTACCGCCAGGCGTCTGAACTGATTCTGCCTAGCGGCGTGTAGGCTGAGCCAAGTGAAAATGTTGTTGTCCTTGATTTGTTTGTGTGTTGTTTTGAGCAAGGATACTATACTTGGATCGGGAGATGCTATGCCATGAGCGGGTAGGTTCATGGATGGTGGATAACATGTGATGATATGAGCGGGGAGGTTCATATCCAATTACTCTCGTGTGGGGATACGAGCGAGGTAGGTTCGTATGTTCCGCGCTCACGCTTGAGAGATGCCACGTGCGGAGAGGTACGGGGCTGGTGGATCACATGTGTTGGACTACGGGCGGGTAGGTCTATAGAGCAGGACTACGAGCGGGAAGGTTCGTAGAGCAAGACTACGAGCGGGGAGGTTCGTAGAGGCAGGACCACGAGCGGACACGTTCGTGTGAGCATCATATTCCCGAGTCCAAGGCTAACCATATGTGTGATTTGAAGGCTATAAAGCCTTGGGGTTAAGGTCTTGGCCAAGAACTAAGTAAGATGAATAAGATGAGTGTATGTCTTATTTTACATATTATATATTTGTTGTTTTATTTTCTCAACTCACCCTTTCTGTTTGTGTATGGCGATGATCGTGTGATTCGTTACACGGGAGCAGATGTTGATACAGGTGATGCTGAGGACGCTCAGGTGACAGAGTGAGGGCTAGCTGGGATTAAGCTAGGACTATATTTATGATGATCATTTATGTTTTATTTTGGATTTTTGGAAATTGTAAAGTTTTAAATACTACGATTTTAAATATTGTGGCGCGATGCTTAAACATTTTAATTTTCCTGCGTTTTGGGAATAATAATATTGTGACATATTATTTGATTTTCTTTCTTTATTTATTTAAATTAGTAATATTCCTTAGAAATATTACAAGGAAAACAACTATAAACTAGAAAGAAGTTGAATGGGAAAATATAAGATGTTAAGGCCATTTAAATGTCTTGCAAAAAAAAAATACATAGATTAATAACTAGACGTTGGATATTTGTATTTTATTAAGCATTCTTTCTAAGTACGAGTACTTCAATTACAACTTGAAGACAAAGTCAATGTTGTTAAGATAGTTACTAACTAAAATACTATTAGTTTCTTTGTTAATGACTTAAGATTAGGAATCACATAGGGTTAGAATAAGTATTGACATAAGTATTCACTTGGATATCAACATCATCCTATTTAACTGATTTCAAAATTCTATAATTAAGGGTGGCAATGTGGGCTTAGCTCGACTGGCTAGCCCGCATGCCTGTTAAAAAAATGTAGGGTAGGCCAAGATATTGAGTCCGCTGGCCCGCATAACCTGTAGTTCGCATGGGTTGTCCTGCGGCCCACAAAAAAAATGCACTTATGTAATTGGTTACTTTCCTTCTGGACTTATGTATAAACGTTTCAAGTTCTTATTTGAGTGGAAAAGAGAAATGTTATGTATTTTTGAATGTGCTAAAATTTGAAGAATACATTGTGTATGTCAAAGTACGAATATGAATATGATGAAAATATTAAATTATCAATTTATCATCCAACTCCCTAAAGTTTTTGCTTAATTATGTTAACTTGTTAAAGTTTTTCAATTTGTTAAATATTGAAAGCTTTATCATAAGAATTAAAAGAAAAAAACGGGCATGTTTGTGGACCCGCACTTATGCGGGACATGCCAGACATTTCAACAACATTTTCAACACGATACAAGCTTAAACGGACCGGACCAGCTGTATTGTCACTCCTGTCTACAATCAAATGGGTAAAAAAAATTATAAATAAACATGGACTAAAACAATGTTAGACCCCACTTCAAGACTTTAAAAGAATTACCAAAATAATAATATTAAGATTAAACAGATTAAGAAAAAACTAGAGAAACTAAACATTATCATCAATCAAGATAAACCTAATTTAATTTTTTATAAGATAATTCATAGCTATATATAAAAGAAATTATTCTTTTTAGTGTCCACATTTGTTTTCCAATTTTATCTTTTAAATAATTTTTTAAAATTAAAATAATTATTTTATTAATTTTACTATTTTAAGTGACAATTTATTTAAATTTTAACTGTTTTTTTTTTGATTTAACTATTTTTCAAGCTTAACTATTTTTTTAATTAAAAAATTATCAGCAAAATAAATAAAATTTATTTAAATAAAAATAAAAATCATTTATATTTAATTACATAGTTATAGTTATAATAATAACAATAATTTTATTACTTTTTCTTATCTAAAAAATAACACATTTCAATACGTCAAACATGTGTTTTCACAATTATAGAAATAATGAGAATTAAACTTTTAAATAAAACTAATCCTATATTCTTTACAAGAACTAAATCACCCTCAATTAGATTTTGCCTTTAGAACGAATCAAATGAGATTGAGAAAAAAAAAAAACTCAAATATATGGGTAAATAATGTACATTCATATGATATTAAAAAAAAAACAAAACAAAACGTATGGATAAATAATGTACATTAAAAACCCCGTATATATTCTTTGTAAGTTGTCAAACTCAAGGAACCCACCATGTTACAACATTGATTGAGTTCTTAGAGGTTGTTGTGATTTTCTGCGTGTCATAAATAATTAAATGTGATTGAAATTCAACTTTTGACACAAATGTGAAATCAAAAAGGGTGGAACCCTAAGTTGCCTTTGAACTTTGAATATAGTTATGGAGGAAGCAATGTTTGGTGGAAGCTATTAATTGTTGCTTTAAATGTTAATTTACAACCCCAATAAAATTTAGTTTCTCCCAAGGAAAAACCTTACCAACTATCACTCTTCCAAATCAAATTCAAGTCTTGCTCTAGTAACCTAATAAATTTTAGGTTCAAGTTATATATATATATATTTTAAATATTATGTATACTCAGTTATTACTTTTTATTGTGATCTATTTCTTTCTAAAGTTAAAGATATTTTAATTATTCTTTTATATTAATTATACTTCCTTTGTCATTTGTTTTTCTCTTTCAACTATGATGACTGTTTTTATTTTGTATTCGTGTGTGGTACCTTCTAATATTTAATTAATTTACACATTAGATAATTTTACAACTATTATCTCCAAATAAAATAAAAACTTGGATCCAAATCAAACCGTTTCACTTTGTTTTGTGTCGTGTTTCTCTGATTAATAAAACATTGACATGTAAATTATTAAAATTTTTTCCATACCTTTTAGCAGTTCTGTTTTTACGGTCAATCCTTTTTTTCTAAAAATGTAAGATTGAAAAGTGTTTTTATTCGGAAAACTTATGATATTTCTTATAATAAAACAAAGATTAAAAGTAATGGAGGAAGAGAAGAAATATTACCAAAATAAAACTTTAAATTTTATTAGAAAATGATATTAGCAACTCCTAATATAATATTAGGCATAAGTTTTGTTGGTTTACTAGGTTCTCTTGTGATAGCTAACTCTACCAAAAATATCCATGTATGACAGTTATAGTAATTACTTAATCATAACGCAGTAGCAGATAACTTATATTTCATCAGCTTTCATGTATATTAATTAATAAATTCTAATTCAAGATCTCTTTCGGTTGCTGTGGCTAATAAAATAACTTTGCTTCAAATAGAAAAACAATTGTCAGTTTTCTGGGTTCTGGTAATTTAACTTTAAACCTTTAAACCGTTAATGAAGAATCTTTTGTTCCATTATCCATTTCAGGTTCAAATGGCTACTTCACATTCACTCCAGAATATTTCAGAAAAAGTGATCATTGTTCTCTCACAGAGGTAAAAAAATCGACCAGGCTAAGTTACAATAAAAATCATTTATATGTTCAAATCATGTATATCACATCCTTTGTGGAAAATACACTACAAGAATTTAGTAAGAATGAACAACATCTAACCTGAAAATTAAAAAGTAACAAATATCTTTCTTATATTTTACTCCTGTAAGTGTAATATAAAATCAAATTCATCGTATAAAGACGGGAACTAAACCTTAGTGTTGCGTCTGGTTTTAGAAAACTGTTTTTGGGTGACAAAATACAAAAACAGTGATAAAAGAGGAACTTAAAATCCGCGTGGCGTGAGGAACAGTGCCTTGTCCCTGCATACAAAAATGAAATAGGTACACATTTGGCGGTTTTGGTCCACACACACCTCACAAATGTGTCAGTTTGTTGGCATGACCTTGGTTAAAGCAAGAAAGAACCCTCTTTGCTCCCCAGCAACATCTATTTATATCTTACCCATGCTCCTTTCATTTTCCTCATCATTCACACTCTCTTTCTTCCATCTCCATTAATCGTTCAGATATTTTGGGAGGCTAGAAAAAAATGGTGCTTTTGGGGCTTTTCTTGCTGGGATTTCTTTCTCTGGCTTCACCTCTCTCTGCTGCTTCTGACTATGGTTGGATGAATGCTCATGCAACCTTTTATGGAGGGGGTGATGCCTCTGGCACTATGGGTGAGTTACACTGTTTACTCATGTTATGTTTCATTCTATAGTCACGAAAAGAAACAAAACATAATTTACTTATTTTACGTTGGTGTTGGTGTTGGTGAAGGTGGAGCATGCGGGTATGGGAACTTGTACAGCGAGGGTTATGGAACAAACAGTGCTGCTTTGAGCACAGCTTTGTTCAACAATGGTTTAATTTGTGGCGCATGTTTCGAGATTAGGTGTGTTGATGATAACAAGTGGTGTCTTCCACGGTCGGTTGTGGTCACTGCAACCAATTTCTGTCCCCCAAACAATGCCCTCCCAAACACTGCAGGAGGATGGTGCAACCCTCCCCTTCACCATTTCGACCTTTCTCAACCTGTCTTCCAACAAATTGCTCAATACAGAGCTGGAATAGTTCCTGTTGCTTACAGAAGGTATACTCATCATTTGTTTTGTTTTATTATTTACAATCAAAAAATGTTTTATGAAGTTTTTTTTTTTTTTAAAAATATTTAACTATCATTTAAGAATCTTAAAAAAAAAACTTTAATGATGATACATTTGTGTTTTTTAAAGAAAAAAAATGAAGAATAAAGTTACCTGAATGTAAATAAAACTCTTATATTAAAATATCATTGTGCTTATATTAAACTGCCCTCACTCATTTCTAAAATTTTATAACAGGTAAGAAGTGGAGGATGTCTGTGTATGTAACTAACAGGCTAATGATTAGGAAGTTACATGATGTACAATAATGCACAAACTTGATTATTTTTATTTTTTGGAATGTTTATAGTTTTGTAATATTATTTTAAATAAAATATAGAAAAAATAGAGTAAATTTTCTCAGTTTCAAGTTTTAAAGGTGTTTTTTTTAATTTAAAATTCTATAATAAAATCGCATTTATTTTTGAATTTAAGAAAAAAATGGAAGTACAATTAAATTTGTTTTAAGTTTGCAGGGTATTTTGGAATTTTATTACAAAAAAATTGTTTGCTCAAAGCTATTCTAAGGCCTAATAGAAACAAAATACATCTAGGCTCTGGACCATGTCTGAAGCATAGCATAGAATCTTTCCTTCTGTTCGAATTACACACTGTTACAAATAAAGTCAGCAGAAGTGCAGACTCTTCATGTGAGCGTTTTTTTATTTCATAATTCTAAGTGCTCTTTCTTGTTAAGGGATTTTTGGATACATAAGCATGCATTTTGTAATATAGATATACAGAATAGAATTTTCTGGTTTCTGTTATCACCAGGCTCGACATTAAGTGTTTCTCATCCAACAAAGTTGACAAGCTGATATGGTTTTACATAGTACAACAGCTTTTCCCATAAAAAGAAGAACAGTTGAAGAGAATTTTCAAGTTTGTCAGATTCTTTTGTTCGAGTTTTTGATAAATAAACTATGTATACTAACCACGTTCATGTTCTAGTGATTTGTGACTAGGAATATATTCCTTTTACCTGGTGTGACTGCACACTTTTCTGTCCAAAATATTGATTCTTTTTTACTTTTACTATTAGGGTCCCTTGCCAAAAGAGAGGGGGCATCAGATTCACCATCAACGGCCACTCATACTTCAACCTAGTCCTAATCACAAACGTGGGAGGTGCTGGTGATGTTCATGGAGTTTCCATCAAAGGTTCAAGATCAAATTGGCAACCTATGACCAGAAACTGGGGTCAGAACTGGCAAAGCAACAGTTACCTCAATGGACAAAGCCTCTCTTTTAAGGTTACCACCAGCGAGGGACGCACCGTTGTCTCTTACAATGTTGCACCGCCAAGTTGGTCCTTTGGCCAAACTTTCAATGGCAACCAATTCGTTTAAACACATACCATGAAATTTTATTATTTAATACTACATTATGTCTTACAAGAATGGTTTAGGTTTAATTCTGTTCATCTTTAGTTTTTTCCAATACTGTATCTAAGTATATAACAGTAAAAGGAAGGAATATGATATAGGAGTTGAGTTATGAAGGACTTGTTTTAGGATGGTCCTAGGAATTTGAATTGTGTATGTTGTGTCTAGCATTTGAAAAGACAGAGTTTAGGTGGCAGGGATGAATGTTTAAAGTTGTTTGGTGTTTAGTGTGTGGTTTGTGTCGTGCACAAATTGAAAATGGAAAGCGTGGTGTTTTGCTAGCTTAGCAAAAGAGAATATAGAATAAGAAAGAGACAAAGCAATTTTTGCTTATAGGAAGCAAAACTTCATGTAGTTTAATGCATGTATGACATGTAAGGAATACAATTACGCTTCTCCTGAGTTCTAAGTGTTACTTTTAACCACTTCCTTTTTCTTCCTTGCTTAGTTATATTTTTCAATTCTGAGTGTTTAAATGTTGTGCCGATGTGGATTCGGATTAATCATTGGAAGTAGTTATTACATTGTTTATTCCTCAATTTCTTTATTTAAGGTTTGTGTACCCTTATTTTCCAATTTTTGTAATGGGTGTATGCATTGAGCTATTTTTTATGAATTCTCCATGATGGATCATGGACATCTAGTAACCCCAATACCCATTAACAAGAAGTCATCCATATAAAACAGAGAACCAACACAATAGCTACGATACAAATAGAATAAAGATCAAACCCTTAATATTTTCTCCCAAATAACGAATAAGAATGAATAGGTCTTTTTGGATTTCAATAATCATCAACTACCTTCCTATCTTTGAAAGTGTGAACTAATGGTGTGTTTGGGAGAGGCAATTTAAGAGAATAATTTATTTATTTGGAGAATTTGAATTTCTTTTAATTAAAATGACTTGTTTGGATGGAAAAATTAAAAAGAAATTGAAATTGAGGAATTCTAAGAAGGTATTTCAAATCACTAAAATAATAGAATTTGAAATTGAAATTCCACAATTTGTGAAATTCCTTATTGTTCAAGATTAGAGGTGTCAATTTGGTCCAGACGATCCAAATGATCTAGACGGGTCCGACCGGCCCGACAACCTTAACGGGTCGTGCTGACTTGACGAACCAGAAGAGCTTGATGACCCAGACAGGTCATGTTAGGCCAACGACCTAAACGAGTTAGGTCGGTCCGACAACTCAGACGAGTCAAGAAAGAGTGACAACCTTAACAACCCAACCAGCCTGACTACGCAAACGAGCCAAATCGGCCTAACGACCCAGACAGGCTTGGCTGGCCCAACGACCCAGACGGTCCTGGCTGGCCTGACGACCCAGACAGGACTGGTCGACCCGACGACCTAGACGGGTTAGGGCGGGCGATGACCCAAACATGTTGGGCCGAGATGACATAGTCTTAAATTCGTCCAAATTTGGCTGTGTTGACCTGGACCGAAATTTGGAAAAATTTGGTCAAGTCAGCATCAACTGAAATTTGGCCGAATGTGACCGAGTTGGCTCCAACCTAAACTTGATCAAATAGGACTGAGTTTACGTCGACCAACATTTGATTAAATTTGGTCAAGACAGCTCAATCAAAATTTGACCGAATTTAAATATTTTAAGTTGACAATTATATTTGTTATATTTTTTTCAAAATTTATATATTAAAATGAATATTATTAAAATGAAATTTTATCTCATAAGAGAAATTCAATTATTTTATCCAAACAAAAAATTGAAATGTAAGGTATTCCAATTACTTTATCCAAACATATTATTTAGAAAATGAAAGAAATTTAATTGCAAGAATTTCAAATGCAATGAATTTCAATTTTTTAGAATTAGTAATATGCTTCATCCAAACACAAGATAAAGGTATTTTTTTCTATCTCATTCACATTGCCAATTCTGTTAACTTTTACCGGAGTTTTTGTTTTTTTAAGAACAATCAAAAATACCAAATTAAAATAGTTGAGTTTTACTAATGTGATATCTAAATCAATAGTTGGAGTCATCAATTTATTTTTAAGAAAAAGATAGTTTGACACTACCTACTTTATTTTTATGTCATTTCATACAAAGTTTTAATAATAAAATATTATACTAACATAATAATACTAAATAAACAAAATATGATAATAAAATAATAATTTTTGAAAGTGTAAGTTAGAAGTAAGAGAAAATTTCCAACAATGTTAAAACTATCGATGCTCTTTCTTTTAAGGTTTAATTATTCCTTTGGTCATTGTTTTTGTCTAAAAATGTTAAAGTGGTCCTCTAATTCTCTTTAGTCTCATTTTGGTTCCGATTTTTGAAAAATCAATGCAATTTAGCCCTTTTTATTAAATTTCTTGAAACGGATCAATGATTTTTCATCAAAAAGTGACACTATGATTATGTTAATTACACTAACAAAACAAAGGAATTGAGGATTTGAAAGGTGAATAATATTTTGAAATGGGGATTTTTGTGTTTTAGGGTTTAACATTTTACAATGTTCTTAGGTGAGATGAAATCCCATGGTTGTTTAGTTCGATATGTTGGACCTAGGTGAAGGAATAGTGGATCTAAATTTTCAATAACATCTTTTACATCCTTATATATGGGAAGTAAACTTTATGGTTGTGGGGAAAAGTAGTTACTTCTTAAAGCAAGTACCGTGACGAATAATGGTAGAATGTTTTGGAGATGTTGAAATTGAGAAATATGTATGCAAAATGTTTCAATTGTGTGTGTGGTTTGTTTGTGTTATTTATGTACTATTTTTATTGTAGTTTGGAGGATCTTGTAACTATTTTCAATGAGTTGATGAAGTAGGAGCTGAATTTGAAGAAAAGGTAGCAACAAAAGAAGAAATTGGATGTGAGATCGAAAAAATAGTAGAGGAGTTGCTGAAAAAGCTTGCCAAGCTGGGGAGGAAATTAATTCTAGAGAGAAAGATGGACATATTAAGATGGTTTTTTTTTTCATTTTGTTTTGGGCATGTACAGTAATATTTTGTGTGATATTTGTGCTATAAAGCTATATTAAGGGATAATGTGCATTAAGAATGAAACTTTGTAAGGTGGGGTATAAAATATGGCCTTATCTAAGTGGAACTAAGTTGTATTGGTTGATATTGTTATGAACTATTTTATTCAAAGTGTGTCTGTTATTGTTATCAAATGTTGTTATGCTTGAAGTAACTTTTAGAGATGTAAACAATTTGGCCATAAAGAAGATTTTCATATTTTAACGTGGTGATTGTTAGCTGGATTAATGGCTATAATAAAAGCCCCTCTATACGTGTTCATTGTTATGTGAACTTATCTCAACTTATGACAAATTGTGAACTGGCTTAACACTTTCGTATGCTTCCCTTCATCTTAAATTTCTAAGCCTTCTTGGAAGGGCCTTATATGATGGAGCTAGAATTTCAAGTGTATTTATTTTAGGCCACATTTTTGTCCATTAATTAGAGAAATTTGTGGACTGTAACATGCCTCATAACACTACCTCTTATAATATCTTTACATAATACTGAGGTTGATCTAACCAATAATTGGTAGCAACAATTACATGTCTACAAGGTATCTCCACCAAATCCCAAAAGTAACAACTACAGGTGTGACTATTAAGGTCAGCTACAAATTTTTTCATGGTGAAACCTTGAGTAACCTTAAACTTAGCCTCTCTTGTTCAAACAATTATCCAATGTCCACTTTTTTCTACATCTCTATCTAGTCTTTTACTTGGTTTTGGCATAACATTTCCAAAATATGTTTATAACTTCTATCAAAGGTTTGCAAATCTACTCATGATATAGCACCTAATCCACTCAATCATTGTTATTATTGGTTTATTCCTAGTTATCAATATTCTATTATTGAAGGACTCAATTAAGTTGTTCATTAACAAGTCACACCTCAAATTTTTTAGGAATAAAAACTAACCATTCATACGCTTATAGATTTACCCCTTTCAGCTCTTGCATATTTGCTTCCCATGCTTGATAATATATAGACTTTATTGTTGTCATCATTAGATTTCTTATTAAAACACCACCAACAAAATTTTTCTTTTAATTTCTATGGAGATGTCTAAGGCAAAATTATGCTCCACTGCCCACAACCTTTCATAAAAAAATTGCATAAGTTTCTGCAATAAAAAGAAGATATTGGTAATTTGCATAATGACGCACGTAATTAATAGAATTTTAAGTTTTAAGTGTATTTGTTCTAGGCCACATTTGTTGTCCATTAATTGGAGAAATTTGTGGATTGTAATAGGTCTCATAACAATACCTCTTGTTTCGGGTGTAGGGACCAAGAGCCTACTAAGAACCTCTTCGATCTTACTCCTCTTCTTGAACTCTCCTCTTCTCACAACCGCAATAACTTCTTCTCCAAGAAATCCGCTTCCTCGCTCGATCGATCGAACAGGCGATCGGGGTACCTGTCTAAAAGGCTCTGATGCTTAAGTCAGTAGATGAACCGATCGGTGTATAAGTTTAACTACAGTAATAAATGCGAATTTAAGATCCTCACCAACCTACCTTTGGGCCCTATTTATAGTTTCCGGTGTGGGCCTGTGATTAGGGTTCCTTAATCACGGTCCAATGATCCTCTAATCAAGATTACTGACTTGTTTAACGTTAATTAACCCAATTAACTGGTATCGTTTAGCCGTTCGACCGATGGCCGCTTGACTAAGCTGATTATGTTCTTGATTTTAACAAGTGAATAATTAATGTTTATAACTGATTGACCGATGGTTATATATAAGGCGCTACACGAGTCAGTTAGGAGACTGATCGACTGATGGAGCCTTATAGGTTGGTGCGCGATCGACCTGGTGGCCGATCAAACGATTATTAGTGACTATAGATTTAATTAAATTTTAAGTCATTTACAAATTTAAAATATTTTTTATAGAGTTCTTCTTATTACTTTTTTTTTATTTTTTAAATATTAAAAAAATTATATTTTTTAATTAAATCTTATAATTTAAGTTTTCTTTTCTATTAATATCTTTTTAATGTATTATCCAAGTTACTCCCAAACCTCTTGTACAAGAAAATTCAGATATGTTGCATTAGGGTGTATGAACTTTTTGAACTTTGAACTTTTCTTTTAATGTTCAAATAAATAATCAAGCTTTTACTGTTCCCTCTTTAATCTTGATTTGCTTTCTAGAATATTATGAAATACAATACAAATTCATTGAAAGCAAACGTGAAACCTACCACACTTATAGTTTTTAATTATTTCCTTTGATAATGAAACTTTTAATTAGTAACAAAATCATTTAAAAACATGTATTAGAAATTTGTTGGTAGGAATAGGATTCTTCCTCCACCGAAGTAAACCATTGAGGTGGATATATCTTAGCGAGAATCCACCCTAATGGCAAGCCACGGAGCCAGGTGTCTATCAACGGTTGGGTGAAGGTGATATTTCAACCCTTCTCATCCATCATGCCACGTGTCAGTCATCGACCCCACAGAATCTTGTCCTAGCCAACAACAACGAAGAAATGGATTTGTGGATATATCACTTGATAAAGGGATAAGCCAGAAACGCTCCTGAACCGTGCGATCTAAAAAATCGTACAAATCAACGGCGGAACGCCAATAGAACATGCGAACCACAAGAATGACTCCGAAAGGAAAGTAATACCTATGAAATAAGACTAAGCCATGCACAAAACAAAACCACCACATTCTCCCGTCTCTTTTCCACTGCCACTGCCACTGTCATCAGCATGGCCACCGTCACCACCCAAGCCTCCGCCGCCATTTTCCGGCCATGTGCCTCAAAATCTAGGTTTCTGACCGGGTCTTCCGGTAAACTGAACCGGGAAGTGAGTATGAGGCCAATGGGGTGTCCTCCTTCCGCGTCTTTCAAGGTTGAAGCCAAGAAAGGAGAGTGGCTACCAGGCTTGGCTTCCCCAGCTTACCTTAATGGCAGGTAAGTGCAAATTATGTACATTTTTATGTATCTGTTGTTCTTTTTTCCGATGAAAATGGATTCATAATGATTAACCGGTGTTTTGTGGTACTGATAGTCTTCCCGGTGACAACGGGTTTGACCCTCTGGGGCTTGCCGAGGACCCAGAAAACTTGAAGTGGTATGTTCAAGCTGAGCTTGTGAATGGGCGCTGGGCGATGTTGGGTGTTGCAGGAATGTTGCTTCCTGAGGTTTTCACGAAAATTGGAATCATCAATGCCCCTCAATGGTATGATGCAGGGAAATCAGAGTACTTTGCATCATCCTCCACCCTCTTTGTGATTGAGTTCATCCTGTTCCATTATGTGGAGATCAGAAGATGGCAAGACATCAAGAACCCTGGCAGTGTGAACCAAGACCCCATCTTCAAGCAATATAGCTTGCCCCCACACGAGTTGGGATACCCTGGAAGTGTCTTCAACCCCTTGAACTTTGCACCAACTTTGGAGGCCAAGGAGAAGGAACTTGCAAATGGTAAATGCTTTATTCTCTCTTAATCTCTTCATTTGTTTGTTCTTTCTGTAGAACTGTGTTGTGTAGCTGACCTTGTTAATTTGGTTGTAATCTGTGTAGGGAGATTGGCTATGTTGGCGTTCTTGGGATTCATAGTTCAACACAACGTGACAGGGAAAGGACCGTTTGAGAACCTCTTGCAGCACCTCTCTGACCCATGGCACAACACCATCATCAACACAATTCGTGGCTACTAAGTTTGTATCCAATGACATGATGATAAAAGCCTGTGTCCCTCTCGTGTAATCCTAAATGGGTGAATTTTGAGACAGATTTGGGCATGATTGTAATGATCCTTCTATTTTCATGTACAGAGGAACTGAGATGGTTTTATATATTGTGGTTTAGATTCAAGTCGGTTAATCAGTATTTAAGCATCATATTTTTTAAGAAAATCGAAATTCGAATACAGTATTTCCCAACTATGTAAAATTGAATTCCAGATTTTAGAGAATTTTAATTTAAACTTGGATCACTAGATGGCATATCATAACTCTATAGCATGATCTATAAGTCTGTTAACACTTCTGAAATATTTTTATGTGGGCAAACTCTAGCACTACAAGTCTTGTAGAATAGATGTAGTTTGTTAACACATCTATCTGGTGGCTAAAACTAAATTTAAATCCCAACACAAATGAAAATTACAACTAATTCTAGATGCTATTTTTGTACGGGGTAGGTATTCCATAAACTAATTTCTAAAATTAACAATTCGTGGTGACCATATATTCTTACAAAATATATTTTTGGGAAATCAAGTTTTGGCTTATCTATCTTACTGATCAACACTTTACTCGAACTAACCTCAAATTTCATCTTAATTTCTTCTTTTTATGGAGGCAATTGATCATTCGTGTAAGGCTATCATATTCTTGTGTCTTCATGTTTTCATATTCGTATATCTAATACTATATACAATTGAGAACTAACAAATGAAAAGTTTTTGAATAAACTAATATTTCTAAACAATTTCCATTCAAAATTTTCTTTCTACGAGCAATAAAACACATACGTGTCATTCACTCAGAATTTTGCAATTTCAAAAAACAAATAAAAAAAAAGTTTAAATTCTCTCACATAAACCTATATTCTTCCATCTCTCGACCTAAACCTACCATTCTATCATTCTCTCACAATTTCATCTTCTTTGTTCTCTGTTCCTCTCACTCTCTACCAACCCCAACCTATTTTGTCTCTCTTTCTCACTCACACAGAATACCATTCTCTGGCCAACACAACCTCTTCAGCTTCACTTCTCTCTTTCTCACTCACTCATTCTTATATTTTCTTATTTTTGCTTTTTTACAAGTCTTCATCTCTCTCTCTCACTAACACATTCAAATATCTTCTTCTTTTTGCTTTCTTTCTAAGTACAATTTTTGTTGAGATGAATGGAATGAGGAGAAGATGGGTCAGAAGCAAGACTCTGAAGAACAAAATTGTGAACAAGATTTAATTTTTTTCGTTGCAGAATGACAATGGTATGTAAAGTTTTGATTTTTACTCAACTTTCGGTTATTTTTATCTTTCTCAATGAAAAAAATCATTTTCTTTCTATTTTGCTTTTATCTAACTGAATTTTGCGCTGATTCTAACTTTATTTTGGTTGAAATGGATGAAATATCTGAAAAACACAATAAAGGTACGAAATTTTTTACTTTAGTGGATCTTTTCTTCTTCTCTAAGATTTGAATACTTTTTGTATATTTTTCTTTTATTTCTTTCATGAAGGAAGGTTTTCTAGTAGATCTATTTGAGACAACAAAGGTATAATTTTTTCATCTTCTCTCAGATGTTTTCTGCTTCTACCAGATTAAGTACTTCTATATGTCTTTTTTCCTGTGATGAATGAAGCTTTTATTTGAGATGAATGACAAGTTTGAAGAAGACAACAAAGATACAAGCTTTTTTTCTTCTCTTGGATCTTTTGTGCTTCTACCATTTTTATGTATTTTTTTCTCTAATGATTTAATGTTTTCTTCTTTTGGAGGATTTTATCTGTGTCTAGAAAATGACAATAATGAATTTTTTTCTTTCATATGAATGAATTGCTCGAAGAAGACAACAAATGTACAATTTTTTCTTCTTTCATACAAAGGTGGAATCTTTTTAGAGGAATGAAGGTTTGAAGAACACCATAAAGGTACAAGCTTTTTATCTTCCAACTTTTGTCAAATATTTTCTTCTTCTACTAGATATAATTTCTTTTCTGGAAGATGGATGATTTGTTTGAAGAATACAACAAAGGTTGGCTTTTTTTAGTCATGAAGGAAGGTTTTGTGTTAGATCGATGATTTGTTTCAAGAATACAACCAAGGTATAAACTTTTCTTCTTCGCTGGAATCTTTTCTTCTTCAAACAGATTTTAGTACTTTTGTATTACTTTGTTTTTATGATCGATGAAGGTTTTCTTTCATATGAATGACGTACAAGTTTCTAAATGGATGAAGTGTTTGAAGAATAAAACAAAGGTAGAAACTTTTGTTCTTCTGTCTACCAGATCAAAGTATTTTTGTATTTGTTTCTTGGTCTGTTGAATGAAGGTTTTATTTCAGATGAATCAACTGTTCAAAGAATACAACAAAGGTTGGCTTTTTTTCTGTCATGAAGGAAGGTTTTTGCTAGATCGATGATCTATTTCAAGAATACAACCAAGGTAGAAGCTTTTCTTCTTTTCTAGAATCTTTTCTTCTTCAAACGGATTTTAGTACTTATGTATGACTTTTTTTTTTTGTGATCAATGAAGGTTTTCTTTCATATGAATGTTCTACAAGTTTCTAGATGGATGAAGTGTTTGAAGAATATAACAAAGGTAGAAACTTTTGTTCTTTTGTCTTCCAGATCAAAGTAAGTATTTATGTATTTCTCTTTTGGTATGTTGAATGAAGGTTTTATTTTCGATGAATCAACTATTTGAAAAAGACAACAAAGTTTATTCTCTACAAGTTTTACCTCTTCTACAACATGTATGTATTACTTTTGTTTAAAATGTTTCATTTGAAAAATGTTATATAATGATTGGATCTAAAGCTATTTTTTCTATTCAAAAGGTTTAATTCGAAAAAAATTATTTAATTTAATCATTTATTACGCAATCAATTTTAATAAATTGTGCATAAGTGCAAGAATTCTCTTTATTTGCTAAGGATATGCAATCAATGTGAATCATCATGCTGGTTGTACATTTGTGATTGTTGGAACATTCATAATGAGCATTTATATTTGAGTGCATTTATATTTGTGAATCTATAACTTTTATTAAAAATAATTTTTTTATATTTATTTATTTAACCATAATCTTTGTTATTTAATAACTCGTGTAAGTGCAAGATATGCAATAAAAAGGACTTAATGAGGTATTTTTGCAACAGTGGACTTTCAACTATTGTGCGCCATGGACCACTAGGCGAAGTCCAACGTAATTTAGTGATAACAACAACATTTGTGAAGATAGGTCGTGGTTGAAAAATTTGTGTGTCTTTGGTTCACTAAAGGAGAAGAGTTATGTTATTTTCGAAGTTGATAGTGAAAAAACAAGCATGCATGTAAAAGTTCTTTATAATCTACCATTGCATTGTTTTAATATATGTAGTTTATTATTGTTCAAATTATAAAATTTGTAAGTATTTTTCCTTCAAATTTTTGAACTAAAAATGTTTTTGTGCAAAATAGTTTACAAAAATATTGGTAGCAAATTCTTGCAAACCATTATTCATAGCAAAATTTGTAAGTGTTTCCTAAGAAAATTTTTTAGAAGGAAATTGGTAGGAAATGTGTGATTTTTTAGCAGTGAATCCATTAAAAAGAACACACAAATTCATTTACTCATATTCATTCAAATTCATCTTCACACTCTCCTTCAAATTCATCTCTTTAAATGAACACACCCTAAGTGCAATTAGACCAAACACGAGGCTAAAAAGTAGCATGACATGTGTACTTATCTTTGTCTTTGACTCAAGTTGCTTATACTAATATAGTACATGTCAAACTTATAAATGTTCATTTTATGCTTGTAGGAAATATTCGTTTTTTCATTCATTTGTGGGGATTAGAGATGACAAATAAATCCACCCTAGTGGGTATTGTCCGAACTCATTCCCGTTTTGATGGGAAATCCCCGCATTGACTGGGTATGGGTATGGAGAATCCCCGACTTTTTCAATTGGGTATGGGGATGTACATATCCCAGCCATGATACATGTCCCCGCCATATCTCCATTCCCGTTTAAATTATTAAAATCTTCACAATTAATTAAGTAACCCTATATATATATATATATACTTTCTATTTTTTATTTCTTCTAATTATTTGGTTTGTATGAAACTCATTCGTATACAATATCTTTTTCATCTTATCATAAATCTTTATGTAATTATGTTAAAATGATGTATGTAATTAAAAAATTTTATGTCTCACATTTGAATATTTATATTATTTTTTAATATTTTTATTTATTGTATATTTTCCTTTCACGTGAGAATGTTTAATACTCTCAATTTAAGTGTTTAATAGCATAAACCTTTCTTTTACAAGGTAATATAAAAAAATCTTTACTTATTATTAATACTTTTTGTTTCATTTAAACAACTCTTTTGTTTCGCTAAAACAATTTTTGTTATTTCTCGACCATTGAGTATATATGTTGATATTTGAAAAAAAATAGATCTCTAAGGTATTTTTCACTACAAGAAAAAATCAATTTTGCTAGAGAAATTAGCGGGGAAAAATATTTGTAGCTAATCCCTCTCTAATTTGCGAAGAAATAGGGAAAGAATAAAATTGTAGCATGTCTGTAGCAAAATAGCTACAGATTTATCATAATATATATTTGTAACTAATCCCTCTCTAATTTGCAAGGAAATAGTGAAGGAAATAATGTGTAACTTCTTTGTAGCAAAATAGCTACAAATTAACTAGAACATATATTTGTAGCTAATTTATTACTAATTTGTGATGAAATAGCAAAGAAATAAAATTGTAACTACTTCATAGTAAAATAGCTACAGATTTACTTGCAAATATTTATAGTTAATCCTTCTCAATTAAAATCATACTAAATTTATTTTTAATTTTAGTATATATATATATATATATATTAGTTTAAATATTTAAATATTATTTTTAGCTTAAATATTTTAAAATTATTTTTAATTTAAATATAATTATATATTAAAATATAAATGATAAATATAAATATTAATAAATTAATTAAAATATATAATAAAATAAGATAGGATTTTTTCGATAACTAACAAACACTAAAAAAAATTATTTTTTAGTAATAATTATTTTCTAGCGGTTAAATAAAACCGTCAGAAATATTTTGATTTCTGATAGTTTTAATTAACCATCATAATTGTTTTAAAACTTTTATTAAGTAGTTAAATAAAATCCTTCCACACTTTTAATGTTTCTCGTTATATTCTTTTGGAATCAAATTTTCCTCTTCCTTTCCTTCACCATTCTCTATACCGTACCATTCATCTCGATGAAAAATGACAATAGCTGAACGTTCCATCGTCCTTTGATTATGAATCGGACAACAACAATGAGCATTGCGAGCTGTAGTTGTCAGGTAGGATGGGATCGAAATCCAGCCGTGACCGCACTGAATTCAATGGAGATGATGAAGTTGCACTGCATAATCAAGAGGCAAAGGTTGTTGTTTGGGGTGAAGAACCCTAGGAATACCCATTAGAGTGTTGCCTGTCATGTATGGTGGCTCCGCATCGGACTACCACACCATCCCGAGGAGGTGGTTCGTGCAATGTAACGGTGAGGGATCGAAGCTTCGAGTGCCAGGTAGTTCAATCAGTGAATGTGTTGTCCTTAGTTGCGGTTTCATTACAGAGCCGTTTCAAATCAGCTAGGAGATGAGAGGGGATCGTGTGTGGTGGTTCGCAAGTCGTTTGGTTGTGATTTCCTAGGTGAGGAAGTAATAAGGGGAGGAAAACATCAGAAGAAGAACGATGTAGCGGATGGAAAGATTCGCAAGGCGTTGGGTGATATTGGGAATTTGGCGAATGTAAGAGGAGTTGTTGAAGTCAAGAGGTTCCCTCTCACTTTCTCTTTCTCTCTTTCTATCTTTTACAGTCACTTTTTCGTTTGGTTGTTTAGAACAAGTTGTTGAGGTTAATATGATGTGATATTATTATGATTCTTTTAGGAGTTTTGGTGCCCAACTTCTTCCCAATGCCCAAGCCACAACAGTTGTCGAGAATAACAAGTACATAAGCAGAGATACAAGATAAAGTTTTAGGTGTTTTTGGCGATGTTTTACCAATAAAGTTTTATATTAAAGTGATGCAATTTGCAAACCTTATTACACGCTGATTATGTTTAGAGCTCTAGTTTTAATTGAAAAGTAGCACAAAAATACCCAAGCATTTTACCATTTGGAGTTTGGAGTGGGAAAAGGTGGAAATTTTAAACTCTTGGAGTTTGCAAATTTACCCATTTGTTTTGGTTATTTCCTGTTTTTCAAACGGGGAGTTCTTGTGGTTGAGGCAGAAAATCTGGAAGGTGAGGCTGTGGACATTACACCTAAGGAGTTTGGAGTGAGAACATTGGCTCAGGAATATGGAGGTGGTGCTTTTACTGTTTCAGAGGATGTTGTCTTCTTTGCAAATTACAAAGATCAGAGATTATACAAGCGGTCCATCCGTTCTCTTGGTCAGTATTGCAAGCATAAATTTTCATTATCTAATGCCATATTTTCCAAATCATTGTTATGGCATGTTATTTGATTGGTGGAATGGAATATAGCTGAGTAGTGTGGAATGGAAAGGATCAAAGGAATGATAAGGATATTAGTGAATAATTAGTTATTTCCATTTCATACTGGCCTAATTGGAGAAAAAGCAAATAGAAGAATTGGATGGAATGTGATTGAATAGATTCTTACTGGTTTTATTTCATTTCTTCCTATTTTAAATGATCCAAACATCAACAATTTATGTAACCATCTAAAATTCCTGCAATCCACCACTTTCAGTAAACATAAATGGCATTTGTGTTTGTGCCCTTTGGATTAATATGTAGGCTTACTCTTATATGTCTGTTATATATTGTCATTAAATTTTTATTTATTTATTTGTGTTCTATTTAACTTTGGTTAACATATACAGATTCAGCAGAGATTATCTGGAAATATTGATCTAGTGTTCTACTCATTTATTTATTTGTGTTCTATTTATTTATTTGTGTCATTGAATGTTATTAATTCCGAGTTTACCCATTGATTTGAATGGGAACATTTGTTATGATCTATTTGTGCATTGTGGTTTATTTTATTTTGAATTGAACAGGGGAGCTGTTTTTCATCACGGATAGGAGAAATGGTTTTTGGAATCTCCATAAATGGGTAATTCTTTCACTTTTTATGTCGAAGTCTAAATCTTGTAGTGTCTAGTTTCTTAACTCTTTCTCCAACACAATCTTTTGAAAACATATTATGTAATCATTCTCTTAATTGTGATGTCCATCGCCTTAAGGACATGTTACACATGGGTTCTTAGTTCTTATAATTTCACACAACACAATTTTATAGGCTTATTGTGTTTGAATATTTCAGGAGGACCAACACGCCTTACCTATTTTTTCTCTCCCATATTTTTGTTTTATGTAGTTAGAACTGGAAATTTTTTATACTTAAATTTATTGGTTATTTTTTGTCCATCCTTGGAGCTTAAGGTTATTCATTATTCACTATTGTAATTTGTATCATCTGTTGCGTGTGTTAGTCATTTCACTCACTGAAAAGATGGAACTCAATTTGTCTGACTAGAATGTTCTTTGGAAGGTTATGGAAGGGAGTTCCATGAACTATCATGATAGGTAATACTGTTGAAAGTTGATTAATGACTATGAATATTTGTGGTTAAGCATGTTCTTTCTTTGCTTTTATTCAATCCATTTAAACAAGGAAATATTCCTCTCCAATTAATTTTGTTTTAATTGAAGCCAGCTTGTTCCAGTGGTATTTTTATACTATTAATGTTTGAGTTAGTTAATGAATTTTAAGTTCTTTTAGTAACATTTGTGTACTTCTTGGTTCACGAAGACATTTTTTGTCATTATTTTTGGGTAGCTTCCTATTATATAATATCACAAAATCAGATGGACTGCATTTTCATTTCTCTTATTACATTTTATGAAAACTTAATGATGCCTTTTTTTACATGCCATATAGACATAATTCATCATGCACTTTGACGGAAAAGATTATGATGCCAGGTATATTTGCCACTTTCATTGCTTTTAGGATAAAAGCATATGCTGGTTTTGTACTCTACATGATTAATTGAAGACATTTGTTCCTCTTTTAGACATATTTTAATGTGTATATCCAATATAGTACTATATAGATAAATTAATAATATTGTTTCTCTAATCAAAAGTACTTTTTTTACATGCTTCCCAAGGATTTCCTAAAACATTCAATGCCCTGAGATCTGTCATAAGGGTGCCAGCAAAACACAGGCAGCATTTCATTGGTTAGACTATATGTTCACCATGCCTCCTTCCAAATCAACTATGAAGCATTTAATATGATTTCCATTGCTGTGTTGGATTGATTTAGTTTTTCAAAAAGTTTTATATCCAGTATTTATAATTTTTATGAAGGTGGAAGATAGGTAATAAATCATTTGCCAAAACAAATATGACAGTATTGTGTTGCATTTGCTCTCTTGTTGAAATATTTTAGTAATTTCTACCCTAAAATCAAGTGTGGCTTTGGTTTTATAAATATAATAGCACTTTTAAGTTTTTTCAAAACTATAAGGAGTGGCAGCAGGGAGTGTTACGGGTTGGTGATTTCTAATTGGATGTATTAGCATTATAGATAAATTTTTGGATTGGGTGCCAATTAATATATTGTTTGTTTGGACTGTGACTAAATTGTGGGTTGCCATGAGTAGTACGAAGTTTTATTAGGTGCAGTGGATAAGTTATATTAATTTTTTTAATATATGTATTCATGGAAAAGGTGTTATTATAATATATATTACATATAATAAAGTTAAAGGTATATATAATAATAAAATTAATGTAATTTTATTATAAACCGTAGTCTAGTCACTATATTTTTGTAAGGCTAAATTCAAGAAAATTAAATAGATAGATGGTTTATAAAATTTAAATATTTTTGTGTGTTTTTTTATTGTTAAACATGATAAGCTTTTAGATTATTTTGGTGGAGTTTTGTTATTTGGAAGTATAATACTTGTTAGTAAATAAGTTGATGTATGTGGTATTTGAGGGATTGGAAATGATGGAAAGGTGTATGTCTCAGCAAAAGGTAGGAGACTTCGCCTAAGACTCTATGGGAGAGATGTAGGAAATAGAACTTGAGGAGTCTGTCTTGAGAGAGTAGTGGGTGGTGGGCTTTGTCTTGGTGAGCAGGAGGGGGTTTAGCTTCGCGAATGACGGATAAACTCTCTATGGTTGTACAACTGGTGAATTTCATTCATAAGTCTCTTTGAGAGAGTAGTAGTAGGAAGTGAACTTCATTTGTAAGACTCTGGAACAACGAGGAGTTCTAGCTCTAGTGGTGAGTGAATGGCTGGTAAACCATGTACATGAGACGTAATTAGGAACTTGATATTTGCTTATTGTGTTGCAGGGAGTTGTTGCAGAGTGAGTTCCTTAATGAACAAAGAGATGACATGAAAGAACGTGAAGCAACGATAGAGCTGAGACAAAGGATAAAGGATAAGGAGTTACTGCTAGAATTCCTTTTGTTACTTCAACAGAGAAAACATGAAGTTGCTGAGAAGTTGCAACACACTATCTCTTTTCTGTGCTGTAGAGAAACTAACTTAATTTATTCCAGTCTGCTAATATTTGTATTTTTCCTTTTAAAATGGTTATTTACTATAAATGCTATTTAATTGGAACATCTATGAATCATTTTCCTAGGATATTGTTGTTATTGACATCTCATCAACAACCATTGATCAAGATGAATCAAGTGTTAAAAATATTCCTTCTTCTGAAAGTGATGGAAGGATGATAATGAACAAATAAGTGATCTATTATAGAAAGCAAAGGTTTGGTGGTGTGCTTGAAGGATGATAATGAACATATAAGTGATGGAAGTCTTTGGTTTCTGTAATAGATCATGTATATTTTTCCTCTAAACTTATATTATTTATGCATGTTTTAATTTTGATACAGAATACGGGATAAGGGATTACAATTAAGTAATTACAATTAACAAAATAATATTTGTAGGAGATTAATAGAATTGCAATAAATTAACTAATCAATTGTGATACAAATTAGTATTAAAAGAATTGCGACAAATTAGCTACGGATAAACGAGAAAAAAATTGCAACAAATTAGTTACATATTAGTTATGGATTAGCGAGGAAAAAATTATGACACATTAGCTACGGATTAGCGGGAAAAAAATTGCGACAGATTAGCTACCGATTAGTAAGAACAAAATTGCGACAGATTAGTTACAGATTAGCGACAATAGAATTGCCACAGATTAGCTACGGATTAGCGAGAACAAAATTGCGACAAATTAGCTACAGATTTGCGACAACAGAATTGAGATTAGCTACGGATTAGCGACAATAAAATTGTGACAGATTAGCTATGGATTAGCAATAACAAAATTACGACAGATTAGCTACGGATTAGCTACGGATTAGCTAGAAATTTTAAAACTTTTTCACTTCAATTAAAGATGGAATAGAGAGGGATTAGCTATGAATTAGCTACGAATTAGCTAGAAATTGTAAAACTTTTTTTACTTCAATTAGAGAGAGAATAGAGAGGGATTAGCTATGAATTAGCTACAGATTAGCTACGGATTTGATTCCTCTCTAACTAGCTACCTATATTTAGCTACGGAAAATTCTCTAGCAATTTGATAGTTAATCTGTCGCAAAATGGTGTAGCTACGAATTAGCTATGAAATTTTTCGTCGCTAATATATAAAATTTTTGTAGTGTTTCATCTTATCATACCCTTAATTATACATTTATTTTCCTTTGTGCAATGTCTTTCAGTAGTCTCTCAAATTGTTTCTAAGACACACATTTGTTAATTTTTAAATACTTTTATTTGTTGTTTATTTTCATCATGTAGAATACTCTTTCGATATATTTATCTAATTATTTTTTATTTTCTAACTCATTATCAATCATACTATAATATTTTCACTATAATTGTATAAATAACTTTTATTTACTATAATATAAAAATTTAATGTAATTGCCATGAATATTTTTTTATCACCATGCAACATATATTGGAGTTCAAAAGATCCTTTGCGGCATTTTGATTAAGTGATGTATTATAACTTTTATTAGTGTATAAAAAAGATATTGATTAGAATACCAAATAAAATTTCATTAGAACCAAAACATTTATTAAATTTGCAAACATTAATGAAACCTAGTTGATAAAATTTAAAAATATTTAACAAAATATATAAAATAAAAACAAATATTCAAATTAAAATATATTTTAAATGTTTGTTTACTTCAATTTCTTAAATTCTAATCAATATCTATTTGGTATTCTAATCTAAAATGTAAACAATTATAATTTATTTCAAAGTATTTGATATTGAAGAAATAACCATCCTCCTAAATATTTGATAATATTATGTTTCTTTTACCGTAATTTTTTATTATTTTATAAAAAATTAATTAAAATTAATATTGAAGTAGTAAGAAAACGGGTATGAGTATGGGTACTACTAGATTATACCTATTACTCGGTGGGGATGGGACAAAAGTTTGATACTCGTTGGATTTGGGTATGAGAATGGGGATGAATTTTTTTTATGGGAATGGGTATGAGATAGCGAAACCCGTCCCCGTCCTGCCCTGTTGCCATCCCTAGTGAGGATTTCACAATGTTGCTTCACCATCAAGATTCCTTAAACAAAGTGCTAGAGGGTGCTCCAAGCAAACAACAATTTCTGTTTTTGGAAAAAAAACATTTGTTTAATGTTATGGAGTCACCCAATTATATTAGGCTCTACACTTTGCTCAAAGGTAGAAAGAAGCTACCTATCCTAAGCTTAATGAGTCTTGCCATGTCAAAGGAGTTAGTTAAAGAATCCACATGCATTTAATGCTAAGGTCTAGAGCTTTTAATATGTCTATAAGGTTCAAATGTGGTAAGACACGAGAATAAGCAATAGTTGAAGAAAACTATCACAATGGCTCCAAAAGAATTTCATGGGTCTTTTCTTTTTAGCTCTATACAAGAAGATCTTTGTGAAGAAGGAAAGCTAAAGAAACTCTAGCAACAAAAATAAGCTCTTATAATCTAAGGAATCCTTAACCTTTGTGAGGAAAAACATTGTTTGTATTCATAGTTATCTATAAGAGTGTGATTTATCATTGTATCCATATAAGATGTAACCCTCTTTCTAATGAGTGACCTTATGATCTTTTATATCACTTTCTTTGTAAGCCTTTGTGTTTTTAGCCAAGAGTGGTTATTGTTCAAAAAATACTTAAGCTAGTTAGGAGTGGTTATTGTTCAAAAAATACTTAAGCTAGTTAGGAATGGTTTCAGTTCAAACAATACTCGGTCTCAGCTAGGAGTGAAGACATTCAAAATAATACTCAATCCTAGCCATGAGCGGTTGTGTTCCAAATAATACTTAATTTTAGCCAAGAGTAATTTCGTTCACATAATACTTGATCTTAGCTAGGAGTAGTTGCATTCCAAAGAATACCTGTGTTTAGCAAGGAATGATTGGGTCTAAATAATACTCATATTTAGTCAAGATTGCTTGGGGTCCAAAGAATACTTAATTATATCTTAAAACGTTAATATGCTATAATTAAACCAATTTAAAATATCTTGTATAAACCTCTTTATCTCTTATCTTTTTTATATTGCATGTTATTAACTTATTCTAGCCTAAATACACACTCCAATCTAAACACAGCATAAATGTTCCTTTGAAGAGATAGATTTAGGAAAGAGTTTGAGAATGAATTTGGATGAGTATGAGTAGATTTGAGTGGATGAATTTTTGTGTTTCTTCGAAAATATTTGAGAAGGGATTTGAGGATATAGGTGAATAGATTTTTAAATGAAACTTGTGAGAGTTTGTAAGTGATTTGATTGATATGATAGATTATTTTTTTAATAGATTAAAATATAAAATAATTATTTTTCTCTTATGGTAAAAAGTAATAAATTATTATTATTTATTATTATAATTATTATTTTTATTTATTTATTATTATTAAAAAGTAAAAGAAAAATATAATTAATAAAAATAAAAGTAAAAGTGAAAATTTTTAAAATTTTCTCTCACAGTGGCCTACATACACCTCCCCTTTTCTTCCTCTTCCCCTTCTCTTCTTTATCTTCTCTCCTTATTCTTCATTTCTAGAACCTTCACCTTAACTTCATTTTCTTCATTTTCATTATCCATGTCTTCCACATCTTTCACTAGCACCACAATTACCTTCATCTTTGCAAATCTCCTCGTATCAATAGGATGAAGAACGCAAATCCATATGAAATATCACTCTTAAATTGGTGCATATTAATACGAGATATCACCAATTTCCATCATCGCTTCCGCTCAAAATATCAGGGCCTAAAGGATACAAAACACTTTTCACTGTTTAAAACACAATCTGAATTTTTTTTTTTTGGGAAAAGCACAAAATGTCAATTTTTCAGGAACAAGGATTAAACAATATTATCAAAGTGAAAAAAATAGAAATCTAATCATTTTTAAAAAAATTAAATCTTAATTATTTTATTTCAAATTTACACCTAATAAAATTATGTCGATGTTTTTATTTGTAACGAGAGCTAAATACATGGATCTGAGATCATAGACTAGTTCATTTAATCCGGAGTCCGTCGAAGACAAAGACCTAAAGGTTTATGGATCCTTTTAATTTTATTTAATTTTGGTCCAATATATGTAATCCGAAAACTAAACGGGCTTCTTCTTTTTGTTAAACTACTACGTATTTAAAATTTATAGTAGTTAAGATATATTATAAGAGTTTCATTTGAAATTAGACAATGAACATAAAAAACTTATGGACTTGAAATTTTTTAATTTAATTTATTGAAATTTTTTTTTTCCCAGAATGACCCTTTTTAACCACAGGTTAGGGGTGGATGCTTACCAAGACACTGTAGCTCAATTGGTGGGTGGACCAGGCTAACATAGCCCATTAGAAAAATGGATAATTTTAATGGGCCTTATGCCATGTTAGGGCTACAGCCATATGGTATAGCATTTTTCTTCTTGCACCTCCCTGTTCTCTTTCTATACCCCTATGAATCTCATGATTTCCGAATCACCTCTCATTAAAATTAGGTTTAACCACATAGAAGGTCTTCGTTTTCGTTTAAAAATTTTGATTGGGTCCTCAAGTTTTAAGACGTCCCAATTAGATCCTATTTTCAAAAATTTGTTCCAATTTGATTTTTCCGTTAGGACATCATTGATGATGTAAATTATGTGTCACGTGTCAACTTGTGGTTTTTTTGTTTTTCTTTTAATTTTTTTAATTTTTTTACTTATTTTTTCTTAAAAGATCAACTAACATGTGTCAAGTTAGGGTTTTGCTAGGTTTTTTTGTTTTTCTTTTCATTTTTTAATTTTTTTTACTTTTTTTTCTTAAAAGAATAACTAACACGTGTCAAATTAAAATTTTGCCACGTGTCAGTTTGTGTGTTTTTTTTTTAATTTTTTTAACTTTTTTTAATTTTTTTTTTTTTATTATTAAAATT
>Ga0214544_1001551_pt1 | contig 47964 bp, 31 predicted proteins | sample CNSS3metaG_FD_160074 | JGI IMG/M metagenome (GOLD analysis project Ga0214544, IMG submission 160074) | Root nodule microbial communities from cowpea collected in UCLA plant growth center, Los Angeles, California, USA - CNSS3 | ecosystem: Host-associated > Plants > Roots > Nodule | place: USA...
TATATATATACGCACACTTATTTAATGTAGATAAATTTATTAATAAATGTATGCAATTAGGTTCTTTACTTTTATTATTTATTTATTGACAAATTTATAAAGTCTAAAGTATATATATTTTTTATACATTATATATAATAAATATTTATTTATTTTGTTATTTATTTTTCGTTATTTTTCTTTTTATCTTTGTTCTTTATTATAATTTAATTGTTTCTACTATTCACTATTTATTCATTTATTTATAATATTTACGTTTAACACTTAAAACTAAAAAAAATATTGTTAGCTTTGCAATTGTATATAATATTATGTATTACATATTACATTAGATACCATTAGATATTTGATAATTCAAAATGATTTTTACTTAATGGAAAGTGAGAAGAATTTTGAAACCAGTGTAAAACTTTTTCAAGAAAGTAGGTAGATTTTTTTAAGTATTTTTAATTTAAAATTATAATACAATAAATTCAAATATAACATTGTATCGAGACACACAAAACTTCGTTGGTTTCTTCATAATTAATGCTAATTAATGGCAAAAAGAGATTTGAAGAGACTAAAGTTTACATTGGAAGTAGTGTTGGAAGAAACTGAAAAGTTATTTTTATTCTTCTCAACATCTTTCAATTTTGGAGGATAAAAAATAAGATTTGAAGTTGAAAAGCAGTGTTGAAAGAAACTGAAAAGTTATTTTTATTCTTCTCAACATCTTTTAATTTTTGGATAATGAAAAATAAGATTTGAAAAGTATATAATCTTCTTTGGTAAGCTAGGTAAAATAAAATCTTAATTTTTAATTTGGTAAATAAATAACTTTAAAGAAAGTAATTTTATTTTCATTTATTATTATTATTATTATTATTATTAATTAATAAGAAATTATTAATTTATCATATTCAAAAAAATGTGTAATATTTAATGATTATTCTTAAAAAAAATTATAAAATACCTAATTTTGTCTAAAGAAAGGAGAAACTATTATTATTTATATAAAAATATTTGATAGTTACAAACCGAGTCATTATGTATTTCTTTTAATTTTAAATTATAATTTTTATTTTACTATGAAATTTTTATAATGTGTGTTATAGATTTAACCTATTAAACTTGAAGAAATATTGATTGGAGCATGAGCTTTATTTTAAGTTTGTTTGTTGAAAAATTTAGAAAATTTGGATTCTACCTTTATGATTTGCATTTATTTTAAAAATAAATTGTAGTTTATAATTTTTTTTATTTCACTATTATAATTCTCAAATAGTAAATATTATCTTATAAAATAACATTAAAATTATATTTGAAATTATTCATTCTCAAGGCTACAAAACATTTTAGTAAATATCGTGTAATATTTGTAAATTCCACACCAAATCTTAATCAATTTGTTTTATTACAATTTTTAATTTAATTTATTATAAAAAAATTAGTTATTTTCTCCAAGAAACTTTGAATTTTTTAAAAAAGTTGATTACCTTCTCGAAGAAACTTTGTAAAGGTTTTTAAGGTGTCTTGGTATGATACTTACTGCTTCAAAACATTAATTATGCAGACCACCAATTATGTTGGTTTTTTTGGACATGGCACTCCCTCACTAATTAAATGAATGTTGTATCTTCCCATGCAGACCTTCTCCAACATGCCATTCCCAATCTCTGTCAAACATAAATGTTTTACCCAAAGATTAAATTTTCTACATTGGTTTATATGCTCTTTTATTCTTAGGAATTGCATAAATGTCTTAGGCATACCTTTGCATCTTCAACAAACATCTTTTGGCTCCCTCATTCTTCTCAAACACCCACCATATTTGCAGGTCTGTTATGTGAAGAATAAAATTTGGAAGAAAAAGACAAAAAAGTAGAATGAAGTTTTAAAACTAAAAAATTGTTACTGACTATTATCAATAAAATAAAGTCATTCAATATTATATATAAAATAATTAAATATAAAAAATATATGTTGATAATGCTAAAAAATGCAGCTTTGAAGTCTGTTACTACACTTTGTTATCTAAAGAAAAAAATGAATGAAGTTTCAAAAATGAAAGATTGTTAGTCAACTCTATTAATATCAAAATAAGAGATTTTTGAAAGATAACTATTGATTAAACAAGTTTAAAAAATCTAAATCATCTCGCAGATAACTATTGATTCAACAGGTTTCACCTTTCTTATGTTGCTTAACGAGTTCATTGAACTATTTTGCCCAAAATCTTGATGGATGTCCTTGCCTCAATTAGTTAATGAATTTGACAGAGAAAAACTTGATCCAACTGTTGAATACTACAAAGAAAATGAGTTAGATATTACATAGGGTAGAAGAAGAAAAATTTAGACAGAAGAAGAAAAACATTGACCTTTTTTGGTGTTCTTCAATTAGTTAATGAATGATAAAGAAAAAGATGGGTCCAACAGAAGAATAATACAAAGAAAAATAGTTAGATACGTAAAAGAGAAAACATTAGACAGAAGAAGAAAAAATTAAACATTTTTCGCATTCTTCAATCATTTCATAAATCTCACATAAAAACCTTGATCTAACAGACAAATACTACAAAAAAAAAATAGTTACATATGATAGAAGAACAAAGAATCAAAGAGAAGAACAAAAGTTTTTACCTGTTGGGTGTTTTCCATGGGTTTAAGAATCTGACTGGAAAACATTCATCAAAAATAGAAATGCTACAAAGAAAGGTAGTGAAATATGGTAGAAGAACTAAAAATATGAGAGAAGACGAAAAATTATTACCTTTTTGGTGTTATTCTTCACAATGTTCATGAATCTCACAAGAAAACATCAGTCCAACAGAAAAATACTACAAAGAAAAGTAGTTACATATGGTAAAAGAACAAAAACAAAGAGAAGAAGAGAAATTGTTACCTTTTTGATGTTCTTCATCGTGTTCATGAATCTCACAAGAAAACATTCATCCAACAGAGAAGAAATACAAAGAAAAGTGTTTAAATATGGTAGAAGAACAAAAATTGCAAAGAAGCAAAAAATTTGTTACCTTTGAGGTGTTCTTCATAATGTTCATGAATTTGAGAGCAAAACATTCATCCATCAGCGTAGTTAAATATGGTAGAACAACGAAAAAACACAAAAAAGTTGTTACATTTTTTGTGTTCTTTGTCGTGCTCATGAATCGCAAAACATCCTCGAACGAAAAAATACAACCAGGAAAAGTAGATCTGTTAGCAAAACATTCATCCAACAGAAATACAACAAAAATAAGTAGATATGAGAGCAAAACATTCATCCGTAGAAACGAAAAAACGCAAAAAAGTTGCTACCTTTTTTTGTGTTCTTCACTGTGCTCGTGGATCTGACTGCAAAACATCCATCGAACAGAGAAATACAACACATAAAAGTAGATCTGGGGAGCAAAACATCCATCCAACACAAAAATACAACAAAAATAAGTATATTTGAGAGCAAAACTTTCATTCATCTAACAGAGAAATACAAAAAAAAAAATAGATCTGTCAGCACAAAAATCATCCAACCAAGAAATACAACAAAAAAACTTAGTTAAATATGTTAGAACAACGAAAAAATGCAGAAAAATTGATACCTTTTTGGTGTTACTCACTGTGCTCATAAATCTGAGAGCAAAAATTCCATCCAACCGAGAAATAAAGTTTGAGAAGAAGAAAATGGGTGTAAGGTAGATGGAGGACGAACACTGGTGGAGTAAGAGAGAAGAAGAAAAGTTGAGAGGCTGAGAGGAAGAGAGGAAGCTGAAGAGGTTTGAATGTGTGTGAGTGAGAAAGAGAGAGAAGAAGCTGAAATGGTTTGAAATAGGATGAGAAAGAGGTATTGTGTGTGGAACACAGAGAGTCAGAAAAAAATATTGTGAGAGTGATTTATTTTTAATTAATTTTTAATTTTCAAAATTCTGGGAGATTGACACATAACCATATTTTCCTCTTGTAGAAAGTAAAATTTGAATGAGTGGTTCAGAAATATTAAAATATTGAAAAAGTTGTCATTTGTTAGTTCAGAATTGTATATAGTATTAGATTTTAATTCATAAATTAAGTCCCAAAATAAGAATTTTGGAGAGGAATAGTTCAGGTACTAAATACACCCCCAATTCTCATGTTTACACTCCTTTTTTCCAATTGGAATAACTATTTTTGAAAAAAGACAATTCTGGAGCTAACTACACCCCCTGTTTTCAGGTTTACACTCCCTTTTTCCAATTGGAATAACTATTTCTGAAAAAAGATGATTCTGGAGCTAACTGCACCCACTGTTTTCAGGTTTACACCCTTTCTGAATTTTAACTTTCAATTTTTGTTCTTCACCTCTCCTGTTTACTAAACTGCACCCCTAATGTCACTTAAAATCTAGTTCACCAGATTTCGCCACGTGGCAATCCTCCACTTACTAAGTTAACCAATGACAGATTGCCACATCATCAATCCTCCACTAACTCAAATCACCAATCAATATTTGCCACGTCATCATCTCTTTCCTAACACAAACCCTAACCCTAATCTCTTATTCTCTCTCTTCCGCACCAACCCACTCCGCAACCGCCACACCATGTCTGGCCACCACTGCACACGCTGAAAAGCCGCCGCCTATCGCGCCCTCGTCGGAAACTTCATCACCGTTGTTGCACCAGTGGTCCGCGACAGCTGCGTCTTCTTCGCACGTCCTGCAACCACCACCACCCTCCTCCGCACCTGCAACTCACGGGAACAGCCAGCGCACCACACGCAACCACCTCTCGCAGCCCTACTCGTCGCCAACACTACCATGCTCGACGTCGTCCACCACTACACTCGTTGAAGTTCACGAGTGTCATCTTCTCCGTGCATCCTGCAGACCCTACTGTGACCTGCAACCACGAGTCATTCACGCGACCACCATCGCATCTCTGGAACGTGAACCCTTCGGCGTTTCTGTCGCCACCGCGGCAACCCCGTAACCTTCGTCCAATCACTCGTGGCAGTCAAACCCTAATGGAGAGACTTCACTGACACGTGGCAGTCTCTTAATGGACTATCAGAAAGTCAAGACTGGTTAACCAGTCAACTCTGGCAAGAATTTGATCAACATGGGTCAGTTGCCTATTTTACGCTATATCTGGCAGGTGGTTCCTTTGTAGGAACCCTAAAAGGCCTAGACTAGAAAGAATCGTCTGGTGGCTGTTCATCGCCGACCAGACTATTTCTAGAAATTTCCAGAAACAATAAATTAAAAGGAAATAACATATCAATCATAATCATACCAAATTCAACATACCAATCAGAATTAAATTAATCGACGCATGAAATTTCGCTATTTAGCATGCCATTCGAATTAAAATTAAAGTTAACGCGTAAAGCTCCCCTAACCTGAATTCCTTTGCCAAATTTGAAAATTGCAAGCTCTTCCCTTGATCACTAAAAGCTTTCCTTGGTTCTTCTCAATTCAACTCCAAAAACCTCGTTCAAACCTCGCCACTCTAACAAAATTCGTGTCCTATTTTTTGAGTGCAATTTCAGCTTTGCAAAACCCTTCTACTAACCTAATTTCTTGCCTTTTAAAGAATAGGTAATTACCAAAAACGAAATTTAAGTTTGTAATGGTAATGTTTATTATCATTCATTACATGGTCCGTTTTTCAGCCAACCTTGGCTGCCCATGCATCCCATGCATCTAGGTATTCCTTCAACTCTTCACATTCAAGAAGAAACTAAGTTTGGCAAAAATAAAGTTTAATTTGGGTTCTCTAAGACTTTCCACAACCATGTCAATACCAAGTCAATGCTAAACCATTAAGCCAATTCATGTTTTGTGATATTTAATATAATTCTATGAATATATTATCACTCAACATGATCAAACATATTATTAAAAATAATAATAAATTAAATAACACACAATTGGCATACATAGGACTTGAACCCAAATCCTCTCACACAATTAAAGTACTCTCAACCACTTGAGCTAGTACTTTTCCACGACATATAAATCAATAATTAATGCCTTAAAAGATCCCACTACCCGCATTTATTAATTAATTATTTAACACGGGTCTTACTTTCTCCCCACCTAAAAAAACTTTTGTCCTCGAAAATTGAGCTAACCCAGGAAAAATTCTCATAGGACTGCCTCAACTTCCTTTATCTTGAAATTCTCCCCTCCTGGTCCTTACCCTTTTATTTTAGCCTTCACCTCTTACATTTCACCACTTTTCCTTCTGACCTTATCCCTATATTAAGTTGTAGTATCAATTTAACTCTTCCACTCTATTGCACACACATGCGCTGACACCTCTCCTTGTTCTAACTTTTAAATTGCATTCCTCTTACCAAACTTGTAGTGTTAGCCCCAAGAACTTATCCTTGAAAATCCCTCCGCCAAACGCGTTGATTCTGAGTTTCGACTTCACTTCTTAGGCTTAACAAACCAACTTATTTTTCCTTGCCCCCCCGAGATATCCTTATGCGTACTCACATCTTTAATCAAGAGATTTTCTCAAAGGTCCTACCCAACCCTTGCAAAACAAAAAATCAAGTTCGACCCTTTTTCTGTAGTTAGCCACTACAGATAACACACACATATCACAAAACAAACGCAAACCTAACAAGAAAGGTATAGGAGACAAACTCAACCTATCACTTTTCTCTCTTTTACCAAAACCTTTAGAATTAAGAAAGGAAACTATCTCAGATATAGTCATGAATGTGCACCCTCATCACTCTACCAAGACATTTTCTGTTCTTAATACTTCCAGTTCACAAGTTCCTTTCCCTGCGCACCAATGCTTCTTGGAAGGAACCTCTCCCCTTGCGCACCAACGCATAAGGAAGGACAAGTAATAACTCTTACCTGCTCGCCAAAACCCAATAAGAGCATTAATTTTCTTAGGTCTCATAAGCAACTACCCTTGCCTGCTCACCAAAACCCAGCAAGAGTACCACTCTTACCTGCTCACCAAAACCCGGTAAGAGCGATGCTTCTACTAAGACCCGTAAGCAACAAGTCTTGCCTGCTCATCAAAACCCAACAAGAGTATCACCCTTACCTGCTCACCAAAATCCGGTAAGAGCGTTGCCTACCCTGAGACTCACAAACACCAACCCTTGCCTGCTCATCAAAACCCAGCAAGAGCCCACCACTTACCTGTTCACCAAAACCCGGTAAGAGTGTTATTTTCCCTGAGTCTCACAAACACAACTCTTGTCTGTTCAACAAAACCCTACAAGAGTCCCACCCTTACCTGTTCACCAAAACCCGATAAGAGCATTGATTCCCTAAGACTTATAAACAACAACTATTGTCTGCTCAACAAAACCCGACAAGAGTCCCAACCCTTACCTGTTCACCAAAATCCGGTAAGAGTACTACTTTTCCTTAGGTCTTACGTGGAACCACCCTTGCATGTTCACTAAAACCCAGCAAAAGTACCACCCTTACCTATTCACCAAAACCCGGTAAGAGTGTTGCTTCCACTAAGACCCATAAGCAACAAATCTTGCATGCTCACCAAAACCTAGCAAGAGTATCACCTTTACCTGCTCACCAAAACCCGGTAAGGACGTTGCTTACCCTGAGACTCACAATAACCACCCTTGCCTGCTCATCAAAACCCGGCAAAAGCCCACCACTTACCTGTTCACCAAAACCCGGTAAGAGTGTTGCTTTTTCTGAGTCTCACAAACACAACTCTTGTTTGTTCAACAAAACCCAACAAGAGTCCCACCCTTACTTGTTCACCAAAACCCGGTAAGAGCATAACTTTTCCTAAGCCTCACAAGCAACATTCCTTGCCTTCTCAACAAAACCTAGCGAGGACATTGTTAGTAAGCTTAAATCAAAGTCTTACAGTAAACCAAAACTCCATTTTACCCGACTCTCCAAAGTCCTAAGGGTAAAATAACAACTCCTTTTACTCGGCTTTTCCTAGTCTTCTGAGTAAAAGTACAACCTGGTTTCAATGGTATGAACGAATTTCGAGCATACATCACACAAACTAACATAACATGCTTTACTACTCCAAAACAATCAATTCGGACTTTACCTTATTGTTGTCGTGGAACTTCAGATTCCCTTCCGTTCAGGACAAAATAATTAACACATTGACTCGTAAGCGGAACACGATAAGCTCACTCCCCATAGACCCCAAAAATCTTTTGAAAACCATGGCTCTAATACCAAATGTAACATTCCGACCGGATATTACGGATTTAAATAATAAAATAATGAAGTAAATAATAAAAATTCATTTATTAGAACTGATATTCCCAAAACGCGGGAAAATTCAAAACTTTTATTACTTTCACAATAAACCAAAATTTCATAAGTATAAATAAGATTGTAATTATCCAAAAGTCCAGAATATTCATAATTACAAATTATTTGAAAGCATAAAAACTTCATAAAAGTTCTGATAAAATCTTCTCCCAAAACTAGCCCTGCTCCGTCTCTAGGCCTCACCAAATCCACCTGCAATAACATCTGCTCCCGTGTACCACGTACACGATCATCGTCAAACACAAGCAGATAGGGTGAGCTAATAAATTACACATATATATAAATATTGCACAGTTATATATATCACACAATCACACCAATACTGCTGTAGTAAAATCGTCTGGCGGGGGACACGTACTGCCAAGCACTGCCCGCCTCCAAACCGCCTGGAAGGTATGATGAGTCGAACCTTGACTCACATTCAATATTTAAATTTTTGGGAATTTAATATTATTTTTGCACTTAAAAATTGTATTTAGTTGTATACTATATTATTGGATATTATTGAGTTTAATAATGCAACTGTAATTTAATTTAAGTCCTTAAGAGTGTAAATAATGAATATTTTAATTCATAAATTAAGTCCCAAAATAAGAATTTTGGAGAGGAATAGTTCAGGTACTACATACACCCTCAATTCTCATGTTTACACTCCTTTTTACCAATTGGAATAACTATTTTTGAAAAAAGACAATTCTGGAGCTAACTACACCCCCTGTTTTCAGGTTTACACACCCTTTTTCCAATTGGAATAACTATTTCTGAAAAAAAAGACAATTCTGGAGCTAATTACACCCCTTCTGAATTGTAACTTTCAATTTCTGTTTTGCACCTCTCCTGTTAAGTAAACTACACCCCTAACCCTAATATCTTATTCTCTCTCTTCCGCACCAACCCACTCCACAGCCGTGCACCAAGTAAACTGCACCCCTAACCCTAATATCTTATTCTCTCTCTTCCGCACCAACCCACTCCACAGTCGTGCACCAAGTAAACTGCACCCCTAACCCTAATATCTTATTCTCTCTCTTCCGCACCAACCCACTCCACAACCGTGCACCACAATATCTTATTCTCTCTCTTCCGCACCAACCCACTCCACAACCGTGCACCACCATTGCCCATGCATCTAGGTTTATCTTCAACTCTTCACATTCAAGAAGAAACTAAGTTTGGCAAAAGTAAAGTTTAATTTGGGTTCTCCAAGACTTGAACCCATAACCATGTCAATACCAAGTCAATGCTAAACCATCAAGCCAATTCATGTTTCGTGATATTTAATATAATTCTATGATTATATTATCACTTAACATGATCAAGCATATTATTAAAAATAATAATAAATTAAATAACACACAATTGGCATACATAGGACTTGAATCCAAATCCTCTCACACAATTAAAGTACTCTCAACCACTTGAGCTAGTACTTTTCTACGTTATATAAATCAATAATTAATGCCTTAAAGGCTCCCGCTACCCGCATTTATTAATTAATTAATTAATTATTTATTTATTTAATTATTTAATTTTCACGGGTCTTACACAAACTAACTTTAAGTAACACATTTGGTTTTCATTGTTTTTTTTAGATGTTCTTATTCTAATTCCAAAACCAGATTTGATTGCGTATTCTCTATAATAATTCTTCACTTCATCAGCACTTTCAAAAATCATCCTAACATATAGACAGAGAACTTCATCAAAGTGCTTTGAATGATGGTAGTCATCATTGCAATGCTTCTGAATCACACTTCTTGTACCCCCCATTTATGTCTAATAAAGTTGTGAAAGGATCACCACACTAAAGTGTAAAGTGTTTCATCATGGGCCTAGGTACGTAAGTTATCATATAAAACATGACCATAGACGTTGCTTAAAACTTAATGTATTCAAATGATTCCTTCCTTTTAAAGATAAAAATTTGATCTTTATAACGATGAGCATTAATAGTTTATTCATAAGTGTGAAAAGTTCTTTCATGTGACGTCCATTGAAGAAAATTTTTACAAAAACCCTCGCATCAATGGTGCAGTGTTCATTAAATAAGCTTTGGTACGGAATGACATTTGAAATAAATAAATAAAAAGGAAACACTTACATTGTTTGATGGTTTATAGCAAACTTGTTTGTGCAATTGGGAAGTAGGCCTTCAACATTTAGTGCTCATTTCCATGGTTTTATTTTGCTTCAATGAAACCCTATTTTTTAAAACGGTGGTTCAATGCAATGCAATAAAACCCATTTAATATTGCGTAAATGATTTTAGGGTGGTGTGTGGGGGACACGTAAATGCAATGAAATAGAACAGCTTGAATGGAATGCATTAAGTTTGGTGTGTTCAAAAAGCAAGTGAAGGGCAAAGTAGTAATTCTACCTTATATTTGTCCATATATAAAAGAAAAGTAAGATGACCTGACCAATTATCTCACAACTTCGTAAGTAGATCTCAAAGTGTCAAGGTATACTTTGGAGTTTGCTCAACCCACTTCTAAAGGGAAGTCCATCTTGTTTCAATAATGGATCCGTGGGAGGCATTGGCGGTAGATGACGAGGTTCTCAAAGAATTTTTGGAAAGGTCAAACTCAGCCACAACTTTCATCCCTGGACCAACTGGAAACGCCTAGGTTGTTATCATTAACAAGCAGTTAGATGAAGCACATAATATATTCATGATATTACTTTAATGAGTGCTTTCATCGTTTATCCGTAGCTCTAGTTGAGGATGGAAACATTAAAAATATAACTCCATTGTCATAGAGGAAATCATTGAAAAGAATGCACTTTATGGCTTGTGTAGTCAAAGAATGTAAGCCAAACATGCTTGGTGACATGCTTATCACTATGAAGGTTAGTTATTTTAAGTGATTGTGATGTACTCCTACTTTCTCATATCACTTATGTTGAAAATGACTATATCAGGACCCATCTGATATCGTGAAGGCTAGCATCCACAATAAAGTGCTTAAGGATGCTAAATTTGGTTCAGACATTGTTGTTGGATCTGTTCTGCTATTGAAAGAAGTACAAAAACAAGGCACTCATTTTTTAAAATATTATTTGTCATCATCATAAACTACTCTTGCTAAAAGTGCATGCATATTGAATGTGTAGGTTGTTGTCTTCAAAGTTGATCGATGGATTCAATACCTAAATATCACTCTAAGGAACATTATCAAGGAAAATAAAATAACAACACATAATTATCTATTTTCTTTACTTGTAGTGTTGGTTGAATTTGATACACTTTCCTCATTTTTCTGATTAATAGGTTTTCAAATATGACATTAGCCCTCCAACTGAAGAAGAAGTGAAAGCTTCTTTGCTTGTAATGCGACTTAATTATGTTCCAAAACAAACTATCGATGAACATATGGAGACAAATGTGCAGTCTAATTTAAACATAAATATGGATCATAATGTGGAGGCAAATGTGGGCACCAACAACCCACCAGAGCTATGGCCCACTTCATGGCATTTCCCACGATAGTTGGTAAACAACAAGAAGTGGGAGTACCAATGAAGCAAAACTCTAGCTGGGGTTCTCACAATGACCACTTGGGAAGTACATCCATTGTGACACTGCTACACAATCCTCTCTAATTCTAAGCAACTCAGACCCGAGTATAGGGTCCCATTCATGTAATGAATAAAATGTGTGTGTGTGTGTGTGTGTGTGTGAAGGGAGAACACAATGTATACCCAAACCAACACATGGCAATTATTCCAAATACAAAAATAAAGAAGATTAAATATACACATACAATTATTCTAAATATAAAAAAAAAGATAAAAACACATACCCAAAAAAAAATGAGAAAGAAAAAATATGAAGAAAAACCACATCAATTTTGCACATCCAAATAAATGGTCTAACTGTCTAGCATCCCCAGTGGAGTCGCCATCTGTCGCAACCGAAATCGCGACGGGACGACGAACCAAAAAAATAAAATTTGTAAAAAACAGAGTTTGGAGTTGCCACCATAGTTATTATAGGAAACTATGGAAAACCATAAAAAAGAGCAAGTTCTGCGAAAAACCAGATTTTGGATCCAGGAGTCGGTTACGCGTGGGAAAGGTATTAGCACCCCACAACGTCCATCCTAAGACGATACCTTTAATTAAATGTGCAAAAGTTATGTGTTTTTTTCAAAATATTTAATTTTCCCCCAAAATATTAATAAAAGAATATAAAAAAACAACAAAACTATTTTTTTTATTTTTTGGGCCCAACGAGGATTAATCCTCGCTCCTACGTATCTCCATGTGAATGGAGAATCAAGGTTACGTAGTTCTTTTTTGCAAAATCTATTTGGAAAATTATTTGAAAATGATTTAATTTGTTTTATAATTTTGAAAATCTTTTTATTTAAATTTTAGTATTATTTTAAAATTGGTGTCACGCGATGTGAGCGACCGGATAGACACTTCGAATAAATTATTTTTTTTCTAATCTTTTATTTTTCATTTTTTTAATCATTTATAAATTTTTAATATTTTTTTAAAGTTATTTTAGAGTAGTTGTGGATGTCATTGCGACGTGAGCAACCAAATAGAAAGAGTAAACAAAGAAAGTTATATTTTATTTTTAGATCATCTGTATATATTTTTAGAAAAAACAAAAGTCTAAATTAGATGTCATGCGACGCGAGCGACCGGACAGACAATAAAGAAAGGGGAAAAATATTTTTTATGATAAAAAAAAGAATGAAAATTGAAAAAAACTAAATCAAAAGCCGAAAGAATTGAGAGTGACGTACCTTAAAAAAAATTTCAATATCTCCTCACCTTTTCTCTTTTCTTTTTTGTTTTTGCTTCCTTTTCTAATTTGTGTTTGTTTTTCCAATAGAGATAAAGATGAGAGATGTCTATGTGGGTGATAATGAGAGGAAGAGATAGTGTAGAGAATGTTTTCTTCTTTTTTTTTCTACCTCCTTCAATAACTGGTGACATGACAATAACATTTTGCAAAACATATCAACTAAGGTCTGATGTATAGGTAGTCAACTTGTTCCCCACTAACAGTGACAAGAATGACCCTCAAAGCATGTGTGCAAGGTATGTTGAATATAATAAATATTGGTGCGACATAATTGGTCCACAAAATCCACCACACATAAATTAAGTCTGCATGAAATATCTGGTGACCACACAATTCATAATCGGTGATCTTCCCTGAACTTTTTGCACAACTTATTCACTCCTGTTATGTTGTAAGGATGTCTATAACTAAAATCTTCATGCTGTCACGAAATACCTTAATGACATGTATAATAGGTATATTTTATTCTAAAACAAAATGGTGAGTAATAATTAGCCCACAAGTGCTTGAGCACACAGAATCTAACATTGACTGAATAATCTGGTGACCCTAATGTATTACCTGGTGACTTGCTCATAACATTTTTCACAAAATTATCAACTAGGGTCTGGTGTTTGGGTTCCCATGACAAACAATTATAAAATATAATATGCTATATTCACTTGAATATAATTTCATAAAACAAAAGATGTATCCTAAACAAAACAATTCAATAACAGTAAAAACAACTCTATAAATCACTGACAATTTCAACAAAGTTATATGAAATACAATTGTTTGATAACTAACATATGTAAATAACAACTTAACATAATTCAAACTGAACTCCTAAGTACACAAAGCAAGATTCATCTAAATAAACTAATGAGGGTGTTTCCTCCTATTATATGTTGCAAAAGGAGTTCTTATCGAAAAACTCTTGAAATGCTTCCTTGGATCATCCATTCGTCTTACATACATATTACTTAGTTGTATTTCCTTGCCATCTTGATGTAAACCATCTTCTTCTTTCCCAAGTTGATCCATCGATGTCTCAGCAAAATCACCACTATAACCAACAACACCACTTTGGCTAACAGAACAAAAATTACCAAAATGCATGCATATCTAAGGCCCGTTGGCCAAAATTACCTTCATCAATATCCCCAGATTTATGTTCATCAATGTGACCAATATTATGTTAAGCAATCTTAGTAAATTTTTCTTTACTTATGTCAGCAACACTAGATTCATCCCACTGATAATAATTATCTTCAACCTCATCATGGCCTTGCTTCTTCCTATCACTCATATTTGCTTTCAACTCATAAAGTTCTTTTTGCATTTCACCCAACATTTGTTTTTGATGTTCAACAGCTTCCATTAGGTCATCTTTTCTGCCACCTTTACTTCCACATCCAAATTCCTTAAAACCTTCTTTCAAAAAGGTATTGCTTAGCTCTTCTACAGAGGCAACAACATCTGAAACAACCTGCAAGAATTCAGAAAAACTCTCAACAAGTACTAATCACATAATTAAGAAAAACTTAATATCAATCATGTCAAACAGCCTACTGTGTTTCTATGCACACTCCTTTTAATTACATAGTCCCGTACTTTCACTTCCATCCCATGCAAGATTCTGGGGAACTTGGTGGTTGGACGTCGTTCCTTTGAGTTGGACATGAGAAAATTGTCGAACGACCATAACTAGAACATTTTAAAGGAAAATCAGTCAGAACTCTTCACCACTAACTTTTATCTCATGAAATGGAAAATAAACCAAATTAAAGATATGGTACCTGTAACAAGTAAACACATCCCATTACATGGAAGTTTTTTGAACCTGGTTTGTCCCTCATCAACATTTTAGCTTTACAAATGCTTCCAACCAAATACTCATACACCACACCACCCCAATTATATTTCTCAATACTACAAACTCATCCACAATGTTGAACAAAATAGAAAAGACTATGCCACTACGATTGGCCAACAAAAACTCAGAAATTCCTAGCAAAAGATAAAGGTTACAAAAATCATTAACTTCTAGATGTTTACTATGTTTTAATAGGTATCATATACCATTTCAACATTAACAACTTTGTTAGGTCCAAATAACTTCTTGCAATGACTATCTAACCCTTCTTGGGTTAAATCAATGTTCTGACCAACTACCCTCAAACCAAGACCAAGACATACGTCTAATAAGCTACAAGCAACAACTTTTGTGCCCATGTCAAACTGCCCAAGCCTTTCAACCCACCGACTAATTAACAAACTCAATAGATTCCTAGATATCTTCACAAACTCTTTCAACTTAACCAACCATGCAAATGGTGTTGCCTCAATAAATGACTTTTGATCGTTTGTTAACTTCTTATTCAAACTAACAATAAATTTGGTTCGGCATGAATGCCTAAAAAAATCTAGATCAACAAAAAAAAAACTAGTTATAGCAATTTTAATCAAAGACACATTCAAAACAAAATAAATTAAAAAATGTCATACCTTCCAGTCACCACTAAAATTGCTTCCTTCACTAACTTCACTCATAATTCTCACTTGAAAACATAATTGAGGTGATCACAAATTCATAAGTGAAACTTACATCAATGCAATTGTTATCAATATATTGAATACTAGTGAACTTATTGAAGAAACTTAATGGGAAAAATACTTAGTCCAACGAACATACTTCAAATTTAATTATTCACTAGTACAAAATCGTGATTTTACATCGCCTTATAGGCCTTGATTATTGTAGAACCAAAGCCTATAAGGACGCAATGGCATTTTTGAAATTTTTTAAACTTTTTTGCCTCGGGTCCCAATCCAACCAAAGCCTATAAGGGCTTTTATGCTTTGGTTATCACTCAACCGAGGCCTATAACGCGTCAAAGTTCCCCAAATTTTCAAAATTGCCACTAACAGTAGAGGCTTTGGCCTCGGGTGGAATAGGACTGAGGCCTATTCCACTTTATGTCTCAGTTATTAATTGAACCAAGACCATATCCCTTATTTAGGGTTCCAAATTCGTGAACCCAGCACTGTTCATCTTCGTCCCAAATTCGAAGTTGTTGTTCCTCTTGCGCGAATCACCACCATTGCCTCACCGCAAACAACCACCCCGATCGCGAACTCCACCACACTCCGCGGTTCTTCTCTATTGGGTGGCGTGGGGTTTCCACATGTCATTCGACGAGAAAATGGTGTTCTTCTTGGGGAAACCAAGGGCGACGCTGGACCAAGAGTTTCTTCTAGGGAAAGCGTTTCTGGGGCTCTTTCCCACCGCTACCACTTTGATCCTCATAGTTGGTGCATTACTCGGGAGAATGAACATTCGTGCGTGGATGTTGTTTGTTCCTCTTTGGGTTACTTTTTCCTACATCGTCACTGCGTTTAGCATTTAGTGCCCCCAATGGTGGTTGGCGAAGCTAGGAGTTATTGATTTCTCCGGTGGATATGTCATTCCCCTCTCCACTAGAGTTGTCGATTACATTGCAGTTTATTGGGTGGGTCTGATGAACGTTTGGCAAGTGAACCAATCGTTAACGTAGTAATAAAATATCGTCCTCTAGGATTGATTTGTTGAATACTAAATTCCTAATTTACATAATTTTGAGCAAATGCGAATCAATATAATTGCAAGCATAAAATTTATAACAAAAACTTTAATCAAGAGAAGAATCGTTAGAGGATTGATTTCGTCCTTTTTCCTATAAAATTCTACTCCTTTTCAATTGATGCAAGTAATGTAATCATCCACTTGAGTTTACTGAGAGTTGTTTTACCCCTAATCCCTTAGTAGGTAAAATCTATTTATTAAATTCGAACCCCCAATTCCTTAGGTCAATTTACAAAAAATCAATAAAATCATGAAAATCAATAATCATCTCTATTGCAAACTAATTAGATATGCCCAATTTTCCAATTGTGACATAATCTAACCTGTCTTGTTTATAATCGCAAGTAATCCCCAATTTCCCAATTGTGAAATTGCTCATAAATAAACGATAAAACCATAAACAGAGCACTGAGATGAAGAACATTAACAAACATCAAATGTAAAGAGTAGAACCTATAATCCAAAGTCTTACATCAATCCTTCAACAAAGAGAAATTAATTCAGTATAATGAAAAGAAAAACTCCAAACGGTAGCCAAAACAATAGACCAAATCGAGAGGAAGGAGAAGAAGTTTCTTTCCGTGAACGCTCCCCTTTTATCTTTCCCCACGTTCTCTCCTTTGTTGAGGTGATTTTCTATCTCCTCTACCCGTTTCCCATTTCTCTCCTCTTTATATTTTCTTTTCCTTTTAAATCTTTATCAGTCCACGTAATCTTCAAATTTCTCGCTGGAAATCCCACAGGTTGTGGAAAAATTCACAGGCCACCTGTGGAACACACTGTTTTTGCGCATGATCTCCTGAAGCAAACTCCACAGGTCGTGGAAAAATCCACCAGGCACTTGTGGAACAAACTATTTTGAAACTCGCATCTTTGAAGCCAAATCCCCAAGTCGTGGAAGATTCCACCAGACACTTGTGGAACATGCTATTTTGTGTCTAACTTACTCCCTTCAAACCTGTTTACACCAATAACACACCAATCCAAATATATGATCCGAAACTAGATAAATCATGGGATGAAATGAGTCTAATAATGCACAAATGAATAAAAATGCCCTAAACTAATGCATAAATATACCTATATATTATGTGCTCTTCAAATTCTCCCAAGCTTAGACTTTTGCTTGTCCTCAAGCAAAGAAAATGTAATGAAACAGCATAACAAATGCAAATAGAATGATGTGTTGGTATCTATCTCAAATCTAAATTCATCCAAAAATATTCCAGATACACACATTCCACATATGTTGGGTCCCTAAGTGCAATTTTATCAATGAGTAAAGACACAAGACACTAAGGATGAGAATCTTTTATGTGTTTTTAAAGTTCTCTGCAAAAAGATATCTTCATAGGTTTCTGGCCTAGAAAACACTTACTTGCTAACTAAGCATGGATCCTCCACTCAAATGCTTTGCACTTTCCACACCCAGTCTCAAAGGAGTGTCTCTTTTCCCAGTAACTAACAGTCTTAAAGGGATGTCCATTTCACTTATTCTTATTAATAATTATACTTTTTTTTCTCTTTTCTTCTTTTTTTTTCATTTTTTTATTTTGTGAAATTGACAAACATTTCTCCAGTAACCAATTGCAGTGAGTGTCACCTTATAAACCTAAAAAGAACCTCTTTAAGTCTATCACTCAAAAATTATCTTCATTACATGTCGATTGTCAAGACCTCCTCTTGTGTAGTGTGTGAGTTCCCCAACAATTATATATAATGTGCTTCCCAAAATATAATTGAATAAACTTAGACTTGAGTTAGATTGATGTGTATGCTATGCAAATGAAATAACAAAATGAAATGCAACAACTAACATGCAAGTGACCCTCCCAAGCTTAGATGTTTAAGTTTTCCCCAACATAAACAAAATAATTAAGAATAGAAGGGATAAAACTCACAAAATTATTAGTGGTGGAACCGGTGCATTGTTGTCGACGTTGAAAGTAGCTTTGCTTGTGAAGTGACGAGGTTGTTGCTGCTTTAAAATTGCCAAAGTCTGCAACCCATGGCAAAGTATTAATAACTAGAAACTCCTCATCTAGAAACACCACTAAAATAGGTTGAACATCCTGTTCATCCTCATTAAACTTCAGTCTTGAAAGGTAATCAGTTATCAAATGTTGTTTCCCTTGTTTATTCCGGATTTCCATGTCAAACTATTGCATTAAGAGAATCCAATGGATTGATCGTGGCTTGACATCCTTGGATGTCCCTTCACCTCCACCTTTACTCTTGTTTAGGTCTATTCTTCTTGTAGTACTGAACAATGGCTTGAGAACTTCTAGTTGATGTGCGCATTGAACCACCTCTTCATCACTCACTTCTGCAAGTAACTCCTTTGCTTGCCCACCTGACAACGAAGTGAGCTCTAATGGACTCTTCCTCCCATAATTATCCATTTCTTTAAACACCAGAGACTCAATAGTTTCAGCTCGGAAACAATCCTCCTTTTCTACCTTGTGTTTCATTGCTTCATTTATGGAAAATGTGACTTTATCATCACCCACTCTTAACATCAACTTGTCTTGTTGTACATCTATCAATGCTCTTCCCATGGCTAAGAATGGTCTTCCCAATATAATTGGAACTTTAGTATCTTTTTCCATGTCAAGGACCACAAAATTAGCTGGAAAGATAAATTTATCCACCTTTACTAAGACGTCCTCCACTACTCCATATGGATAAGTCACTGAAAGGTCCGCCAATTGGAGGGTTATCATAATAGGCTTCACTTCTCCAACCCAACCTTTTAAAAATGGATAAAGACATCAAATTGATGCTTGCTCCAAGATCACACAATGCCTTGCTCACCATTATATTTCTAATCTCACATGGAATCACAAAGCTTCCTAGATCCTTCAACTTGGGAGGTAACTTTTGTTTAATTATTGCACTGCACTCCGCTGTGAGCATTATGATTTCATCTTCTTAAAGCTTCCTTTTCTTAGACAACAAGTCCTTCATAAATCTAGCATAGCTTGGCATTTTCTCCAATGCCTCCGCAAATGGGATATTAATGTGGAGCTTCTTAAAGACATCAAGAAATCTGGCAAATTGTTTATCTTGATCTTTCTTCTTCAACCTTTGAGGGAATGAAATAGTAGGAACATATTCTCTCATTTTGCCTTTTTCACTCTCTTCATTTTTTTCTCCCTCACTCTTCTCCTCACATTTTTTTTCGCTCATTTTTTTCACTCTCTTTTACAATCTCCTCTTCTCGTGCATTTTTCTCACAACTCACATCACTCTTTTTCTCATTTTCTACCAACCTCCCACTCCTCAATTGAATTGCCTTACATTGCTCATTTGGGTTTGGAATGGTGTCATTGGGGAATGTTCTAAGAGGCCTCTCCGAAATTTGTCGTGAAAGTTGACCAATTTGATTCTCCAACTTTCGGATTGAAGCTTCCTGGTTCTTGAGATTAGTCCTTGTCTCATTCATGAAATTAGAAGTCTGCTCCACAAATGTTTAGGTTTGCACCGTTAATTTCTCCATAGCACTCTCCAAAGTAGACATCTTGTTTCCTTGGTTACTAGGTTGTGCTTGATATTGATAAGGAGGCCTTGGTTGATTGGATTGATTCGAACCACTCCAAGGTCTATTTGGTTGGCTCCTCCAAATTGAAAAATTATTAGCAAACTGATTTTGTTGTTGGCCCATTGCATTCATCTACACCTCTTGTTGAGTTACTTGACACTTACCATTTTGATGCATTCCTCCACAAAAATCACATAGTAGAGACGTTGTATTAATTGCTTTTGCTTGCATATTCCCCAACTTCTGCGTCAACTTAGTAATTTGTTGTGTTAACAACTTGTTTTGGGCAAGGATAGCATCCTAGGTATTAACCTCCAACACTCCAGCTTTTCTATTTCGCCGGTCAAACTGCATATTCATTGTACTACTTGCCATTAACTCCAGAGTCTCCATAACTTCCTTAGGTGTTTTCAGATTAAACGATCCTCCACTTGCCGCATCAAGAATTGCTTTAAAAGATGTTGCAAGACCATTATAGAATATTTGGACTTGCAACCAATCTGGTAAAACATGATGTGGGCATTTCCTCAATAGCTCCCTATACCTTTCCCAAGCCTCGTACAACGATTCAGTTTTTGTTGCACAAAAGTAGTGATTTCATTCCTCATTCTTGCTGACTTGGATGGAGGAAAGTATTTGGTTACAAATTTTGTAGCCATATCTTCCCATGTAGAAATACTACCTTGATGTTGTGTTTGAAGCCAACTTTTAGCTTTATCCCGTAATGAGAAAGGAAAAAGCCTCAAGCGGATTGCATCTGAAACTCCATTAATCTTCAAAGTGTCACAAATGGCCAAAAAATTCTCCATATGAGAATTAGGATACTCTGAAACTGCACCTCCAAATTGATTCTGCTGGATGACTTGTAATAGTGCAGACTTGATTTCAAAGTTGTTGGCTTGAATAGGAGGTCTCACGATGCTCCCTTGGTAATTATTTGTATTTGGCATCGAGTAGTCAAGCAGAGTCCTCCTCATAGGTTGTTCTTTTGCCATTGTTGATATGTGCTCCTTCTTATGAATTGATGACCCTGCTTTTCTTTCTTGCTTCTTCTTTCTTGTGATACTCCTATTATGTCTAGCAGTACGTTCAATTTCTGGGTCAAAAAGCAAGATTTTTTTTGCAACTATACCTCGTATAAACAACTTAAACACACAAGATTCTAACAACAAAAATCGCGTGAAAACAAAATAACAACAAACAAGATAATTAAAACAAAAAAAAACAAAAAACTGAAAAACACAAACAATTTTAACTAACTAAAACTTAAAACTCAAATCTCAAGCAAATTAGATCACTAATATCAATAGAAAATCAATCCTCGGCAAGGGCGCCAAAAACTTGATGAATGTTTCACAAGTGAACCAATCGTTAACGTAGTAATAAAATATCGTCCTCTAGGATTGATTTGTTGAATACTAGATTCCTAATTTACATAATTTTGAGCAAATGCGAATCAATATAATTGCAAGCATAAAATTTATAACGAAAACTTTAATCAAGAGAAGAATCGTTAGAGGATTGATTTTGTACTTTTTTCTATAAAATTCTACTCATTTTCAATTGATGCAAGTAATGTAATCATCCACTTGAGTTTACTGAGAGCTGTTTTACCCCTAATCCCTTAGTAGGTAAAATCTATTTATTGAATTCGAACCCCCAATTCCTTAGGTCAATTTACAAAAATTCAATAAAATCATGAAAATCAATAATCATCTCTATTGCAAACTAATTAGATATGCCCAATTTCCCAATTGTGACATAATCTAACCTGTCTTGTTTATAATCGCAAGCAATCCCTAATTTCCCAATTGTGAAATTGCTTATAAATAAACGATAAAACCATAAACAGAGCACTGAGATGAAGAACATTAACAAACATCAAATGTAAAGAGTAGAACCTATAATCCAAAGTCTTACATCAATCCTCCAACAAAAAGAAATTAATTCTGCATAATGAAAAGAAAAACTCCAAACGGTAGCCAAAACAACAAACCAAATTGAGAGGAAGGAGAAAAAGTTTTTTTTTCCGTGAACGCTCCCCTTTTATCTTTCCCCACGTTTTCTCCTTTGCTGAAGTGATTTTCTCTCTCCTTTAACCGTTTCCCCTTTCTCTCCTCTTTATATTTTCTTTTCCTTTTAAATCTTTATCAGTCCACGTAATCTTTAAATTTCTCGCTGGAAATCCCACAGGTTATGGAAAAATCCACAGGCCACTTGTGGAACACACTATTTTTGCGCATGATCTCCTTAAGCAAACTCCACAAGTCATGGAAAATTCCACCAGGCACCTATGGAACAAACTGTTTTGAAACTCGCATCTTTGAAGCCAAATTCACAAGTCGTGGAAGATTCCACCAGATACTTGTGGAACATGCTATTTTGTGTCTAACTTACTCCCTTCAGACCTGTTTACACCAATAACACACCAATCCAAATGTATGATCCGAAACTAGATAAATCATGGGATGAAATGAGTCTAATAATGCACAAATGAATAAAAATGCCTTACACTAATGCATGAATATACCTATATATTATGTGCTCATCAGGTCTTCATTTCATCACTCACATTTCTCCATTTTCCAGTTTTCTTTAAAGATCATAACTTTTTGGGTGGTTGAATAGGTGGGTCCAAGATGTGAAAAGGAGAGAGAAAGGTTTCCATCAAACAACATGATCGTAGGGCTTGCCAGCGCCGGCCTGTTTTGGATGGGTTGGAGTGGGTTCAATGGTGGTGGTCAGGATCACCGAAGCATAAAAGTGGATATATGGCTTCGGGTGTACTAGAATCGAAGTAGAAACGTGATATATGGCTTTGGGTCACACTCGAGGCCAAAAGCCTTCACCTTTTGGCCTCACCCCAATATGGCTCGGTTTGGGAACCAGTGTAGAACATAAAAAACAACAGTATCCCAAGAGTACAAACTTGGGGCTCAGAATCCTTTATGAATATAGTAATTAAGAGAGTCAAATGGAAAAATGTCAAAACTATGAAAAAGGCAAAAGGGTTTAGTTTAGCTGCTTAGCTCCTTACACAAAAGCATCGATCTTGAAGATCACCCATGTAGCAAGAAAAAAACGTAAAAAAAAAACGACTACATGATATGGCCCATATAATTGGATGACAACAAATGAAAAATTGGTCTTAGTTCCAAAAAGTTAGATACACCGTTACAACAGCCAAAGCTGTCAAATTAGGGTTTCAAAGAAAAAATTTTGTTCATTTTTTATTGATTACAAACATAGATAAAATTACAAAAGTAAATATAACATATCTATAAATGAAACACGAAAAAATATGAGAGGAAATTGAAACAATAAAAGAATAAATATTCTTCAGATGCAACTCATACCTTAACTGAATTCGTGGTGGTGGATTTTCGAAGGGGATGGTGGACTTTGCAGGGACGGTGGACTTCAGAGGCATGGTGGAGAAGAAAACTACTTTTGGTCTGCGAGACACGATGATATGCGAGGGTCTGCAAAGTTTTTTTGAAAATCAGCTTTTGGATTCTTTTTTCACTTTGACGGCAAGGAAGTTAATGGTAGGTGACGGCAAGAAAGTTAATGGTAGGCTAATTTTATTAACCCCTTCAATCACGTGCCAGTTCGTTTGATGAAATTAAAAAAAAAATATATAATATTTTTTTTATATATCTTTTATATATATATATATATATATATATATATATATATATATATATTGCGGCAAAGAACTAGGTCATTGGAGGTGTTGGTATAATAAATGAGTGAGGCTGCTTCATTAATAGGAGGGAGAAAAATTGTTTTCAATATTTACTATCGAGCAACTTAGGAATTATAATATATTTTGGAGGTATAGGAGAGAATCTATTGGAGGTGTAGGGAGAGGCCCCCAAACATATTGTTATTGTGGTTCCCAATACATACCCTGCCATGGTTTGCATAGCCCTTACAAAACTATACAATTGTGTTATATATATATATATATATATATATATATATATATATATATATATATATATATATATATATGTTATTTCAAAAGTAAAATAAAAATTAATTTGAGGACCTTGGTTAATAACTAAATTAAAGAGATTAAGGTTCTATATCTAATTATAAGGTTTTTCCACAGCAAGTCATCAAGAAAGTGTGAAATAAAAGAAAGACAGATTAGGAAAAAGAAATTGAAGAACATAAAGAATGAATCATGCATACTCACACGATCTCATGAATCAGTACCCTAGTATGGTTAATAACTAAATTAAAGAGATTAAGGTTCTATATCTAATTATAAGGTTTTTCCACAGCAAGTCATCAAGAAAGTGTGAAATAAAAGAAAGACATATTAGAAAAAAGAAATTGGAGAACATAGAGAATGAATCATGCATACTCACACGATCTCATGAATCAGTACCCTAGTATGATTTATGTATGTTAGATTTATGATTCTTCCATTATGATATTTCTCCCAAATTAAGTTTCTCCAAATTAATATGAGCCCTAACTATGATTTTTAGAATTTTTTGTATGAAATTGGCCTGAACCCTAATTATATTTTCTCAAATTTGTATAATCCAACTTTATAAAATGTTGATATTTTGTATTTTCAACTTCATATAATAAGTTAGTTGAATAGTCTTGAATTGAAATAAAAATTAGAATATTCATTTATGTGAATTCAATAAATTAGGAAGATTAAAAATTGAAAAGTTTGAATTACATGATTTAAGTAAAGAAAATATTTTTTTAATTAAAAAATTATATATAAAAAATATTGACATCCCTAAATATATTCTTCAAGTTTCGTACTGGTTGTACAGCTGACAACTAAATGCACTAATAATTTTTTTTTCTATCAATAACTTAAGTTGATGTTCTTTTTCATGCTTTTTTTTTTCTATATATAATATTGTTTTCTTAGTATCTTTTACTTTGATATTGTTTTGTTGGCGTCTTTCTCTCAAGAGTATTGTTGTAATATGCATAATAACATTATCTAATTATAATAGCAATAAATAAGAAATAGCAATAAATAAGAAATAGATCGCTACTAACAAAATGGATATATACAATGTCCAAGTAAGTTTTTCCATATTTCTTGTTTCATGAACATAGTTCAACATTACAAGAGTATTGACATAAACTCGATTTTCCAACAATAATTCAAGGAAAACATTGGTATATGCCCACCAAACCTACCAAAAATAATGTGGACAACAATCAATGATAGCAATGGATCATAGTAGGACATTGCTATACCCCAAAAAAAACAACATTGGTGGTTGCATCAATTTCACTTCGCATCGTCCATGTCATCTTCATTTTTCCAAACAACATCCTCCAAGCGTGTTGAAAGATTGTTGTAGAACTGCATAGTGTCAAACAGGCAAATTCTTTTCAATTAGAATTAGAAGGAAGGAACACAAAGGTGTTAAAAACCACACCATTCTGAATGTTATTAAGCAAAAACTTACATAATGTCGGAGATTACAAATATTACTTGCAATATTATTTCACTAAGATCACATTTCAGAATTACCATTTCTAAAGATACAGAAAAGAGACAACAGAAGGTAAAATGGATGTCATAACGTCAAGTTTAGTTTGATTATGTGAAGTGGAAACTATTTTGTTCCACTTCAGAAAACTAAGGTTTCAAAAGTTCACAACAGAAGAATTATATTTAAAATGTAGGAGATACTACAGAAATCAATTCAATGAGAAGGGAGAGACAAGGGTACCTTAAGGAACTCCAATGTATCACCTTTAGCTTTATTAATCTTAACTACGTGAAGAGAAGGTGCCACCTGAAATATCTGTTTAAAATGCCAAGAGTAAATCAATATTCAATATTATGAGAAATGAGGCTCTACATCACCCAAAAATAGCAACGATGTACCTCTGTGGCAACATTAAGGTTTCCCTTCCTTCCAGCTTTCACATTTTTAAGCTTCATCTGTCAATGATTATTTCTTAATTAAAGAAAATTAACATTAATGGAACTAAATGAGTGCATGTACATAATAAGTTGCACAAGCTTGGCTTACCTTGAAATTTTTCTTCAGCACATCAAAACCAAGAGGTTTTGCAGCTTCTTCAATCTTGTTGATTATCTCATTGGCAGAGCATTTTGATGTGAACCTTATTTCTCTTTTAAACCCCTGTAACCAATAACTTCAGATTAACAATCCGCACATTAATTTAAAGTAAGAAACCTCATAAATTAGGCATTGCAAATCAAAGGCTCTCATCCAAACCAGGTTATAATAACTAGGTGATGTTTGGAACAATTTTTTGTCTTAAAAGTTAAAAATTAAGAGTTTTAAATTTATTTGTTTGGACATTTTTAGCTAAAAACTCCTCCTTTTAAACCCAAACCTTTGTTTATTATACGTTTCTCGTTAAGAAAGAAAGAACACAAAAAGACCTTGTGAAGAATTATATCGGAAACTCCCAATACTGTACACAACAGACCTTGAGAAGTGCTCTTTTGTGATTGAAAGAAAAACTGTGTAATACTTCACATTGTGAAGCATTTCCGAATAAGCTTAAATTGTGCTCTCTATGAGATTGTCTCTTTTCTTTATTTTCTTGAAAGTTTTTAATCTCGAATGCTAAGGGAGAACCGGACGTAGGCCGTTAGTTTGGGTGAACCAATTTAAATCCTTTGTGTGCTTGTTCTTGATACTAGAGGTCTAGTTTAACCCTGGACGAGAAGTGTTTACAGGTTCTATTCAATCCCCTCTTCTAGAGCTCATTTGTTCTATCACTAACCGTGCTACCCTTAAATTCAAATCCACCCCTCCTAAATCAAACAAGAAAAAGGTCTCCTTAACCGTATGCTTTTTCAGTTGTACCTCTACATACATGCCACATCTACTCCTCTGTTTCTTGAGTCCATGTTCTTATATTACACTGTATGATGAAGTTGAGTTCAACTTTCTAGCCAAGAAGAGATAAAATTATGACTCGTCCTACTATCTATCAATATCAACATAAATCTTCCCATCACTCTTCCTTGTAGTTTGATAGTATGGGGTTGTGTCAATCCTCCTACTGACAAAACAGACAAATCCATGCTCTGACATTCTTAATCAATGTATTCTTCTCCTCCCTTCTGCGAGAACTTGCCATTCTCCATCTACCTCATATCCCCCACTTCTTAGGATCCCTCATCTTCAGCCAAGATGCTAACCCCCAAATTCTTTGCAGCACAATGATGCCCCTAGACTATATGCTCCTCCACAATGGAAACATCTCCCCTCTTCTCTTCTAACATATTCAGGTTAGGGAAAGTTTCTTGATCCTTGGTTCCTCAAACCCACTGCTGTGTTTCCTCCTATAGTTGAATCATATGTAGTGCTGAGTGACCCTTTTCTTGCATTGTTGTCCATACTAGAAGAATCTTGCATATTTCTAGTACCTTTAAAGGTTTATGCACATGAAACTATTTCAGCTCCTCCCTATTCTGAAAATTGGTATTAATTTGCACCCCCACAAAGAAATATCCCAACAATTGTTCTTCAGACACATGCAGAGCTTGTGACACCAACATTTCAAACTCTTTGGTATAATCGTCCACCTTATCATTCTGTCTTATTGCTGCTAACCTTTCAAACACAGTACTTCTCCCTGCATCCAAATCTCCTATTCAACGCCACTGCAACCGCTTTACAAGATGGATTCTTGGACTTCTGACACCAAAATTTAAATGGCTTGCGTTCCCTTCCATGCTAATGAGAGCCAAACATAGATTTTCCTTTGAAGTGACATTCTGAACTTTAAAAGATTTCATCCTAAGTGATCATTCTCCTCAAATGTGGTAATTCCTTTCCACCCTTTTAGTCCAAGGCTTTAACAATTCTTCTCCTTCCTCATTTGATCTACTAACATCTTTCGATCCTTCTTCCTTCTTCTCTTCATCATTAATCGAGTTCTCCCCTCCTTCAAACACTTTCTCACTTTTCTTGATGTCCTGTACTAGTTCTTTGATTTTTTTCATATCCAACAAACTTTCTTTCCTTACGGTCATATCACCTTCCAACTCCACAACCACCTTCTCTTGTTCATTGCCCATCTTTCAAGCTTGCTTAGTTGTCGACTCTCCATTTGGTTCCTCTGTTTTCAGATCCGGCAGGTCGGACTAAATTGTTATGATCAAGAAAGAACAAAAAGCCAAAAACGTAGAGAACTTGTGCAGTATTATATCAGAAACTCTCAATATTGTACACAAACAACCACATATAAAGAAAGATACCTCCTTTCACACAGGGTACTCCCTCTTACGACAGAAAGAAAACTCTCCCCACTAAAAAAGACCCCAACACCTCCCAAAGGAAAACTATACACAGACTTTCTCACAAGTCTCTCACCCAAAACAACTAACTGCATAACTACATTATATTTTTAAATTTCCTTCTATAATACACCTTCCACTCTACCATTATTTCCCTTCCTAATAGTTTCACTGTCTTGTTCCAATTAATTCAGGATGACAAACAGCGCAAGACGAGGATATGCAAAATTAATCTCCTTAATTGTTTCAGAATTTTTCACAAATGTTTGGTTATAGTCCTTTTATGAAAATGAAAAATAACCTGGCTAAAAAGAACTAGGTTCTCCTTAATTCAGTATGCTGAAATTTAAATAACTTAGTAGCAATTCATGCTTTACTATATTTTATATTTTATTACTAAATCCTAAAAAGGTTAAACATTTCACACTATATAAATGGTGTTATGAGTAAAGTAATAAATAATATTGAAAGAGATAATTATAGAGAGTAACAGTGTGTAATGGCAGGACACTTGATCTCTTATTTATAGCTTGATTACAGTTAATCGATGGAGTACTTAAGGGGTAATTAGGAGGTAAACAGATGCTAATTTGCATCCCAATAATCACTAACTAACTTGTAGCATGGTCACTGTTAAATCAACATGATTATTGTTGACTACATATTCTAACATAAATGATGATTTTTACTATTATAGTAAATAAAAACCTGAATATCCAATGAGACATGCCTGTGGGGCTACACTCATTTCCTTGGTATCTGGAAACCTTTCCACATCTCAACCAGATTCCTGGTGGATGAGAATTGGAGAGAAAAAAAATGGATGCTAAAGATTCATGATTATAATAAAAACAATCCTATCATATGAAGTTAAAAACCTGGTCTACGTCAAACAAGTTTTCTAGGTTCAGCCCTTTGGACAAGGATATCAATTCAAATGCATTCATAGGTGTTGGCTGATCTTCCTTCTCTCTTACATTGTGTACCTGCATTTTTTGAGAAAATCCTTAATATGAACCTACTGCTCTGTGTTCAATACAACAATGAATACAGAAAACCAATACCAAAATCATACAGGGCATTTTCAACATACTTCACTGTCTTTAAAGATGGCCTCAATGTCATCAGTGTTTCTCTCCTTTGTCTCCTCAAAAACTGGAAGTTTGTATTCTTTTTTAAACCATTCATCACGCAGAATCTCCGATACAGTGATACGCTGCAATGAAGTTATAGAAAATCAGAAAAACGAATGAAACAATTAAAGGAACAATGAAACTATTTGATTATTACTTATCATCTTCTTTTAAATATTTGTGGTTTATGCAACAAAAATCAAAGATAAGGAGATTACAATAAGTGAAAAATAGTGAATCAGTCAAATGACATAGCTAACTCAGTTTCAAAAAATACAAATATTACAAGTGAAATGGCTCTTTTAATTTAGGAATAAGGATGCAATTTCAGTTGTAATGAGTTCAAACTTTTCAAACTGTCCAGAGAGCTATGTCATTTGACTAAAAGGGTTCATTTGCATCTTACAGTCACGGGGTTGGGATTTAAGATTCTAGTTATCAATTTCCTGGCACTAAAAGAAAGCCAAGGGGGGCAAGTAAATTCAGCAGCTGATATCTGCAAACCAAGAAATGAAAATAATAAACACAATATACAGGACAATAATAAAGTCATGCAAAAACACAAAAGTGCTTACTTTTTTATACAGGTTCAGAATATTAGTGTCATCAAAAGGCAAGTAGCCTGCAAGCAATACAAAGAGAATCACACCACATGACCACAAATCTGCAGCTGCCCCATCATAGCCTCCATCATTAAGGACCTACTAAACAAGAATATATGGTTACAGGATTGATTTTAAATGTAGAAAATTTTGTAGTTAGCATATAATTTGTCTGCACCTCAGGAGCAACATAATTTGGAGTTCCACATGTTGTATGAAGCAGTCCATCATCCTGTCAAAAGACCAGTTTGTCATTCATATTCAAATTCAAAACATGTGGATATTATGAGATAAAAAGAACAATTACTTGGCCAGGATCTGCCACAACTTTGGTTGCCGAAAAGTAGAAAATTAACGAGCTTATCTTTTGAGATTCAAATTTTCAAGACTAATTTCCCTACTTATATAATTGAAACTTGTTTGATTTTACATGCCAATTATATTTTAGTTTTGTTCCCCAAACATACTGAAAAATCAAGTTTAGTCCTTGTGCTGTGTTACTCATGCATGCCATAGTCGGGCTTCAAATTAACTTACAATTGCCAAAATCAGGCTAAATTTACCATTTTTCCTTATATAGAGGACTAAGTTAATCAATGGTGCAAATTTTAAATTGCAAAATGATGTTTTACCCAAATTTAATTCTGAAGGCAATGAATCATTCTTACCCTGACTTGTTGGGAAAGTGCACTCAATCCAAAATCAGAAATTTTAAGGTTCCCGAAAGAATCTAATAGTAAGTTCTCTAACTGCAGAACAAAGTTACATGAATAACAATGAAACAAAAGTAAGTATTTTTGTCTTCTTTAATCAAAAGCATAAATTGAGGAATCAGCATATTGCTAATAGGCTGAAAGGGCTTTACTTTCAGGTCTCTGTGGTAGACACCTCTACTATGGCAATAGTCAACGGCATTTATAAGCTGCTGGAAATATCTGCGTGCTTCCTTTTCCCTCATTCGTCCACTGTTTAGCTTCACAAGAAAAAAAAAATTAAAACCTTTAACAAACACTTTTTCCACTTCAATAAAATTGCAACTTATGGACTAAGACACACAACACCCTTTTACATGTCAAACTATGATACCAGTGGGGATCGAAGGAATTAACAAGCACGAAAAAGGTAGAGCACAACTATAGAATCATAATCCAAATGGAGTGCGAGAACCCAAAATGTAATCTAAAACGTATCCACTTTATATTTTCCTAATCAACTTCCGGATCAATCGTAAATGAAAGAAAATTACAACCAAATAGGATCTAAGAAAAATTTAGTTACTCACTATTTTATGAAAAAGCTCTCCCCCAGTCACAAACTCTAAAATAATGTATATTTTTGTCTTGCTCCCCATGACCTGCAAATGAAATATGAAATCTTGCATGATGCACTTTAAGAAATGAATTTAGTGTATAAGGATTTGTTTGATAAATAATTTGGTAATTTGTTTCGTGCATAAGAATTCTAATCTTTGTTCTTTGAGTATCAGCTAGAAAGCAAATAATGAGAGAGTAGGCCACTCAGTTTGATAGGGTATTTGTTATTATGAGTCTTGAGTATTAGCTTTAATGGAATGTATGCAAATCACTTTTGGCGGTCTTCAAGCCAGAAGTGGCAAGGATGATTGACATCAAATTAAGTGCTTAATTGATCAGAAAGATAATCATGCTTATGGGATAGAAAGTTCACCCGTAAGGTGAAGAAATATAAAAACAAGAAAGCAAAATTGATTTGAGATTCCTTTTGTTAGACAGGGTGAATAAACATGTTTAGAACCTTAAGTGAAGGAGGTTACTTTCAACATTTAGAAAACTTTTATAATCCTTTGACTTCAAATATTGTTTCATGACACTTTGACAAATTTCTTCAACGGTAAGCTAAATTCTTTCAAATCGACTGCTTTTTAAGTTCTATGCCCAAACACTGGTTTTAAAAATTGGAAAACTTTAGGCAAGGAAAATTTTTAGAAGCGATTAAATGCAATGAAAGATATAGTAAAGATATCAAAACATAGGCCAGTAAATTGAGTTCATAACAGAGTTGATTACTCTTTGCATCAGCAACATTTGAGTCAAAGTTTATCTGTTCCTAATAAAAAGAGAAGAATATCTTTGTCAAAAAGTGAGGGACAAGATATTGGTTGTGCGTGTAGTATTAGAGAGAGAGAGAGAGAGAGAGAGAGAGAGAGAGACCTCATACAGTTGAACAACATTTGGATGCTTGATCAACTTCATTGTGGCTATTTCTCGCTGGATCTGTGAAAATACATCAAGAAAACATCATAGACATATTTATCTTCCTCAAGTGAGGCTCTGCAGCAACTTCACTACAATAGATGTATTTGAAATCTGAAACCTAATGACTACTGAAACTCAGTTGAAGAAAAAAACCATGCTTAATCAGTATCTTGAACCAATTACACATAAAAATGTATGCCTTAATAGTACATAGGAAGGTAGAACAAGAGTGTAATTTAAAAGAAAATTTGTTGAAGTACCTGCTCAGCCAGCATATACTTGAGAACCTTCTCCTTGTCAAGAATCTTAAGAGCCACAGGGTCCCCAGTCTCAGAGTTCCTTGCAAATTTCACCTTTGCAAATGTTCCCTCCCCAATGGTCCTCCCTACCTCATATTTACCCACTCTGCGCTTAATTTTCTGCCCATTCATCCTCTGTGATGGTTCAACTTTATTACAATTTCTGCCAAGATATGAAGTATCTACCTGAAAAGCACATCACAATCAGTTCCTAAGCAAACTTTAACAACAGTTAAGTTTTTAACCAATGGTTAAAAGATGTCTTATTCTTTGATGAGAGGTTAGAAAATCCCAGTAGTCCCTATGGTTTCAAAAACACTAAAGCTGAAGTCTTGGATGAAATGCAACTTAGCCACTGACTCCTCAATTTTATTTTATTTTTTTTCAAAACACCACCCTAGAGATTTTATCTTTCCCCGCTTTAGAATGGTGCACGATCAATAGCAAAACCAAACCCCAGAAATACCATTTTTTAACTAGTTAATGCAGAAATGCACCAGAAAGAGATCAAAGAGAACCATGTTTCCAACTGTAAAGAAGCCATGAGATCTTACAGTAGTAACCAAGAACTTTCAGTTAAAACTAGTCTCAAAACCAGAATTCAACTGGAATAGGCAAATCAACACAACATCACTTTAACAAAATATAGATTTCGGAGACTGCATTTTTGATAAAGTATCAAATCTTAAAAAAAAAAAATTATCAAACCAGAGATTCTCCAGCATTTCAGAATCCAATAATTGTAAAATCATGTCATGTTGATGCATCACTTAAATCATTCAACAATAGCACAAGGGCACTTGTAAAAGAGAGAGAGGCAGTACCCTAGCAGGTGATCAATCCCAGAAACCAGAAGCACAGAAGAAGATAAAACCAAACTAGTGCTCGATTTGCATTAACAGATATATAAAAGAAAATGGAGGAAAAAAACAAAAGCTAATAAAAAGGTTGCCTTAGAAAAAAGGAAGGGAAGAAACAAAAAGGGGACCACTTTTCTATGAATCAAAACGCGTGCTGAGAATGAAACAACAAAACATAGAATCAAGATAAAGTTTTCAAATTTCTAGTACTAGCACACAAGCTCTTCCAAAGGGAAATATTCCAAATTTACAGAATAAGAGTTTGATATCTAGCTACATGAGTGGTTGTGGTTAATAAAAATAATTAATAAAAAGAAAAGAAAAAGTGCTCACATACTTGAATTTGATATACAATAACAAGAGTATAACAGATTTTGTAAATGCAAAGGGAGAGGTGATAAATCCTAATTTTATATATGATAGATTTTGTAACAGTCCATTAAATTATTGACATCCATTCAACATGACAATTTTCTTTCTTGTGTACCTAATACGTTTTCGTGTCTTTTGACTATAAAATATTTTCTTATAAAGCTGTATGATTCATCACCAAATCAGAATGGCGGTTAAAAAAGTTCTAAAACAATATAGTAAACAAAATTGGTGAAGCTATAACCATCCATTGGTATTATGTGACACAAAACATTTAGTTCACCAGATTCATTTTCACAAAAAAAAAAAAAAAAAAAAAACTTTAAGAAAATTAATCGAATGAACTCAATGAACATAAAAGTTTGATACTGTTTTTAATTTTAAATATTAAAATAATAAATTTATTAATCATTTTCTTATTATGTTTAACTTTATTATTTTTATTTAATGTTTGTTATTTTTTTTTTTGTGTTGAACTTAAACTTATATTTATATTTAAGAAAAAATAAAAATCTTAATAATGGTTGATGTGGACAACATGAAGAATATTGTGATAAATAAAATTGGTGAATCTATAACCATCCATTTTCATCAAAAAGAAGAAAAGAAATACGAGTCTTTGAAAAAAATATATAATATCATATAAAATCAATTTATATAAAATATAGATATTATTTTTAATTTAAAATTTTAAAATAACAAATTTATGTGTTTTTTATATTTATACTATTTTTAATTTAAAACAATAAATTAATAAGTTTAAATTTTTTTTCTTTATATAGAATTTAATCTTTTTATTTTCATTTAATACAAAACTTAGATTGACGCATGTGTTGTAAAGAGAAAAATCTGAATAATTGTTGAAGTGGACACCTTGGAGAATATTGTGATAAATGACATTATTATTTTTCATGTGATTGTTTATGGAATGGGTCCATTTTGGTGGGCATGAAGTGACGGAGCCTAACTTTCCGTTTATGTGATTTTCCTAAATTATATGCAGAAAAAGAAATTCTGAGGTGAGGTGAGGTGGGTCGTTTTCGGTGGGCGAGAAGAAGATAGAGAGATACACCTAAGGAATGTTTGTTTAGCTGGAATTAGTATTCTCTTTTTCGGTAATTCTACCTTTTTTAATTACTCGTCAATTCAAGTCAAACACAAGTTTTGAGTAGTAATCATGCGAATCATAAACAAAATCAAAATCGATTAGTAACAAATTATGAACAATTGCATAGCGATTTGAATGAAAAGCTACCTTAAAAGGGCAATATCGTGACTTCTTATTATCTTAAGTTGCAAATTGAAAGTTTATTATGAAATTGAAGAATGAAAAGAAATATATATATTATATGTATTAGTAAGAGACAATGTTGGTGACAAGTAGATGGGCTGTTGGGAATGGTAGGCAGATTCGTTTTTGGCGGGAATGTTTACGTTGTTGACTTAATAATTATAAACAAAAATGTAATTAAAGGTTTTAATTCTATTCAATTTCATAAAATTAATGGACTATTCGTCATTTATTAAATACATAATGAACATTAAATGATTAAAATGAAAAAAAAAGAACTAGAGGAAATAATTTATGAAAATAAAATTAAGAGTGAAATTAAATAGAATAAAAAATAGTATTAAATACAATCAAATTACATGACGGATATGAATAATTAGCCGTCCATTTGATATAATTATTACGATTTATATGATTATATAATTGATTCATTTGTTATGATTACTTATATGTTTAATTATTTTTATTGAGGTTTAAATATTTGTATTAATTATATTATTGGGATCATTTATGGGTTACATGTTCTATCTATAAATAAGACTCTTCTTATCATTAATTAGACAAAGAGAAAAGTTCTCCCCTTACTCTTATCCTCCATCCTTCCTTTTTTTTTTCTTTTTTTTATCTATTATTAGCTTTATTTTATAACATGTTATCAGCACAATGCTCCAACCAACCCAGCACTAATGGAAGCATTTTCTGTCTAAGGACAATGTTCTACGGGTCTTAATCCAGGGTCTTTCTAATCATTTTTTCATTTACAATTTTATCTTACATTCTTATTTTTGTCATAAGAATGATTTGAGTTTATCAATCTTCATATCTGCCTTATTACTATTATTTTACGTGTTAGTTCTAAACATGTCAAATCTTGTAAATTTTGAATTTGTGATCCTTGATATTACGAAGAAGAATTATTTATATTGGATATTGAATGCTGAAATATATTTAGATGCAATGAGTCTTGGTGATGTCATTAAAGAAATAAATAAAGTATCTGAGCAAATAATTTGCTCCTGCAACAACAATATCGTGAAAAGGAATTTCAAAAATATTCTGAATTTATTTGATGCCTTCTTGTGGTGGAACAAAACAATGAGTTTTTGATAAAAAAAAATCATGAAACCCGTCCAATTGGTTTCGCTCCATTCCTAGAAGTGAATCCAGCGACAATTGATATATGTTTTCATGGTCGTGATAATGATTTTGAACATGATCATAAAGGAAATTTCAAAGACACATTTTATCACCAGAAGTGGAACAATAATGTGAAAAAGGAGGGAAATGTGAAAATAATGACAAATAAGATGAGAATATAAGTTATCATTATGGTGGTAAAGGTCATTTTAGTTGTACTTGTCGTACACCAAAACATCTTAAAAAATAAGGAGAAGAACATAGAAATATACTTTACTTATAAAGATGATGATTTTGATTATGGCCATATGGAGACTACTCATCTTGATATTGTTTTTTTTTTTTGCTAAACCAAATGGAAGCATTGATCACCTCATTGGTGATGAGAGTGTTAAAAGAATACATTTTCTCATATTATGTTCTCACTTTTAAGATAATGCTTTATATTTGTGCTTATAAATAAGTTTTTCTTTATCAATAAAATCCTCTAAATATTTTATTCTTCTTCTCCTCGCACTAACACCAATGATGAAGATATAGTACTACTGTAACGTCCCTACTGAAAATTACTTAATTAAAATAAGTATATAAGAATTGAAAATAAAACGTCATAATTTTATTATTCCCAAATGCGGGAAAATTGAAAATATTTATCAACGCGCCATAATTTAAACATCTCAAGTAATAAAGTCAATTTCTCAAAATCCAGCAAAAATAGTAGAAACAGAAATAATTTTCTAGCTCAAAGTCCCCAAGCTAGCCCTCTCTTCGTCTCTATGCATCACCAAAATCACCTGTAATATCATCTTCTCCTGTGCGACAAGTCACACGATCATAGCCAAATACAAACAGAAAGGGTGAGCTCATAAGAAATTAACACATAAGTTAATAATATCAAAATACACCCAACTATGTTAATCTAGTAAGTTCTTGGTCAAGACCTTAACACCCCAAGGCTTTTCAACCTTCAATTCACACAAATAGTTAGCCCTGGACTTAGGATTTATGATACTCACACGAACCTGCCCGCTCGTGGTCCTGCCTCTAAGAACCTCCACGCTCGTAGTCCTGCTCTACGAACCACCCTGCTTGCAGTCCTACTCTACGGACCTCCCCACCCGTAGTCCAACACACGTGATCCACCAGCTACGAACCTCCTCGCTCACAACATCTCTCAAGTGAGAGCATGGAACATACGAACATACCCACTCGTATCCCCACACGAGAGTAAGAGGATATGAACCTCATCGCTCATATCATCATGTGTTCACCACCATCCATGAACCTATCCGCTCATGGCACAACATCTCCTGATCCAAGTCTCGCATTACTGCGTATAAGCAACACACGCAACCCATTACCTGCAGCGTTATCGCCTGGCGCAGCCTAAGCGCCGCCATGCAAAATTACTATGCAAACCGCTTGGCGGGACCCTTGTCGTCAGGCACCAGGCCTTTCCCAAACCCACTGTTTCAGGGTCTATCGCCTGGCGGAGCACACCTTGCAACCAGGCGCTACACAGTATAGGGACACCCCTGGTGGTCCTACGCCTAGCAGTCACACCCGTGCCGCCATGCGCTATATCAGTAATGATATTCTACTGGTTTTAGCACCCAAATAGATTGAACTTACAATCTCATGTACTCCCCACAAGTTCAGATATGCACTCTCCAATCAAGGTTAATTTCTTGGTAACCCACCACCCTAACATGATTCCACTCCTACAACCTCATCCCCAGCCATCCAATTAAACTCTAAAATAGTAAGGTTTCAATATTGTCGCCTAACGGCCAATAAGATGCTGCCAGGCAGCACATCAGTATCTGGAAAAATTCTAGGTTTTTTGCGCCTGAGAACACCAATAATTTAACCTGCAAAATTCTAGTATTTCACCCACGACACAATATTTCTCAATTATTCTATTTTTGGATGCGTGCTTAACCAATAACATCATACTAATCCAATCAGAACATGATTGATTCACGATTATACTTAAGTAATCAAATTACTAAATCATCTTCCCAAACCCTATCAAGGTTAACGCAATTGAATGTCTCTCATTGAATCCCCAAGGTTCATCCAAACACACAGGCATTCGTACATTCATACTTTTCATGATTTCCCATCGTACACATGAACAATCTCAAAGAACCCAATCCATCACAAAATTCAAAACACACCCTGAACAAAAGCATGCTTGTGTCGCCTGACGGCTCATTCAAAGCCGCAAGGCGGTTTCTGGAAATTTTCCAGAACACGAAGATGAAGAGATTTTGATCATTCATAGGCATCATATTCATACAGTATAACACGAAAATAATTATAGAATATATACACACGTAAGGAAACTCTCCTAACCTGGATAATTCTTGCTCACTTGGAAGAATTAGGACTTCTTTTGTGCCACCATTAGTCCAACCTTGGCCTTCTCCAAATGCACTTGATGCTCTGCTCAATTCCACTCAAAATCACCTTCAGACTCCCTCTCTCACTGCAAAATTCGTTTGCCCTTTTGCTCCCTCACTTTTTCTCTCTTTCCTCTTTAAAAACCACCTTAATTAGACCATTAACTAAGCCTTAATGCTTGTTAGTGATATGAAAACGAAAATGACTTTGAATGTGGTGTTAATGGCCATTCAAAGACCATTAGTGGCTGCCTTCCCAGCTCACTAGGCTGCCCTTCTTGCAGTTAGGGTTTTTCTACCCTTTCATGTTCATGTCAAAAGAAAATTTGGCAAAAATAAAATTTGGCAAAAAGAAAGTTAAATTCGTTCCTAGAAGGTTTGAACGCACAACCACTAAACTACAAAGTCAATGCACAACCAATTCATGTTTCATGATAATTCCTACAATTTTAGGATTACATTATCACTAATCACATTCAAACATAATAGTAAAATAATACACATATTAAAATATCATCCAATTGGGTTCAAGTCCTCTCACACAATCAAGTACTCTCAATCATTTGAGCTAGTACTTTTCCACATCTAACAATTCGCATTAAATGCCATAAAGGCTCATACTACCCGCATTTATTAAATAATTATTTATTTAATTATTTAATTTTCTCGAGTCTCGCAACTACAAATATATTTGAAGGCTCCAAAAGAGCTATTATACTTCTACCAAGAAGTTTAATAGAAATTTATTAAGAGTTTCAAGATATTTGTCTAAATGGATATCATATTGAGAGAAATAATGAAGAATATATGAAATATCTTTATATCACTATAATTGATTTGAATGAAAAAAAAATGTGTATTGGATAAATTATCAACCTTTTCTTATGGTGTACACATACATTAGTACAATTGATATGCATATCATGGTAAACCAGAAGTTTAGGAATCAAAATGAATGCCTTATTTGGCATGATCAGTTGGATAGTTTGTACTACACATATATTAATACAATTAAAATGCATGTCATGGTAAACATGAAGTTTACGAATCAAATATGAATTCCTTGTTTAACATGGTTAGTTGGGTCATCCTTGATCTACTATGATGCGAAAAAAAAGAGAGCTGAAAAACTTATATGGACACCCACTTAAGAGTAAAAAAAAACTTCTTCAGACTAATAAGTTCTCATGTACTACATGTTCACAAAGGAAAGTTGATAATAAGACCATCACCAGAAAAATTAGAAATGAGTCAATCTCATTTTCAAAACGAATACAAGGTGATATTTATGGTCCAATACACCCATCATGTGGATCATTTAGATATTTCATGATTTTAATTAATGAATCAATTATATGGTCACATATTTGTTTATTATCAACTCGTAATCAGGCAATTGCAAAGTTATTAGCAAAGTTAAGAGTTCACTTCCCAGATTATTCGATTAAGAAAATCTTTTTTGATAATATTGGTGAAATTACATCTCACACTGTTCATGAGTATTGTATATTAATTGGAATTCCCAGTAGCACATGTTCATACTCAAAAATAGACTTGTGGAATCATTACTAAAATGTCTAAAATTGGTTGCAAGACCATTACTTATGAGAGCTAATCTTCCAATGGTTACTTGGGGATATGCAATTTTTCATGTTGCAGTATTAATTCACATCAAGCTAATAAGTTATCACAAATACTCTATTATGCAGTTGGTTTTCGGTCACTAACCTAATATTTCTCATTTAAGAATTTTTGGGTGTGGTGTATATGTTTCAATTTCCCCACCAAAATGGATTATGATGGGTCCTCAAAGACAATTGAGAATATATGTTGGATATGACTATTTTAGAAATTCAGCTACCTTGGATTGGATTGCATGCTCGACCCATGTCATGATTTTTCTATCAATTATCTATATCCTTATTATAAAAGCCAAAATTTGTGTACTACATATAGGACATCCAAACTTCTCTTTTTAAAATACTTGATGAAACCTTCATAAAGTCCTAGAAATCACATATTTTTAAAAAGAGAAAAATGAATGATTTATTTTTGTTATTTCCTTCCTTGGTATGATATATATTGATGAATGAAAGGGTTACATATTTAATTATTGGTGAAACATATTTCTTATATTCTTATATATTATAACTTTCAATCAAAAAATGTTATAAGTGTTAGTGTATTTTATAAAATACTCATTGTCATTTTGCTTAGGTATCTGTTTCAATGGATAAATCTTGGATTGCTAAGCCTCGAAATACAATTAAATATTCAATTAGTTTAAAAAATTCTTAGATTTTGCTTTTGATAATGGGGCTATTGGAGATACAATTAAATGCCCATGTCCCAAATGTGGGTTTATGAAATGACAAACTAGAGGTGTAGTTGAGGAACACTTGATTTTAAAAGCATTTCCCAAAAATTATGTTGTATGGAATCTTCATGGTGAGAAACAAATAGAAGATATTTCTAGTAATGAAGATGATATACAAGAGGCATTTCATTTTGAAAATCCAATGGAAACAATGATCAATGAAACATTTGGGCATTATAGGCAAGAAGGTACTAATTTAGGCAGAACACAACCATTGGGTGTAGATGATGTTTTGAATGAAAGGTCAAGGGAGGATCATAATGAGTTCAATGAGTTTCTCAATGATGAAAATCAAACATTATGTGACGGGAGCAAGTACACAAAATTAGAGTTTGTAATCAAAATATATCATATCAAGGTTTTGTGTGGATTAAGTGACAAGGCAATGACTATGATCCTAGATTTGTTAAAAGATGCATTTAATGAAGCAAAGTTGCCTATTTCTTTTTATAAGGCTAAGAAAATCATCAACAAACTTGGTCTTAACTATACCAAAATAGGTGCATGTCTGAATGATTGTATGTTATATTTAAGAGATGATGAAAAAGATTTGCAAACATGCAAACATAACGGTACATCTAGATGGAACCCAAAGAAGAAGAAAAAAGCAACCTGCAAAATTTTGCGTTACTTTCCATTGAAACCAAGATTGCAAAGATTGTTTATGTGTTCTAAGACTGTAGAGCATATCAGATGATATTCTTTAGAGAACGAGGATGGGTTCATAAGGCATCCAAGGGACGGTGACGCATGGAAAACCTTTAGTTTATTACATCCTGAATTTGCTTCTGATCTTCGAAATGTTCGTTTAGGCCTTGCTAGTGATGGTTTTAATCCTTTAGGTACTATGAGTTCTACTTATAGTATTTGGCCAGTATTTTTAATTCCATACAATCTTCCACCATGGATATGTATGAAGCACACTTCATTGATCCTATTCATGATCATTCCAGGCAAGCAAATGCCAGGAAATAATATTGATGTGTACTTACAACCCCTTGTGGATGAGTTACGTGAGCTATGGAATGATGGTGTGAAGTCCTTTGATTCTTCATTAAATGAAACTTTTAGGATGCGAGTAGCTCTAATGTGGACAATTAGTGACTTTCCTGACCTAGGCATTTTATCTGGTTGGAACACACACAGGTTTAGCTTCCTTACTTGTAACTTTGATGTAGAACCTTGTCATCTTCCTCATAGGAAGAAGTGGTGTTTTATGGGGCATCGTCGCTTTTTGAGTAGAAACCATAAATTTAGATTAAATCGTGTTCACTTTGATGGGAGCACTGAAATAAGGAATCCACCACTAAAATTATCAAGATCTGACATTTTTAGGCAAGTTGAAAATATTACTGTTACATTTGGGAGATGAGGAATTTTGGACGGTAGAGGAAAAAGAAAAAAGAAAAGAAGTTAAACAATGGAAAAAATGAAGCATTTTCTTTGAACTTTTGTATTGGGAGTCTAATTTGTCACGTCATAATTTATATTTTATGTATATTGAAAAAAATGCATTTGACAATGTGGTATATTTTGGACACAATGTTTTTCGTACGGTTAAAGATAATATTAATTAGTTTGATTTATAGGATCAGAAGTGTTTCAACCTATCAAGAAAGTTAAGGTTGTAATGAAAAATATAGGATCAGAAGTGTTTTTACTATTTCATATATATTTTTATTATAACTTGGTGGTTTAACATTTATCATTCATGATCATTGCAGATGATGAAACTAGGGAATTCCCAAACAAATAATAATTAAGGGAAAAGTTTATAAAATTGCGGAAACTGGTAGCAGTTCTATGGAAAAGAAATCCTCCAAGCCAAACTTTTCCTTTTTTCTGTATATTGTTAATGATTTGGAGTTGAAAATGTTGTGATTGACTATTGGAGATATCCAAAGAATAAGTTCCCTTGCAGAATGGTAATTTAGGAAATTCCCCAGTTTCTTGATTAGGCATTTCTCGAGCTAATAAGGCAATTCTTAAGTCTTAACCAATTGATACTCATTTGGCCACACGAAGACCACATGTTAGAGAAATTAATTTTGCAAGATTTTGTCTAACCATTAGTAATATTGTGTATTCTACAGTTGTGTGTTAAAAAACAATTCTAACAATTATCAATCCCATGGCATTCATTCATTCCCCTTATAGTTCTTGTGTATTCTGCAGGTGCTCTTATATGATGTCGTTATATTGGTTTTGATATTCCCCTTTGGTCATTTATAAATTGATATTCAGACAATGACTTAACGCATATCACCATATTGACTTGGCATGTGGCATGATATTGACATGACACATGACAAAAATAATTTTTAAAAACAAATTAAAAAAAAAAAACACATACTTAATGTTGTTAGTATCATACTTCCAGAAATGACCTAATTGCTACATATTTTAAAATATATGGATCCAATTGAGACTAATAAAAATCTACGCCTTATTAAATATTTTGGTACAAAAATGATGACAAATGAAGTATTTTAACCTATTTTTTATTTGTAAGATAAAGTCATTGCTTGTGATATACTAAAAAAGTATATCAAAATTAATAAAAAATAGTTATAATTTTAAAATAATACTAAAAAGTAAATTATTAAATATATTATATTAAAAAAATTAAAAGTAATTATTATTCATATATTAAATAAAATAAATTATGTGTAATTACATTTGTTATATAAAGGCTTAAATAATGATTTGATCATAGTTTTCGTTAGGTTTTTTCAATTTGGTTCTACTTTTTATTTATTTTTTCAATTTGGTCCTAATATTCGTCAATTTTATTCAATTTGTTCATTTTCGCTAACACTATTAAAATAATTAACGGATTGTGAACACTAATTGTCATGTGTCATTTTATGATTTTTTAATATTTTTAAAATTATTATTTTTCATTTAAAAAAAATATTCACGTGTCAAGCTCATATCATGCCACATGCCATTTTGTGACTTTTTTAATTTATTTTTTTTATTTAAAAAATTTCACGTGTCAAGCCAATATCATACCACGTGTGAAGGTTATTTTTTTATATTCAACTAGTCTCTCACCCGTGCATATACAAGGGGTCTTTTTTTTGTTTTTATTTTTTAAATAATATAATTGATATTATATTTATTATTTATAGAAAATGTGTAATTAATTTTTAAATAAAAATTAGGGTTAAATATGTTTTTGATCCCTCAAGTTTCAGCAAAATTTGGAATTAGTCCCTCATCAAAACTTTTGACCAATTTAGTCCTTCATCTTTTAAAATGCATGAATTTAGTCCTTTTAACCAAATTTTGTTAAGTTTATCTGACGTTTCAAGCGCATTTTATGATAGTATTTAAATTATTTACACTGTTTGACACATTTTTGCTTCAATGTTAATTTAAATACTATCATGAAATGTGTCTAAAATGTCAAATAAACTTAACAAAATTTGGTTAAAAGGACTAAATTCACGCATTTTAAAATTTGAAAGACTAAATTGGTATAAAGTTTTGATGAGGGACTAATTTCAAAATTCACTGAAACTTGAGGGACCAAAAACGTATTTAACCCTAAAAATTATTAAGAGAAAAGAAATAAAAAATATACATTTTTTAATAGTAACCTATACGTACCTTTTTTTATTTAAATATAATATAAAATTATCTCATAAAAATATTATATTATAGTTTTATAAATTTAATAATAATATTTATAATTTATAGTCATTGTAATAGAAATATTTAAATAAAATAAAAATAAATATTATCAATTTTTATTAAATAAATATTTAAAAGTAATATTATACTAATATTTTACTACTACTAATATTATCAATAAATTTAATAATAACAACAATCATATATAATCATAATATTAATATATGATATGTTAATATTGTTAATAATACTAATAATAATAATAACAACAATAATAACATCAATAATTTTATTATTACTAATAATGTTAATAATTTTTATAATAACAAAATATAATAGTAATAATACTAATAGTAATACTAATAATTTCACTATTAATTTAAGTATTAATTTTCGTATATTATAATTAATAATTTTTCTAATTACTCTTTTACTAATAATAATAATAATAATATATAATAATAATGTTAATAATACTAATAATAATATATAATAATAACATATAATAATAATAATTATTATTATTATATTAATATTAGTTATAATTTTATTACTATCATTATAAATAATATTTATAATAATAATATTATTAATAATTAAAAATAATAATAATACTTATAAAAACATTACAAATAATAATATTATTAATAATTACAAATAATAATATTTATAAAAATATTACAAATAATAATATTACTTATAATTAATATTATAGTTAAAATCATAAATAAATGAAAAAATAAAAACAAATTGGTTTTTGTAGGATTTGAACCCGGGTCTTTTTGTTACACAGTTTTAAAATGACGAAAAAACTAAATTTTATGACACTTGTCAATAAAAGAGGATAGGTAATGTAATATGTAATAGATGTAATAGATTTGGTCATAATATTTTTTTTTTAATTTAACATTTTTGTTCTTTTCCAAATTGAGATAAAATTTAATTTGTATATAAATTTTATATGGATATTCTTATTAAAATACATATTTTTATTAAATATTTTTAATTTAGAGTTAGAGTTGGTTTAAAATTAAAACGAAAAATTTCAAAGTAGGCAATAATATCATTAATTTAAAATTTTAATTTCCTCTTAAAAATTTGAAAGTAGGATATAACACCATTAATTTAAGTATTTTTAACCTCTTGTAATTTTAAATTAATGGTGTTATTGCCTACTTTTAAATTTTTCGTTTTAATTTTAAACCAACTCTAACTCTAAATTAAAAATATTTAATAAAAATATACATTTTAATAAGAATATCCATATAATATTTATATACAAATTAAATTTTGTTTCAATTGGGAGAAGAACAAGAATGATAAATGTAAAAAAGAAAAAAAGATTAGGATGAAATTGAAAAAAAATAACGAATATTAGGACCAAATTGAATATAAAAAACTGACCCTGACACGTGGCATGATATAAGATTGACACGTGAAATTTTTTTAAAAATAAAAAAATTAATTTAATTAAAAAAAACAAAATGACACGTGACATGATATGAACTTGACACATGGACATTTTTTTAAATATTTTTTTTAAAATTAAAAAAAAATTACAAAATGACACGTGCCAATTACTGTTCATAATTCATTAACTATTTTAACGGTGTTAGCGAAAATGACCAAATTAAATAAAATTGACGAGGACCAAATTGAAAAACAAATATAAAAAGTATGACCAAATTAAAAAAACTGAATGAAAACTATAACCAAATCATTATTTAAGCCTTATATAAATAAATAAATACGCAATTTAATTTATTCATAATACAATAATTTAATTGCATTCATTTAAAATATTATTTTTATTTTTATTTTCTTAATTTATATTTTATATAAATTAAATATATTTTTAGTCTTTCTATTTGCATGCAAATTGGAAAATTCGTTCTTATATCAAAGTTCATATAAAATTTATCTTTATACTTCATGCATGAATACAACATGCAAAATTTTTAGGTTAAGTGTGTTTTTACTCCTTCTATTTATATGTATAAGTAAAATTCGTTTTCATACTTTAATAACATGAAATATGTATGACTGAATCAAAAGAAAAAAGAATGTAAAATAAGAAAAAAATATATATTATTTTTAAATTACATATAACGTGTTTTGTCTTTTTAATCTGGTCAATATAACTGTAACACCTCATTTAATTTATAATCATGATTAAAAAAAGTGTCACACATGATAATACAGAAACACAGTCCTGGAGTTTAAACACTATTCCATACAATAATCAAGGCACACAACTATGCCACAACTAAACTAGATACAATGTTCATCAGTACTCAAAATAGGAAATTAAAAGACAGACTAGTACATAGGCCATAACCCCAAAAAGAAAGTCCAGAGCAGTAGAATCCAGCTCAGATGGCTAAGCAGCGGAACCGTCACCTCCCTGTTGACCACGGGTGTTTCTCGCATATGCTCACATCAATAAATTGATGATCATCGCAAAAGGAGAAGAACCACATACAAGACAACCAAACAAGCAAACATGGTACGCTAGAGCAGAAACAGTTTATCAAGCAATAACATGTTATTACACAATCCAAAACAATATTCATCAACCAATCATGTTATGACTTCTCAAGCAATACACTAGACTAGGACTTGACTCATCTGAATTACATATAATCAGGTGGGATTCAGCGGATGCTTGCACTTGTGGTGGATTATCGTGCTCACCCCCGAGCTAAGTGTTACAAGTGTTACAATGTTTCAATCCCTCACACACAAGGTTAGCCCTTAATGAGTTTTAGGCCTCCTGCTACTCTCACCACAAGAGTGAGTCCGCTCTAAGTGAGACTAACTGACTCCTTAGAGTGTCAGGATGCAACCTTACCTTGAATCCTTACCAAATTATATAGATGGGGCACCACCATGGACTCCCACTAATAGGGGCCATAGAATTATGTCCCGACCACTGAAGCACCTTCAGGAAGTCTCACCTAAAGACTCGTGGATTTACATACTGACAACATACCAATCACATTCCAAACAAACAAATAATATTGATCATGCATTTAACACCTCATGCCATCCTTTGTAACCCATCCTCATTCATATTCCATGTTGATTTCATACCATCCCATTCTT
>Ga0214544_1001552_pt1 | contig 47938 bp, 20 predicted proteins | sample CNSS3metaG_FD_160074 | JGI IMG/M metagenome (GOLD analysis project Ga0214544, IMG submission 160074) | Root nodule microbial communities from cowpea collected in UCLA plant growth center, Los Angeles, California, USA - CNSS3 | ecosystem: Host-associated > Plants > Roots > Nodule | place: USA...
ATATGTTTATATATATAATCTTTCAATAACTATTATTCATATTGAAAAATATAGAGTTAAACATATTTTTAGTCCCTTAACTTTCAGTGAATTTTGAAATTAGTTCATTTTGAAATATTGAATCAATTTAGTCATTCATCTTTCGAAATACGTAAATTTAGTCATTTTAATCAAATTTTGTTAAGTTTATTTGACATTTCAAACGTATTTCATAATAGTATTTGACTTAACATTAAAGTAAAAATGTGTCAAATCATATAAATAACTCAATTCAATCCTGAAATGTGTACGAAACGTTAAATAAACCTAACAAAATTTAATTAAAAGGACTAAATTCACTTATTTCAAAAAACAATTGACTAAATTGGTTCAAAGTTTCAAAATAGACTAATTTCAAAATTTACTAAAAATTAAGTTAAGGGACAAAAAACATATTTAACCCAAAAATATATAACTAATATTTATAAACTTTAAAATCAATAGACTAAACTACTTAAATGAATACAATAACATAACAATATTACTATTATTACTTATATTGAGCTTTCACTATGATATTATTGAGAAATTGTAGATTTATTTGTTTATCTAAAAGTTTTGTCAATTACAATAATTAGAAATATATTTATAATATTTTTTAACGGATCCAACTAAAAAGTAGAAGAAGTTCAAATAGATTTTCATGTGAGGTCATACTTCTAGAAAGGTGATGTTTTAATCAAGTAAACCGGCTTGACTTGGGGCATTAGTTTTAAGATTAAGGTTATAAGGTTATATAATTAGCACTAATGCTATGAAACTAAAAGAGAAAGATTGAGTTTTAAGATTTAGGAGTTCAATTTGCAAGGTGATAATCATTGTTCATTGTTTTGTGATCTAATTAGTGAGTGAGGGAATGGCTGCATGCACGTGGGATTCTCCATCATAGACTATAGATATGTATCTTATTATTATTATTATTCAATATATTACTTTTTCTTAGGGTAAATTAGTGTATGATTAAGTGCTTTCTAGAAGAAAATCTTTAGACCCCATCAAAGATTTTTCTTTTTGAAAAAAAAAAGTAACTTTATAGTTGCCAAATTAATAACAAGAACACATCAATGTGAATTACTATTTTACTAAACATTCAATCATGATAGGGATGTGAAGATTTTTTTCAATGGGAAAACAAAAATTAAAACAAAGAAGAATGCCAAAAATGAGGTTTAACCCAAAATTTGTTGTGTAAAGTTTATTGAGTTTTTAGAGGAAAAAATAGTTTTTTTAAGTAAAAAATAATTTATACGTATTAGTTTGTAAGTTTTCACAAATAACTTTTTCAAATTTTTGTTTTTTATTGTATAGAAAATTTCGTTGACTTATGTTCAAAATCCAACGTTAGTGTAAATTAAAAATTATAATAATAAATTGTTTGCAAATTTTGTCAAACTCTTATCTCACTTCAAATGATGAAAATGGTAGTGTTGTCCAATTATTTAAAGTGAAGGTGATTTGAAATTGTCATACTAGGTAATTAAAAAAAGTATACATTAATAAAATCTCAATCTAGTTTATACTTAGTTTGATGAGAGACTTTTTCTTAATGATGTAGAAATTTATATATATCTTAAACATTCTAATGTGAAAGCTAAATTCTAGGTCTGTAATTTTATTTTTATTTCTTAAAACTTGTAGGTTAGGTGGGTACTTATTTACAATATTATGGTATTATGTCAAATCATAAAGTTAATTAAGAAATCATCTCTTAAGAAATCTTATAATGTCCTTATCATGCATCTACCTCTAGGTTTTTTTTTTTTGTGCATGGAAAATGTAATATTTAATCTATTTAATTCTTTCTAACTTTCAAGAACACCAGTCCTGTGCTTAATAATTAATTGTAACAGTATTTCAAAGATTTGTAGAAGGAAATCAATCTTTACCAAAACCTGAAAATGTCCCCTATTTTTATTTCACATTCTATAATATATTTTGTGTGTTTCTAACGTTATTTTTAGTTGGAATAGAACTATAAAGTCAGAAGAAAAATCAGGGATTCAATTTTATAAATAAATAAAAAAACTAAAAAAAAGAGAATATTGTGATAAGTTATGCTGAACATTTATTTGAAGAAATCTCTTGTTCTGAATTAAACCGAGAAAAAAAAAAGGCAGTTTTCCTATTAGAACGAAATTAAATTATTAGAGCAAAGATTAATTTTTTATTAAAAATGTATAAATTGAGCTTTTATGAATTAATTATTTGAATTTGATTTATTTAAATTCTCAATTAATTGTTTTTATTTAATAAAGATTTTATATATATATATATATATATATATATATATATATAAAATATTGCTTAGTTTTGTATATTCAAATGTTTGAGTACGAAATTCATAAATTGAAAAAAAAAAAACTATAAACAACCTAAATAAGACAATCGATTTTTTTTAAATGAATTCCTATTTTGATAAATTATTTTTTTAGTTTCCAACTAAGATTTTTTCCTCAATTACTGAAATAAACAAATTAAGTTTGAACTTGATATTTTAAGTTTTAACTGTGTGTATATACACACAGACATTCAAAATATATGAAAACATCTCCTTCAAGTTTATTGGGCAAGTGATAGCTAGTTGCTGCATTATTCAATTATTCGGTTTCTTCCTAATTAGGGTTTTGATTTGTGAGCTTAATCCATATTATATGATGATAAAAATGCCAACATGTTGTGCTTAATAATAAAATAATATATTATTCTTTCCCATTCATCAAGATGATGAGACTATACTTCTTTTTCTTAATGTAAAAACTATTCTTAAAGATATACATAGATCGTTGGACTACAGATATATATAAAATTTCTTCTAGACAAAGTCCATGCCTATGGGCACATTCATTAATTCTAGAATAAATCAATGAAGACTTAAAATCAAACACTTTCAAACTCCATTAAGCTTTTGGAAAAATGGTGGAAAGTGGTAACTTCCTCCCTTGTTAGTCATCATTGCATGCACCCAATTGTTTAGACTAACTTTTCCACTTACCCAATATTCTTGGGTCACGCAGATTTTTCTTATTTTTTTATTATTAGGGTTTAAGTAATCTCTGAGTAAAATATTAGTTGTTTCGGATATAGGGATTTAGTACCTATCTAAAAATATTTAGTCTTTACTTTTTTTTCGTTGCAGTTTCTACCGTTTGTCTTCCTTTCTCTAGCTCTCGTTCGATTTCCTTTTGTTTTTTTTTTCGTTCGGTTATTCAGATGATTGGGGTATCTGTCAATAAGGCTCGATGCTTAAGTCAATTCAAGTTCGTTCGGATGAATGCAAATATTGTTGTAATAGATGCAAAGTAAAAGTTGTTACCAACTTACCTTGAGCCTCTATTTATAATATTTGATATGGCCTGTGATTAGGATTTTCTTAATTACGATCAAATTGCTTTTTAAACTTAATTACTGACTTGTATTATCTTAATTTGAAGATTTTGGTTTTATCGTGCCTGCTCGACCGACGAACCGTTCATGCTATCGAAACCACCATATTTAACAAAGTTCCATCGCTCGGTTCATGGACTCCCTAAAATCATTTCGGAGAAATTGTCACATTATCAACCCATGAGATTATCCGTCTGTAATGGATGGTCTTCGACCGCTTATCCTTGGTTCGACCGACCGAGGGTCTAGCTAGAGGTGTTGATAGATCATACGGTATATTAGTTAATAATTAATTGCAAAATGGAAGAAAGAGATGGCATTTTACACGAAAAAACATCATCAAACTAACCTAATTGTGTTCGTGAATCATGGAATGTGAAACACATGAACAGCTAATTAACTCCTACTTAAAGCATGTCGATCGTTTTCATATTAGAAATCATTTCATTTTAAGCAATTCAATTAATTTTATTAATACAAGTTTTTATTAATAAGTTTCTTAACTGAAAACAAATTAATATATATCTTTCTTTCTTCAACATTTCATATTCCCCTCTTATACTCAATATAAATGTTAAGAACTTACGTGGAATACTCGATTGCATTAACAACTCTTTGATTCTAACGATATTCTATAATCACATGTAACACATAAAAATAATATTTTATTGATAAGAAAATGATGTAATATCCACTCAAATACATTAATAAGAGTTTCTCTTTCATTATTTTATATAAAAAAAATGTAGATCTCTATAATATTTTAATAAAAAATGGATAAGTTTTAATTATATTAATTAATCACGTTTCTTTCTTCTAAAGAACGTGAAAGAATATAAATATTTCTTTGAAAAGTTAGACGCAATACATTTTAAAATGAAATATTTAGATATTTACATCACAGATCACTTTTCTTGTTTGGTAGAAAAAACAAAAGTCACTTTTTTTTTCTTTAGAATTAAAAAAAAAAAAGATAAACGCACTTTCATTATATCAGTCAAATTGTGTGCGCACAACTGAAGCAACTTTTCTAGAACTGAAATGGCTGCTACCTTTTTAGGTTATATGTATCAAAACCAGCTGAGAATAATTAATTTAAAATCGATTGAATTAGAAGCGTTGGGTGTAAAATTATATGCTCAAAATTTGATAAATATAAAACTGTGTATAACTTTCTATGAACAAATATTATATTAATTAATTAATTGCAGCTTTAATCTTTTTATTAATTTTTAATTATTAAAAAAATGAAAGAATTAACGTGTTCTATTATAGTAAGATCAAATCAAAGAATAAAAAAAATGTAGGTATAAAGCTAGGTAAATTAACACGTACTTTTTTTATTAGTTATAAGTTAGTTAAATAAGTTTCATTGTCTCCTGTGATTATCCTCATGCGTTTTAAATTATTATTGACTTTTTATAATTGATATATTATCAAATAATTTTTAATTACTCACTCTCACAATTGTATTAATTATTCTCCTACACATATATCTAAATACCCTTTACAATTATAATATCATCACATAATATATAAATATTTACATATTTAGGTAAAACTCAACCTCAAGTTTGTGGACAAGGATTCTCAATGCCAACTTGATAATAGGTTAATCAAACATTGTCTTTTATGATATAAAAGCAATAATATTTGGTTCACTAATTAAAACTGAGTATGTTTGGCTAACAATTTATGAGTGTGGAGTATGTCAATACACATAATTAACAAACATAATTTATCAAATATATTAACAAAATAGGAACATTAACTTTTTTGCCATTTTCATGTGTCATACGTAAGCCAACACAAAAATTATAGGTAATTATCACAGTTATATGTCTTTCTAGAGAGAAACAGTTAGCACACAATCCACATAGGTATGAAAAACATTACAAGACAAAACAAGGTTTGTTGCTATGTGAAACAAACATACATGCGTGCATATATTACTTTCTCCTTACGTTACTAACTATCTTTAACTTCAAACTTTAACCAATGAAATAGAAAAATAGTAGCAGCATTTATTATATTAATAATCATCACTTTGGTTTTGGCATATTTAATAATTAATGAATTACGTCTCTTTAAAATGCGCTAATTATAAAATTATTATTACTATTTTACTTATATTAATTTTTGTTGGTAGGAATATTTACATTATAATGAAATAGCAAATTAAAATAAGACAACTTTTTGTATTCTGGACGAGAGGCTTTCTTCCTTTCCAAAAATTTAAATAGATACAAACTTAGAAGACAGTTGTTTGACGACAAAATAAAGAAAAATAAATAAAAATAAAAAAGGGTTTTGTTTTGTCATTATGTATAGAAACATCATGCATGAAGTGAAAATGTAAACATGTTCCATATGGTTGTTGGTCAACAGAGGTGTGAACCAACCAGCCCAAATAAAGTAACATCTAAATAATTAAAATTCATTACAATTTTTTTTTAATTTTAGGAATATGTTTAGGGCGATGAAAATAATGAAACAATCTTTATTAAAAAGTTCATTTATTAGTCAGTTCTATTTTTTAATTTTTTTTTTCGAAAATGAGAATCCAAATATAATGTTTAGAGAAAAAACAAACCCCAAATTGTTGGTGGCTGTTTGTATCTGCATCTTCTTGAGTGTGTATAAATAGCACCAAACTCAGTCTCATGCTTCTTGGAAGAGAACAAAATAATCTAATTGATTAAAGGAAAAAAAAAAACGAGAGAGAGAGAGAGAAAGAAGAACATGCAGAAAGAAGAAGAACACGAGAGTGTGGAGGAGTGGTTGGTGTGTCCAAGCTTCAGCGCGTATTCCTCCAACACGCTCGACGATATCGCGGATCAGGTCACGCGAAATGACGATCGCTTCGACCAAAACGACGCCGACTTCGAGTTCGTCGCGTTTCGGAAGGTCGCCGACGGTGTCTTCCTCGAAGCGGTGGCGGAGGCCGAAATTCCGACGTTTCCGATCTTCCACCGGGATCTTGCCGCCGCCGATGCGGATAGCGGCAGCAGAGGTCGAGATTCCGGCGAGGCGGCGATTCAGAGTACGCTAGGGAAGCTTCTGCTGGAAGAATCGACGTCGTGCTCGTCGTCGGAGGTGGACGACGAACTGGAGAATATTCCGCCGGAGACGTACTGCGTGTGGACGCCGAAACCTTCTCCGGTGTCGACGCCGTGTCGGAAGAGCAAATCCACGGGATCGTCGTCGTCGAAGCGGTGGAAGCTTCTGGATTTGTTGCGGCGGAGCAACAGCGAGGGGAAGGAGTCGGCGGTGTTCCTGACGCCGTCGGTGAATTCGGCGAAGAAGAAGGGAGTGAAACCGGAGAACGGAAAGAAAATTGTTGCGAGTGGCAGAGACGGTAAGATGTTTCCGACGATTGCGGCGATTGGCGGCGGTGGAAAGAGGTTTCCGGCAATTGCAGCGGTGTCGGCGCACGAAGCGCTTTATGTGAGGAACAGAGAGATGCGGAGAGAGGATAAGAGAAGGTCGTATTTGCCCTATCGACAGGATTTGGTTGGGTTCTGTGTCAATCTCAACACCATGGGCAAGGCCTTCCCTCTCCTTTCTTAGATTTTTTTTTTTTTCCCAATTCTATACAAAAAAAAAAAATTAAGCTAAATTAAATGGAGTGAAATATCTTAGGGTGAAATTATGATAGTTAAAATATAGTGTAACAGTGTAAAAGTTGATAAGATGAAAATTATGAGGTATCAGACGTCACTTATCACAGAGATTGTGATATGAGGAAAAAGTTTGAGATGTGTTAGTTGTCTGTGAGACGATGTTATGGCAGAAGATCTTAGGTTTGATTTAGGGTAATATTGTAGAATTTGTGGTAGTAAAATATTCATCATGATTAAAGAATATTTTTCCATCAAAATTTGAAATCTAAAGATGGGTTATAGTTTTTCGAACATAACTAACATTAAGAGAAAAAGTGAATTACTAACATAACTGAGTGGGAGTTGTAGTTTGACTACATTTGATCTCAACGAAGAAAAGTTCAGTTACTTCATGATTTTACATTGGGGAAAGAAAGAAAGAAGAAAAAGATGTTCAATGGATTCTTCATAGCTTTCAAGAAGTGCTTCATCTTTAAGCTCTTAGCTTTGTCATTGTTTTCACTTTATCTCCCATTGACTCCCTTTTAGATTTCAAAAGGAAACATATTTATATGTTGTTGTTTTACGAAAAAAATGTTCGTAATTGCATAATTGCACAAGTTTTGATTTCTTTTCATTGGTTTGATCGCTCCTTATAATCAAAGTGAATAATGATTTTCAACTACGCTTTTTTTCCTTATAATAAATTTTTAAAAATTAAGCTAAAAGTCTAAGTAAGAATGAAAGTCTCATTAAAATTCAACCCAATTATGTTAATTAAAGAAGTAAATTAGACAAGAAATAGGTCTTTTATCCTAATTACATTTGTCCAATCATGTGAGCTTGTGCCTTTGCTTTAAAAAGAACAAATCTAGTATTATGTTAATTTTAAAGGATTGTTTGTGCATGGTTATAACATATAACTATAATTAATATTCATTAGAGAGCATAAAACTAAAAGTTTTGAAGTTTGTTTCATTCGAGAAAGAGAAGGTTTAAAGTTCAGGTGTTGTGCATATAAGAAACAAAGATGGATCAACTTGATGTAAGGTTGTTCCAATAATTATAGGAAGATTAGGATGTATAATGGAGACTAAATATGTTGTTAACTCAACACAAGGGATTTTATGTTTATGGGATAAAATGTCTTTGAATTAAAAGTTATTTCTCAAGTCAAGGGTATATAAGTTTAGTAGGATCGTAAAAGAACAAGATAAAAATAGCAATTATTAATGTCTTATCATTCTTAGAGTATGAACAAAAATAAATATTTTTATAGGAGGAGTTAAAAAGTATGAAAAGTAATAATAATATTCAAATCACTAACACAAAAAATGTTTTTTATGTCTATTCTAGATTAGACGTAGATTCATAAGATGTAAATTTTATGTCGATTATTGACCAACATACATAAATTAGTAACATATTAAAAAGAAACCAACATCCACATGCCGCACAATAGTTGCAACTCACAAACTGCTGAAGGCCTCGCTGAAAAGACTACACAGCCACGATGCACCTTGCCAGTAGTTGTAGATTGAAGAATGCACGCATCAAAAAACACATTTCCACCATGTCAACACTTCCATAAACTCGAATACCCTTCCCCAACACAACTCCATCCAAATCCAGTGTGGTAACAGGCCAAAGCCACCAAAATAACAAATCTCCACCATGGCAGCACCTTCATTAACGTGAATACCCTTCCCCAACACTGTTCCACCCAAATCCAGTGCAACAGCACGCCGAAGCCACCATTGCACCTTCAACGCGTTAGCTACCACATTACGAACACCACCTAACGTCTATTGGAGTACCTCCATTAAAGTGAAGAAGGAGGGAAGGAGGTGTTTTGCCAACATTGCTATTGTGTTCTGTTTGTGGGAGTGTCGTTGTTGTGTTGTGCGGGAGGGATTCGTGAGAATGAAAATTTAAGAAAGGGATTATTAAAAAAAATATGTTTGTTGGTCATCATCAAACATAAATGAAGTCTTTTACATTTGATGCCTACACATTATATGTAAATTTACATTTCTTCTTGAGAATTAGACGTAAATTTACATTTGATATGTATGCATTAGATGTAAAAGTCCCAATTTTATGTCTGATCATGCCCATTGGACTTAAGTAATGTCAGTTTATTTACAAAAATACCACAACGTATTTTTTAAATTTGTTACTTGATGGTCAAACATAAATACAACGACGAAGAAGGCTATCTTTTGTGGTAGTGAGTATGATAATGACGTCTTATAAGAAATTTTAATAGTATTAGGTTTGGGAGTGAAATAAGTGAGAAAAATAGTAGAAATTGAGGACAAAGGGAAGAAGAAAAATTAATAAATTCTTTATAGATATGAAATTAAACATATATTTATGATTGGAGAAAACTTACTTGATATCAACTAAATAATAGGATAAAAGGTAGATTAAAGAGATTCCTGGTCACAAATAGTGGTTGAAGCAATGAAAGGGAAGTGTGATGTACATGTTAAACATAAACATATAAGATGATTTTCTTTCAATGAAGTCCTTACTTGGGAACCAGGCTATTCTAGGACCATGGATGGTTAGTTTGAAGATAAGAATTGTAAACTAATTGTAAAGCATATATGAAAAACCCACATGTTGAGAGTATGGAAGGTCATGTGCTATTACTAAAAAGTATCAAGATAAATTTGAGGGAATGGAATAAAAACCACATTGGAAATCTTAGTAACAACTACAAGCAAATTGTGAACTAGAGGAGTTAAACAAAAAAGAAAGATGAAATCATTTTCTTAGAAGAAGTGATTTTGAGGATGAACCTTATTCTCTTTGCACCTTGACTAGAAAGTTTGTTCTAATACTTCTAATAATCTTATATCGTTTACAATTTAAAATTAGAAGTTAAATGAAAGAGAAATAGAAATATAATTAGAAAAACTCAAATCACACATAGATAAATAACAATATAGATTCAAAGATAATATATATATATATATATATATATATATATATATTATATCTTTTATTTATAAAAGAGAAACATTATGACATCATAATTGTATAAGTTTTATGTTTATAAAAAGTGTATTGATTTCTGTTTTGATTTGGTTCGTGCGTTGTATAAATATTTGATTTTTTATTTATTTTTTACTTATATTAAAAACACATAAAAATGATATTGGTAATATTTATCTTTATCAATATCTAGCCTAAATAAAGACAAATTCTAAGGCAAAGAAGTGTAACACAAGGTTATACAATAACACCAGATATTGAAAAATCAAGAAAAAGTATTATGAATTATATAATGTATTAAACGCATTATAATATATCAATAACTTATGTTTCATGGATATACTATTTATTTCACTCCAACACATTATAATCCGTCTTAAAAAAAAAGTTTTAGTTTTAATTGATCATTCTTTCATTAATCAAACATATATAATCCAACAATAAAAAGAAAAGTAGTTGGTTCAATTAATAGATCCAAGTTTAAACTATTTAAAAATATTTAATTAAAAATATATAATTATTAATAAAGTGGATGAATAATTTTTCATATTTATATTAAAGAAAATAAACTAATTAAAAATTGTTGTATTGGTGGGTCAAATATATAGAAGAATTGAACCTCCCAAAACATTAAAATGTGGATGCTAAAAGACTATATATTATGATGAAAATGAAGAAGATGAGAATGGAAAAGAAAAAAAGATAGAAAGTGAAAAAGTAAGTGAAGCATTAAAGGAATTTTCAAGGAAGCAGAAAAAGAACTTATACATATTAAATGCAATGATGAAAATGTTGACTATGAACATAAAGAAACATAAATGAATAGGTGATAAATAGCCTTCTATGCTACCTTCTTTGGAGGTGATGTTGCTTTAATCTTTATGAGTGATTCATTTTATATCTTCAAGTATTGGTCAACAAAGAAAAAAAAAATCAAATTCACCTCAAAACATAAAAGTGTAAACTTTTGAATGCTTCTTGAATTTGTTGCATTGACCATATAAATAGTTACACTTTAGATAAAATTGTAAAGTACATGAAATGAGATGTAATGTGGTGAATAACTATTTTGATTGAGATTTTTTAGGAGTTTTTTTTTTTTTTTTATTGAAAATGTTTTCAAGAGTTATGTAAGCTTTAATGGGGTGTGTTTAGAACTTTTTTCATGAGAGAATTTTCCTATATTGGTTTTAATATTTTGTCCTTTTAATACATGTTTTTTTTTTTTAACTTTGGGTTTTAAATAAAATTATAATCTTCTGGAAGTTAAATTAAAGATAATCTAAATTGTATTATATAATAATATAATCATTTATAAAAAAAATATTAATATAATTTATACATTTAAAATATCTTTTTTGTAAATTTTAATTATGACTTAGGTTTATATTTTCAAAAGCATTTTACTTATCTAGTGTATTGTATTTGCTAATCACAGTAACATTTATCCATATTACAAATGTTAGTACAAACAGTTTAAAACATCAAGGGGAGTATTAGTGTTAGAATTTTTTTAATAATATAGACAATTATACGAACACGTTTTAAAAGTATTTATTTCAGTTTCAGTTTATGAAGAAACAAAAAAATTGTTCTTATCAAACGTATTTTAAATAAAAAGTTTCACTTTCTAGTAAAAAGAATACTTTTGAAAATGTTTTTTTTATAAAAGAAATTCATTAAAGTTTTTATCTATATAACAATTTATGATTAAATAATAGTCTATAAGTATTCATAGTAAATGCACTATTTACTTAAATTTGAATACATTAACGATGCAAAGAATATTTTACATTATTATTATTATTATCTAATCATAAATTATGACATAATTAAAAGTTGTTATATCTTTTACACTAATTATTTAAAAGCTACATTTTAAATTATTTAACAAGAAAAAAATATTTATGGTGGTACAAAAATTACTGAAAAAAGAAATTCATATTAGCAGTATCAAATAAAACATGTTCATGTAAATCGAGAAAATTAGTTACTCTTTGTTATTTTTCTTATATTGTTTGGGCCAATTGCTTAACATATTGTGCTATTGGATATGTTTTTCCACACCCCATGATTCTTATACCTCCATGCATGCAGTATTAAAAGACAAAAATACCTTTCTTAGGTATTTTTTATGAATTTTTTTCATATATTAATTTAATTAATTTACATATATTATTAACTTATAATGTAATATAAATATTTAAAAAATACGAAAGAAGATTTTCGATTCTCAATAAATAGTAACTTCCAGATTTCATAATTCATTTTTTTTTAATATAAAAAATATTTCTAAAAGATACGTTTAAATTCTATAATTTAAAAGTTTTTCTAAAAATAATAAATAAATTAATTTTGAAGTTTCTTTTTTATTATAAAAAAAATGTATTTTAAAAGATAGAATTTTTTTTCGTAAAATAAACTTTTGGATTGTAAATTTTAAATTTCATAATCTAAAATTTTGTTATTATAAAATATAAATTTTAAATCGAACAATTCGAAAACTTTTTTTATGCAAAAAGTGACTTCTATATGATTTTTTTTTTACTTATAAATTACATAGTTTTGAATTTTTTGATGAAAGAAATGACTTTCTGATTATGCAGTTCAGAAATGTTTTTAAATTTTCAGATTGTACAATTAAAAAAAGAATAGATTGAAAAATCCAAAAAAAAATAATTTAAATCATAAAAACTACTAAAAAATTTATGAACATGTAAAAAGAAAATCTTTCCGTATTCTTTTATGGCACCTCTATAATTTGTTAGAAGAGAAACTATAATGTCCATGTGAGTTCTATTTATTTCATTAGGAACGTAATTTTATTTTTTAAATTGTATAATTTAAAATTTTCTTAAAACATTTTAAAGCCTAGTAAAAAAAAAAACCTATGATTTTGTTCATATTAGTGAACCTATAATCACCCAGCGGTGACACAGTCTCCAACTACAAACTATTACGTTACACACATCACAAGATGATGACATATATACGAAATATGAAAATAATGTCTCTTTCTGTATAAATGTTTTTTTTTCATATTTCTTAAATTACAATTTTAAAAAATATATAAATTTTTAATTTGGTGCTACGTGTTAATTCGGAGTAAAACTTGATTTAGATCATTTATGTAAGATCCTACGGTTAAATCTTATGAATAGAAAAAAATGTTTAAATATAATTTTCGTTAACGAATAACCTCATTCTTTCATGAAAATTAATCACAAAAAAATATTAATGATATAATTATTAAAAAATTGAAAATGATAATACAAGACAATTAATTTTTGTTTGTACACATTTAGTTGGAGTCAGTTGAAAAATTAAATATCAAATAATTAATAGAACTAACATGTTGTATTCGTTTATTGTTTTCTCCGAAATTGAATTCAAGTAACCATGTTTGGCCTAAGTAAGTGTTCATGTCAAACTTGAATAATGATTACAAAATTCGCATCTTCTTAAGAGAAGATACATTGTACCTAAAGTTATAACTTTTCTAATGTTAACCATAAATAATTAAATTACTTTTTACAAATAAATTATATTTTTCATTATATTGTTAATCCTGAAATTTGTAATGAATCCAAAATTTGTCTTTCCAAACACAAAAACTTCATTTTAATCTGTCCAATTTGAAAAAAGAAATAAAAATAAAAAACATTTTTAACTATTAAAAAATATAAAATATAATTACTCAAAAGTATTTTTATCCATAAAAAACAAGATTGAAGTTGTAAAAAAAAATGTTATAAATATACTTTTCTATCATCACTTAGACTTTTCTTTGTTATTGTACCAATTTTTTTTACATTAATAACTTAAATTTTCAATTTTCGACTAATATTTTTTTTTTCCAAACAAGCTTTTGTCTTCACTAGTGTAAACCGTGGAAGTAGGACATGAAAGAAATGTTGACATGATATCATCATATTGCACATTAAATGTTGACATAAAAAAATCAAATGACAAAATTCATAATTATTGAGTGTAATATATAACAACCAAAGTTTGTCATCATCCATTTGATGAACCAATTCAAAAACCTTCTTCTCTCTTTTCTCTAACCTTTGCACCAATCTCTTCTAAAACCAAAACTCCCCTTCACCACTTTCAATTTGTTCACATTCATCTCTCAAATTTCATTACAATGACCAAAAAGCATTTCTACCATGGAGTTTGGTCAATGATTCTGGTGCAGCCTTGGATGAGAAGAATGTATGGTAATCTCTCTTCTCTCTTAATCTTTCATTTACACTTAGATTATAGTTGCACAAGAATGTTTTTAAAGAATTTGGATTCTCTGTTAGATTTTTTTGTGTTGTCCCTCTATTGTGCTTTTATAATACTTTGATCACCATTATTTTTTACGTTTCAAAATATATTAAAAAGATATTTGAAATATCAATACAGTGTATGTTTAATGTTGAGCAAAGGACAATACCAAAACAACCAGTGAAGAATCTGAACTCGTTTTTAAACTAGTAGGATTCACTTATTAATCATTGCTTTTTTGTGTTATATTGCTATAAATACATTGTTTAAGAAATCAATGTCATAAAACATTCATCATAACTCTAGAGAAATGTATTAGAATGTAAATCACACCGAAAGTGCATTAATAACATTTCTAATCAAAACTTTCTCTTTTTCTTCTATAACTAAGCATTGGAGGATGTTACGGAATATAAGAAGAGATATTGGTTTATAAGTTTAAGTTTCACAGTAAAATATAAGAAATTTGAAAAGAATTCATAAATTTGTTTTATAAATTTTTTGAGTTGAGAATGATAATAATCTCTCTTATGTGAATTGAATTTAAATAACATTTATGCAATTTATTATGAATTCTCTTAAGAAACATATTAAAGTAAAAAAGAAATTAGTATATTGTGCAATGAATGTATTATAAGTCTAATGGGTATTTATGACATGTTAGCTTTCACATTTTCATACAATGTATATTAGTATATTTGATATTTCACAAAATCTTTTCTTTTTTTCTTGGTTTCAACATTAACCCTTTTAATTATATATAAAAATATTGCACTACTAATTCTCGTACTTTGCGTCAAACATGTTCTTTTGAAAACCTTTTACATCATATCCACTACAAGAGATGTTAAAACCCAGAAAAATTTCTGCAACATAACAAAACTTGAAATGATGAATTCAAATTATTTTGAAATGCTTGCTGAATATGATAAAAATGGCTGCATATGTGTGAGTTCCTATATAGTTGTATACCATTTTAAGCTTTTGCATGTGCATATATAAACCCAACAGAAACAACACAGTTGCAGTATTTAGATGCAGAGCCACAAATTGAAGGTTGAAGGATAGGGTTTTATCTATTAGGTCCACCACTTGCTTTATCTGCTTCCTCACATATCAACCATAGGTTTACCAATGGATAGAAAAGACCCTCAAAAAGATATATTTAATAATTAATTCCCAACTTTTTCAATCCTTGAATCTTCTTCCACTTATTTAATGCTATAAAACTGTGAATTTATTCATTTATTTATTTATCTCAAATATTTGTTCTATTCTTTTTTTTTTCAATTTTGGCCTTGGATTAAAACAAGAGATTTATTATTCCCTGTGTCTATCATATATAATATGGTAAATATGATTCCTAACCATAATTGATAAAATTATTTGAAAATTAAAAAAATTAAGAAATAAAATTATTAAATAAAAAGTCAGACCTACCATAGAATGTGTGATTTTCAATAAATTATTAGAATGTCCAAAATAATGTGCCTGTTGCATTTTTTTTTATGATTAAAGTTTTACTTAGTTCATTGTTAGTAAAAATGAGGTTTTCTTGGACATTATTTTGTTTTTTCAAATTGATGCAGAGTTTATAATCTCACTTACTACACTACTAAAAATTCTTTTATTACATAGAAAATTTCCTTACAAATTTGTTAAAAAAATTTGTAAGAAAAGGTTTTTTCCTGTTATCTTTTTTAAGAATTTAATTGATAGGTAATTCTTTCGTGGGTAATTATTTCCTACAAAATTATAAAATTTGAAAATATTTTCTATAAAATTTGTTGCAAAAAGTGTTTTATACAGAATATTTTGCAAAAAAATTGATAGCAATTTTCTTCAATTTTTTTCATAACAAAATTTACAAATATTTTTTAAAAAAATAAAAAATAAAAGTAACAGAAAATATGAGTTTTTTAGTACTGCAGTTTAAAATAGCTAATATACTTGCAATTGAAAGAAAAGGAAAATGAATTTGAGTCGCATTTAGGTCAGTAAAGTAATGTAAAGAAACCAAAACTACTGTTTTTTCACATTTGTATATTAATCTCTAAACTCAGAAAACAAAATAAGAGATTACAGTCTCATTATTAGTTAAAAAGGTATGAAAACTATAATTAAAAGCAGAAAAAAAAAAGCATATTCCTTTTACTTAGTGAATTATTGGATTCGAGGTTTCATGTAGAATGATTCAACGTTTCACTGAGTGAGAAGATTGCACTACACTGTATAAAACTATGTATATCTGTCATAAATGGAAAGAATATTGATCCACACTTGCAGGAAAAGCAGTGAATAGAAAAAACGTAGTTACTGCAATTGCAACGAAGCATGCAGTGTTTCGTCCCTTTCAAATGGGGTACAAATAGTTACATTTTTCACCCTACGTGGCAACATGGCATTGCGTGCATGTCATGACACAAAAATTGAAAGGAGACACAATGTGCCCTACAGCCATAAACTCTGGAATTAAGTCCCTAGGAAATACCCACTACCACACTTTGTTTTTTCATTTTATCTGAAAAATGCAGACCCTCATAAGAATTAACGTGAATCTCATAGATAATATCTACAAAACAATGTTATGGTCCATAGCTGACAAAGTGCTAATTAATCAAGCACCTCAGAAATCAAGAAAACAAATTTTAATTACAAGTGCATGCGCACTTAATAAAATCTATGGCCATTTTTTTGTGTGTCTGTGAAGGTGAATGGCAAAAGGGGTTGGCTGGTGTGTGTGATCCAAAGTGAGAAAGGGTTATGGTCATTCTCTCATAGTTAATCTCCAACATTCAAACCTCATCTACAAGGATAGGAATGAAGCTCTGGTTTGTTTGGCTTTCGTTTTCATTATCTGCCAAAGGTCACATAAAATGGGGATACCCTATTGACTTGCCACACCAGATTGCTTCAAAGGGCTATATAGCATAAAGTTTTTAGTCCTCATTGCACAATGTCGACCTCTTCCATAAACGGTTGGTGCCTCTCTTCAATCTCCCCAGCCAAAACCTCCCTTAAGAAGGCCACATTGCGACCTTCAGTCTTTGCAACACTCACCACCACTCCTTCTTCTCCTTCTTCTTCCTCTTCTTTCCCTTCTCTCATTCAAGACAAGCCTGTCTTTGCTGCACCTTCCCACATCATCACCCCAACTGTGGTATATACACTACTCTTTCATCATTCATGCATTCATGTTTATCAGATATATACATCAGTTGTGTGTTGGAAGTCCCACGTCGACTGACGGTAATGTCAATTTAGAGTATACATGTAGGTGCAAACCACATTTTACCGGCCAGTTTTATAAGATTGACTTAAACTTAAAGTCCACATCTAAACATGGTATCAAAACTATGAATTTGAGTGTATTATTAATGTCTAGTATCTTGCACGAGGTATGTCGAAAGAAAGTACAAACTTTGTAAGTTGATTTTGTAGTGTTGAGTTAGGTTTAATTGTTAAACTAGTTATTTATCATGCATGACAGTTTATGGTTATAGTTAGAGTACACTTCAAAATTTACACTATTGCTGCATGAATAAATACTTGGTTGCTTTTGTTTTTGTATGCTTCTCTTCTGTATAGTTTTCAAATTGTAAGAGACTCAATGTGTGTCGGTGGTTATTCGTTAGAGTTTAACTTTTCTACCTAGTTAGTGTGAAAAAAACATTTCTTGAATCAAACAATCAGACATCATTAAAGTCAACCAACTTACGCAGTTCATCATGATGTAAAATTTCTGTTGCATGGATTATTTACTGTTATGTTTTTGTTTGCTTTAAAATTTAAAGGTGTGGTGTTTAAAGTTTAGTTTTCACGTGGAACACCGTTTCATCTTTCTTTGGTATCTACCACATATACACATTGGTAGCTTGGTTAGGTGACAGAGACAGGTGTGTGGCATGGATTTGTTCATGAACTATACTGTCATGTGTCAGCATCCACCACCATAAAATTTATTTTATCAGAAAGAAAATTCGCACAAAAAAATTAGAACTACATATAACATGAATTAGCGTTGCATTGATGAAGTGTGTGTTAGTTGGAGGATTCTAAGGCCAATAAAGAAGCAAATCCAAACTACTATATATATATATAGAAGAAAAAGTCCATTCGAAATTAAACAGCTTTCCCAACCAAGTTAGCAACTAATTAATCCTCTGACAGTGTAAAACCAATTTTCCACTTTTCTAAGGTTTGACACTATTTCCTTACAAAGATGTTTGAATTCTGAATATTATTTCCACTTTGTTACTAATTAGTTTTTTTTTTTTTTCTCTTTCAACTGACATGTATTTATTTATTTATTTTTGGAGAGAGAGGATATGGCAAAGGACTATGAGCAAGCTATTGAAGAACTCCAGAAATTGTTGAAGTGAGTCTCAACCAGAGTCTAAGATGTGAAACTTATATAACTAAAAAGTATGCAGATTTTCAAGTATATGTGTCTTCCACGCAAATTGACTTGTGTTGAAATGCAGGGAGAAGACTGAACTGAAGGCCACAGCTGCAGAAAAAGTGGAGCAGATAACAGCTTCACTTGGGACATCATCTTCTGATGGAATCCCTTCATCAGAAGCCTCTGACAGGATCAAAAGTGGTTTCCTTTACTTCAAGAAGGAGAAATATGAGTTAGTCATCATCACTATATATATTATCACCTTGTTTTCACTATTTTACCTTTCTTTTATCTTAATCTTTCTCTCATTCCTATAATTGTTGTTCTATTATCATTCCTCAGCAAGAACCCAGCTTTGTATGGTGAACTTGCCAAAGGCCAGAGCCCCAAGGTACCTTTTTCTGTTGTTTTCATGAGTTTAATTTCTACACACAAGTAAAAAAATTAAACTCAACCAACTCATTATATACTTCTTCTCAGAGTCCAGACTCTCTCATGGTACCGTCCTCTGCTGAACATTAAAAATACACTTTAGTAGTGTAAAAATCTTTTTAATATGTTTTAAAACTTCAAAATTAGTAGCTATCAATATATTTTGAAAACACAGCAGAGGAACAGCACATGAAAACAATCCAAATTTCTTCTTCTATACTTAAACATAAGTAAAAAGATTACATATAGATGAACTTAAATATACATGTGAATTCAAGCTAACATGACTCTATTTAATGTGATTATTTGTTACAAAAATGAATAATATTTTGTACATTATGTGTTTGTTTTTTCAGTTTATGGTGTTTGCTTGCTCAGACTCAAGAGTGTGCCCATCCCATGTGCTAGATTTCCAACCTGGTGAGGCTTTTGTGGTCAGAAATGTTGCTAACATTGTCCCACCATATGACCAAGTATGATTCCAACACAGAAAAAAAAAAAAATTCCTATTGACATGTCTTAACACAAAAGTGCTCAAACTTACATTGTTTTACTCTGTTGTGTACCAGTCAAAATACTCTGGAACTGGGGCAGCCATTGAATATGCTGTTTTGCATCTCAAGGTATGTTACCAATCATTGGAAGATAAATTACATGCACATAATTTCAGGCACAGTGTCCTCTCTGTGTTACTGATATGAAAATTAATAATGGTGAGAAAATGTCAAGAATTTTTAATCCATCTGATTTTTCTACAGGTGTCCAACATTGTGGTCATTGGACACAGTGCTTGTGGTGGTATCAAGGGGCTTTTATCTTTCCCATTTGATGGAACCTACTCTACGTAAGCCATTTTTTTTTTCTGCATAAAAATTACACTTTTTCAATTATAATTTTGTACACAAAATTAATTCACCTACTTCTTAATTCTTAGACCATCATGAAATTCAACATTCCACATTAAACAGTGTATGTACAAACAAAGGCAAAATAAGATGGTTTAAAAACTTACTCTATTATATGAAAATTTATGTTTACCTTTCTGTAGATTTATTTGATTTACAAAAAGTCTCACATGACTCAATGAGAAAATTTACTTTTGATTTGTTGTATTCAGTGATTTTATTGAGGAGTGGGTCAAAGTTGGCTTACCTGCAAAGGCAAAGGTGAAGACACAGCATGGGGATGCACCTTTTGCTGAGTTGTGCACACACTGTGAGAAGGTAAGGAACATTAGTATAAAGTGCAATGATTTAACAGTCTAGATTCTCTACTGGATTTTTTGGTTCTGTGTCCTCTGTTGAGCATTAACAATACACTGTATCAATTAGTGTATTTTAACGACACAACAGAGGAACAGTAAAAAAACCTAGCAGAGAATCCAAATTCATGATTTAGAAGCAAACTAAAGGGATGCTTACAAGTTAAAAATTGGAATGATGTGCAGGAAGCTGTTAATGTTTCCCTTGGAAACCTGCTAACCTACCCATTTGTGAGAGATGGCTTGGTGAACAAAACATTGGCTCTGAAAGGAGGATACTATGACTTTGTTAAGGGATCTTTTGAACTCTGGAGCCTTAACTTTGGCCTTGCAAACTCTTTCTCCGTATGAACATCAACCATTATCAATGACCTCATCTTGGTTCCCTAAGTATTCTCCTATCTAAAATGTACTCTGTAATTGCCCTTGTTATATATAACGTGCATGTGCTGAATTTTCTAATAAAAAGTCATTGAGATTCTCCATAGATCACTCTCTCACTCCCTCTCCAAATTGAAGTTCTTCTTCAAGTAAGAAAAATGTAATGTTTTATGGTCTTTCACCACTGCATTTTTCTTCTTTGTTAGGTTAAAGATGTGGCCACCATTCTGCATTGGAAGCTATAGGCCATGCTTAGAGGTCGTGTGTCTGCAATGAAGAGGCCTAGCCACCTTCACCATATGATATTTTATAACTATATATATGAAACTATGAACTGCGTTTATGCATGTCGGAAAATCTTCTTTTAATAAGAGTTGGAAATCCTCTTGTGTAACAAAATTTTCTCTGTTCAACCTTCATCTTTCTCTATGCACAAAATCATGAGAGGTGAGAGAAATCAATCTCAGTTAATTACACTATTCTCTCTGTCATAAAATAACTTCAGTTTAAAGTTTTTAATATACAATTAAAACAACAATAAATATGTCTGTGTATCTGAGAGCAACATAACAAAATGGCAGAAAGTGAAATTGTAACTACATTAGAAGGATATACAATAAAGATCAATAAATTTCAATTTTCTTATGTTGTTGAGTATGAGATGGATAATAATAATAATTATACGAGTGGAATAATTTTAAAACTGATAGAAAAACCGAAGGAAAAAAAAGTGATATTATTAACCGAACTTGTATTGGAATTTGGCAGAAGAAGCAGTGTTAACATCTACATATGTGGATAATTAAGTCATTTTTCCATTTTAATGAGAAAAGCTCTTCTGGTTTTTGTTAATTAATTATGACGTTCATCCTCTTTATTTATTTATTTATTTATTTATGTTTTGCAATTATGCCGAAAAAGGAAGTCCAATCTTAAAACGTGAAAAGTTTTGGGTATAAGATTCTCATAGTGCTACGTTATTCTATTGTAGCTTGTTAATGTTTTGCTACAAGGTGTTAAAAATCTGTAAAATATCGTCACTGAGATGAAATTTCCATAAAGTTGTGCAAATTTAGATATCTTCATAGATTTCATAGGTAAGTCTTCTTACAAGAATTCAAAGAAACATTGATTTAAGAGTTTAAAAGAGAAGCAACCAGTAGAGTTCTTTATTGGCATTGTACTTGTTTGCCTAAAATCTGGTATTAATTAATGATTCATAGAATTCTTGATGTAACAAAATCACTTTAATTTTTGTGGTCATAGACCCAATACCATTGGACATTAATGATCGTTTAAATTTTTGTAGTGTTAGAGTGAATTCCATTGGGTCCAGATCGGTAAAGTCCAGATCGATAAAATACCGATCTGATATTTACCCTGGTAGACATTTTATAAGAGATTATACAGGAGAGACGAGAGAGTTCAACAAGAACAAGATATACTCTGGTGTTAGGAAAAACGCAGATCACTCTTTTACTGTTATGGTTGATAGGATTTTACCTTTTGACTGTAATAATTTTAAATCACAATAAACTTTTAGTAATGAAAGATAATATAATTAAGAAACAACATCAATAGTGATACCATTGAACAAGTGTGGGTGGATAAATTTCTCAAAAAACTTCACAAACCACTTCCAAAATTGTTGTATGATATATGTTACACTCCCAAAGTACTACAATTTGGCAACCAAAATATGTTCCTCTGCAATTGATCTTCTGGTGTTTTTGATTTGATTGTGACACCAACCTTGAGGAGTCATTTCCCTTCAAATATAACCCAAGGCCTCAACACTTCTTCTCCTCCTCCTCATGTGATCTACTACTATGTAGATATCTTTCCTCCTTCCTCTCTTCATCATTGTTACCCAAGCACTCTCCTCCTTCAGAGAGTTTCTTCTTCTTGATTTCTTGCAGCATGTCTTTAATCTTCTTTATGTTTTTCAGCTTGTCTTCTATAATAGCCAGCTTCACCTCTGCACTCACCTTTTCTTGAGCGATGGCCCAATTCTCCAAAGCACGGCTTTCCATGACTCACCCTCGATTTTTCCGGCAGGTCGGACCAATTTGTTAGGAACTAAGAATCGAATCGAAACGAGAAAGAAAAGAAGAGTTCTTTTATTGAATAGATTGAAAAGAATAAAAATTAGGAGAGCACTCTCTCCTCCAAGGGTTTCCCCTTCACTTTCTTCCCCCTCTCCTTTCCTTCGTTTCTGTTTATATCTGACTAACGCCTCAAATAACTAACTCTTAACTAATTTCTCTTCTCCATTGTTGGGTGGAAAAGAGCCACTGAATTGATGTTTTGCAGATGTGTGATCCCAGTTAAACCTCAACCGGATTTTCCGAGAAGGACCGGTTCAAAGAAGGAAAATAGTGGTTTAGACTCAAATTTATCAAATAGATCCACTTGAAATTTTCCAATTGACTTATTTTATCTGATGAGAAACTAAAAATATTTCAGTACCTTAAATTATGTTCTGTGAGACTAAATTTATAATTAAGTTTGAGAGGTGGATAATTTTCCTTTTAAATTATGGGAAACTAAAATCATGTTTGTTTCAAATTTCAAAGTCTAAAAGCATAATAAAGAGAATGTTTAATTAGTCCGATGGTACACACTTTTATTTAAATGTATCAGTTTAATACCCACTTTTAAAATATGTCAGTTAAATCCTAATTTTTGAAAATATACTTCAATTAAGTCTTTTTCAGAAAAAAATTTTACATCGTAACAATATTGATGTTCAAAATAACTTACAAAATTAAATATTGATATTTATATCAAAATTTAGTGATAAAAGTAATAAATTAAGTTAATAATTTTAGTAAATTTTGTCTACCTGATTAAGACACTCATTTAAAAATTAGGATTAGATTAATACATTTTTAAAAACAGATACCAAACTGACACATCTGAAAGTGACATCCGACTAATTAGACATAAAGAAAAAGATTACTTACGTTATTTTGATTTTACATTCGAGGTTATAAACAGTGAAAACATTCAGTGTGTAATGTATGTCTTTAAGATATTTATTTTTCTGCTTTAATTGAAAGCTTTGTGGTCTCTGTGACACGTACAAAAAAAAAAATGAAAGGAAATAAAAACCATTTCAGCAAAATAGAATAAGATGTGACACAATGAGCATACCCCTTGTATGAAATTGTATGGGGGCAAAATAGACGAGGCAAATTATAATATGTTTAACAGTGAGGAAGTAAAAAGATGATGAGCTGTGAATTTCATAGTGTATATATATAATTATATATATGTACAATTGGAGCTGTTTATGAAGCAAGATAGAACTAAAGAATACCCATAAAACAGCTTCATTCACTCTATGGCAATGGCATGTGAAATGTATATATACATGCAGTATAGGATGGATGAGTTGCATTGCATATCATCATGATTCATCAGGTTTTGGCTCCAGAATAACAGGGATCTTCTCCTTGTGATCACCTCTCAAAACCTCCACAATCACCTGAATATCAACACCATTAACCATTAAACTAGGAAAATAAAGCAGCTTCAAATTGATACAAGTTTAATCAGCATCATACCTTTTCACCTACTTTACACTGGTCAAGAATTCTGTACAAATCACTTCCATTAGTGACCTTCTTGTCATTCACAGATGTTATGATGTCACCTAAAATCAGTCTACCATACGAGTCACGCTTTGTTGATTGCAGGCCCTGAAAACTACAAATTAGCCCGGCTCCATAGAAAAATTGTAATTTAGTGAACTAAGATGAAGCAATACAATATTAGTTTTAATATGTGATAATGAATCTTAGAACGTGTTAGCAGCATTAACTTTTTCAGTGACTAGCATTAAGGAGTGACTTTTAAGTCTAACTCAACCTTACAAAACCGACTTGTAAGTTGAGATTTGCATCTACTTATATACTATAAAATTGTTTTATTTTTAGTCGATGTGAGACTTCAGAACTAAAGAGTTCAAGTTTATATTAACATGAAATTTGGTAATGAATTTCCTCTTTCATATAAAAATAATCTATGCTCAAACTTACTGCTTTCCCAGCAGGACCATTGGCAGGAGCATCTAAGACAAGAACTCCACTTACACCCAACTGTTCCACAGACTGATCTGGAGCAAACTTGATCCCTAAAATAGGTCTTGTAACCTTCCCAAACTTCACCAATTGGTCAACAATACCATTTACCTGAATATATAGAACAACAAGCACATTAGCAAGTTCATTCAGAGGATTTCCATGTTTCCATCAAAAGTTGTCCCCAGAAGAAAGAATTGGATGCATAAATTAAAAACAGGTCCAAAGTAAGAACTAACAGTGTCCACTGGAATAGAAAATCCAACACCAGAGGATGCTCCAGATGGAGAATATATGGCTGTATTTATCCCAATGAGGTTTCCAGAACTGTCTAATAGAGGCCCTCCACTGTTACCAGGATTAATTGCTGCATCTGTCTGTATAACATCTTGAATTGGACGACCAGTTGCAGCAGAACTGATTTCTCGCCTAAGTCCACTATTGAAGAAGTAAGTATGTCTCAGTGAAACACCATAAAAGAAATGTGCAATACAGTGCATGTCATCTTGAAAACTACCCCAGAAAGTGACAATGGGAACAAGAAGACAGCAGTTGCTACTTCTAGACTCCTAAATATAAAAGGTTTGATTCACAAATGTATAATCTGGCACGAGGAAATAAAAAAGAATAGCAAAGTAGAAACTTTTTTTCTATGTAATGGGAGTTGCATCAAAATATTCACTTCATAGTTTTAAGTTTTCATACCTGATAACCCCAGTTGTGAGTGTGTGATCTAGTCCAAACTGCAAGATAAGAATGAGGAATCATATTGCCATATTCAAGAAGAGTTTACCGTCTCAATCATCAACAAAAAACAACATTTGAGCCATGAATACAGCTCCATAAAGCTGTTTGGCAGCAATTACAAGGTACAAACCATGACAATTTACAAATTTAGTAATTTTCTTCTTATCTTTCAAAAACAAGTCTGCCTTTACATCACAGGCATTCATAACTCACATCTCCAATGCATTTTTTAACAGGAGCAGGAAATGCTGACTAAATAATTATATAATTATGCAAACTACATGCTAGATTGAATGAGACAACTGTTAAAAGTATGATTTAGGTAGAACAAAATCTACTTGCTTATAAAAATTCTAGCTACGTGCTTTATATGGGAAAATTCATAGATAATGAGTATTTACAACACAATATGCATTGATCGGTATGGACAACTCACCGGGTTCCCAATGGCATAAACTTTCTGACCAACAAGCAAGTCAGCAGAGACCCCAATAGGTATAGGTCTGAGCTTGTCTCTTGGTGCCTCAACACGCAGCACAGCAACATCCTTGTCTTGGTCAAAACCAACAACTTTGGCATCATAAGTTGACTGGTCAGCTAGAGTGACCCTGCACATAACTAGCATCTCTTTGAATAGGAGTAATCACTTCACTGAATTCACTTCTCAATCTATCACCAAACTTTCTATGTTATGAATTCACTTATCAATGCCAGGAAAAGTTGCAATGCAAACACACTCATACATGTTGAAGGAGGTGTTACACATAATTATCACCTCCCTTTTGTTTTAATACAAGGTTACTTATACACCCTCTGTCCCTGATTACAATACATTAATTATTGTTTTACCAAAATATCCTTAAAAATACTAGTTCACAAATAAATAATAAATTTTATGAATTGTCTCTTTCTCTCTTATCAAGATAGAAGAATTGGAGGTTAAGTTTTAACATTTAAGGCTTCACTCTCTCTCAATTCATTAATTGTTCAAGGGAAAGTTTGACCAAACTTTACAATTACTGCCAACTTAATGTCACTAACTAACTTAACCAACTTTCTTAATAATTGTGAGTTAGTCATCAAAGTTTCATATTTAGGGACGGTGGGAGTATAATTCGTTTAGCAATATGTCACGTTGCACATAATATTAAAATATTTGGCCGCATAACTAAAAAGTTCCGATCTGTCAGCATAATACCACTGAAAGGTCAAAACCAGACTAGAAGCGGCGGAAAAGAAAAGGTACAAGCCTGAGAAACTGGATCAAAAGATGCCAAAACTAAAAAGAATTTAATTAAAATACACTGATAGGATAAAAAAGAATTCCCATATATATGGTAAGATTGTTGCCTTTTGTAATAATTATTTTAAAAAGGATATCTAGAATGTTTTTTTATTGGCTAACAGTGTACTTTACACTGACCGTGCAAGAAAATTAACCCAAAAAAAAAAATTCATTAGAAAACAAAGACATTGTAAAGTTTATTCTTGCTGTGTCATCCAATTACAAATTCTCATATACAGTAAGATTATTTAACTACTTTAAAGATCATATTTAGGGTGATTCATATTTAGTTAAAATTGTAAAAACGAATACATTGACAATTCATACATAACAAACTCTAATATTTAGTAAAGGTCATTCTTTCCCTGTTATCCAATTACAAATTCTCAAATTTAGTAAAATTGCTAAACACTCAAAATACCATATCCAGGAGGGTTTTTCATTAGTTGAAATTGAAAAAAAAAAAGATCTATACATTGACCACTTATAAAAAAACAAAATTATCAAAAGAAAAAGAATACCCACTTGAGATCAGAAGCACCACGAATAACGTGATAATTGGTCACAATATGACCATCCTTATCCCAAACAAAGCCAGACCCAGATCCCTGAGGAACCTCCAAGACGTCGAGCGTGAATGCATCCTGCCTAAACACAACACCCCAAGTTGAGAAACCCAAAGAGAAAGCAGAAGGGTCAAGGAAAAACCATGCAAAGACAAATTTTGAAGAGGATCGAGAAGAGGGGTAGCTACTTGACAGCAAGGTTGGTTATGTAGACAACAGAGGGAGTGTTCTCTTGGAAGAGGCGAACGGTGGCGAGTTCGTCGGACTGGAGCTTCCGCGGCGAGGTGACAACGAAGGCAGCGGCGGAGTCGGCGTTGGAAAGGAGGAGAGTGAAGGAGAGGGCGAGGGAAGTGCAGAGAAGGAGAAGGGGTTTGGGAATGGAGAGTTTGGGTAAAAGGGGTATTGTGAGTTTTGGTGATGGAAGACGAAGGAGGAAGAGATTGGGAGTGTGAAGATGAAAGGGTTTGGAAAGGTGAATTGTGGTGGTGGGTTTGATGGTTGAAGAACGAAAGAGTGAAGAAGAAGGAGAATGGAAGCGTGTGGAAATGAGTGAACAAGTGGCCATGGTTTTTGGTTGGACAGAGGATTTGTGTCTGTTTATGGTGAATGGTTGGATCAGTTTCGGGTCTGGTCTAGTGTTGGCAGTGTGTGTGAAGGAGCTTCGGTTAAATAATAATTTATCATTATTTGGCTAAATATTTTGGATCAATTATGAAATTTGTTTGAAGAAATTCTGAAAATTAAGATTAATTTTTGAAATTAGTCATTCTTGCCTCACATGTTATGGTTATTAAGTGGATCTTGTCTTATTACATAAAATAAAAGCATGCATAAAATTATCCTTTTCTTGCTAAAACACAACTTTATATATTGTAAAAATGAAAATTATTGAAAGAATCAATATTGCTATAATAACTTTTTTTTTAATATACTTGTAAAGATTTTTTTTTTTTAATGCTGAAAGTACTTGTAATCTTGATACATATATAGATAGATTATTAGAAAACCAAAACAAAGATTTTGGAGATTGTTTGAAGGAGAAGTGAGACTTTTTCTTTCCCTTTTCTAATGAAGGAGATTTACGTTTTACATCTCAATAATTTCTTCGTTTTTTCTGTTTCTTCCTTTCCCCGCAGTGGTAAAATTGACCTTTAAAATTCCTATATTGTCTACAAAATGTCATGTAAAATACAATAAAAAGTTTCACAATTACACATTTTTAAGACATTTTAGAAAACATATATTCTAGGATAATGATTCGGAATGCATCTCAGATTATATAATTTGAAATTAATTTTTACTTATTCGTTACTATTTTTTTCAAAGTAGTTCATAGTAAGAATTTTCAGAATGATATTTTTTAAACAAACTAAAATTTATTCTAAAATATTCTTTCCCAAATTATATTTATAAAGTAATCAATCTTTGATTTATAAAAAAATGTTATTTTACAAATATAATTCTAGGAAAAAAATTCGAAAATAAATCCAAAATCTTTCATAAATTTCTTTACACAATAAATAAAAGTTTCGAAATGAACAATGTAAAGCATATAAAAAAAAGGTTAAATATTTTTTTTTCCTAAATTTGAATAAATTTAAGATTAGTCTCTCTTCGAAATTTTATATCAATTTAGTCATTCATCTTTAGAAATGCATAAATTTAATTCTTCTTACCAAATTTTGTTAAGTTTATTTGACATTTTAAACACATTTTATGATAATATTTTAATTAACATTGAAGCAAAAATGTGTCAAATGGTGTAAACAATTCAAATACTATCATGAAATGCGCTTGAAACTTGATAAACTTAACAACATTTAGTGAAAAGGACTAAATTCACACATTTTTAAAGATGAAGACTAAATTGGTCAAAACTTTTGAAGATAAATTAATTTCAAATTTCACTGAAAACTTAAAGGATCAAATACATATTTAATCCTAAAAAAATAATAAGAAAATTTATCATTCCGTATAAAATTGGAATGAGAAATTACGGATTTACGTAAAGGTAAAAAGCCCCGAGACTTTTCAAGCAAAGCGGTTCAAAACTCAAAAGCAGCTCTGTTTGCATTTATGTAGCCTTAACTCTCTTGCCCCTTTATTTTAATACTTTCTTTTGACAAAAGTAAGTAGTCTTCTGAAAACTAGTTTCAAAAACCTAATTTTGAAAATTGCAACCTATCACTGCTAATTACATTTTAGAAACTAATTTACTTAAGATAATTATATTTCACTGCATTATAGAAAATAGTTCTCATAATCTATTAAAACAAAACTACATTATGTTTCTATGATGCATTAAAACATAATTACATGACAAAACAAGAAACTGGCGGAAAGGTAAATTGGAAATGTGAAACTTTCATTCTAGATTTACCTTTCCATTATAAAAGGTGAGGGTTGATATTTTTGGGATGCATTCATGAAGAAGAGGCCCAAAATCGAACAGAAGCAAGATGTATCATAAAAATTTTAGCATTTGGTAGATATTATATAGTTAATGTTTGGATGAACTCTTCTACACTAATTCTCATGAAAGCAATTTCACTGGCCATTCTTAAATAAGAATGGTGTTCTTAGCCGCAGAAGAAAAAAATAAAGCTAACAAGAAATTACAAAATTTTATCAGTAGGTCGTAATTCTTTAGGTAAGCCATCAAAATGCCCAGCGTCTATGTCAGATTTAAACATAGGTCGCTTTCCTGTTTCCCAGACAATGCCCTCTGCTAAGTGCTCCTTGCTTGGCGTGAGCATCACAAAATTGGGATCAGCTCTTTGATAACTGTAAACAAGCAAAAGTGAAGGTGCAAATTTACCAGTGTAAGATACAAATTTTGAAAGAGTACGTTGATTCTATTCCACCAGCTGAATGATACAATAATATTTTAATATCTGAATCAAGACAATAAAGATAAATGAAACGAACCTGGCTTCTCTGAGGCTCTCACTTTGGATGCCAAATCCGTATTGCATTTTACCATCACCACGATCTCTAGTGGCTACATACAGAATAACAGGACATTCTCAGCACTTCAATCATCCAGTACCAGGATTATTGATCGTACTTTATTTAGAATCAACCCCCAACCCACTCTCCCAGAAAAAAAAAAAGGCTGAAAGAAAGGAGCAGGATAAAGAACTGAGGCAAGATTGAGTAGAACTATCACTCAAGACACCTGAAATACTGATAGTGAAAGAAGGTTTCCACCATGACTTGAATGCAAGTGCCACAGATGAGCTACGAGGTCCAGCCTTTGCCTGAAAAGATGAGAAACAATCCACTTAGATGCATCATATATAATCTATATAAATCTGCATAACATTGCATCGGTTTTCTACCTTCAGCAAGAAATTTTTATTAGCCTGCCAGGATGCACCTATTTGAAAGCTGGCGTCTGAGATATTGCTTGCTGCTATGGCTTCATCAACACTGACACAGAAAATTAGATTGTACCACATTGGTTCGACTGCAATAAGTTTGAATATATCTGTTAGTTTAGAGCTAAAAAGAATACCTTGTTAGTAACTCAAACCCAAAGTCAATGTAGTTAGTAATTCCAACAACAGAATTCTCTTCAAAAGGGTTCTTCACCTGTTCAAATCAAGTTTATGACTTTCAGTATAATATATTGATTCAACAAGAAATTATATCTACCAGTTTACTACAACTCAAAAAAAGAAAACTCAAGTGAGGGTAAATTTTAACAAGAATAAATAAGTAACAATGGAATTCTATAAGCATTACGGTATCTAATCACAAGGAAAATGTATCCAAATATAACTAAAAATAGGCCCAGGTCTTGAGTAAACAATCTTCTGATTCAAAAAATCTTTTTATGCAGTGACCTCAAATCAGAAACATAAGAAAACTTAAGTACTGTTGGTATCCCAAGGCTAACCGTTCAGTCTTGCAAACTAGTAAAGAAAAAGGGAAAATCAATTACAAGTACGGCATTAAAAAGATCAGATACATGTACAGATTTCTTAGAAAACCAAGGAAAACCCATTAGTGTGTAAAAAGAGATGCGACTAACTTCCATAAATCTAGACATCACTGTGTTTGCAAAAATGAATACTAATATGAAGATAGAGAACCACTCAGAACACAGTGGAATGAAAGAGAGCAAAGACAGAAGAACATACCCTTCTTTGAACAACCATGTGTTGATAGAATGAGGCAATAAACTGCAGATTATTTAGACTTTGAAATTTCAGTACAAATGCTTCACAAAATATCAATCAGAACTACACAAATCATAGGTTAGGACAGACAAATCTCAAGGTGCATCTAATATCAGCGGTTTAGAACAAAACTTAAGACTGATGCTGAATTACTAATGATTAGGGAAATTCTTAAACATCAATTTCTTACAATTCACAAAACTTTCCATTTTAATAACATGTCACACTATTATATTACCATCTAACGAAATTATCATAAGAATTGATTAGATGCAAAACTTAACCAATTTATGTATGTGGACAAACCTGAGAGCTTTTGACAAGCTCAAGGTTGAAATTGAAGGATGGACACAATGGGCTGCCTGATCCAATACCATAGCCCAAAGCACAACTCCAGTTCTTTAAATTTGAAAACTTGGCTTTTCGTTCTAAAAAAAACACAGGTTAGTATGCATGTATCATATCCTTATCGCATCCAAATGAATACAATTTAGATAAATATGTTTCTAGAGTTCAGGATTTTGGGATTATTTGGGTTCATCAATAAAAACCAAATTACTAAAACTAAAATTTAATAAAGCATGAATTCAAGTTATCCAATCCTATTAGAAATGTAGGAAGGAAAAAGAGAAATTGACAAAAAAAAAAACATAGATGCAAACAATTTTATTGAATCCCAATAATAGGTGAAAGAATCCTTCTTCGCAAGTTTCTTTTTCATACAAATGTCTAATTGTTTGAGTGAATCCTTCGATCCTTATTCTCCATATTTATCTAATTGATCCCCTTCAACTAACTAACCACTCTAACTTCCCCTAACTGTCGTTGCTCTACTGTGACCATCTCTAATTGCTTAGATCTTTTTCACTCTGTCCATTGCTCCACCTTTCATGGATGTAGTTGGAACTGTACATTCATGCGCAAATACACATACACTTGGAGGTAAACACATAATTCAGGTATTGTGCAGGTTCCATTATAAAATCTAAATATAATGCAAACGCTCAACATTAATAAATTAACATACTGACTAGAATATTGATGCAACAATGTCAACTTTCTGATGAATGCAAGATAGTACTTTTCCACTTTGGCCTATCATTTACTAACAAAATACAAAAGCAAACATCTTTAGGTCAATATATTCAACGAAAATCAAGTTCAAAACAGCATATGACAATAACTACCAGAAAGATAACCAGAGTCCAATATCTATGCCATAGAGAAACCAAAAAATAAAAAATTAATTTAAAAACCCAGTGATGTAGTAATTTTAATTAGAAAAAATCAACACACAAAGAAATATTTCTAAAGGAATAAAATATGTGTCGTTCTTACTTTGCGGTTCAAACTGCACCCCAGCAGTCACCCTTCCCATCTTGCTTACCAACCATGCACTTTTTGGAAATTCGTCTTTCACTGCAATGTACGATAGTGACACAGCAAAGTTTATTTCTATTGTTTCTTCAAGTGATCATAAACCAATATTTGCAAAAATATATAACAAAATTCAAAATATAGTGATCACGGAAAAATAATTAAAACTTCAAATGCCAGATGAAAAGGCACTACTTATGTATATCTCATATATTTCTTACAAACAAATTTTTAGCAAGAATATTTAATACATATATAATAAATAAGGCGAATGCTAACCAGTCTAACTAATTAAGGATGTCAAAAGTGGCAAGTTTTTATTACCGTGCTTTCCTATAAAAACTGTTTTTTATTGAAACCTTAATTAGTCTATTTAGAGCACTGGTTGACAAGATCCTAATTAAAAGCATGTTTAGAAAAATATATGATGGTGATCAGCTTTTGAAAAAAGAAGGAAAAGAATCAATTTTATTAGTTGTTAGAAGCTAGAAAGTGTAGCTTATTAAAAAAAGAATATGTAAAAGAAATATATCATACAAGCACTTTTATTCAAAACTTATTCATTCGCACCCTAAATATGCTCAAAGCTCATTTGCAAAAACCAGGGACCTACAGGCAAAAGGCATAAGTGTGACTCCAAAGGATAGATTTCCAGAACCATATCTCATCCCCATCAGGCCATAATCTTGGGAGCTTACTCTGTAGAATTGATCAACTTTGTCAACATTGTATATTGCAATCCATGTCGGACGTGCATGCTACAATAAGATCCTAAGTACCTAACACATGTTTCTGCCACCATCATCAAACAAAAACACACCTTTTCCTCAATAGTAAAGGGAACACTCCAAAAGCCCCAAATCCATATTTGGGATAGTAAGCACACGATCTCATCTGCAAAATCCTGAATATACAGACCACACAACATTCATAATTCCAAATAGATACATTGTGCATTTTAGGATCAAGGACGCCAGGGAAAGAGAAGGGAGTGTAAATTTATTTAAAGTGAAAACTAGTAGAGCTATACAGAACAAGGAATGCTAGTAAAACTTTCAATACATGCTCTATTAGTAGATTTCGTTTTACCCCCATCAAATAACCTTGATCCACACCCTATTTAGTGGGATCCATATTTCAGTCACCTAATAATAAGAGAGTGACCAGAAGAATAATTACTAACATTTATACATATAGTATTTTTATTATAAGATAGTTGTAGTTATTTAAATGAATTTAAATATTATTCTTCAATGAAAATTAGAGTTTCACCTCAGTACCCGATGCTGACCTTAGGTATCGACCTTCATTGTACTATTAGTTACAGAGCTAAATCCCCGATTCTCATTGGACAGCAATGCCAAAATAAATTAACCAACTGAATCTGAGTATTTTCATTCATGATAAATACTTTCCCTATTCCTTTCAATCTAAAAAACTGAGTCTCATGTTTGAAGTGAAAAAAAAACAAATTTGTTTTACTTCCATTTCCCAAACAAATCCTCAGAATTCATTCAAGTTAGAGTTACTTACGGATCAGATGTGGATACATAAAGGTCCATAAACGTATGAGGATCGTTAACATCACTGCATGCCCAATAAAAAACACAAACAATTCAAGTTACTCAACAAATTGCAGAACAGGAAGACAACAAAAAAAAATCCAAACAAACTAGGTTTTTTAAAAATGGTCCCAGAAATGCAATTCAACCAAAGTGTCATCAATGTAATTCTCTTAAAAGTAGATTTCAATCTTACAAAACCAGCTTGTAAGATTGAGAATTTCCTATCACTAATCCATCTAAAACTTCCAATACACTCCTTTGTGTCATTTATGTCATGGATGAGTCTTGAAGTTTGCAGAGTTAGTATCGTAATATGTTGTAATGAAGTTTATTAGACATATTAGTCCTGTGCTCCATGTATCCAGTCCTTAGCACACGAAGGAAGTACACATATATATGAGGATAATTTTCATCTTATAAGGATCAATTTGATCTTGTAAGGCTAAGTTAAGTAAAACTTATATACAAAATCTACGAGTAATTATAGTGACATCAGTTGCATTCATACACAATAGTAAGGAACGCCACAAAACAACATTTGTCCGCTGTTTCCCACATTATAAAGAAATGCAACAAAACTGCGACTGTGACAATTTAGAGAAGAAAACCTTTGCCAGCGAAACAATGCATCTCCCATGATGCTGTCGTGGGGCTTACGATCGAGAGGACCTGTAACCTAAACATGTCACAGCAACAGTAAATAAACAAGTTTTTTTTTTTTTCAGTTTCCGTATTGCACAAGTTTTCTGAATCTAAAGAGAGGTGAGAGAGAAGACGGGAGAAGATACAGTGGCTATGAGATCGACGTGAGGATCGTCGATTGGTTTGAGCATTAGTCGCGTGCTGAAGTGCCTGGCCGGGTGGAAATAGTCTGTGAAGAGCGAGGCGAGGGCGATCTTTCCAAAAGCGACGTCGTAGGCGGAGTGAAGCATGCGGTTGCGCGCGGCCATGGGAGGGAAGTCGAAGAGCGGAGGGACCAGCACCACCTGCGGCGGTGGCTTGGGTTCTCTCGAGAACAACCAGTTCCACATCGCTGTTGTAGGTTTCGATTCGAGGAGCGAACGAATGAGTATGGTGGAGTGAAAGAAAATCGACAAGGAGAAGAACAAGAAGTAGGTTCTACGAAGAATGTCATCAGGTATCGGTTGTCGCGCGCGCCATTTTCGCACCACCGCGACTACAATGATGACCCTGACGCTTTCAACTTCGAATGTGCATTTACCACATTGCCCCCTACGGTTTTTTTAGTTTGGTTAAACAAACATTACCACCCTCTTATTTTGCTTTTTTATTAAAAAAATAAATATATAATTATTATATTTAAATAAAAAAATGTATTTACATCATTATATTTAAATGTTATGATGATGTAAAATTATATGTGTAACATTTAAATAATAAATTTGATAATATAAAATTATTTTTATAATAAATTATTTAAAAATACATATTATTATTTTAGTATTGATTTGTTTATAGTAAAATAATAGATTATAAAAAAATACAGATATTAATAATAAATATGGATTGTATTAATAATAATGACTAAAAGTTGGGTTTGTCTAATTCCTGCACATCCACAATTACTAATTGCACCCCACCTTAGTGGAAAAAGACTAAAATATCTTTTAACACTGCGTCATATCATTGTTACCATCATTTCATTGTCACTTCATCATTGTCAGAAGAAAAAGAGAGGGAAAATGTTGCAAAGAGAAAAAAAAAATAGAATACGGAAAAATACTCATTCTAGAATAGCTTGTTCCAGAAAATTCATTTTGAAAAATTTATTCGGAAAGATAATATGTGTTTTAGAAAGTCTATTCTGAAAATTGTATTCCAATAAATTATTCCATTCATTAAGGAAAATTTATTTCAGAAAATTGTTCTAAAAAATTTATTACATAAATCCCAAAATACTTGTTCCAGAAATTTTCCATAATATACATTCTGAAAGTCACTTTGATGGAAGGTAAAATAGTCTTTTGAAAATTTGGACAGTGCCTGAAAAAAGTATCGGGGTGCAGAAAGTAAACACCTAAGTGAGGAAGGAAAATTCGATTTTCCACCCTTATTTTTATATTTTTCTGAAAATCCTATTTAGAGTGGTAAGATTTTAAGAAGTATTTATCAGTATAATAAATATTTGTTTAAGTTTGTATTTTGATTTTGATTTTGAAAGTGATTTTAATTAGGATGTGAACTTATGAAATTTTAAAAATAATATTACACTATAAAATATTATAAGTGTTGAGATTTTGTAAAAGTTGTTAAAATATGAGAGATATAAGATATATGATTGATATAAGAGATATGTTACAAAGAAATTTCTCATTTTATTTTATTCATATTCTCTATATAATATATATATATATATATATATATATATATATATAATATGTCATAAAATATAAAATCAAATTATTTTACGTGATTTTTTTAAATAAAGTTATAAAATTATTATTCAAAAATTTAGGTGAGATACGAATTAAATGAGTGTGAACTTAAGCAAACGTTTACTCGGTAAAATTTTTAACATTTTGAAAAGTATTTTTGGAAATATGTTTGAAAATTAGTAATTATGAAAATATTAACTCATTGATGTCACTTTTGTAAGTCATGATTTTCTTTCAAGTACTCAAAAGTTGAATAATTAAATCAATATTTTGGAAAATGTGAAACACATGATGAAATAGGAATTTGGATTCTCTGCCAAGTTTTTTGTATTGTTTCTCTATTATGTCTTCATAATACACTGATTACCACTAATTTTGACATTTTAAAATATACTAAAATAATATTTAAAACACTAACATAATGTATTTTTAATACTCAGCAAAAGACAGCACCAAAAAAATCAGTAGAGAATCTAGACTCATGAATTAGTCACAAGTAAATGGCAAGTTTTAAATAAAATTATATTTAGGGTTAGACATTCATTAAACTTGGAGGGAGATGTATCTCTCACAAGTATTGTTAAAAGTGTACAAATATCGTTAAAAGTATTAGTTGGAAAACACGATTGACTTGAAATGTGACATTCCTTTACATAAGTGCTAAATAAGATTTTATTTTTCTAAATAATTTTTTTTATGGAACATATTTTGATATAAAATAGGTTTTATAAGTAATAATAAGATTATTTGAGAATCTTGCGTTTTTTTTTTCACATGGAAATATCCTATATAATCACACAAACATTACAAATATTTAGGTGGCTATAAGCTTATAATCATCCAACACACTTTCTAGCATATTTTTTTTAATATTTTCTTGTTAGTTAAAAATTATTAAAAACGAAAACTATAAACTGATTATTGAATAATATGTAAAACTGATAAATTCATATAATATTTTACCAATAAAAATTATGATAGAAAAATCGGCATATATTCTTAATATTTATCTCCCTACAAATATATTTAATATAAATCACAATTTTAAGAAATAAAAATTAGGTTATAGTAGGACTTTTCCTGTATTTCGTAGGATTTTTTTTATTATTTCGTATAATTTTACCAAATTTATAAAAAGAAATTGTGAAAATTCATTTTATGAAATTAATGAAACGGTGTAATAAAGATTTTTTATGACAATTATAATAGGTTTTTTTATGTCAATTACACTCTATATAGAAATTTTTCACTTTTTATACAGGATCAAGAACGACCATATGCAAAGTAAACTTTTTATGATGTTGATAATGTTGACACTACCCTATCGACATTGTTCAAGTTCTAATGGAGCCACCTAACTTCTTCAAACACAGACCACTCTCAAACTCTTGCCTTCTCGTGCACCCTCCTTAACCCCGCAACATCGTCTTCTTCACTAGTTTCAACAAGTCTAGCTTCATCACCCACAATATCACGCATATGCTCCTCTAGCTCAGCATTTGCTCTGCCTTCTTGTCGCAAAATCTATGCGCTCCATAACAATATTGTGGGATCCTCATCGATAAGGAGATGCTTGTACTCCTCAACAAGTAGGCACCACCGAAAAACTCTTCAATTTGGTACCTTGGCGAAGGTAAATGATGCACTCCTAATCGCATTCACCTTTGCCAAAGGTAACGCACTAGTCACAACGTGCGACATGGCTGTGCATTTGGCTCTATAGAGAAAGAGCTTTGCTCGCTCAATCTTGTGTTAGTGACATCCACTGCCATTCAAATGGTTTTGAGGATACCCTGACCATCGTGCTCATCGAGGCGAGAAATATCATCAAAGAAGAGTACACTACAAACCATCTTGCTAACAAGATCATGAGGAGTTCATCTTCAAGGTCCTTTTTTTGTTCCTTTGTAGAGCATTTGTTTTCCCATAATTTGTTGTTGTCTAATTTGAATTTGAATTAAAGGGTGAGAAGTGATACTTAAGAGATAGGGAAAATGATACTCAAAAACACAACCAACATAGAAAAAACACATTATTACAAAAATGTTACCACACCACTTATTATCACGAATAAATTACAATTAATATAATAAATTGTTGTAAAATCAATAAATTTCTATAGTAGAAAATTTGTACGGACTTTTGTTCTTTCTTATAAATAAAATTAGGAATAATATTTTTTTTCTAAATATTTAACATAGTTATACTCACATCAATAACATATGTTTACTCCAAAACAAACAATAATTTGAGTTCACTTTATTAATTCAAACAAGGTTAAATTACACTATATTTTAATTTAAGAAATCAAATTGATTAATGTTTTAAATTGTAAATGAAATGCCAATTATTTTATTCTTAATTTATCGCTTTAAAGTATATTAAGATTTAAATTTTTAATATATAAAAATGCTTTTTGAAAGAGTGAAATTATGACGATGACAATATATATTTGATCATACCTCCTAAATAGGGTTATATATTCGTACCAAATATCTATCATTTTTATTGAAAATTATTTTTCTTATGAAGAATCTAATACCTTCTTAATAAAGCACGTGTTATTCTAATCATATTCTTTCCATATATGACATTGAAACCCTAATTTTGTATAAGTGGTGGCCAAGTTGCCAACTCCCATTTGTCTTGTTCTTGAGTGTCACCATTGAAGAAAAAAAAGAAGAATGCTTCTTTCACTATCGAATACAATTCTTTTTCTTCCAAATTCCAATTCTAATGGGTAGTGCTCACTTTTTCATCAAAAAGGGTTATACTATGTTCTTTCTCAACCCCAAAGGTCAAACAAATATACAATATTAAAAAAGTTTATAATTTTATTTTAATGAAACAATTCAAATATTTTTATTTTCTAACACTTTTATCTTTTTATAACCTATCAGATATATTACTTTTTGTTTAGTAAACTTTCACTTATGGTCTTTAATTAAACTTGATCTAATTAATTGAGAATCGAATTCTTTTATTAAATTTTTTGAGACATCAAATTTTATTTAATTCTATAATTGTTTAATAATGTCTGCATGGAATTTAATGAATAAGAAATAGAAAAGTTAAAATAAACAAAAAAAGGACCACAAAGTGAATAACCATTTATTCTATGTTTTTATTTTTGAGTCAAGGAACAAGCTAAAATTCTAGAAGTACCTTGGGTTTTGCATTGTGTATATATTTATTTCTTATTTTGGTTTCTTCAAAGCAACGCGACCCAGATTGTACTTTTCTTGTTTTCTTCTGACTCTAACAAGGTACACTAATATGCTATGTCTCCACGTTAACCGTTAAATTTCACTATCATCATGAAAACGTGAACACTAGCTGCTGTGTTATCTTTGGTTTTCATCCTCTTGTCTTCTTCTCAAATAAACAATTTCTTAACCAAAAGATTGTGTTTTTCTGTGTGTTCTTTAGGTGGGCATCATTTGTTTTTTTATATGCTGCTAAACCCATTTCTCTCTTTTAGCCTCGCCCTGTGAAAAATTTGTTCTTTTGTTGTTTCTAAAATCTGAATTTTTCTTACTCTGTTGGAAGTTTTGTATCATATTTCACTTTTTCTCTGACTCCCACCGTCTGGGATGAGGAAAAGAAAGAGGGGATTTTTAGTTTGTTTTTTGAGTGGATTTTCCGTATTTTACATTATTTTGAAGCGTTTATTTATCATGTAAGAGTTTGCATGTGCTAAGTTTAGAATTTGGTTCTGCATGTGTAGTTCATGGTTGTTAATAAGATTTGGAGCATGATCAGTGTTTACATTGTGTTGGAATGGGTGTGGTGTTGTATCCTTTGTTATCTTTGTTGTGTATTGTCAATGGTTTTTTACCAAGTGTTGTTAATGGTTTCATCTGATCACATTTTCCTCTCTCAAAGTAAAGTGATCATTTGTTACTGATTGGTGCGGCAAATGTGTATAACGCCAAAAATGAAGAGTGAAGAATTTTTGTTTGTAGTGTTCTTTAATTCTATATCTTTCTGCTTTTCATATGCAGTCGCGTACTTGTATTGCAATGGCGACTTGTATACCTGCTGGAAGTGGCACGCTCCAATTTACAGTGACAAACTGCAAAGGAAACAGTTGTAGAAAGACTGCTTTAGTTTCTGATGCACCAATCGCACGATTCTTACGAAAAGATCTTTCATGGTAAAGATTTCAATCCAGAATTTGTATTAATAGTTTTTGAAGTCTAAAAATACAGTTCCTGTTTGCTTCTCTAGTGCTAATTGTTGGATGAAGTTTTATATGTTTTTTATAACATCGTATAATTTTTAGTTGCAGTTGTAGTGTTTGCTTATTGTTCTGTATCTTGCTTTGATTGAATGCCTAAACAAAAGCACCTATTTTATTTGACAGAGTCTAAATTTGTTTTTGATGAAAATTTACCTGTTTGAACAAGATCATTTAGTCAAGTTATCATGACGTTTTGTACTTTGTAGCAATTGCACATTATTTACTTAAATGTTTGAAACCAAAAGTTGTGGGAGCTGGCTACAAACCTATCTATCAGTAAAGGAAAAGTTGTAGTAGTATTATTCATTGATTAACTATGTATACTTAAGTGTTTTGAAGTAGCCTCTGGAAGTTTGCTCATAAACACTAAAAGAAAGTGGATCTTCACTTTCTGCTTCATTCTTAGCTGAATTAATGATTTTCCATTGTTTCGGGGTGCAAAATTTTAGGTCTAAGGCAGTATCCAAGGTCCCTCAGACCCACAGATGTGCATTTTCTGCAGCTTCACTAGGAAAGAATCATAAACTCTTCAAAGTCATTTCCTCTTGCAAGGTAGATGGTCACACACGATGCTTTGACTTTTCTGTTATTGGGAGTGGGATTGCTGGCCTCCGCTATGCACTTGAAGTTGCAAAATATGGATCTGTTGCAGTGATAACCAAGGCTGAGTCTCATGAATGCAATACTAATTATGCTCAAGGTGGTATTAGTGCTGTGTTATGCCCTTCAGATTCTGTGGAGAGTCACATGAAGGACACCGTTGTGGCTGGGGCATATCTTTGTGATGAGGAAAGCGTCCGAGTATGTTCTGGTCCTATTAAATTTGCACTGTGAATTATTCTTACTACCTGATCTGTCCTGGTTGGTTGAACACTGAGCCAATTTCATCTGAAATTCTTAGTATGTTTTAAGGAGAATGGTTTTGTCAACTGAATTTTTTGTTTTTTCAAAGTATATTTCCATTTGCTGGCAGTAATGTTGTGTACTAACAAAATTACACAATCTGGGAGTTTCCAATTTAAATTTGAACTGCAATCTATTTACTTGGTTCCTTCTTGGCAATTGCTAAGCACTGAATTGTAGTGATTCCTTAATTTATGTAACTAATAAGCATTCTGCCTGATTTCCTAGGATTGAACATGTAAGAATTGTCATGTTTAGTTGTTCAATAATGAATTACTATATGTTCTATGCTACTGAATTGAACAATTTATTAATTTTGATTCTTTCTTCTAGGTTGTCTGCACTGAAGGACCTGAAAGAGTCAAAGAACTAATTGCTATGGGTGCATCGTTTGACCATGGGGAAGATGGTAACTTGCATCTAATGAGGGAGGGAGGTCATTCACATCATAGAATTGTTCATGCTGCTGATATGACTGGGAAGGAGATTGAACGTGCTCTACTGGAGGCTGTTATCAACAATCCTAATATTTCTGTGTTTGAACACCATTTTGCTATTGATCTTCTTACATGTCAGGTTTGTTATTTCTGGGATTATATTACTCTTCTTTATATTAAATGTTTTGTATCATTTATGGTGTTGCTAGTGAACAAATGTGCTGGCATTTTGAAAATTTAATGTTCGAGGGTTTTTGTTCTTTTGAAATTTTCATTTCCAAATTTGATCTTTAGAGCATTTTGAATGTTTTGATGTCTTCACTAACCAAAGCATTCCACTGGTGCTGCAGGATGGATCTGATATAATTTGTCTTGGTGTTGACACACTGAATACTAAAACCCTAGAGGTGGGAACAAAAGTTATCTGTGATCTTTTGAGAAGAAAATAGTTGCCATCAATGAATATGTTTTCTAAAATTTAATTTTTTTAGCTTGTAGGTGATAAGATTTCTTTCAAAGGTGACCTTACTTGCATCTGGTGGAGCTGGACATATTTATCCCAAAACTACAAATCCTCTGGTAGTCCTCTCTTTTAAGGAATTGAATTCTCTCTTTTATTCTACTTTACTATTTAATGATTGGTTCATTTTCTGTTTTAAGTATTTAAGAAAACAATCATGGTGAAAATTGAAATATTCTAGCATGAGTTCATAATGCAGTTTTATTCTAATAGTTAAACCAATTATGATTATAAAACAGTACCTCCAGTTAGAAAGAACTGAAAGTAAAGGATTCCTTATTACAGTTACTAACTCATTCATAATGTCATCAACTTACTTGGATGATACACTATAATTTTACAATGAATGATTAAGGTATAAATAAAGATCAATCTGCAATAATACAGTATACTTGAAACTAAAAGTGCTGTGTTTTAAATTATCTGTTCTTAGTGTTCAAAGTATTGTAATGAATAATCTCATTTTTTTGCACCCCAGATGTGTTGTTCTGTTTGTTGTATAACTTGCATTATGATACCCTTATTTGCATGTTAATTTGAATTACTTTTTCTAATCACAGGTAGCAACTGGAGATGGGATTGCCATGGCACACCGAGCTCAAGCTGTGATATCCAACATGGAGTGAGTAAATTATTTCAAAACTATGAATATTTACTGTTTAATGAATATCTCAGACCAATAATAGGAAATAAACAGAATATGTCACAGTTTAAGGATATCTATGACAAGTCTGAGTTTAATTTTGATGATATGAGGGCTTTCATAATCATAATCAATGTAGTTACTGCTCAATGAGAGTTATATGAGCAACATAACTGATAATTGTCTCCGGTGTAAGCTGCAAATTATCTGGCCATGTGTTTGATAAAGCTTATCAGCATTGTATATCCTTTTTCATTCTTGTGACAGGTTTGTGCAGTTCCATCCAACTGCATTAGCTGATGAAGGACTTCCTATTAAACCAACCAAGCTTAGGGAAAAAGCGTTTCTGATATCCGAAGCTGTCAGAGGCGATGGAGGCATCCTTTACAATATAGGCATGGAAAGATTCATGCCAATGTACGATGAGAGGGCAGAGCTTGCTCCAAGGGATGTTGTGGCCAGAAGCATAGATGACCAACTGAAAAAGCATGGTGAGAAGTATGTTCTTCTTGACATAAGTCACAAACCAAAGGAGGAAATTCTCTCCCATTTTCCCAACATATCTGCTACCTGTCTCCAGCATGGCTTGGACATAACTCGCCATCCAATTCCGGTAGTTCCGGCTGCTCATTACATGTGTGGAGGAGTTCAAGCCGGTCTCCAAGGAGAGACCAATGTGAAAGCTCTGTATGTGGCTGGTGAGGTTGCATGCACAGGTTTGCACGGAGCAAACAGGCTTGCTAGCAACTCATTGCTTGAGGCACTGGTTTTTGCAAGAAGAGCTGTGCAGCCCTCAGTTGATTGCATGAAGAGCTCTAACCTTGATCTGACTGCATCAAACTTGTGGCCTAGACCTACTGTGCCTTTGTCCAATATCACTGACAAGATCTTGTCAATGACAAAGGAATCAAGGACAGAATTGCAAACCATCATGTGGAACTATGTTGGAATTGTTCGATCCACCATGAGACTAGAGACAGCCAAGCAAAAAATCGGTAACTTGGAGGCGAAATGGGAGGAGTGCTTGTTTCAGCATGGATGGAAGCCAACAATGGCTGGCCTTGAGATCTGTGAGATGAGAAACCTCTTTTGCTGTGCAAAGCTGGTGATCAACAGTGCCCTTTCTAGGCATGAAAGCAGAGGATTGCATTACACAGTTGATTTTCCTCATCTGGAAGAAAGCAAGAGACTTCCAACAATCATTTTTCCAAGTTCAACTGTAAACAGTACATGGAGTTCTCGACAATTACACAAACAGCATCAAATTGTGTCACAACACATATAAATAGGTAGGTCTAATTGAAATAAGAACCTTAAGTGAATAATGTCTTATCTCCCTCTCTTACAGTTTTCTGATTTTTACTTACTTACACTCATTGTTTAACTATAGCAAGAGATGTATTTCCTATAAGTATTTTGCATCAGTTTCAATCAAATACATCAGTTTCAGTTGCAATCAAATCACAGAAATTCTGAATACTAATTTTTGGTTCTTATGCTATCATGTTTCTCTACATGCATATTGTTCATTCACAAGAAACATTAGGAGGTGATTAATACTAGAAATACATGGCCAGACAATTCGATTATGACTTAATCTTGATAATTTATGTTACATTTTTTTTTGTGCTTATAACCAAGAACTGTCAGACTTTTCAAGCGACACCCCTGCATGCAATACAAGAGAGATAATTATAAAGAATAGATGTTTTGTTACTAACTCAATCATAAGGTATGTAAAATTTAAAGGATTAAATATGTTTTTGGTCCCTCAAGTCTCAGTAAAATTTGGAATTAATCCTTCATCTAAATTTTTGACCAATTTAGTCTTTCATCTTTAGAAATGCGTGGATTTAGTCATTTAATAAAATTTTGTTAAGTTTATTTGAAGTTTCAAACGTGTTTTATGATAATATTTGAGTTAGTATTTAAACGAAAATGGGTCAAATAATGTAAACAATTCAAATATTATTATGAAATACGTTTGAAATGTTAGATAAACTTAACAAAAAAATCGGGTTAAAAGGACTAAATCCATACATTTTTAAAGATGAATGACTAAATGGGTCAAAAGTTTTGAAGATGAATTAATTCCAAATTTCACTTAAACTTGAGGATCAAAAATATATTTAACCCAAATTTAAACAACACGATAATAACACATGTAAAAAATTGAATAGTAAAATATGCGAAAAATAAAAAATAAAAACTTGATGGTAAAATGTGCGTAAAAAATTTAAATAATAAATTTTACTAAGGACAATATTTGAGTTATAAAATGTATGAAATAAAGTAAATAATAAAATTTGTTAAAAGTAATAATTGAGTAGTAAAACGTGAGCTTTTTTTATATGTAAGAAACTCCAGCCCAATATGTATGAAACTCCAGCCCAAACACTGTGCCATTTTGTAGAACTCCTGACCATTTAATTTTGGCATTTCCTCTTCTTCGTGTGATGGGCTAAATTATGCATTATGGACTAATTTGAAATATAATTTATATATTGGATAATTAAAAATAGTCTTCTTTTTATGATTCAATTCAAAATATTGTTTTTGATCACCAAATCTGAAATTATGTTTGAATGGCATAATGTTGTTTTTGTTAATATAATTCTATTTCTAATATAATAATATTTACTGTTAAAAGAATTTTATAGTATATGTTGTTGGATAAGATAATTTAAGAAACTAATTCATTTATTTGGTGAATTTGAATTTTTGAAGTGAAGTGACTTGTTTGGACAATGAAATTAAAAAAAATTAAAATTAAGAAATTTTTAAAAAGTTATTTCAAATAATTAAAATAATAGAATTTAAAATTAATTCAAGAAAAAATGGAAAATGAAATTTCACAAGTTGTAGAAATGTTCATTGGCCACGATAATAAAAGTTCATAAGTCCAAAAAGTCGACTCATATTAACCTTCAGTTTGAGTTGAAGGTTAGATGAGTGGGTCTGGGTCGAAGGTCGAATTGAGTCAGCTTAGATCGGAGATTCAAATCAATTAACCCTAGTTGAAGGTCGAAACGAGTCAATCTGAATCAAATTAATTTGAATTGGCCCAAATCGATTCGACTCAAATTGAATCGACTCAAATCAGGTCGAATTGACTCATCAACTTTAACCAAAAGTCGAGACTAATTGTCGCCACTTGAAAGTCGAGTTAAGTTAATTTGAACTCAAAAATAAAATTGGATTTGTTTTAAAATAAAAGTTAAATTGTTTTCTTAAAAAAAATTGAAATCTAAAATATTTTAATTAATTATTTAAAAAATAAAAATTTCCAAGTAATTAAAAAACTATTATATTTTAATTTATTAGAATTATTTAAATTTTTTATCCAAATACAATTTAAAAGTACTATTTCCTATTACATTCATGTAGAACCTGCTAGTATTTCTACATCCTTTTATCTAACATGAAAATTATTGAAAGATCTAGTTTATTGGGAATATAAAAAATGTGAAGTTGATATGAATAGTTTGAAAGTTGGTCTAAATTGTATAATAATATATAATATATATTTGAAATTATGTAATCTTTGAAATTATATAATCTAAAATTTAGCCTAAATTATATATTATTTAAATATTTTGGATTATTTAATTCAAAATACATCTACATATATATTAATTAATTTTTATATCATGAGAATGAGAAGTGGAATAAATAACTTGATGTTCTCAAACATCTTGTGTGGCCCATTTCTTCACTGAACTCATGCACAGAATCTCTGATCACCGTTGATGCTGCTGTCTCACACTTCACCTTCAATCATTCATTCTTATCCTTCACTCTCAAGTTGTGAATCAATTTGATCATACTTCTCACTAAAGAAACACAAGTTAACAATAAAATTCCTTTAATTACCTTTCAATACACTGATTAAGGTAATATACAAAATTTAATAATTAGGTTCAATTATTTATTTTATCTTTATAATTATTTTAATTTTAAATTCACCCTAGATTTAGTCTTTATATATAGGAAAAGTTTAAGTTTTAATCTTTTACAAAATAACAAAGTGTTAGTTTCACATGTATACAAGTTCATTTTTTGTTGCTATTCCTAATATTAGAAGGCATTTTTGACATTAATAAACTATTACAAAAGCTGTGCAAAAAGTCATACTGAAATTTGAACTCTTAAAAGACAAAAAATATAAAATGGATAGACCAAAAAAAAAAAAAAAATAAAACTAAAAA